>Ga0255770_10000997_pt1 | contig 26475 bp, 15 predicted proteins | sample 071ome_22_FD_179968 | JGI IMG/M metagenome (GOLD analysis project Ga0255770, IMG submission 179968) | Coastal salt marsh microbial communities from the Groves Creek Marsh, Skidaway Island, Georgia - 071404AT metaG (version 2) | ecosystem: Environmental > Aquatic > Marine > Intertidal zone >...
TGGACGGTGCCGTCGTCGGCGGTAGCTTCGTGGGTCGTCGTCATCATCATCTTAACGACCGAGCTGGATCGCGAGCGCGACGACCCATCGTGGTGGACGCCGTCGACGCCGCGGAGCCGGACGGGAAGACTGGGATCGGTGATCGCGGAGGCGGTGTCGTCGAACGCGCGATGGCGGAGGATGGGTTATCGGCGCTGTTGAAGACGAAGAGCGGCGGGACGACGACGACGACGGTTTTCGTTTCGTACGTGTCGGAGGGCTTTCACGAGTTTGCGTCGAATTGGTTCGAGTCGTTGCGTGGCGCGGTGGAGAAAACGTCTTCGACGAGGTGGGGGGAGACGAGCGTGGTTATGTTGGCGTTGGATGAGGCGACGGAGAGGTATTGCGCTGAAAAATCGTTGCCGTGTTTCGGGAGCGTCGGGTTGCGGTACGCGGGCGGCGTCATGGCTACGGGCGGAGAGGCGCTTCACCGTCAGTCTTCGCAGAGAGAGGCGACGAGCACGCACGAGGCGGCCAAGGCGTTGAGGGAGATTAAGACGAATGAGATGAAGCTGTTGTTAGATTTGTTGAATAGAGGGTATGAGGTTATAGTGAGCGACGCGGACGTCGCGTGGCTGGAAGATCCGAGGGAGTGGGCGCGCGAGGCGCTCGCGGATGTCGACGTAGCGACGAGCACGGATTGTTTGAGCGCGGCGCAAGAGGACGAGGACACGTGCTGGCACGCTGACTTTAACACGGGGATATTGTATTTCAAGCCGACGGAGGTTGCGAAGGAATTTTTAAAGTCGTGGATCGGAGCGATGGAGACGGCGACGGATGGCACGGAGGATAGAGATCAGGAAATTTTCATCAACTTGTTGAGAGAAGGAGCACCTGTCGTCGAGACGAAGACTGGCGGATCGGTGACGACGACGCGCGACGACGCTCGGGTCTCCACTCGAACGATGGCGCGCGGTGTACGATTAGGATTACTACCCATGCGATTGTTCGCGTCCGGGCACACGTACTTTGTCGAGCGCTTGCACGAAAAGGAAAAGACGCGTCGAGATCCGTTTTGCGTCCACGCCACCTTTCAGTTTTCGCAAGTGCGTGGGAAACGCCAGAGGTTTCGAGAGCACGGGTTGTGGCGGATCGAAGAGGATGAGTATTACACGAATGGCAACTTTATCGCCATGAGCGACGAGTTGCCAAACGCGTGGAACGCGACGGGCGTGCGCAACCATCTCATCGCCGCGGCGTGGTATCGAGCATCCGTGCGCAACCTTCTAGCCCTCGGTCGCGTGCTTGGTCGCACAGTCATCTTGCCGAGAATCACGTGCATGTGCGATAGATATTGGAACGCTGTGCTTCCTTCGTGTAAGATTGGTCACGTTGATCCGCCGTTTGTAGGATGTCCGCAGGATCACATTTTCAACCTACCGGGCATGGAAAAAGGCAACGCTGATTTTCGCGAGTGGACGTTTCTGCACAATTCACGAACGCCAGATGCGATCAAGAAGAGCGTCGCGCGCGTGACGGTCGGTGCCCGAACCCGAGACGCCGATTATTCCCTACCGGCGTTTCCGAGCGACGAAGAGGCGCGATCGACGCTCGGCTCGGCAAAGGAGCGCGTGCTCGTCGTGGATGACGCCCTGATGTCCATCTGCGCCTTGAACGACGCTTCGAGTTTCGATGCGGATATGCGCGTCGCGTTAAAGGCGGAATCCTGGTTTTGTGGTCCAGAGCGAGACGACGGCTCGAAGTGCGACATCGGTTTCGCCGCGCCGGCGCCTCTGGGCGAGTTGAAGGACCGGTGCGCTTCGCTGCGTTCGAACGCCGCTTCGCTCCGCGAGCGTCCACACGCATTATTACGCACGTTTTACGCCGACAGCGTTTACGGATTTACCGATAAACACGCGCGTCTGACGTTTCCAGACGCCGAACCGTCGATTATTCGCGTCGACGATTCCAATTCCACAGACGCCGACGAAGACAATCCTTTCGCCACGGACGCCGTGCGATGGCGCGCTCGACCAACCCGAGCGATGGCGCGATGAAAGTCATCCGCGCGCACGCATTCGATTCGGTTCCCAACTATTCGCTCGCGCACACAGTTTGTAGTAATATTAGCGCCGTACAGGCCCATCGCTCGCTCGCTCGCTTCACTCGCCGCCTCGCGCGCGCGGTCGAGTCTCGCGACGACCGACCGACCGCCACTCAGTCAGTCAGTCAGTCATGTCGTACACCGCGCGAGACGTCGAAGACGTCCGTCGTCGCGTCCTTCAACGCGCCGCCGCGCTCGGACGCGCGTCGGCAAACGAGAACGATGACGCGAATGACGACGACGCCGAGCGACCACCGACGAAAACGCTCACCGCCGCGCGTCGTCTCCACGAGCGCCTGCTCGCCGAACGCGAGGCGACGATGAACGAAATCCACGCGGTGGAATCCGCGCTGGAAACGCTGGACCCGGCGACGGATGCGCTGCGCGTGGCGATCGGGAAGAAGCGGTTGGAAGGGCTGAGAGGAAAGATTGAAAACGGAGCGAACGCGTTGAAAAACGCGGAAGCGGCGGCGGCGCGCGAATCAGCGATGGAGACGAAGCCGACGATAGACTTGACGACGACAGTCGCGGTGTCGGGGAGTCACAGAATGAAGGAGGACGCGTCGACGTCGGGGAGGCGTGAAGGGAAGAAGCCGCGGTCGTTGGCGGCGGACGACGACTTTTTCGACGAGTTGGACGCGACGGCTTCAAACGGAAGGACGGCGACGGAAGCGGCGACGGAAACAGAGCGCGAACGTCTCATTAGAACGGGTGTCATCACGCCGTTCGATAGGTTGGAAGGGTTTGAGAGGACGAGGAAGGAGCGGGAGAGCGCCGGGAAGGCGGCGGCGGCGACCAAGGCGTGGAAAGACTCGAGGAGTCGAGCGAGAGTGTTGACTGCGGATGAAGCACCGCGAGTGGAGGCGAATCCGAGGCCGTTTGCGTCGAGAGCGATGCGAAACGCGACGAGTGATGCGGCGAAACAAAAGATGACGGCGAAACGCGCCGAGTGGCGGGCAAAGATGCGAGAGAACGACGAGGCGGATGGGAAGCGGCGACGGAGAAGCCACGGAGCGTTGAGTAGCGACGAAGAGTTTGCGGCGATGGAAGAGGCAGACGAGGGAGAAGAGAGCGTGGAGGAGGTAGAAGACGTCGAGTTTTCGGGTGGGCTCTCGATCCCCGGGGATACGTACGAGCGGCTTTTACCTCATCAAAAGACGTGTTTGAAGTGGTTGTGGGAGTTGCATTGTCAACGCGCGGGGGGCATCATCGGCGACGAGATGGGTCTCGGTAAGACTGTGCAAGTCGCCTCTTTCCTGTGCGCCTTGCACCATTCTGGACTGTACTCGCCCTCGATCGTCATTTGCCCGGCTACGATGTTGCGACAATGGCGCCGTGAGCTGAGAATTTGGGCACCGCGACTCAAGACGACTATTTTGCATGACTCGGCGATGACCGGTGCGTCGAGCGGACGAGGTAAAAAGTACGCGCGCGAAAAGACGTTCAACGATTGCATCTCAGACGGTAGCGGGATTTTGCTGACGACGTACGAGCACATGCGCCTCATGCGCGATAAAATTTGCGCCGTGCGTTGGGGATACGCCATTCTCGACGAAGGACACAAGATTCGCAACCCAGACGCGGACGTGACGATTGTCGCCAAGCAGTTGCAGACGGTGCATCGCATCGTCATGAGCGGGGCTCCGATTCAAAACAGACTCTCCGAGTTGTGGTCGCTGTTTGACTTCGTGTTTCCTGGGAAACTGGGCACCTTGCCCGTGTTTCAAGCGCAATTCGCAATGCCGATTCAGATTGGCGGATACACAAACGCGAGCAACCAGCAAGTGACCACGGCGTATAGATGCGCTGTGACGCTCAAAGATTTAATCGCGCCGTACTTACTGAGACGTATGAAGTGCGACGTCGACGTCAAACTCCCGGATAAGACTGAACAAGTTTTATTCTGCCCGATGACTTCAGAGCAACGCGAGGCGTATCGCGCGTATTTAGCCAGTCGCGAAGTGGAGGAAATCCTGGATGGTTCTCGCGAAGCCTTGGGCGGGATCGACGTGCTGCGTAAAATTGTCAACCACCCCGATTTGCTAGAACGTCGCGCGCAGGCTGGGAACGCAGAGTACGGCGAGGCTGCGAGAAGCGGTAAACTTCAAGTGACGCTGAAAATTCTTTCGTTGTGGCGCGAGCAAGGGCATCGATGCTTGATTTTCAGTCAAACGCAGCAAATGCTCGACATTATCGAAAGCGCGGTGGCGCAGACGGGATACACGTACCGCCGAATGGATGGAAACACATCCATCGCGGCGCGAATGTCCCTCATCGATGATTTCAACGACGAAGATCGAGGGGTGTTTGCGTTTTTGCTCACAACCAAAGTCGGCGGTCTCGGCGTCAACTTGACGGGCGCGAATCGCGTGCTTTTGTACGATCCAGATTGGAACCCTTCGACGGATGCGCAAGCGCGCGAACGGGCGTGGCGGATCGGTCAAAAGAAGGAGGTGACGATATACAGACTCATCACCGCGGGAACGATTGAGGAAAAGGTGTATCACCGACAAATTTACAAGGAGTTTCTCACGAGTAAAGTGCTCAAAGATCCCAAGCAACGTCGATTCTTCAAGGCGCGCGACATGGCTGATTTGTTCACCTTTGATGAGGCCGCCGCGGGTGGAAACGGAGAGGAAAAGGGTTCGATCGAAACGGTTGAGCTCTTTGCCGAGGTAGAGGGACAAATCACGCGAGGCGACGTCGACAAGATGGAGGACACCGTATCGGAGGAGGGCGAAATCGAAGCCGACGAATGGGATCCGACGGTTGAAGGCGTCGTGGCGAAACGACCGCAGCGACAGATTCGAATAGAGAACGCTCGGGATACGGATTCGCAGGCGACGACGAGCGGCGTCGGCGGCGATGGCGACGCGCAAATTCTGCGAGGACTCTTTGATTCCGGCAATATTCAAGTTGCGATGAACCACGACAAAATCATGGGTGCTGCTGGAGTCGATCGAATGGCGTACAACGCCGAGGCAGATCGCGTCGCGCGTCGAGCGGCGGAAGCCCTCCGAACGTCCACGCGAACTTCGCGCGCCGGGCTTGCCGTCCACGTGCCGACGTGGACCGGTTCGCGCGGCGCCGCGAGCGGCGGGTCTCAGCCGCCTCAAACGACGAGCGCGACGGCGCTTCCGCTCGGTCGATTCGGTCGCACGAGCGCGCGCTCAAATTTGACCACGACGTCAAATGGTGTCGGTTCAGTATCCGGATCTCGAGCCCTGTTGGATCGCATCGCCGCTCGTCGACAAGAGACGGCGCGCGCCGTCGATCACGACTTGGACAGCGCTCGACTCGACGAATCGCAAGCCAACGAACTCATGCGAGACATCATTTTACTCCTCAAAGCTCGAGGCGGACGCGCATCGACGAGTTTCGTCATCGACGCCTTCCAAGACCGCATTCAGGCGCATCAACACGGACTCTTCCGCTCGCTATTAAAGCTCGCCGCAGATTTGGAGCGGTCGCCGAGCTCGCGAGAGGGCGCCGGTTCTTCCTGGGTTCTCAAGCCCGAGTTCACGAACATTGATTAGATTAGATTAGATCAGGGTAGATTGATTTTAAAGTACGAGATCATGCGACATATTGTACTAGTACTTACACCAGTGAAGTCTCTCACCAACCCGTCTTGGGGTGCCTAGTTTCACGACAGACGACGAAAACGGGCACGTCACAACGCGCGCGACGACGGAACGGAACGACCCGAACGGACGATGGACGACGCGGAGACTCGAGCAGAGTTAGAACGCGCCACCATAGAGCACGAGTTGTTGCGCGTATACCTCGAACGCGATCGTGAACGTACCGTGGGACTCACGCACTCGATCGATGTCTTGAAGGCTCAACTCGCTGCCGAACTCGAAGAGCCCTTTCGGGCGCAGGCTACGGAACTGATGAGAACACTCAAACGCATTGTAGATCACGACGCGTACCAACATGATTTGCAATCACGGCTGGAACCCGCGTACACGCAGCACGGGTTGTTGCGCGTGTACGCGGACATCATGGGACTCGAGCGTTCGGTGGTCGCCTTGAAGACTCAACTCGCCGTTGAACTCGAAGAGGCGATTGCGTCGAGAGAGATTGACGCGTTTTTAAAGGCGATCGCGGTGGTGCGCGTGATCAAGCCGGCATCTCCGAGTGAGCGGGAATCACAGGGTGGGAATCACGGAGAGGAGGATACCCGCAGTTTTCGCCTTCTCCTTCTTCTTCTTCGGGGGCTAAGCATGTGTCGCGCTCCGTCGCGCGCCCATCGTCCGGTGAATGAAATGTTGATCGAGAGCTTCATTTATTTGAGCGATGTGACTGGAAGTAGCGGCTACGGAGGTGTAGTCCAGCAGATAGAGACGTACGCGGGACGCACTGGTAAACAGCTCGAGAGCTGGGCTGATATTTCAGCGGAAGATGTAATCCCTCGACGTATCGCGAAGATGGTCGGCGAGCTCATCGAACAACTCTCATAAAAGACACAGCGAGGGGTCAAATGCATGGACCAGCATGGTGTTAATAAAACGTGCATGTCCACTTCAATAATCGTATCGCCACGTCGTCGTCGTCCCACGAATGGCGCTGTGAGTGATCTCAATCCGTCCCTTTGCGTTGAGTTCCAAAAAAGTTGTTGGGGTGGGTGAACACGAACCCTCCTCACTCGGTCGCTCGCAGCCGCCAGTCAGTCTCGCGCGACGCATCGACCATCAGTTCCACCCGTCTTCTTTCGATTTACAACGCCGAACGAACCCACGGAGGCGATGTCGTCGTATCCGCCGGCGGCGTCGTCTACGTCATCAAACGTAACGGTTCTCGCCCTGCGCACTTTTTACATTCTTCTCGCGCACTTTCACCTCTCCGAATTCGCGCTCGCGGTGCGGTACGACCGCGGGAACGTCGGTTGGAGATCCTTCTTGATTTCCAAACCCTACTGCGTCGCGATGACGCTCGCGGTGGTGGAGTTTGAGACGGAGCTCGCGGTGTTTGAAGAGGCGAAGACGCGCGCGTTGGAGCGGTGCTTTGCCGTCGGCGTCTTTGTCTGCGTCTTTGGTGAATGGCTTCGTAAATACGCGATGATCACCGCGGGTGGGGCGTTTACGCACGTGGTGCAGACGTTTAGACGGCCGAGACACGTGCTCGTGGTGGATGGGCCGTACGCGTACGCGCGACATCCCGGGTATCTCGGGTGGTTCGCGTGGGCCGTCGGCACGCAGGTGGTTTTGGGAAATCCGGCGTGCGCGGTCGGGTTCGCCGTCGTCATTTATAGGTATTTCGTTCGGAGAATCGCGTACGAAGAGGCGCACTTGAGGAGGATGTTTCCAGATTACGACGCGTACGCGGCGCGGGTGCCGTCCTGGTTTCCAAAGGTGTAGCGGGAGACGTTGTTTTGTGTGCGGTGTACAACAGATTGGATTGGAGTAGCGCGTTGATTTCTATCGTTGGTTTCTTTCCCTGTCGCGCGCGCGTGCGACGTGTAATGAATAATCATAAATGCTAGTACAAACCGCGTGTTGCCGCGCGCGATCTCACGCGAGGTTTCCTAAATCTACGAATCGCTCGGCGCCTCTGCTCGCCGAGTACGCGCCTTTACGATTTCTCTCCGCCGAAGAACGTCGCAATACCCCCTCGCAATCTATGAGCTCGAGACCGTACCGCCCGTTATCGCTAAACGAACACCCATCCATCTCCACCACCGCACCTCCTCGCACGAGCGCGCCGTTTCCGCCATTCTTATCAAAGACGCACGACGTCGCGGTGACGGCGCCGCTCGCCGGCGTTCCGCTCGAATCGCCCAAACAAACCAATCCGTGACTCGCGCACGCGCTCCCATCGCATTCCGTCATCGTCACCCTCGCCCCTTCCACCCCGAACGCGCTCCCAGTTTTAGACCGCACGCGAACCCGATCAAGCGTCGCGCTCGCGCCTTCTACGACGAAAAAACCGTAATTATTCGCCACGCTCTTCGACGAGTGCTCGCACGTGGCGTCGCTCACGCGCGCCCCGCGACTCCGTATCTCAATCACGCTCTCGTACGGCGTCTCCGTGAAGTGCCTGACGGTAAAGCTCCCACCCCGCCGTTCGCATTCAATAGTCACGTCGTCCACGTCGACGACGATTCGCTCATCGAGCGTCGCTCCGTCTCGCACGCGCACCGCGTCGCCCGGCTCGGCGTCGGCGAGCGCCGCGTTCGCCGTCGCGTACTCACCCGGACCATCGCCCACGCGAAGCGCGCGACGACGACGCCCACCGGACGCTGCGTCGGATTCGTCGTCCTCGTTCGCCGACGCGCGGGATCCGACCGACGCGCCGACGAGCGTCGTCACGGTCGTCGTCGTCGTCGTCAACAGAGCTTCGCGTCGCGTAACCGTCGGACCCGTTTCCCGCGTCGTCGCGCGCAGCCTGACATCGCGCGACCGCCGTCGAGGACGTCCGACGGTCGCGACGCGATAGTGCGATCGAGTCGCGCGCATTTGGTCGACCGCGGCGACGCGCGTCGTCGCGCGCGGCGTCGTCGTGTGCCGTCGTGCCGATGCCGATTGGTGCGAGTCGGGCGTGAGTCACACTGTTTACACATATATAAAGTGTCACCAACTGGAGATAAACCCTTAGCCTTAGGGTCCCGTCGATTGGCACTACGCGACGCTCGACGACGCATCGGCGGTCGATACAGCGGGGAGTAAACCCGCGCGGTTGAGACGTCAGTACGCATGGCTGTTTCCATCCACGCGATGCGCGTCCACGCGACGCGAGCGCGCGTTTCCGGTGGTGAAAAGCGACGACACAATCACGAAAACCAAAGCCCGGTGTTGAAGGCGACGACGCGACGCGCCGTCCCGGCGACGCGACGCGGCGACGCGACGAAGACTCGCGCCGGTAACACGTTTGGTCGGATTTTCCGCGTCACGACGTTCGGTGAATCGCACGGTGGTGGCGTCGGGTGCGTCGTGGATGGCGTGCCGCCGAGGCTGAACATTACGCGCGAGGAGTTGCAGTTTGAGTTGGACCGACGTCGCCCGGGACAGAGCCGGATCACGACGCCGAGAAACGAGGAAGATTCGTGTGAGATTTTGTCCGGGGTCGGGCTGGATGGGGTGACGCTCGGGACGCCGTTGGCGGTGTTGGTGAGAAACAAGGACCAGAGAAGCCAGGACTACGGGGAAATCGCGGTGGCGTATCGCCCGTCGCACGCGGATGCGACGTACGACATGAAGTACGGCGTGCGGGCGATCGCTGGTGGTGGTAGAAGCAGCGCCCGGGAAACTATCGGTCGGGTCGCTGCCGGGGCGATCGCCAAGAAGGTGCTCAAGGAGGTGGCGGGCACGGAAATTTTGGCCTACGTGAGCGCCGTTCGCGACGTCAAGGCGACGGCGGTGAACCACGAGACGATGACGATGGAGGATATCGAGTCTAACATTGTTCGTTGCCCGGATCAAGGATGCGCGGACAAGATGATTAACGCCATCGATGAGGTTCGCGTCAAGGGTGACTCTTGCGGGGGCGTGGTGACGTGCGTCATTCGATCGCCGCCGAGAGGTTTGGGCGCGCCGGCGTTCGATAAGCTCGAGGCCGATTTGGCCAAGGCTATGCTCAGCTTGCCGGCGACAAAGGGCTTCGAGATTGGTAGCGGATTCGAGGGTACGCTTCAAAAGGGTAGCGAGCACAACGACGAGTTTTACATGGACAACGCAAAGGGTCTTCGCACGCGCACCAACCGTTCGGGCGGCATCCAAGGCGGTATTTCCAACGGTGAGATGATCGAGATGACGATCGCCTTCAAGCCGACGTCGACCATCACCCAAGCGCAAAACACTGTGAACCGCGACGGTGTCGAGACGGAGCTCAAGGCTCGCGGCAGACACGATCCGTGCGTCGTCCCGCGCGCCGTGCCCATGGTGGAAGCCATGGCGGCGCTCGTTCTCGTCGATCACTTGATGCTCCAGCACGCGCAGTGCAACTTGATCGATGCTGGTGACCTCACCGAGCTCGTCAAGGGCAACATGCCGACGCTTTACGACGAGGAAGCCATCAAGGCTGCCGCGGGCAAGGCGAAGGCTGACATGAGCACCAAGGACATGAGCCAAGCCTTCTCCGAGGATTAAACACGCACATTTTTTAATTTTAAACCTTGTTCGCTTGTTAATGACAACATGCCTTCTAAACAGCCTACTTTTTCTTCTCCTTCTTTTCCTTTTTCTCTTTCTTCTCTTTCTTCTCCTTCTTTTCCTTCTTCTCCTTCTTCTCCTTTTTGACTTCGTCTCGCTCTTCCGCGAGTCGTTCGGGCTCCTTGCGCTTCTTGGCAACAGGTTCGTCTCCACCAAACTCCTTTTCGAATTCACTCATCATGTTCTCGGCAGTCTGCTGCTTCTTCGCCCACTGATCGGGCGCAGCCTTGAACTGCGTCACGCCGAGACGTCGCATGAGATAGGGACCGTGTCGCGTCGCGTTGAGCGGCCCCTCTTGGCCAGCCAAGCCGCTCAAGATGAGCTCTTTTCCGCGAGCGTCCGCCTCGCGATAGCACGCCTCCAAGACGTGGGAACCAACAGGGGAGAGTCCGAGCTGGGCCCAGCGACCGTTGAGCTTGGAGATGAATTCTTTCTTCAACTTGTGCTTTTGCGACTGCGAGCCCAGGAACGCTTCGATGGCTCTCGACCCAGCGCTGTCTTGACAAACCTTGAAGACTTCAACATCCGTCATCGACACCAGGCTTTCGGAGAACATTGGAACTGAATCAGCGTTAAACTTGAACAACGTTTGGAACATGGCGCTGCCGAGAACGGAGCACCGTCCGTAGTTGGGCGTATCGAGCCAAAAGAGCGCCGGCGCGAGCTGCGATCGTCCCTCCTTTCTCGCCTCCATCTTGAGCGTGAGTCCGCGCGCGAGCGCCTTGGCCGCGTCCTTTTCGGCAATGTTCATCCTCGCGCACGCAGCCAAGATGGCGGCGACGACGCCCGAGCGCTTCTCGTGCAGAAGCGTCCCGAATACTTGAGACAACTCGTGAAGCGCGCTCGTCACGTGATCCTGATCCTTTGTCGCGGCGAGAAACGCCTGCAAGACAAAGTTTGACACTGGATGTTTCGCCGTGGAGATGAGCTTGTCTCGGAAAAATCGTCGGTAAATTTCGTTAAACAAACCCTTGGGCGCGACGGCGAGGATGGCTTCCATCAAGTGCGATCCCGCCCGCGACTGCATCATATTCTTCACGTCCCACTCTTGCGCATCCGCCAAGAGCTCACCCTCAGCCGTACCTTCCGCGGGCGCGCATCCGAGCAAACCGGGAATGATCCAGTTCAAAGCCTCAGTGTCCCCTTCGTGCGCCTTGAGCACCGCCTGAAGCAGCGCGCTCCCGCAGGTATCCTCAACCAAATTCCAAAGCTCGGGCTCCACCGCGGCGAGCACCGCGTCGGAAAATTTGCGCAACTCGTCGTTAAATCTGTACGACGTCGACAGCGAACCGGTAAACTTCCCAGCCACCGAGGTTCCACCGCGCAGTTTATCCGCTAAACTCTTCCCATCGCTCGCCTTGGGTCCTCCCGCTCGACCCGGGGGTCTCTTACCGCCGCCGCCGCCTTGCGCGATTTCCTTGCTCGCGCCGACGTCGGCGCGACCCGCCAACAACGCCAAAAACTTCCTCGCCACCGGGCTCGCGCGTTTATCGAACGCCACGTCGATCGCATTCTCCGAGAGTTCTCTCGCCATCGGTTCCAACACGTCCCGTCTCAACGCCTCGGCCGTCGTCGTCGTGCCCTCGTCCGCGTCCTCCTCTCCCGGCGTCGTCCTCAAGTGCCGCTCCGCCAGCGTCCCCATGGCTGTCTCCAACACCCTCGACCCGAACAACGACTTGGACAAGACGTAAAACCCCCCGCCCCGCCCCTCGGTTACCTTGCCGCAGTTCTTCAAAAACCCCACGCACGCCTCGGCGCTCGCGCACCGCAAACACTCATCCAACGTCCGCGAGCACTTCGCATCCATGCTCAACGCGCACTCCGCCCCGTCCGCGCCCTCCAACGCGTTCGATCCGATCGCGACGAGCTCATCCGCCGCGTCCGCGTCCCCGGCTTCAATCTTCGCGCGCGTCGCCGCGAGCGCGGACGCGATCTCATCGTAATACGCCGACGCGTCGGCGTCGACGGCGTACCGTCGGCCGTCGACGCCTTGGACGCTACCGTCGTACCCAGACTTTAACGCCGCCGCGGCGTAATCCCGCGGGGCGTCGTCACCGGCGGCGGACGACATGCGTCTGTGTGCGCGTCGTCGTCGTCGAGCCCGTCCGTCTCCGAGCGTCGCTCGTCGGCGTGTGACGCGCGTCGGTCGTCGCGGCAATGCAACTTTCTCTGTGAAACCGGCGGCGCCCAAACCCTAGCTAAACCCTAATATACTTATCACAACACCACACAAAAAGAAGCACTTTTCTCAAATATATCGTAGTATCGCACGCGTAAGTTCCGATATAGGAATTCTTGGACCTCTCAACTTTAGGGCATGGACGAACACACGCGGGTTTTTTGTCCGCGCGCGCGCGGCTGGTGCCCTCGCGCCGGTCCGCAGTCGACGCCGCCGACGTACGCGACGAGCGCCGTCGCGCGAACCGCCCGACCTCGATCGTTCGCGCCGGGTTCGCGCGTCCCATTCCCGTCGGTTCCGTCGATCGATCGTTCGTGACGGTGACCCGACGAGCCGCTCGAACGCTGTCAACGCGATGATGATGATGACTCCGATGCCGACGTCCAAGCCGACGACGCCGACCGACGCGCGAACGACGCCGTCGTCGATGCGTCGCGAGTGTAAACGACGCTCCGCGGTGGTCGTTCGCGCGTCCGCGACGACGACGGAGCCGTCGCGGGTGCAAGAACGAACGCCCGGGAAGAAGCGCGTCGTGGTTCTCGGCAGCGGATGGGGCGCCGTGAGCTTCGTCAAGGCGCTCGAAGCCTCGGCGCCGTACGACGTCACGCTCGTGTCGCCGAGGAATTACTTTTTGTACACGCCGTTGCTCCCGGGCGCGGCGACGGGGGCGGTGGAGGACCGGTCCATCGTGGAACCGATTCGTAGGCCCATCTCGGCCAAGGGGTGGAAGTACTTTGAAGCGAACGCGTTGGGCGTGGACGCGGGTAAAAAAACGGTGCTCTGCCGCGGGTCCGATCACACGTTTCAAGACGAGGAGGAACTGAAATCGAGCGAGTCGTGGAAGACGTTTGAGCTCGAGTACGATTATCTCGTGACGGCGGTCGGGGCGGTGCCTAATACGTTTGGCGTGCCGGGCGTGATGGAAAACGCGATGTTCTTCAAGGAAATCGGAGACGCGGCGAGGTTTCGACGCGAGGTGAATGAGAGGTTCGAGTGCGCGACGCTTCCGGGAGTGCCGAAGGAAAGGATTAAAGAGCTGTTGACGTTTGTGGTCATCGGCGCCGGTCCTACGGGGGTTGAGCTCGCGGCGGAGTTGTACGACATGGTGTACCAAGACGTCGCCAAGACGTTTCCGCGTCGGTTGCTCGAAGACGTCAGCATTCAAATTATCGATCTTCAAGAAAAGATTTTGTCGGCGTACGACAGACGCATCGCCGAGTACGCCACCGATTTCTTCAAGAGAGCGAACATTACGTGCTTGCTCGGCGCGGCGGTGAAGGAGGTGAAGGATGGCGCGGTGGTGATTTCTGACGTTGACGGTAGCAACGTGCGCGAGGTTCCGTTTGGTCTCGCCGTTTGGTGCACGGGCATCAAGCTCAACCCGCTGTGTGAAAAGATTATCGATTCCCTTCCGGAGGGTTCGCAAGAAAACAAGCGATCCCTTCTCACGGATAAAAACTTGCGCGTCAAGGGGAGCAACGGTACCATTTTCGCTGTGGGCGACTGCGCCACCATCGAGCGTCCGCGTTCGTTGGCCAAGGCGGAAGAACTCTACCGCGAAGCGGCCAAGTGCACCCCGGATGGCGACTGCGAGATTGATCTTTCCAAGGATAAGGTTAAGCAAGCGCTCTCGAGCGGCATGGAAGAGTTCCCGCACTTGGAGGAAATTTACAACCGCGTCGACGACGTCTTCAAGCAATTTTCTTTGGGTTCCGATCGCATGACGTACCCGCAGTTCCGATCCATGCTCGAAGACGTCGACAAGGGTCTTCGCGCGCTTCCGGCGACTGCACAGGTTGCCAAGCAAGAGGGCGAGTACCTTGCAGCCTTCTTCAACGAGTGTGCGGGTGATGACGAGAAGATTACGCGAGGAGAAGCGCGATTCGACTACGTCCACAAGGGGTCCCTTGCGTACATCGGCAAGGACGCCGCCGTTGCCGATATCCCGGGCTTTGCCATCGTCAAGGGTGTCGCCGCTGGTCTCATCTGGAAGTCCTTCGAGACCATCTCTCAAGTCTCTCCGCGTAACGTCTTACTCGTCGCCGCGGACATGGTGAGAACCAAGCTTTTCGGTCGCGACATTTCACGCATCAATTAAAACTGTTTCGTTTCACTCAACCCGCTACATTACAAACTAGCCGGCCATTCTTACTGTAGCATCGTATTGGAGTTTTAATGGTATTAAACTTATAAAACTTGAGTATATCACATCGTGTCGTGTTTTAAGGTGCGGTAATTTACGCGGCAGCTCTTCTCGAGCGTCTCGGCGGACTCGGCGTCGCCACCTTGAGGAGCTGTTCCTCCTCCGGAGCGACATTTTCTTGGTCGTCGTCAACCACGAGCGTCTTCGATTCAACCGGTTCGTCAACCGTCGTCGTCGCCGCGTTGTCATCGTTTCCTTCTCTCGCCTCTTCAGCCGCGTCCGTCGCTTCGCCTTCGACGATTTCAGGCTTATCTTCGCCCTCGGCCATTTCCTCCTCCTTTTGAATGTCGGTAATTTCCACCGTTTCTCTACCTTCAGCTCTCGCAGAGACGTTGTACGCTGCAGCTTTTTCGACGTGCGCCTCGTTGAGCTTTGTTTCGAAAGCTTCGACGAATTGACGAACCTCGGGCTTGGATGCGCGCTTCGCTTTGACGCACATCGAGACGAAGCACGCATGCACTTCGTGATCGTACAACGCGCCTTCGTAGAGCTTCCAAGCGTCGACAAACTTTTTAAACGCTCGTTCGCTGAGGTTGAGCTGGGAGATGCAAAATGCAATGTCTCTCGCCGGCTTGGACGTCTCGGCGAGCACCGCCTCGGGGAATCTCGCACACATTTTCTCGCAGATGGCTTCGGCTTGTCTATCCTTGTCGATGAAGCCGACGAGTCGAGTCATGATGCGCTGGAATGCCTCGGGTGAAATGTCGGCATCAGACGACAATCTCGAGAGGAGGTCCGTGAGCAAGTTGTAAATCGGGTTGCCGTGCTTTTGTGAGAGCTCATGGAAGAAGAGCTTAGCCACGCCGGCGACGCGAGGATCGGGATCTTCGAGACATCTCGCCATTTCGCTGATGTGCCCCTTCACCTTCATCATGTCGTTCAACACGAGGTGCGACAACACCGTAATGGCGTGCTGACGAACGCTCGAGTCAGAGTCATGGAGCGAGTTGCCCCATTCCTTGATGCCGTACAAATGTTCGGTCCACGGCTCGACGGCGTTGGGGAATCTGAAGGCCAAATCACCGAGGGCGACCAAGAGCGCGGCGCGCGTTCCCTTGTCGGATTCCGCCTTGAGTCGAGTAAACACCAACTTGAGGTGAGCTTCGCAAAAGTTGACATCCAAGACCATGAAGCGAGTGAGCGCGGCGAGCGCGGAGCCTCGCAAAAGCTCCGGTCCTTGGGTCACCGACGGATGCGAGCAGAGCTGGACGACGAACGGCGCGTAAATGGCAACCAAACCGCGGGCGGCGCCCTTCTTTGTGGCGAGCAGCTCAGCCTCCGCCTTTTCACGCGTGGCGTCCAACAACAAGTCCTCGGCGACAGCGCCTTCACCCATGGCTGCCGCGAGGTCGTCATCTTTGCCCGCTTCCTTCGCTTCCGCAGCCTTTCGGTCGCGTGTGATTCTCGCCTGTCTCACGGCTCGAGCGAGCTTTTCAATGTGCACCAAATGCTTGAGTGAAATTTCGCCGAGCACGAAGAGAAACCTCGCGAGAACGGCGGTCGGAATCTTATCCATCGAATTGCCGTTGAAGGTTGCCGAGGCGAACGCCTTGATGACTTCCGAAGACGCATGTTCCGGGTCCGGGTGAAGAGAGTAGAGCGCCGAAATGGCCTGTTCAGCAGACGGGAACCAAGCGCGACCGGCGAGCGGCGCCGACGGGTGGAGCACCTTGGCCAATGCGCCAAACACTGGATGGTTGAGTTCCAAAGGTTCGCCATCTTTGCCTCGGACGACGGTGAGCGCGAAGCACGCGGCTCTGCACAGAATGGGAGACTTCTTTTCGCCAGAGAGTGCGGCGTCGATGGCGGCGCACACGGTGCCCAAGTGTCCTTGGATAATCTCAGGGCTCGTGCGAGCGCACATGGACAAAATGTTCAATGCGGCAGCCTTGCGGTTGTTGGAACATTCGTCACTGGAAACGTTGGACCACAGGGTCTTCATGATGCCGCCGTTCGGCGACAATCGCCCAGAGGTGACGAGCGCCTTGAGCACATCCTCGAGAGACGCGAGCTCGCCGAGAGCTGCGGTCGCGGCGAGTTCGCTCAGACCGGCGGCAGCGACCATCGGGGTCTCGGCGTTCGACAAGTAGAGCACGTCGACGGCCTCGACGACAGCATCCTTGATAACTTGATCGCGTGCGAAAATCAAACCGAGTAGTCTTCGCACGCCTTCGGTGGAACCGTCGACGTTGAACTGACGCATGCGGACCAACAGACCGATCGCCTCGGTAACATCAGATGCGACGGAAGACGTCAGCAAGTTGCACAGGTTGGCGACCGTACTCGAAAGTTGCACGGTGAAACCGAGCGCAGTCTTCAACGCCGCCACCATGGTTCTGACAGCCTCGATGCCGCCGTTGAGATGTACGGCGGCGTTCGCGTCACCTTGTTGCGGCGCCGCATCCTCCTCTTGCTTTACCTCAGTCTTTTCTTCACTTTCATTCGTCTCTTCGTTCGCGTTCTCTTCGTCCGCGTTCTCTTCAGGCGGCGGAGTCATCGACGCGAGCTTGGCTTCGTAATCCTTGAGCGACTCGGCAAACGTCGCCGACGGCAACTGTGGAGCGAACGGGTTGAAACCGAGAAGTGTCGCCAAGAGACCCATTGCAGCCTTGCGCACGAGAGCTCCCTTATCGCTCAATCGACCGATGGCAAGATCGGTGACGACGAGCCAGTGCGACAGCGGGATAGCCTTGGCCTCTGCCATGGTGGCCCACGTGTTCAACACTCGAGCGCGAGTAAAGGCGCTCGTGTCGTGCACGCGCTCAACCAAAAGGTCCAAAAACCCTTGTTTAGTACGGAGAAGTGGCGCGGTGGCGTTGTCGTGATGATCGCTGACGGCGACGACATCTTTTTGAGAGATGAGAAGATGACCGAGGACGGAGACGATGGCTGAACGCAACGAGTACGCCTCGCCGTCGAGGTGAGGCATGAGCACAGACATGTTCGTCATCGTCGTTTTCGGCATGCGTTCGGCGATTTCGCTCAGAAAGTTACCCACGCATCGAACGCCGACCGCATCAGACGCTTGCTGAAGCTTGTAATCGTACGGATCGACTCGGCCGACTTCACGAATCAACGCCGCGGCGAGATGCGCGTTCTCAAATCTGTCCGCCGCCGTACTCGCGAGCTCAGCAATCGGACCGGGAAGATGTTCGTACTTGTTCAACAAGTGAATCAACGCCGTCGTGACTTGCTCGAGCTGTCCCCACTTGAGCGCACACGAACCGAGCATTTGAAACGTCGCTTGTTTCGTAACCTTGCTCTTCAGCGCCGCCGGATTTTCCAGACACATCGAACCGAGACGAACAAAGAGTCGAAGGAAATCTTCCTCCGGTTGTTTCGGTCTGAAAACTTGCCAAAGATCGATATCGAGCGCCCCCGCCATGACGTGCACGATTCGCTCGCGCTGTTCATCCCACTTCCATTCGACGAGTTGTTGCTTGGATGACTTTTTCCCCTTGCCCTTTGCGCCCGGCGCCGGCTTCTCCGCCACCGCCATCGCCGCGTTTTCCTTGGCTTCCTTTTCACAAATCTCACACGCATGAAAGATAAACGTCGCGTACACCTTGAGCGCTTGACGATAACTCGCCATGGTTTCTGCGTTTTCCTCGACGGCGCCCGCGCCTCCGACGACGAGCGCCGTCACGCTCGCGCTCAGCACGCTCAAGTTGGAACACAACGCATCAATCAGTCGGATTCGCTCAACCGGCGTGAGGTCGAGGAATTGCCTGCACAGTTAGACACCATCAATCGATCGATCAGTCAGGGAGTTTCGCGCGCGCGCACGAGTCGACACGAAATCATTTTCAATCAAAAACCGACGCGAACGAACAGACGCACGCACCAACACAACCCGTACGCCGCCCCCAAGACGTCGTCATTCGTCACCAAATCCTCCGCCTCCCCGTCACACAGCGCCCGAACGCACGCCTCGACCTCATCGGCGCGTTCATCGGCGCACATCCCGGCGACGTCGAGCGGCTTCTTGACGAAGACGTGCGGCGTCTCAACGCTCGCGTCGTATTCACCCGTCTCTGCATCGCGCCCCGCGAGCGACGCGAACGTCGGCGGGACGGTGAACTCGCGCATGATTAGATGCGGGGAAATTTTCTGGACGCGTTCGCGACGGTCGGGCGTCTGCGCGGTCGTCGCGTCGGCGTGTGGCGCCGCGAGCGTCGTCGTCGGGTCGGGTGTGAATCGAAACGACTTTGCGTCGTACCCCCTGGACTAGTGACGAGTCATGAACCCTAAACGTCGACGGTAGTATGTATAAACAGTATGGTTAGTTGCCACAGGCTTCAAGGGTTGCTGACTCGCGCGCGCGCGACGCGAGACGACGACGCGACGCGACGGACGACGCGCGCGCGCGGTGTACGCGTGCACGGCGAAGAGAAGGGCCCGTCACGACAACGGAAGGATTTCGAAGACGCATCGCGCGTGACACGCGACCTGCGCGCGTGGCTTTTAACTTTTGATTTTTGAATCGGTCGAGCGAAAGGCTTTGTCGAACGAACGCATCATGCCGCCGAAGAAGACGACGTCGACGACGAAGAAGAAGGCGCCCGCGGCGAAGAAAACGACGGCGACGAAGAAGAAGGCGACGCCGGCAAAGAAGAAGCCGGCGGCGAAGAAGAAGAAGAAGACGAAGAAGAAGACGGCGGCGAAGAAGAAGACGGATGCGACGCCGAAGAAGGAGTACGATTTGATTGGGCAAAAGAGAGATTCGCCGGATGAAACGGATCCTTTGCGCAAGTTTTACGAGTCGTTGAGAAAGCAAAATCCGTCGAGCGTCATGGCGGAGGTTTGGTTGATGGAACACGGGCTGTTGGAGAGTCCAGAGGCGCAGAGAGACGCGTACAAGAGGTTTCTGAAGAGCAAGGGTAAGGCCGTTCCAAAGCTCGTCATTAAAAAGGTGAAGACTGAGCCGAAGGCGGAGGTTAAAAAGGAGCCGACGGAGGCGGCGAAGGCTGTCGCGGATGACGACGATTCGGATGACGATGTGCCGTTGGCGAGAAAGATTGACGTCAAGGCTTGATTCAACATTGTCGAGAGCAAGACGACGCGTCGCGCGAAGCCGAGTTTCACATCCGAGTGAAAACGAGAACGAGAGCGAGAGCTTGACGAAAAGTAACACTAACTTGTACCTAGAGAGACGGTTATTCAATAAATATTACCGATAGACTGTTATTGAACGCACGGTGCGACCGGCACCTCTCGTGCATCGCGTCCATCCGTCACCAAAGACGCGTCGCGGTAAATATAGACACCTCAGTCGCCGCCTCGTGTTCGCCGCGGTGCTCCTCGTCCCGTCTCGAGATCGACCGGGAACGATGCGTGAGGCGACGTACGAAACCGTCTATGACATCACCAAGGAGCAGTACTACGACCTAATGCTATCCAGCGCGTTTCAACGCGACGTGCACTTGCACGGGTTAAAGATGAAGATTTGGAACAACGTCGACGAGTTCCCGCAACCGAGGGCGCTGCGGCGTCGTGCGTACTCCGAACCGACGCTCAGACTTCCGCAATGGATGGCGCGGTTCGCACAGCGGTCTCAGGCGTACACGGAGTACTCGGATTTCGATCCAGAGACGCTGAGTCGTCGCACGCGCGTGGTTCCGCGAATCGGCGCCAACGTCATGAACTTTCTCGTCGAAGAGCGCTACGTCGACGTGGACGGCGACGCGGGTAAGTGTAAAGTGATTTCCAAGGTGCAGATTCACGCGAAAATTCTGTTTTTTCGAAACTTGTTTGAAAAGTGGATACTGGAGCAGAGCGAAGAAAAGGTTGAGGAACGCGACTCGTACGTCAAGACGGCGTTGAAGGAGCACGCTTTCGATCACTTGCTGACGTACGTCGGTGAAGAGGAGGCGAACGATGCCAAGGCGACAAACGAACAGACCCGCCAATTGTTCGTGAAACCGATGTTTGCGACGTTAGCGCTGGCGGTGGTGAGTCAGTTGGCGTCGGCAAAGCGACGAGAACGCGCGGGATGACGAGGCGGCGTTCCTACTTAGTGATTAGTGAATAGCGACACTCATTCTTTCTAGCATATTCGAATACAAAGTCAACTCTCTAGATAGCTATTCCATTCGACCACGATGGTTCCTGGGTCTAATTGTGCGACATCCACGCGTCGTACTTGTGTTTTACCACGTTGAGAATGGGTTCGATGTTTACGAGCACGTTTGACTCTGGACCGAGAACTTCAATCGCCCCGCAACGACCGTGGTGCTGGGCCAAACTCAGACCACTGAGACAGTAGCACGTGTGATAGTGATCACGACCGGTTCCAGGCTTATCGCGTAAACCTCCCGCACCGTTCTCGGATTGACAACAACCCAAAATCCAGCCTTGCAGCGCGCCGCTCGCAAACGGTGAAGAAATTTCGCTAGGGTCGGGCGGGAAAACCGTCGCCGCGCATATCCCCATCGATCGCGGTCGTTGCACCGCGCCGTGCTGGCCGTCATCGTCGAGCTCGGACGCGCCCGTCCTCGAAACCGCCCTGCCACTCCTGCGAATAAACTGCGATAGTAACTCTTCACTGCATCGTTCCAACAGAGGAAAGCAACCGCCTTGCCAGAATGAATAACACCCATCCACGAGCTTGTTCGTTCGCCCGTTGAATCCACCTTCGACTTCACCTTGTCTATTCGCGAGCCATCTCTCGAGGTTGCCCAAATCGAGCGCATCCGCGGCGTCGGCCAATGCGCACGCCGCCAAGCCGCAAAACGTATAACCGCCGTGCGCCTCGCCCCGCGGTTCACCCCCAATTCCGCCTTCATAGCTCTGACACCGCGCGACGAACTCCCCGACTCCCCTCGTGAGTTTTTCGTCGAGCACACCGCACGCGTGCGCGACCGCCAACGCGGCGTACGATCCTCGCACGTCGCTCTCCCCGCCGTCGTGTACGCGAAAACCGCCGCTCGCCTCATCCTTGAGCGACAACAAAAACGCATACATGTCATCCTTCACAATGACACTCCGCGCGTCATCCGTTCCAATCGTCATCAACGCGCACGTCGCCGCGTACGTCGTCGCGACGTGCGGCATTTGCCCCGGCCCGCCTCCGAATCCGAAACACGCTCTCGCCCCCGTCGCGTCGCTCGCTCTACAACTCTTCAAAAACCGCACGCAATCAGACGCCAGCGTCGCGTCTCGCGACGGGAGATCGACGCCCAAGAGCGCTAGACCGTGCACGCACCAGTACACGATCCACGCTCGGCTCGCGTCGAGTTCGGTGAACCCAGTCGGGAGCGTTCGCAACCCACTCAGTAAATAATCCACGTGTGCTTCGCGACTGAGTGCGTCGACGGAAGCGCCGGTGGAGGCGTCGAAGGAGGCTCGACGCTCGTAAATCTCCCGCGCCAAGTCTTCCAGCTCATCCGTGGCGGTGACGGAGGCGGACATGCCGACAGCCAACGCGAGCGTGGGTCTGTGTGCGGTTGTCGAGTCGGTTGACTCGCGCTTTTGTTTGTTCGAGAACGAAGACGCGTCGGAGAGGCGAAAAGAGTACCGCGTGAATTGAATCAATGATGTGTACGAAAACAATACGAACTAGTGGTGCTAAAGAAAAGAATACGCGAGCCAAAGCCGCGAGATGTCGCCAACTGAAATAAAGCGACAATAAATCAAAGCGGTTCGAGGACGCGTCTGAAATACTCGACGCTGACGAACCGAACCATGTTGAGCGGCACCTGCCTCGCCGTCGTCGGAACCAATCCCTTGTACACGGCGGAGATGCCCTCGCGCCGAACCGTCTTTGCGATGCAATCGAACGTCCCGGTGTACGGCATTTTACCCTGCTCATCCGCCTTCATGCTCATCAAACGCGACTTGGCCAAATCGATGGGATTCGACGTCAACGCCGCGACGACGCCCGCCGCGAACGACGCCCCCGTCTGCGTCATCAACCCATCTTCCATCGACGTGTGATCCAGTATGTAATGTTTCGCTTGGTCGTACACCGCCATCTGACTCGCCGTGACGATCATCGCTCGATTCACCGTCGGCGCGCACCCTCTCCACAGCGCCGCCGGCCCTTCCTCTCGCGTCACCCTAATCAACGCATCCATCCCGTTTCGATAGTTTCTACGAAGTTCCGCCGGTAACCGCCCATCCGCCTGCATTCGCACCATGGCCAAATCCGCCGGGTTACCCACCGCGGCACCGATCGCGCCCGCACCGATGCCACACAGCGTCATCTTCCAAAAGGGCAACTTTGCGTCCGCGCCGTCCACCTCTGGTTCCCTCAGCGCGCGCTTTAACACGTCGTACGCGCCGAATTTCGTCCCGATGAAGGATGCCTGGCGCATGAGCGACGCCGAGAGCCCTTTGTAGAGCGCGAATACGCCCTCTTGGCGAAGGACGTGAGCACCGGTGGCGAACATGCCGGGCGCTTTGGCGCCGCCGTGGAGTTGCATGCGCACCTTGACGAGGTCGATCGGGTGCGTGACGGCGCCAGACATCATCGCGCCGAGGGATCCGCTGGCGAAACCTTTCCAAGCGGCCGGACCGCTCGGTTGTACCTGCCCCACCGCGTTGGTGCTCATGGTCGTGACGACCGAGGGTGGGTGGGTGTGAGGGTCGATGGATAAAGATGCCGCCTTTGAAGCGCTTTTTTATGGAATTCGTCGTTTGGGCGTCGAGTCAACTCATGAACTGTGCGTGAATGAGACTGGTTGTATGAGATGGACATCGATAAGAATATATTTATTAATACGAATTACAGTGTTACAACCTGATAGAGCGGCGGTGTGGAGTTGTCGTGGAGCGACGTGTTTGTCATCGCGCTGGCTCGTCAAATGGCTTTTGATCGGCGCCGCGGGCGTTCCAGAGTAATCCTTGCTTCACCGCAGCGAACCAATCGTTATTTTCGCTCGCATTGCACACGCTCGGTACAGGAAATCCAGCAACGCGGACGACGACGCTGTCACCGCGTTGAAGCTCGGTTTGGTGCTTGCCATCGAACGCGGCCCAGGCGGTGTTTCGAGCTCGCGCCGGACACGAAATGGTGACGACAACAGAATCTGGAAGGACGACGGGGCGGAAAGACAGGGTGTGAGGACAAATCGGTGTGATAAGCATGGCGGGTACGCCCGGATGCACCATGGAGCCGCCGGCGGCGAGACTGTACGCGGTGGATCCAGTCGGCGAGCTCAAAATGACTCCATCCGCCGCGACTGTCGTGACATGATACCCATCGACTCCGATGTTCAGCTCAACCATGACCGGTTTCGGACCTCGATCTATTAGCACCTCGTTCAGGACGTACCGCCACTTGGAGTGCACGCCCTCTGCGGTGACCACCTTGGCGACGAGTCGACTTCTCATTGAAATGGCAAAGTCGCCTAAACACACGTTACTCAGCGTCTTCTCCATGTCCTCAATCCTGTGAGACGTCAAGAAACCAAGCGAGCCCATGGCAAAGGGGACGACAGGTGGCATCGCTTTTGGGAAGTATTTCGACGCCCACAAAATGGTACCATCGCCTCCGAGGACGACGATGAAATCAATCACTTCGTCGACTCTAAACGTCTCGTCGTTTTCGTTCCACGTTTTGCAATCCTTTTGCAAATCGGTAAACTCTTCCCAAACCGCCGACTCCAACCACGTCGTCACGTTGTTCGCCTTTAAAACATCGATAGCGCGTCGCATCATTTCCGTCGCCGCGCTGTCGTGAATTTTCTTCACAATGAGCGCGTTTTGCGGCGGTTCCAACCAAGAAAATTTACTATGCGGCAACCCCTTTTGTCGCGTTCGAATCTTCCTATCCTCCGGCGCGAGCACGTCGACACCCTCATCATTTGCGAGCACAAGCTCGAACGCCGCCTTTGACTGCGTTCGCGACGCATTCACTGTCGGTGAATCGATATCTGCTTCGTCCACCGCTGTAGCGAACGTCCGAGTCTCCGTCTTCACTTCCCGCGCGTGCGAACACGGATCGCTCTTATACTCGTGGTCGTCATCCAACTCGCTCTCGTGCGCGAGGGCGTCCTCATCAACGTCTCCACGCCCAGCTGCCCCATCAGCGGTCGCTTGATTCAACGCTCCCGACGAACAGTCGCGCACGACAAACTTGTGCGACTTTGTCCGGAAACCGGCGAGTCGCCTTCCCTCGCTCGCGCTCGCCGACAGCGCCTCTGCGCTGCTCGATCGGTGCATGCTCGTAGAAGCGGGGTCGTCGGCAAAGGACACCGTCGGTTTTCCGTCGCCGTTCGACCGAGCACGAAGCGCCTGGAGCTCTCGACGAAGCGCATCGTTTTCGGCAGTCAATTCAACCACTTTCGAGTTTGATTGCGCGTTCGCGTCGTCGTCGCCGTCGCCGTCGCGCCCTCGGAACGTCTTGAGGTGCGCGAGCGCGCGTTCGAGCGCGTGGACTTCCTCGTCACCGATGTCGTTCGCGAACGGTGGCATCGGTGGGCGTCATAAAGTAAAGCTTTGGACGTGGATTGGAAAGCGCTTTTTGTTGGGCGAGCGCAAACTATCGTCGTGAACAACCCGATGTCGAGCTCAACGTGCGATTACAAATCCTAAAGGGCGACGAAAACCACCAAACAAATAAAAAAGGATGAATGGGATGCATCGCCTTACATCTCGTCGTCTTCGTCAAATGCGTTTCGTCGTCGCTCAAAATTAATTTTTCCGACTCGGCCACCGCCAGTCGAATCGCCGCCGGCGGCGGTTTCTAACATGCTAATAAGCGCCTGCTCGCTCACCTTGTGCACGCGACCAGCCTGCGCGGCGCGAAGAATGGAATCTTCCAACGCGCGCGCCTTTTCCGGTTTAACGATGGCGATTCTGCTCACTGCGTCGTCGTAAAGCACGCGCGACGCGTTGATTGGTTCGTCAGTCAATCGGAACGATTAAAAAAAAACAACTCGATCGCCCGAAATCTAACCGCGAGCACGCATCGACATCACGCACATCTCTCTCGCGCCGCCGGTTCGAGAATACTCGCCAGCGCCGCGCCTCGTCGCTCTTCGTTCGCCCGCTCTTCTTCTCTCGCGCGTCCTTGCTCCTCCGGGTCGACGACCCCATCCGCGGGAATATCCAACTGTCACGCGCGCAAACGTACGAAACGCGACACCGTCAGTCTCTCACCCACGCGCGGGTACGTCACGACTACGCGCATCGATCTCTCCCGCGCGGCGCGCCGTTTCACGACGACGCGCGACGACGACGAAACGCGCGTCTTCATCACTCCGGTCAAACCCCGTTCAGATTTGCGACTCCATCCTTCTTCGTCATCAACGTCGTTCACGCATCCATCGCGCGTTCATCGCCACGCACCGGTTGGCCTGGAACACCGCTCATCTCTCGTCCTCCGCGCGTCCTATCCGTCCGTCGGTCCGTCGCGGTGTGACGACCGCGCTCGCGCTGTCACTCACGGGTGCGTCTTCGCATCGCTTTTGGAACTCGAACAGACTTTTCGTTCAATATTTCTCGAGTCATGAACCGTCAAACTAGCATAGGGGTCGTGTTCAAAGACCGATGGCTTCTCGCCGAGCGCGCGGTCGTCACAACCCGTCGCCGCCGGACGACGACGACGACGACGACGGTCGAGCGCGCGTCGGTGGGAGAGGTGCGTCGCGACGTCTCGCGCGCGTCCGCGGGAGTTCGTGCGCGCGTGATGACGCGGTTGGACGCGCGCGAGACGCGACGATTGGAAGGACCCAACCAGAGGGGAACAGACGACGCTTGGATTGCATTTTCGGATTACCCGCGAACACCGCCCGGGAACGAACGCGGCGGACGATGAATGACGATGAAGGAAATGGACTGACGCCATCGTTTCGCGTTTCACTCGCAGGAGCATGTCCGCGCCGAACGAGACGACGGTGACGTCGTCGGTGTC
>Ga0255770_10001005_pt1 | contig 26366 bp, 20 predicted proteins | sample 071ome_22_FD_179968 | JGI IMG/M metagenome (GOLD analysis project Ga0255770, IMG submission 179968) | Coastal salt marsh microbial communities from the Groves Creek Marsh, Skidaway Island, Georgia - 071404AT metaG (version 2) | ecosystem: Environmental > Aquatic > Marine > Intertidal zone >...
ATGCAGCTTAGGTTAGCAGCCGCTGCGTCCACCTCCGATACACGTGATGCCGTATCGATTTATGTATGTAACGTGGGCGAGTGCTGAGACGCGTTGTTGGTTTCAGCATGTTTCGACGAATAGGTTAGCTGTAGTAGCTTAGCAAGCTCGCTTGCGCACTTCTCGCTGATTAGAGTTCGCTCATCTTAGTACTCGCAAGTTTTGATAATCCTCAGGGAACGTAGCTGCGAGATCTTCCGCAATAGCATTTCCATAGAGGGAATACCCTAGATCATTCGGATGCCAGCCTCCTGATGACCAAAAGCCACCAAGATCGTAGCCTTGCACGTCACCTGCCTCTGTATTGAACATGATGTTCCGTCGATCACGGGTACAAAACCCATTGTTTTGATTTAGCGTGTACTGCGGAACTGTTACATGCACTCGTCCAATCAGGGTCAAAGCGTTTGAACGCCACTCCCAACCATCAAGTTCTGGGTACATAGCGACCAGATCTTGTGATTTAGCATGCTGAGCTCCAGCTCCGAGATGATCCCAAGGCCAGTATTCATCCCATAAAGAACCGTTTTCTCTTACATCATTTGATGTCATCGCTAACTGGCTGTTGATTTCGATCAGGAAATCTCGGACAAACTTGGAATCATCACTCGTGATGTCCCAAAATTCATCATCATCAAACTCAACATTGGGCTCCCAGCCCCATGGATCATCATCGTATGAGCACACTCCATCTCCATCTTCATCGTAACCGCTTTGTTGATCTACGCTGATTCCATCTGTGTAGAAAGTGAAAAATATTTCAGCATTAGGGAACAGCAATCCTGTTACGTGCGAAACATGGCTGACCGCTCGTGGAATCAAGGTAGGTATTGAATCCATCAAATCAGGTGCATTTCCCCAAGATCCATCGTGACACTCGGATGGCCATACAGAGAGAATGAAACAGTCTTTGATGACCTGCGAAAAACCAACATCGTTACCACCAATCGAAATAACGATCGCATCGACCTCTGAGGGAGATGTGCTGATTTCAGAAAGCCAGTCTAGAGCCTGGAGGATCTGAGGATCCATCGTCGGTGATCCGTCATAAAAGTCTGGTTGATATGAGCTACTCCAAATGTCCCAAGACTTGGCGCCACTGCATGCAAAATGACCGAATGTTATTGAGCCTGTGTAGGAAGCTTCCAGTTGCTGAATTGCTTTTCCGAGCCCTGATTCAGAGGACCTATGACAGTAGGTTGCATTGTCCGTAAAGGTTTCGATTGCCTCCGGCCAGTTGTCGTCATCCCACCAAATATGATCTGTCCCAGCTGACAAGTGACCTAGTGCGGGGTTCCCTTCACCCGATCCGTAAGAATCTCCAAAACCTAACACCACAAATCGATCTTCGTAATCCTCGTACGGTCTGAGTAGAATCTGTTCCGTAGTTGAAACAGAAAACTCTGATGGAAAACCATCAATATCGACACCTAGGTACTTGGCATTCACATAAATACAGAGTTCTTTATGATCCGGATCATATTCCTCGAGCCAAATTTTAGCTTCATAAGTGAATGCGTATGAAGCAGTCTCTACCTCAGTCCATTCACGAGAATCACAGACTGTCCAAGCGTACTCAACTTGATCAAATAACCACGGTGTGCCTTGAGCTGGGTTTTCTGTGCTGTCGATATCAAAAGCGAAAATATCTCCAGGTTCAGGTCGTGGCAGAGCGACCGTAATTCGCTCGTGCCATTGCAGGTATTCTTTATCTACCAGGACGGGTCTGACTTTGGACGCTCTGATATCCGGTTTAGGGATAGGAACATGATTTAGTTTGGTCGTCCACTCTTTGATTTCCTCCCATAATCGGGAAGGATCTGAGCAATCAATATCATCTGGAAATTCTCTGACGTAAGCCGATACTAAATATGACAGGTACCTCACGCTTGGGGCATCTCCCTTGCCCGTTTCTTTGGAATCTTCACCCCCTAGATGAATGAGTAACGCCTCAACGCACTTATTCTGATTGACGCCTCCAAATGAACCTTGGGTACTTTCGTCAACCCACATAGCTGGATCTAAAGTTGATACCTGATCTATCGGTTCTGTGTCCGTTGTTGGTGGTGTAACAGTCGGCCCAACAGTATTTTCACGAGCTATTTCTTCAGCAGTCTCAGTTGCACTTGCTTCAACTGTCGCTGACGCCGCTGCGCCAGCGGTAGAGATAGCATTTGTTAATTCCTCTGAGTCACATGCTGACAAAGAAGAAACTATCGATAATGCAAAAAGTGTTAAGAGGGCAAAATTTTTCATGATCAACGGCTGCTTTAGGACCTCAATATTTGGCTAAACATAAGTTCCTTACCAGAATTACATCAGGATCTATTAAAGCTGAGGTCGGGTATCGGAATAAATTTATTGAAATTTTATAATTGGATAACACAGGTGATATTCGACTAAAGTTACTTCATTATCAACGGTTAGATAGGTGATTCCAACGTGAGAAACATCATCCGATTCGTCGTGATTCCAGCAGTAGTTGTGATTGCCTGGATAGTCGGACGCAGCTTCGGTTAGAAGTCTTTGCTAGCACCACCGATACACCTGCTCACGTATCGGTTTATATATGTACCGGGTGAGAGTGCTGAGACGCGTAGTTGATGCCAGCATGTTGAGCAGGCCTTAATTGACATATATTGACAGCCCCTTAAAGGCGGAGTCCCTCCCTATGCCGAGAACGATTGGTCAATTTTCCAAAGCCCAGCTGTGGAGTCGAATCTGACATACGGGCCTTCCATTAGATGATTTTTATGGGTCGAAACAGAAGCGATACTGGCACACAATAGCCTGGCAGCTGATCAAGCTACGTTTGCGAAGTCCATTCAAACTTCCACAAACGGCGGCAGGCAAAGGAATCATGAGTTGAAAAACTACGGTCCGCTCTTCTACGACGTTTTCCAAACTTCCATGGGCTGGGTAGCACTGGTCGGTGGAGAGCATGGAATTTTGCGAGCGAGTTTGCCGGAGAAACAGCCCGAAGCAGCGATGGACCACGTTCAACCTGAGATTTCAGAGGCGGAGCAATACCCTGAAGCGTTCGTAGACGAAAAGGCGCTGATTTCGGCTTACTGTGACGGTGCTGAAGTTGATTTAGGCCAAATTGCGATCGACACCCGTTTCGTTTCACCATTTTTCAAGCAGGCGTGGGAAGCGTGCAGATCGATCCCAGCGGGAGAAACTCGAACCTACCGCTGGCTTGCAGAACAAGCTGGAAATGTTAGAGCGGCTCGTGGGGCAGGTCAGGCAATGGCGAGAAACAAAGTCGCATTGTTGGTTCCTTGTCACCGCGTGATCGGATCGAGTGGAAAGCTTCATGGCTTCGGCGGAGCAGGGTTGCCACTCAAAGCCCGCCTTCTCCAAATGGAAGGTCTGAGGGTTAACAGCTAGTTACTTGTCCTAAAGTTGTTCTTCGGTGCTGTAGCCAAGGTAGTCGTCAAGAATCTCTCGGGCTTTTTCAATCTCAGCCTCAGGAACCACTAGCCTGACTGGCATTACCGATATGCCGAGAAACCCAATTGCGTCACCTGGTTGAAGTTTGCATTCGACGCCGGCATTGCGAAGTAGCTCGCACCAGGCTTCTCCAATTACCTGATCTGGTGCTGTTGTGAAAACTTCCCAGCCCATGCTTTTTGCACTCGATCTTTTTGAGTGACCTTAGACCGATGCGAGGCTGACTGATTCCTCGCCTAGCAGTTCACTTATTCTCTGTTTCAGCACCGGTCCCGACTTTACGGTGAATGGCATGTCCAGTCGTACGATTGCTGACCCTGTGTCGATTTCGAGCTGCGCCGGGTCGCTTCCGGGGTACTCCATTAGCAGAGTCATAACATCTTCCAGGCGATACCTGTCTTCAGCAGCATCACCTGTTTCCTGCACCTTCACAGTCACTGTGCCAGGTGTGTATTCATCATCGATGGTTGAATCGGCTTCTGGTGAAGCATTGGATTCGATCTCGGTTGTCAGGGTAGTTTCCTCAGGTTGTGACTCAGGGGAGGGTTTATTCGAATAGTTGGGCTGTGGCTCACGAACTGATGTCTCGTTGGCAACAGCGGCAGGAGTTGGGTCATTGATAACTGGACGCGGTTCGCTTGCTTCGTTGAAGCCTGCGACGACAGTTGGTGGAGATTCTGGTTCAGGCGAGTTGCTCTCACTAGAACCGAGTTGGTATTCCTTTGCCGTTTCGACGGATAGAGAAACACGACCCATGCGTTCTCGAACGGTTCCAGTCACCGTGACATAGTGTCCTGCCTGCCACAGCTCTTCGGTAGTTTCGAGCACGTTTGGCCAAACCACCAATTCAACTGATCCACTGAGCAAAGCAAGCTTCAGCGAGAGGAACTTGTCACCTCTACGAGTGGTAAGTTCTCGAACATCTTCTATTTGACCTAGCGCAGCACGTTTTTGTCCTGCAATTTCTTCAGTGATCTCTTCTGCATAAACGACGAACTGGTCTTGCATTCGTCGCATTTCCGCCGTGAACGGACTTTGGGTTAATTCGACCCCCAGCAGATCACGTTCCCAAATAATTTGCTCTTGAGGCGAAGTATCGTCGAACTCAGGTATTTCGATTTCAACCATCGGCACTGGGACCGATTCGCCGAGCATGTCGAACATCGATGTTTGACCGGAGTCACGCAGTTTTGTCTGCCTCTGAATCGCAGCAATTATTCGGTCAGCGGACTCAAGTAGACTGCCACGGCCACCGAACTCATCGAACGCACCTACGCGGATGAGGCTTTCTAGCGTTCTTCGGTTGAGCGATTTTGAATCGACTTTCCGGCAAATATCTTCGATGTCTTTGAACAGACCACCGGTTTCTCTCAGTTCGACGATTGGGTCGACTGCTGAAGCGCCAACATTCTTTACGGCAGCCATACCGAACCGGATAGCATCATTCCCGTCAGCGTCCCGTTCGATGGTGAATCCACTTCGAGAGTAGTTGATGCTAGGAGGCTTGACCGTGATTCCCAGTCGCGCTGCCTCTCTAACAGCGACGCCGACCTTCTCAGGGTTTCCAGATGCTGAGTCCAGGACCGATGCAATGTACTGAACCGGGTAGTTGGCTTTGAAATAAGCGGTCCAGTAAGCAATGTATGCATACGAAACAGCGTGTGCCTTGTTGAACCCATATCCAGCGAATGGCTCGATCAGTTTGAAAACCGTGTCGGCCTGCTCTGCTGTGTAGCCTTTAGCGATCGCACCCGTCGTGAACTTCTCGTGTTCAGCCTCCATTACAGATGCGATTTTCTTACCCATCGCTTTTCGAAGGATGTCAGCTTCACCCAGTGTGTAACCGCCGAACGCCTGAGCGATGAGCATTACCTGGTCCTGGTACACGATCACGCCATAGGTTGGTTCTAGAAGAGTTTTTAGATCCTCGTGGGGGTAAGTAATTTCCGCTTTACCGTGTTTGGCATCTATGAAGGTTCCAATGTGATCCATTGGACCTGGGCGGTATAAAGCGATCATCGCAGCAAGGTCACCAATGTTGGTCGGTTTTAGCTGCTTGATGTTTTTGCGCATTCCCTCGGATTCGAGCTGGAACACACCAAATGTGTCACCTTCACCCAAAATTTCAAATGCTTTTGGATCGTCGATTGGTACGTCGTACACACCCATGTGTTCGCCGGTGGTTTCGGCGATCAACGTCACACAACGGTCCAGAATCGAGAGGTTTGCCAGGCCGAGGAAGTCCATCTTGAGTAGACCAACATCAGCGACCGGGTGCATCGAGTACTGCGTCGTCGGACTTGCATCTTCTTTTCCGCTAGTTGAACGTTGGAGCGGAACGTAGTCGGTTAGTGGGTCTTCACTGATAACTACGGCAGCCGCGTGCGTGCTTGCGTGCCGCACAGAGCCTTCAACTCTTTGCGCCATATCGATCAGATCACGAGCTTCGCGATTACGTCGAATTTCTGACTGAAGTTCGGACGACTCCTGAATGGCATCCTTCAACTTGATGTTGAGGGTATTAGGAACCATTCGAGCAAGCTTGTCGCTCAGATCCAGCGGTAGTGCCATTGCTCGTGCAGTGTCTCGAATTGCCGCTTTTGCACCGAGTGTTCCAAAAGTGATGATTTGGGCAACGTGGTCGCGCCCGTAGTGATCGATGCAGTACTTGATAACTTCTTCGCGACGATCGTCGGCGAAGTCCATGTCGATATCTGGCATCTCGCGACGTTCGATGTTCAGGAATCGTTCGAAGAACAGGTCAGACTCAACTGGGTCGATTTGCGTTACTTCAAGGCAGTAAAGAACTAGGCTGGCAGCAGCTGAACCTCGAACCGCGGATAGGATTCCTCGTTCGTTTACGAAGTTGAAAATGTCCCAGCAAACAAGGAAGTAGTCTGAAAACTTAGTTTCTTCGATGATTCCCAGTTCGTATTCGAGACGTTCGAGTACTTCTTCAGAAGGATTTTCGAAGCGCTTTTTCAAGCCGTCGTAACAAAGCTCCCTGAGATAGTCCATGGACGACTTGTTCTGTGGTGTTTGATACCGGGGGACGAGAGTATTTCCAAATTCAAGGTCGATCTCACAGCTTTCTGCGATTTTGACCGTGTTCTCCAACGCTTCAGGAAGATGCGCCCATTCGGTCTTCATGTCCTCTAGGGACCGAATGTAGTAGGACGTGTCCTCCATGTGGAGACGCTTGGGATCCTTGATATTCGAGTTGGTCTGAATACAAGTAAGGATGTCCTGGGCGTCGTAATCTTCCCGTCGCACATAATGGGAGTCGTTCGTGACAACAAGTGGCAGACCTGTTTCAGAACTGAGCTGGATTACCGCCTCGTTGATTTCAGCTTGCTCTGGCACGTGTTCGTGCATCATGAGCTCAAGGTAGTACCGGTCTTGGAACACATTGCCGTACCACTCAAGAGTTTCTCGGGCTGAGTCCATGTCACCGTTTTTGATGGAACGAGCCAACTCGCCCGACGGGCACCCTGAAAGTACGATCAACCCTTTCGAATATTGTTCGATAATCTCTCGGTCCATTCTCGGGCGGTAGTAAAACCCTTCGAGATGTGAGGCGGTGACCAGCTTCATAAGGTTTCGATACCCGACGTTGTTTTGCGCCAGCACAGTCATGTGGAATGGGAAGCGCTTTTGAGGATTTCGTTCCTGACGTGGCCCGTCAGAAACGTAGCCCTCAACACCAATAATTGGTTTGATGCCGGCTTTCTTTGCTGACTGGTAGAACTCAATGGCTCCGTGGAGGTTGCCATGGTCTGTTAGAGCGATACCGGGTTGTTCAAGCTCAGCCGCTCGATTAACCATGTCACCCAATCTGCTGAAACCGTCGAGTAGCGAGTACTCGGAGTGGTTATGAAGATGGACGAAAGGTTCTGTCACTGGCGGTCGATTCAGCGGCTAACGATGGTGTAAGCGGAGGGTCTGCGCAGCATAGCGTGACCCCGAGTATCAGTCGAGGATTACCAATCGCTTTTCTGAGATTTCTCTCAGCAGATTAACCGAAATCTCCTAGAAACCACATCAAGAATGACAGAGACAAGGGAACAAATCTCCCCCGATTTTCGTCATATCAGTAATCGGAAATTACCAGAAGGTTGATATGGTTTCGGTAACAGATCGCAGCACACCAACAGATCACGGACGCAATCCTTACTGGAGTCTCGTGGAGGTTCTAATGGCAAGCAGAAGCGTCGGAGCGGGAAAAATCCTCGTTGTCGACGACGAACACATGTCAGACCTCATGCGTTCTGTACTTCGCCGACTCCATGCTGACGGATTCAAGCCCCTAGTTGTTGCACCCGAAGGTGAATTGGTCACGGGTGATGATTACGAAACTCAGACGCTATTCGCTCTTGAAAACGAGAGACCTTCAGCAGTGCTTTTGGATGTTAGGTTCGGCGAATACGACACCGACCGATTCAAGGGCTTGTCGATCCTGAATAAGATCGTTGAAAAAGATTCAAGCATGCCTGTACTGATGTTTACCCAGTACGCTCAGGGTCCCTATCGAGATACAGCTGTCACAGCGAGTTTAAACATAAGCGCAAACGTCGATTTCATCGACAAACTTGCGAGTCCGGAAGAGGTTGTGCTGCGACTGCGTCGTTTGATCGGGAACGCACCTGAAACAATTCGCATCGGCTCTCTTTTTGAATTGGATCCTGACAATGCAGCTGTCTATGTAATCGCTGGCAGTAGGCGAGAGATCATCCGAGAAATTCAGGGAATGAAGTTCGAAATCCTCGTTGAGTTGGCTGCTGCCATGTATCGTTCTGAAGGTGAATTAGTTCCATTCTCACGATTAGAACGATTTTCTGAAGGCGAAGACTCTCGAGCGTCGTTGCGGGTGAGAATTCGCGAGTTAAAAATTTCCCTTGGGAAGGCTGTTGGTAGAGAATTTAGTGCCAACGAGTTGATTATTAACGTTAGGAATCGCGGTTATCGCCTGGTTGATCCTGGTTAACCAGCTACGGCGTTCCGAGCGTCATATTTCGTTACTTTGAACCTTCGTACGCTCAGAATTATCAAGCTCTCAACGGCAACTGTTGCAGTCGTCGGAGTACTTCTCATTGCGCTTTCACCTCTCATCGGAGAGCCGATTTCTGGCAACCGGCTCTGGTGGATAGAACCGATCGCGTACATTGGAGCGGCTGTTGCAATCGCGTTCTCCGCTACCACGATCGTGATTATGAGGTTCGAAAATAAGCGGCAATTTGTCACGAGCGATGATCGCACCTGGAGCCAGGTAACTCAGGACTACTTCGATACTTTTGCGCACGACATGGGTCGTCCATTACGCCGAATCCTTGGCAAAGAGCGCGAAGTTCGCGCACTCGTTAGCGAGACGGGTGACGCACCTTTGAAAGTAGTCAACGAACTGCTCAACGAGATTGAACAGCAAGCACCTAATTTCCGATTGATGATCGAAAACGTGCGGGTATTGGTTGATCTTGAGGACGCAGACGCCAGACCAGCAGTAGAACCAGTCGACGTGGCTGCTATCGTTCGTAACGTTGCCGATCGATATGTTCCGATAGCCCGAGAAAGAGGTATCGAACTGGTCTGGTGGTGTGAACCGGTTGATTTCGGTCTTGTGTACGGAGACGGTTCGGCGTTGGATCATATCATCACCAATTTGGTCGACAACGCTACCAAATACGCCGAGGAACACGTTGAGATACGTTTGGAACGCGATGGCTCACTGTTCACCGTCATCGTTTGGGACGATGGAGTCGGGATCTCGGAATCTCACTTACCTCACCTATTTGATCGAGGATGGACACCTGAACTTTCAGCCAGGGCAGAAAAACAGAGTTCAGGTTTAGGTTTGTTCATAGCATCCACGCTCGCAAGAAGGTGTGGTGGTGAATTGAATGTTGATTCAACCAGTCACGGGAATGGTGCGAGTATCGAGGATTCGCACACTGCCTTCCTGTTGTCGCTACCGCTGGACAACCGAGCGAACGCGTAATGGCTAAGCTGGGTACCGGGACGATAAGACGTTCCACAGAGTTATTGCTATTGAGTCTGACTTTGATCGGACTATTATCCAGCGCGTGTGTTGAGTCGCAGTTGCGTTATACGCCGGTGCCGCCCACACCCACGGTCACTCCCTCACCTGGGCCGTCGGCGATGCCTACTTTAGTGCCTGTTTCTACTCCCATACCCACATCTCAGCCAATATCGACCGCCAATTCTGGAACGTTCAACCTTACGGTTGATTTTGATGGACTGAGTGAAGAAAACGTGATTAGGAGCGATACGGTCCTTCTTCGCGGAAACACAGCTCCCGACGCGATCGTGAGCGTAAACGGTGTTCTTGTCGATGTGCGATCAGACGGATCATTCCAAATCACTCTTGCACTGGACGACGGTCCGAACCTTATCGACGTGGTGGCAAGTGATTTGCTCGGAAACTCGGCTAGTTCGTCGCTGACAGTTATTTCAATACCGGAGGATGTGATTTGAGCAACCTCTGGACTCGAATAGCCGTGAAATTAAGTTCGAAAAGTAACTCAAGCTTAGGCGTTGCGTGGTCACAACTTAAGATTTCACCAAGTGGATCGCCTATTACACATTCTGGTAAGTCTCCCGACAAAAACGTTCTGACTTTGCCGAACCTTATGAAGATGCTGGTTTCACTCGTCGCTCTCCTGGTGATTCTCCAGCCAGGAACCTTGAGCATAGCGTCCGCAGATACCGTCCATGCCAAATCAAATATCCAAGCAATATTTGGCACCGCAGTGGAAGTAAGAGCACCGCAATCTATTGTGGTTGCTTCATCTTCAGGTCTAGTCGATCTTCACTTCGATCAAAACTCGGAGCTCCGTATAGATTCTGAGTTGGCTACCGTTGCTGACGTCTCGGAAGGCGACCGAGTTATCTCGACTGCGCACGACGTGGGCGGTGAGTTGGTCGCACTAAAAACTATCGTGAAGCTTGCGAATTCAAAATCCGCGTTCCGGCACATTGTCGGAGTTGTCTCCGATGTCTCGGAAGACACACTTTCGATTCAGACTCGATTTGGTGACGTGGTTCAAGTGGCCAACCCTGCCGGTCTCGATGAGCTTAGTCCTGGCGATGGTTTGACCCTCGTAGCACGTTTGGATCGTTCGAGCGGAATATTGACAGCGATCGGTTTTGAACTGACAGCTAAAACTATCGCCCGCATCGAAGCTGCTCGGGATCAAGCAAAGACTCAAGCGGAACTTGATCGACTCTCGCAAATTACTGTCGAAGCCAGATCGAAACACTTAAGTGGTCTGGATGACACGATGCGTGCGCTTCAGAGGATTATTGACTCAGAGCGCACCGACGAATCTGAGAGATCAAGCGCGGAGGCAAAATTACGAGATCTCAGACACACGTTTGACGACCTCGTACAGATTTACACCATCACAGCTCGTTCACGAAATGAAGCACTCCCAACACTTCGAATTTCAGGAGCACTTGTTGATGGGGTTGGTTCAGCGAGTTTTACGGTCGCACCGACCGGAGAGGAAGACCTTGAACAAGTCACAGTTGGGTTTAGCTTCGATTCAGGAACAACTCGAGTCGATCTTCCGTCAGAGATATCCGACCTGATTCCCGGATCTGGCAGCTCCTCACTGTTATTGACCGAAGCAGCACCGCACATTCCTCTGGGCAGTCGGTTCGTCGTCGAGTACACGTTAGTGGGCGTTGTCAGGGAAGTCGTTTCGATTCGGATCGAACCACCAGAACTCGACTCTGCGCTTGAAGCGGTGCTTGAGGCGGAAATTAGTCGGGCATTCCACGGTGTGATCACGTTAGTTGAAATTGATCCCTCGCTTGAGGATGCACTCGGAATCTTGCTAGTCACAAACGAGTCGGCTGGGTCCGAGGTAACGGTGAAGATTGGGTCTGCCACCGAAATCACTCTGAACGATGAAGTTTCATTCATTTCCGACCTGGCGGTTGGCCAGTTCGTCGACCTGCAACTGGAAACGGGAGAGGCTGGCGGAATTCTGGACATCACTTCCGCCTCAACCCCGTTGAGAACTCTGGCTGTTCGCGCTCGGACGTCAGTACCGGACGATGAGATCGTTTTGTCAGGTGTCGTTGAATCAGTTGATGGGGAGACGCTGACTATCTCTATCAGGCCATCTGACGGCGCAGCGGTCACGTTTAATGTTGATGCAATTACGGCGGTTGTTCGAGATGGTGAAGCTGCTCCGTTCAGTGAAGTTAGAGTTGGAGACCTGGTTGTGAATGCATCCAGGTCTGGCTCAGCGTCTACAGTACTGACGCGCCTGGTAACGGTGCCTCGAACAAATCTGAAATTCTCTGGGACGATCACTGGAATTGGGCGAGAACCCGATCGTATACAGGTGACTAGTTCGAACGGGGTAATCATCAACATTCTCGTCAGCGAAGAGTCATGGTTGATCCTAGACGGACGGCGAGTTCAGTTCTCAGGTCTCCGCTCAGGACTGACGGTAACCAGCGGGACTTACTCGGTGACGGGTCAAGGTGGCGCGTTCTACAACGTGGCGACAATCATCTCGATCGAATCACCCAAGGTCGAACGCGTCTCCGGTGTCATCACTGATGTTCATCCTGTCGAGGGAACAGTCACGCTTGTCACAGGACAATCGACCAGCACACGCATATTGGTTTTGAAAATACCTTCGACACCTTTGGGAGAGAATCTAACCAAAAATGGAAGGCAGGTTCGCTCGCTGTTGTCGATTGAACGGGATGATCGTGTCGACATCGCTATTTACCAAATCGAAACTGGAATAATCGAAAGACTGTCAGTAGTCTCCGAAGAATTTGTCCAATCTCGAGGTCGGCTGTTAGCTGTTTCTGGCGACCTGAGATATGTCACCGTCGAATTGGCAAATGGTGAATTGGTTGAACTATGGAGTGAACGCGATTCGAGCTTGCAACTCAATGGTCGGCAGGTTGAGGATCTCGGAGCAATCTCGGAGAGGTTCAACAGCCTTTGGAATTCCGACAATCTGGCTGAGGCATCGGTTTTCGACGTGTTGTTCATCAAGGACTCGATCGAGTCGACACGTGGGGTGATCGGTTCGATACAGATCGAAATTATTTCTCTTGACGAATCGGAAGAAGCCGATCTGTTCCAACCTGTGGAGATCACAGTCACAGGAGTGATCGAGGCAATACGAGGCAGCACCTGGGTTATTGGTGGCCAGGTGTTCACTGTAAATTCCGAGACTCAGTTCCTCGGTGCTGATCCGGTCGTTGGCTTAGTCGCCAAAGCGATATTAAAAAGCAAACCAAATGGGCAATTTGAGGCGGATCTTGTTTCGGTGACAGCATCACCCGACTAGCAACTAGTCACTAGATTGCGTCGGTGCCTCAAAGCGATTTCGCTGTCGGAACGCTTTGCGTGTCAATGTCCTTGCTTTGGCGGCAACTCTTCCAGATGGCTCCAGTGTGAATGCCATTGGAATGGAGATGGCGAGGGCGAACGCCAGTGTCGTAAATCCGAGCCGGTATGTTCCCTCGATGTCGTGGATTATTCCAACGAGTGCTGGACCCGCTGCTCCAAACAGTGCATTGACTGAACTTGTAAGTCCTACGATAGATCCGTAGCTAGCTCGCCCGAAGTAGTCACCCAGGATCGAAAGCCTAAGTGGGATCGAAGCTCCGAAACCAAGTCCGAAGAAAATTACGAAAAACGGCAACGGCCATAGTCCGAGATTCACTCCTAATACTTCAGCGTTGACTGCCGCTAGACCAGCTACTCCTACAGTTTGCGAAATCATTGACAGGGTCAACAACGTTCGCTTATCGAACCTGTCGCCTAGAACCGCCACACCGGCTCTACCCGCAAGGTCGCCAATTGCCACAGCACCTGCTGCGCTCGCTGCAAGAGCCGTCACTAGACCATATTCAAGTAACGCCGCGAAGTGAAATAAGTTCGTTGCGCTTACAAGTTGACCAAGACTTGTAACTATCGCGAGCTGCCAGAAGAACCTTAGCTTTACAGCTTGCCTCATAGTCACGGCCTGTTCGCGAACTCGCGAGGCGTGACGGGCACCACCTGTGGGCGTCTCGGTATCTACCTTGGGGGTATCTCCGTCCGGAAGCATTCCGTGATCCTCAGGCCGTCGGCGCATTACGAGTGTGGCGGGGAACCCGATGATCCAGAATCCGATCCCAATCGCGAACAGAACATCTCGCCATCCGAACGTATCTATCGCTCCAACGAGTATTGGAAGGGTCAAACCACCAACTGCAGAGAAGGACATAAGCGTTGCTAGTGCTCGAGCACGCTTCTTGACGAACCAGTTAGCAACTGTCACCACGAACACTATGAATGTTCCGAATGACATCCCGAGCGTTAGCAGGATGATCGCCACATAAAAGTGCCAGAGCGTCTGCATTTGGCTCATGAAAATGAAGCCGCCGCCGGTTACGAATACACCGAACGCCATCGCCTTGCGGGGTCCGTAACGATCAAGGAGCGCACCGACGAACGGTGAGATCATCCCGCTTTCACTACGCTGGAGCGAAATGGCAGCTCCAGTGGCTCCTGAACTCCAGCCAAATGTGCTCAGTATGTGAGGTACAAACGCCTGGAACCCCCGCCAGAAAACCGCGGAGGTATACCACTGGACAATGCCCCCTGCGCCGACGATCCACCATCCATAAAAAGGATTGCCGAGCGATTTCAAATCTGAACCACCCGTTTCTGAGTATTAGTAGTAGAAGGCGTGAGGGACTCTTTTCTAGTGGATAGGCCGATAAGCGCCAATCATATGCTTGTCCCACTGACTAGGGCTATCCGATCGCACATTTAATTCATCTTCGGCGAGTACCCTTATAGTTCGAGGATAAACATCTAACTTGAATTCCGGATCTGTAAAGCTATTCACCATCTTTGGTATACCCGTCGACATTAACGCGACATGGCTCCTGGCGTTCGCATTGATTACCTGGTCTTTTTCTACCAGTTGGTTCCCTGCGCTCGCAGAGTTACCTTCGACCGCTCACTATTGGATCGCCGGTGTACTGGGAACCCTCGCGCTATTTACCTCGGTGTTAGCGCACGAACTCGGACACTCCCTGGTCGCCCTCTCGCAGGGTTTAAGAGTCCGTGGGATCACCTTGCTCTTGTTTGGGGGAGTCTCCCGTATTGAAGGTGGTGCAACTCGCGCTCGTAACGAATTCCTAATTGCGTTTGCCGGGCCAGCGGTATCAATTGTGATCGGTTTGGTGCTGCTGTTCTGGGTGTTCGTGCTTCAGCCTGATGGCGATGCGACGATATTCCGCCTAGTGGTATTCGCAACGGGTTGGATGAACGTAATGGTTGGAGCCTTCAACTTGCTACCGGGCTATCCAATGGACGGAGGACGTGTATTACGGTCCGCGGTTTGGGCGGTCACTGGAAATACCGAGTTGGCGTCGTCAGTCGCTTTCAATGTCGGTCGAATCGTGTTTTACCTCTTTATCGGGTACGGCGCTTGGCAGATTTTCAACGGAAACGTGATCAGTGGAATTTGGATCGCCGTAATCGGTTGGTTCTTGATGTCTTCCGCCCGAGGTGAGAGGGCAGCTCAATCAGGCGATGCAAACAAAGCGATGAGCAGCGCACTAAGTTTTCCAGTTGAAATAGCGACTGAGCAAATTCCACCCGCCATTGATGAATCGAGATCGGTTCAGTCAGTTCTCGACGATCTCACCACCGAATCTAATCAGGTCTCTATACCCGTTACAAAAGCGGGGGAGCTTATTGGATTTGTAACCCCGGCTGAACTTTTTTTCGTCGGCGCAAAATCCAGATCGATTTCGAAGATCGGTCAAGTCATGGACCCGCGCAGCCTTAGGGTGATCGATTCTTCGGAGTCAGCTGGAGAGGCGCTGAGATTGCTCGACCTACACAGGGTTAGCCAGCTTGTAGTGATGGGCAACGGGATGGTGCTTGGTCTTACCAACCGCCAATCGATTTTGAAGAAAATGTTGGAAATGCAGTCTGCTCGCGAAGCCTACTCGCTGCCTAATCCAACTGATGATCTCGACTAATCTTTGACTAGTATCCGTGGCAGCCAAATTGCAAACGAGCTGCCTATTCCGGCGAACGCGTCGGTGAGTTCCACATGAACAGCTATACGTCATCGTGCTAGTCGATGGAGAGTATCGAGGGCAATTGCCGAAAATCCTGTGTGACTGAGATTAGAGCTTGCTTTTGCCGCTAGCCCATGAACGATTGAGTCTGCTGTGGCAGTAGCAGAACCGGCGACCGTCTATTCTTCACTCAACCCTGACTTCAGGTCAGGGTTAGTTATTTGTGTCGAGCTGTACGTCAAGGTTGAACCGAAATTCTGTAGCGAAGCTGGTTCGCGTGTGATGTGTTGTCGCAAGCGCTGAACTCACGCTACACGTAACCGGTATTTCGAATGCCAGTTTTTTAGGCGGAATTGCTTCGAGCTAAACGTTCATGAGATTTACAGCCTGACGATCGCTCTGCGGTGGATTCCTGTTCCTATCAAGGTTTCGCCAAGATTAGTTTCGACTTTGAAGCGGAGTTTCATACCATCTTCTTCGAGCAGTGTCGCAGTTGTGGTGACTGTAGAACCCTGCGGAGCAGGGGCGAGGTGCTTGACGTCGACATGGAAGCCGACACTTGACTCGGTATCTTCGAGTAATTCCCGAGTGGCGTCGACACACGCCAGTTCCATTTCCATAATCATCGCTGGACTGGAAAGAACCGCGTGCTTTTCTTTGCCACTAGGCGAATAAAGGTGATCCCCTTCGACAAGAAGTGTTCGGGAAGCAGTTATTCCTGATTCGAACCGGGACATTGCTAAAGAGCGATGATTCCGTATCCGGCATCAACTGGGATGATTGCACCAGTGATCCCGCTCGCCATATCACTCAGTAGGAACAAAGCGGTGTCAGCGACCTCGCCATGGTTGATGTTACGGCCGAGTGGAGCTCGTTCTCTATGAGCTCGGGTCATTTCCGAGAAACCTGGAATGCTTCGAGCTGCGAGCGTAGGGAGCGGTCCTGCGGAAATAGCGTTGACCCGGATGTTTTGACCACCAAACTCAACGGCGAGCTGTCGAGCCTCGTTTTCGAGCGCAGCTTTCGCGGTTCCCATTATGTTGTAGCCAGGGTAAACACGCTGTGAAGCATCGAAAGTCAGTGTGATTACTGATCCGCCGGATTCTCCAAATAGCGGAGCGGCTTTTCCGACCACAGGCATCAATGTGTAGGCGCTAGTTTCGAGAGCAGTCCTGAATCCTTGCAGGTTTGTGGATGAAAAATCACCGCCCAAATCGTCGCGTTCCGCATAGGCGATGCAGTGGACTACGAAATCAATTTCGCCCCACTCGGACTTGATCTTGTCGTATACAGCCTGAACCTGGTCGTCGTCAGTAGCGTCGCATTCAAGCAGCAGTGGGTCACCGAGCTTAGAAGTTACTTTTTCGACTCCACCTTTTAGGCGTTCGTTCAAATATGTGAAGGCCATTTCTGCGCCAGCTTCTGACAGTTTTTCTGAAATAGCCCAGGCGATGCTCCTTTGATTCGCAACACCGAATACGACACCACGCTTACCTGAGAGATCTATTGATACGGCCATTTCCTGTGGTCTTCCTATTCAACAACATCAACGTGTAGATAACTGCTGCACGATAATTTATCAGTCCACCAAAAAAATGAGGCGACCAACAAGCAGTCGATCGCCTCATTGAATCTGCCAATGTCTGGTTTACCAGTTGGTGTGTGATCCATCGGCGCGGTGTGGGTGTGGAGCTTCCCAGAAAGCGAATGGTTCGGTGAGTTTACTCTCGTCAACCTCGACACCAAGTCCGGGCTTATCGGGAACCTTGTATCCATTTCCTTCCAGCAGCACCTGTTCAGGGAAGATGTCGAAATCAGGGTTTTCCGCCCGTTCCATGTTAACCTCAAGCCACGCGAAGTTTGGAACTGCTGCGCCAAGGTGAACCGAAGCTGCCGTGCAGATCGGACCAAGTGGGTTGTGAGGCATGAGATCGATATAGTGAGCTTCCGCCCATCCAGCTACCTTCATCGATTCAGTAAATCCACCAACGTTGCAAATGTCGACTCGAGCGTACTGCGTTATTCCACGTTCAATGTACGGGAGGAATTGCCACTTGGAGGCAAACTCTTCACCGATGGCGAATGGAACGTCCGTCAGTTTCCTAAGAGCCTCGTATGCCTCGGGAGATTCATCACGGATCGGTTCTTCTAGGAAATCCAGTGTGTGCGAGGGCATCATTTGGCAGAACGAAGCGGTCTCAGCAGGCGACAGGCGGTGGTGATAGTCGACACCCATGATCGCCTGGTTACCAAGGGCCTCACGTGCTTTGATCAACCACTCGGCAGAGTTTGCGATCGACTCACGAGGCTCAAATAGTCCGCCTGACTGAATGTCCATGTTGTCGTACGAAAGTCGGAACGCGTTGATTCCACGAGCCATGAACTCTTTGGCCTGCTCGATCATCTCTGGTCCGTAAGGTCCCGAAGTTGTAGCGAAAACCGGAACTGTGTGTCGATGCTTGCCACCGAGCAAGTCGTACACAGGCACGCCAAGCTTCTTACCAACAATGTCGTAAAGAGCGATGTCTATGGCAGATATTGCAGCAGTGAGCGTGCGACCACCCTCGAAGTACTGGCTGCGGTACATCTCTTGCCAGAGTCCGCCTCGCCTCATTGGGTCTCGTCCAATAAGGAATTCTCTGTAGTGCTCGATGATTCCCTTAACCCCGAGTTCTCGACCGGAGAATCCAGATTCTCCCCAACCGTAGATACCTTCGTCGGTTTCGATTTTTACGAGCATCTGGTTTCGACGACCGACCCAGACAGCAAAAGGTTTTACATCAGTAATTTTCATTGTTTTGTTCCGTTTCGATGGAGTCGATTATCTACCAGTTGGTGTGTGATCCGTCGTTTCGCTTCAGGTGAGGCATTTCTGAATACCTGAACGGCTCGGTCAAGGCAGCTTCGTCCACCTCAACTCCAAGTCCAGGTTTGTCCAGAACTGTCACTCGCCCAGGTGATACCTCAGGCTGGATCGGGAACACTTCTTTGCTGTAGAAGCCGTTGTCTTCACCAGCCGACTCACGAATTTCTAACCATGAGAAATTCGCTGTCGCCATAGCCATGTGAGAAGTTGCGGCAACACAAATTGGTCCCAACGGGTTGTGCGGCATCATGTCGATGTAATGTGCTTCTGCCCAGCCGACAACTTTCATCGCTTCGGTAATTCCACCAACGTTACAAATGTCGACTCGTGCGTACTGTGCAAGTCCGCGTTCGATGTAAGGGAGGAACTGCCACTTCGAAGCGAACTCCTCACCGATGGCGAACGGCATGTTCGTCATCGTACGAAGAGATTCGTATGCCTCTGGTGTTTCATCTCGGATTGGTTCTTCGAGGAAGTCCAGGGTGTGGGCTGGCATCATCTGACAGAACGAAGCGGTTTCGGCGACCGACAGCCTGTGATGGAAGTCGTAACCGATAACAGGTCGGATGCCCAGCTTTTCGCGGGCTTTAATCAAACCCTCAGCCGAGTTGGCGATTGCCTCACGCGGCTCGTAAATACCGTCTTTTTCCGGCTCGTATGAACGGTGCAGGCGGAAACAGTCGAATCCCTCGGCGATCATTCGCTCTGCGACGTCGATCATTTCTTCAGGAGTGCTACCCCCGCCCGTTGCAAACGTTGGAACCCAATCGCGTTGGCGCCCACCCAGGAGTTCATAAACCGGGACTCCCAGTTTCTTACCAACAATGTCGTAAAGCGCGATGTCTATGGCGGAAATTGCTGCAGTTAGGGTTCGACCACCTTCGAAGTACTGGCTACGATACATTTCTTGCCAGAGTGCCCCGCGCTGCATGGGATCTCTGCCAACCAGGAACTCTCGATAGTGCTCGACAATCCCTTTGACACCGATTTCTCTACTTGAAAGGCCGGATTCACCCCAGCCGTATATACCTTCGTCGGTCTCAACTTTGACCAGCATTTGGTTTCGTGTGCCGACCCATACCGGGTACGGTTTCACATCGGTGATTCGCATCTAATGGTGTCCTTAATAACCCTTCAACAACCGGAGTTTCCAAATCTGCGCACCAGACTGTATTCGATAGCACTGGGTGTCAATAGAACATCGTGTTCGATTACCGGTGACTCAAGCAACTCCGCCGATACGAGCAATCCTGTTCGGTCAACACCTGCTGAGGTAGAGGAAACTAGCGGCGGAAGATCGGATAGGTGGGCGGTCGTCTTGATCAACGACAACTACCATTCGGTCGACTTCGTGATTTGGGCGTTGAAGAAAATAATTCCTGGAATGACCGATGCTGATGCGGTGTTGATAACCATGGAAACCCACAACACTGGAAAAGGCGTCGCGACAGTGTGTGGTCGGACTCAAGCTGAAGAGTACCGAGATAAATTCAGAGTTCTCCAGCTTGGGTGTGAGGTCGAACCTGGTTGGTAAAGAACTTCATTTCGGCCCAGTAACCACCGCGCGTACTCCTGATATCACTGGCTCACCGAGCCTGACTGAAAATTAATCGTTTGGTATGGACTCGGTGAAGACCCTTCTGAGTGCGCGTATCGAGTGTCGGATTGCGTCCCTTGCGGGCCGCGTGCAGTCCCACAAATAGCATGAACACATCGGTGCGAGCCACCGAATACACACGGCTCAGTCACGCTAAATTTGCGGTGATATTCATGGATTAACGGCAGCGCGATAAACGTGTGTCGGAAATATCATCAAGGCTTATGCGCCCGGCATGCAAACGCCAATCAGGGTCTGAGGAGACCACAAATCCATGTTCGCAGGTAAACAAGAAATGAAGCAGCGTGGGATAACGGTACTGGAAACGGCAATCATTCTTATTGCCTTCGTGGTCGTTGCATCCGTATTTGCATTTACAGTTCTCTCGACCGGCACGATTCTCGACAAGAACGACAAGTTCTCGATCACTCTCAGCCCACCAGACGGTGCAGTGATGGTCCTCGAGAAGTCATTGCCGCCTCGACTTGATGCTGTAATGGACCTCAAGTAGTTGATATTGCGGATTTAGAGCCACGGTCACAGATGCCCCTCTTGTGACCGAAGCCCCGGTTTCTGAATCTAATTGAAACGGTCGCTCCTGACCTACCCCCTGGAGCGACCGTTTTTTTGTTAACAACAAAGGCGAGATGAAATTCATCTCGCCTTTGATATTTCAGTGAGTCAATAGATACTCGCCTGAGAGTCGCTTACCAGCGCTCTCGGCGTCCACCGCCACCGCCGCCGCGGTATCCACCACCGCCACCGCCTCTTGGAGACTGGTCACGCGCTTCATTCACGACGATAGGTCGTCCATCCAACTCAGAGCCGTTCATTTCGGCGATTGCCTGTGCTGAAGAACCTTCGTCAGTGAAAGTGACGAAACCAAATCCTCGAGACCGTCCGGTCTCTCGGTCGTTGACTACCTGTGCCTCTTCAATTTCACCAAACTTTTCGAAGGCGGCACGCAGACCCGCTGAGTCTGTTGCCCATGCCAGGCTGCCAACAAATAACTTTTTACCCAATGTTCAAGCCTCGTTCACAGAAATCCAAATGCCCGCTCAAAAGATCTTCGAGCCAGTCAGTTCCGCGCCACGCGGTCATCGTTCTGTGATTCCATTTTTGGTCTCCGTGATCAGGCAAAACCTACCAAGCCCAGTGGGCGACAATAGTCCTAATTCAGGAAACACGACGACAAGAATAAACACACTTCAACCGAAAATGTTGCATTATTCCCGTTCAACATCGAAATTCGACGGTGAAAATAAGGTGAAAACTCTGGTTGTTGACTCAAAAGTAAGCGTAAATTCCAGTATGTAATGCAGACTATTCATCGATTTGAGGCGTATTTCCGGAATCACGAAAAGTTGAACGGCTACCGTGTGGTCGGCTCAATACTTGCAAGTCGCGCCAACGCTGATTAGTGTTCTCACGTCGAAAAATTAGTTGATGAAAATTCGGGCATCACAGGTCTGGTTCGAGTCCTGAACAATGTTCGAACTTTTGAACAGATAGGTAATAACAAATGCAAGATCCAAAAGACATTCAGGACATTAAACGTCCGTCTAAGGAGCTCATCGATCTGTTGTACGAACACGTAAGTTCTGCAACTGCCGCCGGTGACCTGAACAAGTTAGGCGTTTCAAACGCATTCATTGACGGACCGAAGCCTTACACACCAGGAACCAAGATCGTTGGTCCGGCAATAACGCTTCAGTTCATGCCTAAGCGTGACGACGTATACGGCGATGGTGAGTACGTAGAGCCTGAAACTCAGCTTCACCGACACGCTCTTTACCTCACGCAGCCTGGTGACGTGGTCGTCGTTGACGCTCGTGGCAGCATGAACTCAGGTGTGTTCGGCAACATGATGCTGACCTACTTCAAGGGGGCTGGCGGTATTGGAACCGTCATTGACGGCTGCATTCGTGACTACCCGGAACGACCCGACGGATTGGGCTTGTGGCTAAAAGGCGTAACTCCAAACTTCCACACCCAGACCGAAATCTTCCCTTATGCAGTGAACGTTCCAGTTGCCGTATCGGGAACATATGTAGCTCCCGGCGACATCATCATTGCTGACGACGACGGAGCGGTTGTGGTTCCAATTCATCTTGCAGAAGAACTCGCTGAGCGAGGACAGGAGCACGCTGAATGGGAAGAATTCAGCCGAGAAAAGCTTGAACAGGGCGGTGACCTTCGCAGGTACTACCCACTCAGTGACGAAGCTCGACCTGAATACGAAGAGTGGAAGAAGAAGCACGGAAAATAAACCGGCTTCGTAGCAAGCACAATAAAAAGAGCCCCGGTCGTACTCCGACCGGGGCTTTCTTTTTCCTGATGGTACCCCTGGCGTGAATCGAACACGCGACACGCGGTTTAGGAAACCGCTGCTCTATCCACTGAGCTACAGGGGCATAACTTCATTGTAGGCAGCGATACGGTTTGCGGGCATACTTCTCACTGGAAAATCTCTCTATCTCCAGTTCAAATGTGAAGGATTTCACATATTGTGATTTTCTTCACAATGCCCTCATGCGTTTTCATACCCTTCGGGATCAGCGTTACCTAATATCTAGGTGACGAAGAATTTAGCCCTGAATTTACAGACCGGGGGTTGAAAAATTATCTACAGAGCAGGATGGGTAATACACGTTGGCAAGTAACGCCGTCGCAGCTCATAGCTGTGGACGGCACCCAGGAATCACTGAGCCGGTATAAGTAGAAATAGAAGCCGGAAATCGCATCAAGAAATAATGAATGCGACGGCCACACAAAGTGATAACAAAACGAAAAGACTGGCTAGTCTGAACCGCACCGGGAAGATCGGATAACAACCCGAATCAGGGGAGGCAGAGATGATCTACAAGGCAGGATGGGTGATACATATTGGCCTATAACGCCGTCGCAGTAAGGAACTGTAGGCGGGACCCAGGGATCACCGAGCCGGTATAAATAGAAATACCAAGCAGGAAATCGCACGAGATGCGACGGCTACACAAAGTGAAAACCAAAATAAAACTGGCTCGTCTGACCCGACCAGTAAATCGTAAGAATTAGAGCGGGAACTGAATGAAGGTTGCCGCTCTTGTCGTTTAGGCCCCTCACGCTATTTGTGAAGAACATGTGAGGGCGGGCAGTGCTCGATCAGACCTACTAGTGACCTTCGGACGAAGTGCCCAGTCCGGTTACCGACACTCGATATAAAGGATCAGCCTCAGGATCTGACTCAACGATTACGTTCGCCCTACCAAGCATGCGCTGACAGTTCTGACTCAAGTGCAGCAGGTGTAACTCTCGTCCCGACTCCTCATACTTCTTGGCAAGCTCAACAATTGCTTCGATACCCGAGTGATCCCAAACCCGTGAGTGCCTGAAATCGAGCACAACTTCCTCCGGATCGTGTTCAGGGTGGAACAGGTCACGGAATTCAGTGATTGAAGCGAAGAACAGTTGACCGTGCAGCGTATATACCTTTCGGTTTGGTCGGCTGGAAGCACTTTCCTCGATGTAGATAGAACGTGCGGTGTTCCATGCAAACACCAGTGCAGACACGATCACACCAACGATCACCGCGATTGCGAGGTCGGTTGCCACAGTAACGGCAGACACGAGAATCATTACGAACGCGTCGGAGACCGGGACCTTGCGGATGATTCGCAAACTCGACCAGCTAAACGTACCGATCACCACGACGAACATCACTCCAACAAGCGCTGCAATCGGGATTTGTTCGATCAGCGGTGATGCCACCAGAATGTAGATCAGCAGCAGGATCGCAGCAAGCGCTCCGGAGAGTCGCCAACGTGCACCAGACTTCATGTTGATCATGCTCTGACCAATCATGGCGCAACCACCCATTCCTCCGAAGAAGCCGGTGATGATGTTCGCAGTCCCTTGAGCCATGCATTCGCGGTTGTTCTGACCCTTGGTGTCAGTGATTCCGTCGATCAACTGGACAGTAAGTAGAGATTCGATCAAGCCGATTGCCGCGAGAATGAACGCGTGCGGGAGGATGATCCAGAGAGTTTCGAATGTGAACGGAACATCGGGGATGTTGAACGTTGGGAGTCCACCGGAAATGCTCGAAAGGTCTCCAACGGTCGGAGTGTTCACACCTCCGAAGATCACAACCAGTGACACAGCGAGGATTCCTGCCAGTGCAGCTGGGAATCTCTTCGTGAGTCGTGGCACGAGATAAATCACTGCCATCGTGACACCGACAAGCCCAAGCATTAATGCAAGATCACCACCTGCAAGCCAGGTCTCGTGTCCATCAGGACCTTTGATCTTGAAGCTCTCAAGCTGCGCAAGGAAGATGACGATTGCCAGCCCGTTCACGAAGCCGAGCATTACCGGATACGGAACCATCCTGATAAGGCGACCTTGTTTTAGTGCACCAACCCCGATTTGGATCACACCCATAAGGATCACGGTGAGGAACAAATACTCGATTCCGTGATTGGCAACAATCGAAACCATCACGACTGCAAGAGCACCGGTCGCTCCTGAGATCATTCCCGGACGCCCGCCGAACAGGGAAGTTACGAGACCGACGATGAATGCTGCGTATAGACCTACGAGAGGTCCAACTCCAGCTACGAATGCGAAGGCTACTGCTTCAGGTACGAGCGCAAGAGAGACGGTAAGTCCCGACAGGACTTCAGTACGAATTTGCGCTGCTTTGGAGTTGACGTTCATGGGGGAGGAGCGACTGTGAAGATCGTGAAAATTCTTACAAACAGTCGTCGTTTTTACACCCTTCCCGTAAACACCGCCTCAACTACCTGCGCCGAGTTTCGGTCAATAACGACGAATTTCGTCAAATCATCGTTCAGACAATGTTTCAATAAGGGCGCTGGTTCGGAATATTGGTGTTGACGGAGCCGCGCTGTAGGGCTGACCGACTGAATCCTGTGGTGAACACCGCATCCTTGTCGCTTCTAAGCTCGTGTAGACTCGATAACGATGCGCAATCGCCTTCAACCAGCGGCTTTCAACAGTTCACTCGGTCGCTTCCTACTTATCTCCTTCGCCACCTTTGTACTGGCGATTTTTATTGCGTGTTCGGAAACAGACCCGACTCCCACGCCAAATATCGACGCTACAGTCGACGCCAAGATTGCTGCTGCAGTTGCTACTGTTCCGGTCACGCCTTCTGTCACGCCCGACATCGTTGGAACGGTAACAACGGCGATTGACGCCACAATTGCAGCTCAGCCGACAGCGACAAATACGCCAACGTCGACTCCTACTGCCACGCCAACACCGACTCCTACGCCATCACCAACGGCGACACCAGAGCCTACCGCTACTCCGACGCCTACCCCAACACCGACCGCCACTCCAACACCGTTACCTACTCCGATCCGCAGTGTGGAGGATGTAGTCAGCGCAGTCGAATCTGGAGTTGTGAGAATCCAGGCCGGAGACAAATTCGGATCAGGCTTTATCTACAAGATGGACTTTCTCGGCCGAGCGCTTGTAATGACCAACCACCACGTAGTAACGAACCGATCAACTGTGACAGTTCGGGTAAACAACGAACGAAACTACTCCGGTTTGATATTGGGTAGAGACGCCGCGCGAGATCTGGCGGTGATACGAATTTGCTGTGATGAAAATTTCACGGTGCTTCCAATAGGAGATTCGAGTACCCAGCCAAAGGGCTCAACAGTTCTCGTCATGGGTTACCCGCTTGCGGTAGAGGACACGGCGCGGGTGACTACTGGCGTCGTGTCAGCCGTTTATTTCGACACTGACACCAGCCGCCACATGATCCAGACCGACGCAGCGATCAATTCCGGCAACTCCGGAGGACCGCTCTTCAACTTGGCGGGTGAGGTGATCGGTGTAAATACCGAAGTAATCCGTGTCTCAGGATCCGGTGTTGCCGTCGATGGGACAGGGTTGGCAGTGGCTCAAGAAACATTTGAGCCTTTCTTGCCTACCCTTGAAAACGGCGGTTAGTGAACGAACTCGTCGTTCTCGTGAGCTGCAACCCAGTTTCGGCCGTTCTGAACGATGATGTCCTGTAGGTTTGTCATTTCGAACCAGTCGCTCATTAGACCTTTGCCGGCTGCTCGTGCACGAACTTCCATATCAGACTGGATCTGGTCGATTTTCGGGTTGCCAATTCCTTCACCCGGCATGTTCATCGATAATGCAAGATCGAAGTGCCCGTAGGTGATAGCGGTCAGACCTTCTACGGCGAGAATATCGTCGAGGTTTTCGTAACCGGTGTACGACTCCACCTGGGCGAAGATCAGCATATTGTCGTTCGCAAACTCGGTGAAGTTTTTACGTCCGCCGTACTCAGTACCGAGAATGTCGTTG
>Ga0255770_10001007_pt1 | contig 26316 bp, 27 predicted proteins | sample 071ome_22_FD_179968 | JGI IMG/M metagenome (GOLD analysis project Ga0255770, IMG submission 179968) | Coastal salt marsh microbial communities from the Groves Creek Marsh, Skidaway Island, Georgia - 071404AT metaG (version 2) | ecosystem: Environmental > Aquatic > Marine > Intertidal zone >...
ACACCAACGTATTGCCCGTACTCGCCGTCGCACTCAACGCAGGTACTCCCGTCGCATCCTTACAGTAGGCAATATTGCTAGTGATTGGTATGCTTGGAAGAGCTACTACTTGTATAGAAATGGCAATTTTACTGCTTTCACAACCCGTAGTGGAATTGACTTGGGATACATAATATGTGGTAGAGCCAGCTGAAGACGTACTAGGAGTAGGAGCTACAGATAAAACTGTTGTACCGTTACTCGCATACCACTTTAAAGTATGGCCACTGATCGCCGTCGCCGTAAGTTGCGTACTCGATGCAAATTGACAGTAAGTATAGGAGGTTGCAGCACTAGGGGCCTGAGGTAGAGGATTTACTGTGACCGTAACGGTATCAGTACCTACTAATGTATTTGAAGCATCATAACCATTGACAATATAGAAGCCTGTAGAGGTTGGGGTGAAAGGAACTCCGTCAGTAACAGTAATATTTAAGGAGCTCGTCCAAGTGTAATAATTGGCCCCAGAACCACTTAGAGTAACTGACGAACCCGCACAGACATCTTGATCAAGACCCGCGCTTACCGATTGGGCGGAAGCGAAAGTGCTTAATAAAAGCGCAATGAATAATATGTACAGTCTTGACTTCAAGTAAATCTTATGAGGTTGGTTTGGATGAGTCTAGTAGTGAATTACTATCTCTACGCGTCGGTTTGCCGCACGCGCGCCTGGCACTAACGAACCAGTTGAATCTCTTGGCTCGATGAGAGGGCGTATGTCAGCAAAGCCAATGGCTCGGCTTTGATCTTGAGGTATCCCTGAAGCTATCATTTGTCGGAGGACATTGGCAGCACGGGATGCACTTAATTCCCAATTCGACGGAAACTTGTAACTCCGCATGGGTATATCATCCGTATGACCTTCTATATCACACGTCAAATGAAATCGTCCTACAATGTCCAACAAGGAAACTGTTATATCGTCAACCGTTTTCTGACCAGAGCGCGATAATTGCGCATCTCCACTTCTAAACAAATCATTCGAAGCTAGACGGATATTAATGCCTCTCTTTAATAGGTCCACTTCAACATCAGGGTCGTCATTTTCCGGATTGTCATAAATCGAATCCAGTTTTTCAGAAAGCATTTTTATAGGGGATTTTGTTTCATTATTCAAGACGTCACTCTTAAACCCGTTCTTCAAATCTTCAAAGAGGGCAACATTGACTTCCGAAACCGAGAAGAAAATCACGAAAAAACACATAAGCAGCGTGATCATATCACCATAGGTGGACAACCATGCGTCTGTATTGATATCGTTTCCGTCGCTTTTATTATATCGCTTTGCCATATGCCATTGATTTATTCTCCTGTTCCCTTACCGAGTAGTGAGAACAATTGGTCCTTAATCATGAGCTCTGACTTACCTTCTTTTATAAGAATTACCCCTTCAATGGTAACCTTCTCGCGAGTTTCAACAATAGACATATTGTGTCTAATCTTTTTTGCCATTGGCGCAAAAATTAAGTTCGCAAATGCAACACCATAAAGAGTGGTCAATAGTGCTACCGCCAAACCTGGACCTACGGCTGAGGGATCATCCAAGTTACCAAGCATCACCACAAGACCTAGAATAGTTCCAAACATCCCAAATGCAGGAGAAGTAGCGCTCATCATAGTGAGTACGTCAGCCTTCTGAATCTCCATAGTGAGTCTTTTATCAAGGTACATATCCGCCATGTCTCTCATCTCACGAGTAGAATAATTCGTACTCACTAGGTCAAACATGTATCGTGTTGTTGGGTCGGATGTTTTTCCCTTGAAGCGCTGGAAAAAACCATTTTTATCCGCAGCATAATCTGCTCGATACTGAAGAATCGTCTCAATTTGTTTTTCAACCAAATCAGACTTTGAGTTGAAGTGACTAAAGACGTGTCTTAATGTAGCAACCGCTGTCAATACTGTACCAGTGGGATACATCACAAACAGTCCAGTTAATACCCCCCCCAATACAACAAATAAAGAGGGTATGTTCAAGAATTGAATTTGTAAGAAGCCCGGTAGAAACTTGGTAAGGTTAAAAGTTCCAACGGTTTCTAAAGATCCCACCATCAATACGGATAGCGAGATTAAATAGGCCATTAAGGTGGTTACAGAAAACTTCATTTATTCAAGGTTTAAATAGTTCCAATAATAATTTGCTTTGACAGTATCTCCTGACAAATAGTAAATAGATCCCTTTAGGTCAAAGAAGGGCTTGAGCTCCATTACTTCGAGAGCTTTGTTTATGTATTTGTTCGCCAATTCTAAGTCATCATCGATTATTGCTTTTTGAGCCGTGATGTAGAAATTGAAACAGTCATTGACCTCATCAACAGAATAATATCCTTCTGGCGCTGTTGCTGGTCGTGGAGTTGATGTCATGTTGATATCAACATATGGATCGTCCAGCTCGTATAAGATTTTGCCCCTCGCTGTGCCATTTTGGTACTCGACAATAATTGGCGAAACCATGGACTGATGATAAAAACTTCGAGCAGCGTCATTCTGCCTAGAATAATCTTGTTGCATACCGTTGGGTTCTACGTAGTCCAATGGAATACATGAGATAAGCAATAGAGTGCTTATTAAATATGTATAGATATGCCTGCGCATAATTGAGGTGTTTCGAAATTTATAGTTTGCTTAAAAGGCGTTTGAATGGCTAATTCCGTCGACCATTGACTCATACCAAAGACGCTAAACCAATCGGACAGCCTTACTCTTCCTAAGGCACTTAAAGTGTAAGCAGTATTGAAAATTGAGGTCTTTGTAACCCCGCCTTTTCCTTGCAAGGAAAGTATGTCTATTCCTCTTCTATTTTGAAGCATATTGATTTGAATAAACGCTCCCAGATTATAGCTTCTAATCTGAAATTCATTGATTCCATATATGTTATCCGTAAAATTCTTCAAATAGGTATTTTCTGCCCCAATTTCTAGACCCCCAACCAAAACATTAGACGATCTGAACATGGATTGACCAACTGCGATGCTTATTCCGTCAATAAAAATCGTTGCTAATTCTGGGCCCAATGTCAAGGCTTGAGAATTACCATATGATCGCATTATATACGCATCCGTGGATATACCGTGTCTTGCCGAAATGGTCAGGCCAGTATAATCCTTTATCTGACGCGTAACATTATCCGTATAAACTCTGAATGTTTGTTTTAATTCCAGCGTACGCGCATCGATAAACCAAACGTCGAGAATCAATCCTTCATTAACTGAACGGAACAAATGGCTAGCTACCAATAAGTCAATACTATATTCTTTCATAGTATCAACGAGAGATCTCATATGTCCATAGTCAGATTTATAAGAAGACTGATTAGCAACTCTAAAAGTTGAGTCAGTACTTTCGACTTTCTTAATAGTTTCTTCTTTGAGGAAGGGTTGGAACACAATATCGAATTTAGTTTCAGCAAATGCAGCAACCACAATGCTCTCCACTCTTGATCTATATACGGACGGCACGTTTTCGTCCCGTTCCGGAGTCATCACAAACACTCGGGTTCCAGCGGTTACATCTTTGCTAAAATAGTAGTGAAGAGACTCCTGAAGCTCGAACAATGCGCTTTCTGGGGGTAAAACGACATTGTTCTGGGCGGTCAAATTGACCATCCAGAACAATCCTAAAATCGTTATGTAATACTTTTTAAACAAACTTTCTTACTCTCGCTAATATTGCCTTTCGAGCCTTTGCCCTCGAAATATTTGAAACCGTTTTTCCAGATTCTAACTCGCTTCTAATCATCTCACCTTCCCTTGGAGGACGAGTTGATAATATTGCTTCAACTGTGGCCTCGTCGGCACCAAATAATGCATTCAGTAAATCCTCCGTTTCAAAGTCCATCATAGCGTTTTGAAGAACTTCCTGATCCATCTTATGCAAGTTGAAGAATCCAATGAATTTCCTCTCAACTATTTGACCTTTATCTAAATCATTTTGAAGCATAGTCTCGAGAATCTCTTTCTGTTTATTCTCCTCGAGTTCATCAAGGGTATTTATAATTGCTCCTATACCATCGATATCGATGTTGTAGAGACCGGCCATCTCTTTTGCCTTCTTGGCGTAGCGTTGACCAATATCTCTAATAACAGAGAGCGGCAACCGCGACATATCAGTCAACTTTAATAGTAACTCGCCTCTTTCGACTTCATCCAAAAGCTCCATTATTTTGAGTTTGCGATCGTCTGGTAATTGGGCGAAAAGAACACTGGACAATTCAGGCTTGTCACCTTCAATCAACTTAAATATTTGAATGTCATTAAGCTGAGTTAAAAATCCAAACACCTTATGATCTGGAGTTTTATCGACACTACTCGTCTCATTGGACAGTGCTTTAACAGTATTGTTGAAGGTCAACAAAAATTTATCTTGAGTGTCTGGATCGATTTTTTCCTCAATGTCCTCATCAACTTTATTTAATAGCATTAAGTATGAGCTATAACTCATGTGTGGCTTAAGCTGTCCTACCAAATCAGGATAAGGCTTTGCTAACATTGCAAAAACTGTCAATGCTTCTTCTTGTCCTGATTCAATGATATTCTCCATGAAAAGAGAAACGCTTTCCGGAGATTCTACTAACAGCTTTTTAAATTCACTCTTCTTCAGGGAAACAGGAGCCTTGTCCAATGCATCCAGCGACATCTTCTTAAATGAGGAGTTGTCTATGGATAGTTCATCGTCATCAACTTTGTTTCTTCCTTTTCTGAATCGTATGATTAGGAAAACAATTAAGCCTAATAGAGCTGCTAATGCCACCCAAAACCACCATGCCGAAAAAATCGAAGGAGTCGACTCCTCAACTTCTTCAACTTCTTCAGTAACTACAACTTCAGGAGCCTGAGTGTTAATCTCAGGAGCCGACTCCTTGACTTTTTTAGCTTTTCTCGCTGCAGAATAAGGGAATTCCCAAATCTTCACGGACACCTCGTCTTTGTTTAAATCTAAATCTAAAGTGTTGTATACAAGGCGCTTAAAAAAACCTATATCGCCGGCAATACCTGCCGTATCTAATTCCAATCGTACAATTGTTTTTTCTTTAATCAGCTCAACACTCCCGTCGCCCGTGCGGACGCGGTCGCCCAATACCCCGGGAAGTTCAATGTTTTGAGTGGTATAATCAGAAATCTCATATGTTAATTCTCTGAAAGCGGAAACATTGAACTGATCCTCTGGCGCGAATTCACTTATGGCTCTTGATAAAATCGCCTTGGCTTGAGGCGCCTTTTCCGTCACCGTTTTGCGACGTACATTCCTTTTCTGTTCAGCGCCCTTAGGCTTAACCTTACTTTCTTGAGGTTCTGAATTACGATTGTTGACTATCGGTCGACTAGAAAGAATATCCAGTACGGCTGGAGACTGTAAATTTTCTGTTATAGTGTCTAGGGATTGACCTGTAGCGATAAGTGCCCAGACAAAAGAGAATATTATGAGAACATTTTTATTTTTCATCGCGATAATGATGCTTTGTGCGTTACCTCCATCAAATCAGTTTCGGAATCGGCAGTGAGATATAATGAGTCTTGAAAAAAATAGACATAGCCATTGAAGTCACTTATGTCAATTGCAATCTTTTCTTGGGTTAGCAATCCGTCTCTTACCCAAAAACCGTTTGCATTTGAAATATCATAGAGACCTTCACCTAGGTAGTCAACGTCTAAATAAATGGGATTCACTAAAGTATCCTCAACTTGTAGGGCAAATTGATTTCGAAAAACTGAGTCAACACCATAGTATCGACCTGCGTGCGAGTTTGGAATAACATATTGTGGCTCACACGCGGCTAGAAACGCTAACACTATGAGTCCTAAAATCAATCGCATAGCTTGAGTTTTAAGGTCGCATCATCAAAACGAAGCTGACCATTCCATTCAAAACCAGTAATGGCGATAGATCTTTCTACATTGAATCCAAACTCATCAATTTCTTGAGTCTTAATTCGATAAATTATGATCCACTTTCCTTCGTTGGCTAAACGGACCCTGTAATCCAAGAGATTAGAATCATCACCACACAAGAAGTGAAAATAGTCCAATGCTTCTCGCTGAACATCTTCAACCAATAAAGGAGCAAAAACAGATTCTTCAATTTCTGGTTCCTCGTCCTCGACCACTGGATCTTGATTGAGTATGTTCACGTGCTCCTCCAACAAGTGGATATACTTGTCTTTGTAGTCATTTCTGCAGCTCAACGTAATTGCGCCTAAGCCGATAATCAATCCCAGTAAAACGAAGATCTTTTTCATTATGGTCAACATGGTTTATTCAAAGACGCAAAATATAAATTTTGTTACACTTATTAACAATTGGCAAAAATTTATTTTTTCCCGAAAACACTGACTTTAAGAGAGCATTGTAGACGGGCAAATTATTGATATTGTTAATAACCTGGTCGCATAGACAAACGCCTTAAACCCGTAAAGCGTTTTCCCTAGTCAAAAGGCAACTTATTGCCTGAATAACAACGTCTTATCTTTGAGATTTGCTTCTCTAATTCTTCATCCAAGAATTGAAAATATCCCCGCTTTGTAACTGTAATTGATTAATGCAGACATTGACTTCTATGAAGTCTAACTAGAATGAGGCTAATGAAACATTGACCCTTCGAAGTATTAAAATACTTTAATAAATTAAGAATGAAACACGTAACTCTCGTTATACTGGTTCAATATTTGTGGAAAGCGCTATTGTCTTTACTCATTTGCTATGGTCACCAACCAACATGGCGCGTGAGTCTCCCTATACTTTATTAGTTCTTCTTCTGGGTAGTACTCATACAATAAGCCAACTCTGTAAAATCCTTTATGGGATCTAATGCTAGCATCGAAACCTTCCGATTTCAGTTGTTTTAAATACTCTTTGGCCGATGCAACGTCCGTATAACTTCCAAAAACTATTTGATAACTAACTCCTTCCACGAACAATCTTTCTTTGGACGGTTCGTGAACCTTTCCTGTGTCGGTTACAACTAAGTCCTCTGTCCTCTCCAGAATTTGAGTTGTATCCATGACGTTTTTAGATAAATCCAAAGATTGATTTACATCATCCATGACTTTAAGCGCAGTAGCTTCTGAAGCCTGAGCCGATTCCTCTTCGCTCTGCTCAACGTCAACATTAATTATTTCATTAGTTGCTATCAATAAGCTGTCCGGCGATTCAATTGTACTGTCTTGAGATACAATGTTGGAGTCGCGTAGTTCCTTTGATTCAATTTGTGGATCAATCCCTAAACTTGGAGGCATTATTGAATCAATATTTGCGACGCCCGGGGTTAATGAGTCATATGAGACTGTTATAAATGTGGTGTCTTTTCGGGGAGCGTGAACAATTGGGTGAAGAATTGAAAGCGATATTTCTTCATAGTCAATACTATCCAACACTGCCGCTGGCATATATAATTCATCAATTAATATTGGGTATTGCCTACGAACATCACCGTAGGTTATTTGCCTCGCTCTCAATGATAATTTTAAGAGCTCATTGAGTCTATCCAACTGGGTGGACACGGCAATACTATCTCCATATAGCACAAAAGAAAGACTATATGTACTATCGGCACGAAGCATTGCATTTGAACCAAATCCCCCTTTATTCGCCAAGTCACGGAAATCCAAAACATCACTCCAATTACTGAAATCACCAGCACATGCCACATAGTATGTACTGGTGAAAACATTAACAGAGTCAATAGAACACGTGTCTTGACCCGTTGCTAAGCTTATGGCAAAAGCTACTTCAAGCAACATTCTTATCTTCCTAAAAACCCTTTTAGAGAAACTTCCGTAGCACCCTCTTTTTCTTCGGAATCTGTAGCCCATAAAGACATGTATTCTTCCGCTGTGCTAGGGTTGTTACAAACACTTTTTGCTCTTCGCAACAACATGCTATATCTTTCGATATCATCTTTGTTTGGGCTAGTGAAAAACGTTCTTAGTTTTTTATCACTCGAGTCTAGAATCAAATAGAACGTATCTGCTTTTTGGTAGGTCAAATTGTAATCGTCCGAACTTTTGTAAAACTCCATTGGAACAGGCTCCTGGGTATCCTTATGGATTCGCGCATTTCTTTTTAAGTTGTAGGCGAGGATTATACAATCATCCTGTATGTTTTGATGGATTTCATAAGGATCCTGCTTCAACACCGATTTAACCTCTTGATATACCATGCCGGGTCTTAGATGATAAGCGTCAGACATTAAAATGTAATAATCATCCACCATGTAGGAGGTTGGGGAAGTTTCAACTACCACGACTGTTTCTGTCGTTGTGCAGGATAAGGCAAATAATGCAACAAGGCTTAAGTAGCTATACTTTTTCATTGGTTTTCTTTTTTAAGTTTTACATCGATGGAATGCAGATCTATTTCCATTCCTGACTTTTCAAGCATAGTACACCAGTCACATTCTTCCTCAACCGGAGCATCTTCTTTCGGCATGCATTCTTCCAAAAATCCTTTTGGAACATTGTTGAATAATGGAGGGTATTTTTCAATCCAGGATTGAATCAAATCACATCGGTCCATAACAATCCAATATTGCCATAACTCTTCACTTGGCAGACAAGGTGGGCAAGTGAGCTGCTCAACTTCAGAATTGTATTCCGCTTTGACATAGCCACAACTACAATACTCACATGAGCCGTCGTCCTCTTCTGCGTCGGGATTAAAGTTTAGACTCATTGGGTCCGTACAGCCAATAACGGGAGGGACAGGAGGAGGAGGAGGCATTACAGGAGCCGCGGGGTTGCATTGTTCCGCTAACAGAGCATCATAGTTCAATAATTCATATGTGGTCTTTTCCAAAGATTCGACTATGAATGCTTCGAGTGCACCATCTCTATAATATACAGCAACCTCATCCACATCATCGAAATAAGGCTCCCCATCATCAATTTGTTGAGCCGTTCCAGGGTTGTTGGACCTTGATGGATGTCTACGTTTCGTTTTGGCATACTTGAATATGTGTATCTCACATTCATTTTCTTGATTGTAAAGAATGTCGTAAGGATATACACCAAGTTTGTTTAAAACCTCTTCTTTGGTCATGCCAGACTTTAAGTCAATCAGCCGGTCAACAGTTGTAAATTCCGGCTCAATCCGTTCGTATGTTCTAATGGTTTGCGCGCTAAGGCTAGACCCAAAAATCAAAGTGAACGCCAAGAGCCCTTTGAGTAGATAATTCATATGCTTATTGATTTATTTGGGAGAAGTTAATAATTAATTGTTTTAAATCCCCCTTTAACTCGACGAAACCTTATTGATTTCTAATAGAAAGAATCCTTCGGCAATCACATCCACATCGCCAGCGCCACAGAAGGCACTGTCTACACCCTTTCTGACCTTCCGGTAGGGTGATTCTCGACGCTGAACGATTCGCTGTAAGACACCTGCCCAAAGAAACCTGTGTGTTGATACTCGATGGCCCCACGCCTCGAATTCAGCGCTAACAAATCCTGCATTAACCCCGTTTGTAAAACGTGATAAATGTTCGAGTCCAAGCGCGCCTCAAATCGTAACTTTACGGCATGAAAGCAACGCTTTTGTCCTAAATCAGATCATATGAAAGTTTTAGTTCCCACCGATTTTAGTGCCACCGCCGCAAGCGGATTACACTACGCAATAAGTTTTGTGGCTAATTACGGCAGCGGACACATCCACGTGCTCCACACCGTCGAAAAAGAAGCCGACCTCGCCGCTGCTCAAACCCAGCTCGACACCTTCTGCGCCATCGACGTCCCAGCCGGCATCACCATCACCCACAACATCACCGTGGGGGATTACAATGAAGCCATAGGCCAAGAAGCCGAAGCCAAGCAATGTGCCCTGATCATCATGGCCACCAAAGGCGCCCACGGTATCCAAAAGCTCGTCGGCTCTCACGCCATGAAAGTGGTGAGCAGCAGCAACATCCCACACATCATCACCCAACGTGAAGTCTACGACGACGAGGTCCTCGACCGTATCGCCGTGCCCATCACCCTAGAGCGTGAAGACAAGAAAATCCTGAGCACCGTAGCTGCCATCGCCAAACCCCTTGGCGCCGCAGTCCTGCTTATCTATGAAGATAATAGCGACGAGTTCCTCGGCGCCACCATCGCTCGCAACCTAAACTTTGCCAAGAGCTTCCTCCGCAACAGCGGCATAGAAACTCAAGCCATCGACGTGGGCCACGACCTAAGCTATGATGAAGCCATCATCAAATACGCGGCCGCACACCAATGCGACCTCATCGCCACGATCAACCACCACAACGACGGCATCCTCAATCTCTTCGGAGCAAACTTCGACCAAAACCTGCTCGAGAACAGCGCACACATCCCCATTCTCACGGTGGATGCCCGCAACCACGAGCACGTCAACGATATCTTTATGACAACTAGATAACCCGGGACACACTCTCGGCGCACTTGAACCGAGCTCGCACCCCTGCCCTTGGAAGATTAAAGGTTATAACGCGACCCCTAGCTGCAAAGCTGGGGGTTTTTATTTGCAAAAAACCCGGCGATACTTGGCCTGTCGGGATGTTGTTTGATGAGAAATATAGCGCGTTCATCGGGCGAATTGGGCCAATCTAATTCCCTGTTCAAAACTCCAACTTCTCCACATTATTTGGAAAGGTGGTCTGGGCCCAATTAAGTTGATAGGAGATCAATTTATTAACCCTTAATCCTTTTCAAATGAAGAAAATTTGGATCGTGGCTGCGGCCATAAGTTTAGCGTTCTCGGCGAGCGCACAAGATTCCGGAGTAGAAACTCAAGCCATCGGCGTAGTCATCGACGCGCACGCCATCGTTGATGTTGTAGACGATGAAATAGTCTTTGACTTTTCCGCTGATGATCCTGCCGAAGCAGGTAATCCTTTTGTTTTGGGCTCTAACAAAAATCAAACCACCTATCTAAACTACAGCCTCATGCTAAGTAACGGAGGAATTGACGATGGTATGATTTCAGTTCGTATCAATGACATGAATGAGGGCATGCACATGACGTTGTTAGCTGATAGCTCTCCATTGGCTTCTCACGACGCAAACCAATACGGTACTTTGGGAACGGTCGCTGCAAATTTCGATGCAAAAATTGGCGCGAGCCCAGTGATATTAAATAGTACAGATCAAGTACTCATTGAAAACATTGGCTCCTCTTATACCGGAAATGGGGCAGGCAATGGTTATCTGCTGTCCTTCACAGCCCATATAAACGATTATTCCAAACTGGATGCAGATAATGGCGCTCAAGACATGGGAACAATCACCTATACCATCGCGGAATAATCTGTTGAACCCTTCCGGGGGCGCTCCGCGCCCCCGGATCTAAACGCTACGCCATGAAATTTACCACCGTGTTTTTCCTGCTTTGCAGTGTCGTTACAAACGCCCAACTCTTGGTCCAAAGCGGCCTCACTCACCGTTTGAGTGTGGTGCCTGGCGCAACGGAATTGCTCGCTATATCTCTAAAAAATGGAGGCGACGAACCTTTACTCTGTACCCTTACCCTAAGTGATGTTGTCTCGCATTGTGATAATGGCTATCGCTATTTGCCGGCGGGCAGTACGGACGAAAGTTGTGCCGATTGGATGCAGCTAGAGCAAGAGGAGTTTGTGCTGGCTCCGAGGGAAGAGCGCGTGGTGAAAGTCCGCTTCGCGGCGCAGGCAGGATACGCGCGGGCCGGGGCCCGCGCTTCCTTGCTTGTGGACAGCCGCCCGTTAGAAGAAGAACCCACTAACCAATTAAAACTACGCGTGCGCTACGCCATTCATTTCCATTACCGCAACCCCCTGATTTCCGGGGTGGTGGCCTTGCACGCCGAGCGGTTGGAATGGGTTGGGGAACGCGATTTCTTGGGGCTGGTGTTTCAAAACAGGGGCAACGTGGACCGCGTAGTGCGGTCGCATGCAAAGCTGTTGGACGCTAGAGGCAAGGTGGTGTATTCCGGGGAGAGTGTGAGTGCGCGGGGGCTGATGCCGAACCAGTGCAGAACGCTCAGGTTTCCTAAGCCGGAGGTGCCGGAGGGCGTATACCAATTGGTCGTGGTAAGCGAGACAGATGCGGGGGAACGATTTGGCGTAACACAAGAAATGCGATGGGAAAACTAATACAATTTTTAGGCGTATGGGCGCTGATGATGCCATTGGTGGCGGGCGGTCAGGTGCTGGAAGCACGTGGTGATTCGGTGGATCCGGGCGGCTTGGGTCTATTGTGGATCGAGTGGTCGGGCGTACCGGAGGGGCCGGCTTGGCTGGAGGTGGAAGCGCCGGAGGAATTGGTGTTTTTGGAGCTGCCAAGTATGGGCGTAGGTCGACGCGGCGAAGCGTTGGCGTTCTTCATGGTCCATCCGTTTGCGCGGGCGGGAAAGAAGGAATTGGTCCTACAGATTCGGAGCGGGGAGCGGGTGTGTTTCCGTGCGATGGCGAGTGTCTTGGTCCACGAGCGGGCGGGCGCGGAATTCGCTGTTCTTGAGGAGCGTCGGGACTCCACCATAGCCTCGGTGAGCAATACGGGCAATATCTCGCTCTACGTCGAGGGCGAAGAAATTGCGCCTGGTGAAGTTCGCAGGGTGCGGATGGCGCGGGAGGAAAAAAGTAATTGGGTGTTGACTGCCAGTGGCGGGTCATGGGATACGACCGTGGTGCTGCCGTTGCGCAAACGATTTTACCCGCATCAGACGGAGGCCGCAATGCCCAACATAGGCTCGGATGTGCTCAGCGCACAGTTGAGCGGACAATGGAGCGGCGGACAGTGGCATGGTATGGTGTTGGGGCGGTTTGCGCGGGAGAATTGGTCAGGGAATCTGGCGCAGTGGAATGGGCGTACGCGGGGCGTTTTAGCTTATGAGTCCGGGCGTGGCAAAGGCGTTATTGGTTACGGAAATGCACGGGCGCTGGAGGTCATTCGTCCTGGACAAAGCGCTTTTTTCCGCGGCCAAATCGGTCGTCAACCCCTCTCCCTTTTCCTGGATAATAGATCCGTGGTGGCGACAAAAAACTGGTCCTACGGGGCGTGGGAAACAGGCGCAGGCACGGCTTGGTTTGAAGGGAGATTGGTGCCGACGGGCCAGCTCGATATTGAGGGTCAAAACGCCTCGCTTCATTGGCGACAATGGGGCGGGCTTTGTGATGTGCAGACGGAATGGCAAGGCGCAAAATTTGGGAGCCACGCACGCTGGCTACAGGTCCCGGAATTCTGGCGAGAGGAGGTCGTGATGGGAGAATTGGCCACCCTAGGAACTTCATACCGCACGCCACACCTGCGATGGAATCACCAGAGCGTGCTTCAGGGCGACCGAGATTTCCATTCCGCGTTGCTTCAATATTATTCCGGGTCGTGGCAGTGGGCGTTCCGAGGCCAATTCCAATCTCACGCCCAACGCTTCGGATCTGGTGTGCGCGGGCAATACCGCTGGGGCAACCACCAATTTTCCTGGCGAGCACAGTGGTTATCGGCCGGCGAAAAAACTAACAGGCCACGCTGGAATGCCGCCTATAATTGGCGGGGACGCTCAGGCCTCTTAGGTATTTCGAGTCAGGAGCTTGTGGGAGGGAATTGGGCCCACTTTATTCAAATCGGCTACCAAACTCCCCGCCTATCTCTTCGCGCTCAAACTGCATACCGCGGCGACCTTCCCCAGCCTTGGTTCCCACAACTTCACCTCATGCTCACCCGCCCTTCCGGGCAATGGGCCCTGAGCAGCAACCCGCACATGCCGCTTCGATTGCAATGGTCCGGCACCCTCTTGCGCTCCCACACGACCAGAACCCTCAAAGGCCAAATCCTCGATCACCAAGGCCAACCCCTGCCCGAAATCGAGTTGTTTTGCCAAGGCAAGCGCGTGCATACCGACGCGCTGGGCCGCTTCGCCTTTCATCACCTCACAGGCGAGACCGCTACCGTGCAAATTGCACCCACCACTTTGCCGTTCGCCACCTTTCCTGTCGAAGGTTATACACGTGAACTTGCCCTCACCAAGGGCACCACATCGCTCGCTATCCACTGCTTTAAAAGCTCTGGCGTCCACGGCACCGTCCGCATACAATACGACTCCGCCAAAGCCTTCCGGCCCCGACTAAATACCGCAATCCGCGCCATCCTTACCCACAGCGACGGCACCACTTATACTGCTCAATTAACTTCTAAGAACACCTTTCAAATCAGTGGATTACGAGAAGGAGTCTATACCGCTCGCCTCGACAACACCGGCGACTTATTCCAATCCCTTCCCGTCGAACTCTACATCGAAGAAGGCACCCTCGTCCCCGTCGAGCTCCTACTGATAGAACGCTCCCAACACATGCCCATCCAACGCCTATGAAACTTTTCCTATTTCTCTTACTACCACTGCTCGCACCCGCGCAAAATTTCTACCTCGAAGCCAGCTCCGAACTTACCATTGAATATGCGCACTTTGCCCTCATTCGACTAGATGCCAGTGAAACCACCGCGCACCCTCCCGCACCATCAGAGGCGGGCTGGCCCACGCTCCAAGTCCCCTTATTTCTCGACCCACAATACCTCGCCTACACCCTCACTGGCCAACAAAACCAGGCCCTCATGATCAGCGGATCACCCCCTTCAGGTCTTCTCCTTCGCGCTTCACTTGGTCCGGCCGGCTCCCTCGGAACCACCGTCCTTACCAACGCCCCAACACTCCTCGCCACACTGCCTCGCGGTAACGCCCAAGGCCTCCAGCCACAAACCGGAATTCCCTTGCTCCTCACCCTCGAACGAGGAACGCATTATAACCTTATCACTGCTCATCAATCATGGACCGACTTAATTTTAGAAATTCTATGAAAACCAAATTGCTTAGTGTATTCATACTATTGTATTTCAACAATTTACAATCACAAAGTATTAATGTCATTATGTGGTCAGATCATGCCGTTATTGACGAAAACCACCTCGATCCACCCCGCACCGCAGGGGCAGATTACGCCCAAAACATTGCCTTACCGACCCAAGCCTTGTTGGCCATCGAAGAACTGGAGCCAGAGACCCCGTGGTGCCTTTCCATCCAACACACCTATTCCATCGGCGGGGCAGCCCTTTACGCTCGCGCGAGATATGATTTGTTGAGGCCAGAGAATTGGGATCCGAGCTCGCCCGTAGAAGCTCCCGTCTCCATGTCCGCTGAACCACTTATTAGTGGCATCGGGTCCATCCGCGAACTCGTTGTAGAATTTGAATTGCGAGGTGCTAGCGTGGCAACAGATTATGACCTGCGCGTCGAGAATCTATTGTGGACTTTGACGGGCGGTGGCTGCCCCGCCGCCCCGTAGGGGCAAAAAAGATTGCCCGGCCGGAGGCCGGGCAGCTCAATGTATATGAACTTAAAATTTAAGCGAGTTGAATATCTACGCTTACCAAGTCTTTGAACATCTCCAAACGCGCGTTGATCTCAGCAGTAGTAAGGTCTGCCACACGCTCGGTTCCAAATTTTTCTACAGTAAAGCTCGCCATGGCAGAACCCCAAATGACCGCACGCTTCATATTTTCAAATCCAATATCACCGGTCTTCGCGAGGTATCCGATAAAGCCGCCCGCGAACGTATCGCCGGCACCTGTTGGATCAAATACTTCCTCCAAAGGCAAAGCCGGTGCGCTAAACACCTTGTCCTCGTGGAACAACAACGCGCCATGCTCACCCTTCTTGATGATCAAGTATTTCGGGCCCATCGTCATGATCTTCTTCGCCGCCTTCACCAAACTGTACTCCTGAGACATTTGGCGCGCCTCCTCATCATTGATGGTCAACACGTCCACGCCCTTGAGCGCCACCATCAAATCATCCCAGAAGTGGTCCATCCAGAAGTTCATGGTATCGAGTACGACGAGTTTTGGTCGCTTAGGCAATTGGTCCAATACCTTTTGTTGAATCGACGGCATCAAATTCCCCAACATCAGGTACTCACAATCCTTAAAACTATCAGGCACGATTGGGTTAAAGTGCTCTAATACATTAAGTTGCGTATCCAGAGTATCGCGAGTGTTCATGTCCAAATGGTACTTCCCTTTCCAGAAGAACGTCTTGCCATCGGGAATGATTTGCACCCCTTCGAGGTCCACGCCCTTGCTCTTCAACAAGTCCAAATGCTCTTGCTCGAAGTCCGCTCCCACCACGGAAACGATGTTGCTCTTCTCCACGTGGTAGCTCGCGCTCAACGCGATATAAGTCGCCGCACCCCCAAGAATGCGATCCGTTTTTCCGAAAGGCGTCTCGAGCGCGTCGTACGCCATGGTTCCAACTGTAAGTAGGCTCATGTGCTTGAATTTATGGGGCAAAGGTACGCGGGGCCAATTAGTTTCGCAACGAAACTCTAAACCCTATTTCCAAACCCCATGATTTTTTTCTTGGAAGTATTGTGGGAAATTGGGGATTGCCGTATTATTGCAGCCCGATTTGAAAGAATTGGACACAATATTCCTCCTTAGCTCAGTTGGTTAGAGCATCTGACTGTTAATCAGAGGGTCCTTGGTTCGAGCCCAAGAGGAGGAGCAACACAAAAAGCCGCAGATTTATTTCTTGCGGCTTTTTGTTTTTACACTCTATGGTTCAATGCTTAATTGTGATTCCAATTGAGGGCCAGCTCGTAATAGTGGTCAACACCTGACCCTGCTGACGGCACGATCCTATTCTAAATCAAGCACTTATCGTACGGCTAAGCTTTAAAATGGTATATTTAAGAAACTAAACACTCTAAAACATGGAAATTTTAATTGTCGCAATTGTAATCTCTGCTATAAGTATTTATGGCGCAGTAATGCTTAAACGCTTGTACTTCTTATTGGGGTACTTCCTGTTCTCGCTTCTCGCATTAACATCACTCATCCCAACCTATAATGATGATAAAATGCTCGCGCTTACATCTATTGCTCTCTTTTTAGTGATGGGCATAATCTCGTTCCCCGCAAAAAAGAACATCTCAGACTACGAGATCAACGATGAGGCTAAGCCTTTAGTGAAATCTTTTATGCTCAAAACGCTACTCTCTTTGAGCGCCGTCAACCTCATTGCTATTTTGTTGGTAAAATATGATCCTAACATGCCTGATGGCATTACAGAATCTATGCGCATTTACCCAATGATTATGCACGGTGTATTGGGCGTTCTGCCGCTTTACGTGCTTGTGAGAATGTCACAATCAAGCAAGTTGAAATAACTGATGTCTTAAACGCTTTCTGTTCTATTTTTAGAAAAATGCTTTAGCCAGTTTACAAGCACCTGTTAGCAATAGCAGGTGCTTCTTTCTTTATACCGTATTTTTGACCGGAAACGGTCCCTACTCTATAATCGGCCAAGAGTTTTCTCAACCACATACTACATCTATATAAAACTTGTGCACATCGTGCCATAGGCCTCAGTGTACACAACACTTCGAAAACTACCCTCTTGATGAATTGGTGATGCCCCCGCCGTTTGAAAACGCTACCGACTTTGACCATAGCTCTATTTCTAAAGCAGATCGTCAAGCACTTAGAGATTGGTGTCAAACCTTGAACTTATAATCGTGCTGCATCTTTGAATAATAGGGGGAGCAACTTATAATGATAAAACCGTTATACTATTATAGTGTAGCCGTTTTTTTATTGGATTCTATTCCAAAGCTTGTTTCCTCCAGACTGTTTGAGCATCATGGTTGATGCGTCGACCAAATAGGCGCCGTTATTCATCCATGGGCCTGTTGGATAATCGCCCGTGAAAAGAATTTTATTTTCTGTTTTCCAATAGCCCTTCAGTTGTTGGCCTGGAGTGCTACCTGTTACACCACTGTTTCCCCCTGCCGACTTTGAACTAAAGTTTAGCGTTCCATCACCATATAAGGCTAGTGTTTCTTCTATTACGTAGGAGAAACCAGTAATTGGATCCGAATAAGACTCGGTCCTCCTCCAAACACCTATCATTCTAAAGTCAATGTTATCTTGGCTGGCCGATTCTTTTGGAACCTCTATACCTTCTTTGTAAAACCTAACAGTTGTCCCGTAACTATCGTCCAATCCAAAATTAAAGTCCAAGCCGGTGTCGTCAATTTTAATTAGAAATTGAAACTCTTGGGCGGTGAATTTGTCCCATGCAGAGCCCTTGATCTGATTTACTTCATTCAGGTCTCCCATTAAAATGTACGTTGAGCCATCGTCTCCTAAAAGCATCCCATAATATCTGTTCTCCGCATCATCATTATGAAGACTGCCTGGATCTATTTTAAGCGTTGCAGCGACGCCGTTTATATTCCCATTAAAAACTTTATCTGTAAATCCTTGGCCAAATAATCCATGGCCCATAAAAAACAAAACACAAGAATATAGTAACCTCATAACTTACGACTTAGATGATCTATTCCGTTAAATTAAGTTAAAAATAGATTTACTTATGCTGCATATTTGAATAATAGGGGGAGCAACAGAAAAGCCGCAGATTTATTTCTTGCGGCTTTTTTGTATTTCTCTCCATAAGTTCGCCCTTCGAGCGCAGAGAAGACAAACAAAACCCTATTTTAGACTCAAGAGAAAGTGCGGATGTGAAAACAGCTGTGGTTTTTTCTGGCCTTGAGCGGACGCTCCAGGTTGAACTTATAAACACACATCTACATCATGAAACATTTTCTAACCGCCCTATTTATTGCGGGCTCAACAGCAGGTTGGTCACAAAGCCTTCCATTCGATTTTGAATCTGCCACTTCTGGTATGGTAGGCTACGACAATGCGACCTTCACCATTGTCAACAACCCAAATACATCAGGCAACAGCAGCTCCAAAGTGGCCAAAATCGTAAAAACCACTGCCGGCGATTTATGGGCAGGAGGGAAAATCACCAATGTATCCTCTTTGAATTTTTCAGCAGCCTCAACTAGCGTGCTTTCCATGAAAGTGTATACCACAGAACCTGTGGGTACGGTCATCAAAGTCAAGCTGGAGAACCCCTATACCAGCGAAGTAGATGCCGTGACTACCGTCAGCGGCGCATGGCACACACTCACTTTCGATTTCGGAATTCCCGCCCCATCAGGCAGCGCAGATCTCGTCATCATGCCTCAGCCATTCACCACTGGAGGAGGGAACACCTTTTATGTAGACGATATCCAACAAATCGCTGGAAACATTGCCTCTCAAAGGCCAGGGCTGCCCATCACCTTTGAGTCCGGCACGACACCCGATCATTTCTTCAGTTTCGAAAGCGCCACTATGGACATTGTTGCAAACCCGACAAGCGATGCAACCAATAACAGCTCTTTAGTGGGAAAAATCGTCCGTTATCTAGGGGCTCCTTATGGCGGTAGTGTAATCACTTTTGCCAACAACATAGATTTTGCAAATCACCCACAAATCACCATGAAGGTGTGGACCTCTGCTCCAGTGGGGACTTACGTGACCTTGAAAGCAGAGAAGCCGTTTTGGGGCGAAGAGCGCAGTGTGCAAACCACGAAAACCGAGCAATGGGAACTGCTCACGTTCGATTTTACGAATGCCCCAACGGATATGCCTAGCTTGGCCTTTTTGTTCGACTTTACCGCAGGTAGTACCAATGTTGGTGACGGAACAGCGACATCAACCTTTTATTTTGATGAAATTAAATTCGCCAACGTACCTCTGGGTTCAGAGGAACTAGGAGAACTAGGTCCAATTAATATCTACCCTAACCCCACCACTGATCGCTGGAACCTAGACTTTGCAAATGGGCCGATCCTGCGCGCTGAAATCTTCAATATGGAAGGTCGAACGCTCGACGTCATTGAAGGCAAAGGCGAGCGTAGACTTGAAATCAATGGCACTGACTATGCTAATGGTATCTACATTGCGAAAATCACCACCTCCAATGGATCGAAAGTTCTTCAATTGATTAAACACTAGTTTCAAACATCTTGAAAGCTCGAATCTTCCACACCCTAACATTGGTTTTGTCCCTGGCCTTTTGCTCTGTAACAAAAGCGCAAAACAAGAACTCCTCGGTGAATGCTTTTGACGGGATTGTTGTAGTGGGATACGTAGATAATGGAGCGTACCTGAATTTTACAGGACCTAATATCAAGTGGACTACTGGCGAAGCTGTAACTACCCTTGGCATGCTCCCCTCATTGCGTATCAAACAGGATAAGGGTGCCACGCAACACTCCATGATCACGCCAAATCTTGGAATAGGAATAACCTATGAGTACAACGGTTGGGCATTTCAGGTGCCGCTTTACTACAACCCGAAAACAGTCGATGAAAACGGGCAGTGGAATGTTGGTATGGGAGTTGGTTTCAGATTATAACATAGCCCCATGCTAAAGATTCGAGGCTTATTCCTGTTGCTTTCTCTGCTCACCGTGCAGGGGGTTGTGGCGCAATCGGACAACCTCATCAAGCGCTACCTCAACAGCGTAATGAGCGAAAGTAAAGATCCATCGGCGCCAAAGCTCATCAACTACCCCACTATTGCTTATGCTCCGGAGACCAGTTGGGAGTTGGGGGTATCCAGTTTGTATGTGTATTCTGCGAATCGCGACCTCAGCAATCGGTTGAGTGAGATCAAGGCGTTTACCTTCTACACGCTGGAGAATCAATACGGCGTCTGGCTCGATCACGCCATTTACACCGATCAGAACAAGTGGTTCTTTTATGGACGGGCACGCTACCAAAGCTTTCCCTTGTTTTATTACGGCATAGGTCGAGAAACGCCTTCAGAGTACCAAAGCCTCATCGACGGAAACTACACCTTGTTCCGTGAGCGTCTACTTCGAGAAACCCTGCCATCCCTGTATTTTGGGCTGGAGTTGGACTACCAACGACTGGGCAATGTTAGCTACATCGACATGGCCGACGGTTTCGTGCCACCAAGCCTAGGAACCATGGGTTCGACCAATGTGGGAATAGGATTGGGCTTGCTCTACAACAACATCCACAACGCCATGAATCCGCGGGAAGGGCTGTACAGCGAATGGGCGTTCATGAACTACAACACCGCAGCAGGCAGTGACTTCAACATGTCCACCTACATCGTTGACAACCGCATCTACCACCCTGTGAAGAAAAATAATGTCCTCGCTGCTCAGGTTTTCGGACAATTCACCACCGGCGACGCGCCGTTCAACATGTTGGCGTTGATGGGTGGCGAAAGCTTGATGCGTGGCTACTACCTAGGCCGCTACCGCGATAAAAATTTGGTCGCAGGACAAGTCGAATTCCGAATGCTTCCCCTTTCGTTTTCAAAGCGCTGGGGTGCGAGTGTGTTCCTAGCTGCAGGACAAGTCTATGGCGACGATTATGGCTTCGAATGGAACCAATTCCTCCCCACCGGTGGCGCCGGAATCCGCTACCTGATCTTCCCGGAAAAAGACATTTACACACGGATTGACCTTTCCTACACCCTCGAAGGAAGCGGCGTGTATTTCTACATTGGCGAAGCGTTTTAATTGGTGTCCAATTCCACCACCTCAAACACAATCTCCTCATAATCGTTGCGCTCGTAGAAGACGCCCAATCTTCCATTGCCGAGATACACCAAGTCTGAATAGGCTGATGACCCTTCGAACACCTCTTGCTCGACTTGCCAAGAACGCCCCTTATCCGTGGACGACCACAAGGTTAAATGGGCCCGCGCAGTGGTATCTGCTGGACCTAAATGAAAAGTCTTCGCCAAATCCTCGCAATGCATAATGGCCGACTGGCACATCGGGGTCGTCAACTCGTCCGATAGCCATTTTGTGTCCCAGCTGGCCCCGCCGTCTCGCGAGCGCGCCAGAAGTTTACGTCGGTACTCACTGTTTTGCATGCGAACCAAAAGCAAGAGCTCGTCCTGAGCAATTTGAGCCGCCATGGCCTCATTCGAAGACGGCACCCCTAAATCTTCGCTAACCGCCCAAGTTTTACCATGATCGTCAGAAAATGCCCCATAGGTCTGGTAATCTTTAAATCCTTCCTGAGGTGGCCCCGTCGAATGGTTGGTCGGCACAAAGATTCTGCCCTTATACGTCCCTGAAGAAAACTGCAACGCATGACCGGGTGCAAAGGCCAAAGTCCTGGCATCAACCTGTGGCCGGTCGCTATGCACATCAAAATGTATTTGAGAAGAGATTTCCGTGGGTTCGGACCAAGTTTCTCCTTGGTCTGTCGATGTAATGTAATACGCTCTGCGGCGGCCCAACCCCATTCGCGTATCGTATTCCGAAGCCGTTCCGGTGTTGTAGAACAAGAATAATCGGCCCCCGGGAAATTGCGGGTCGAACGTATCCAATACCGGCGTAGGATTTCCGGCCTGAAGGGCGCCATTGTCGGCCACCAACTGCGCCGCTGACCAATTCTTTCCGCCGTCCACGCTCTTTCGCATTAGGATGTCAACGTTGCCAAAATCGGCACAATTATCCGCGCGGCCTTCTGCAAAAGCCAGCAGGGTACCCTCGCCCCACGCCACTAACGCAGGTATTCTATAACAGGTATATCCGCCTTGCCCCGAAGTGAACAAGGGCTCTGGCTGCGCTTGAACCGCACTACCGGCGAGCACCACAAGAAGTAGAACTAGGAGGTTTCGCATTCTGTTAAAATACGAAGCCTTGGGACAAAAAAACCCCGAGAATCACTCCCCGGGCCATATATGTTTTTTCTCTGGCCTTAGTTACACCCGCTTAGGTCGTGCCCCTCACGATACAATTTCGTGGTAAACGCGCCCGTAACTGACTCTTGGTGCAGTCTTACCACATCGTTGCCACAAACAAATTCCATCTGTGCGCGTTGGTAATTTCCAAAGTTTAGATCAACGATCAAGGAATCGCCCTTAACCTCGTAGTTGTGCTGTAAGATGCCAGGATTTGCCTGCACCCACTCCACTAAAGAAGGAAACTCTCCGGATCCATTACCATAAATGGTGTACTGTATCCCGTCTTGGAATTCATAGCGTACCGTACTCTCAAATCCCTCTGGAATCCAGCGTCCGGTTATGGTTCCCGGCTCGTTCTTGGCGCAAGAGAACAGGGCCGTTGCCAAAGCACATCCTGCAAGGAGTCTTGTTATTTTCATGATGTTCAGTTTGTTAGTTCCTTTCAAGATAGTACTTTTTCAGAATGAAAATCGCACCCCTTTTTCTTGCCCTGCTTTTGTCCGGTCAACTCTTTGGTCAAAAACTCGTGGTCCTAGGCACATTGCAAGATGCCGGCGCTCCTCAGTTGCACTGCGAAAAAGAGTGTTGCGCCCATCCTAAGGCCAATGATTACGTCGCCTGTTTAGGGGTGGCCGATTCTACTCGCGCCCTCCTCTTCGACGCCACTCCAGATATTGTCCCGCAGCTCACCGAACTTTTGTCGCGATCCGGAACGGATCGCTATTCGGTCTTTTTGACCCATGCCCACATGGGCCATTACACCGGGCTGATGCACTTTGGCCGAGAAGCGGCAAACACCAATAAAGTGCCGGTCTACGCAATGGACCGCATGATCGAGTTTTTGGCAAAGAATGGGCCTTGGAACCAATTGGTCCAGCTTCAAAACATCCAACTCAACGGCCTTCAAAATGGCGTGCCCCGTACCCTGGACAATGGTGTCATCGTAGAGCCCGTCCTCGTCCCGCACCGCGATGAGTTTTCGGAGACCGTGGGGTTTTACATCAAAGGTCAAAACAAGACCGCGCTCTACATTCCAGATATCGATAAATGGACGGCTTGGGAGAAGAACATTTTAGCCGTTGTCCCGACCGTAGACTATGCGTTTATAGATGGTACCTTCTTCGCTGACGGGGAGATTCCGAGACCCATGGCCGAGGTTCCTCATCCTTTTATTTCAGAGAGCATTGAGCTGTTGAACTACATGCCCGTGGCTGAGCGCAATAAGGTTTATTTCATTCATTTGAACCACAGCAATCCTGCTCTGAATGCGAGTTTTAAGGGTCGTGTTGAAGCAGAGGAATTGGGCTACCATTTCGCGGAGTTTGGGATGGAGTTTGAACTTTAACGTTCTGTTGCCAAGCCGTTTGAGCGTTTCACAGTACTTTCGAACATCTAAAATTAAACAGCTATGAAAACGCTAAACGAGAATTGGTTTGCATTTACATTGATCGCCGTAATCTTCGGAATTCTTGGGTTCCTACTGGGCCGCACCACAGGCCATCACGGACCCATGGGCGTGCATCCAATGATGATGGGCGAAGGTCATGTAATGAAAGAAGCCATGTTCATTTCCGACGACGGTGAAGTGCACGATCTGATGGGCGACATCGAGATGGATGTTATTGAAAACATGGACGTCGAAGTCATCAAGGGCGACGATGGAGAAATTACTGTAACCATTGACAGCGTAGGCACTGAGGGTGCAGAGGCCAAGGTCCGAGTAATCAAAATCAAAAAAGACTAGTGATCAGCTATTGGGAGCGGACCGCGCTGAGCGCGTTTGACCTCATTGTCATTGGCGGCGGTATTGTAGGAAACTTCACTGCCCTCGAATACGCGCGTTCCCATCCCAATGCTAAAATTGCCATTCTTGAACGCGGATTTTTCCCGGAAGGGGCCTCCACAAAAAATGCCGGTTTTGCCTGCTTCGGCTCCATTGCAGAGCTAGAACACGATCTTGAAACCTTAGGCGCCGAACAGACCGTCGCTTTGGTCATGCAGCGCTACGAAGGACTTCAAAAGCTGCGCTCAACGCTTGGCGATGCTGCCATTGGTTACGAAGAGGTAGGCGGGTTTGAGGTATGCTTTAATACCCCGGACCTCGACCGCATTGCCTTCTTCAACGACCTCCTCGAACCCGCACTGGGTGCGCGGCCCTATTCCTGGGTCTCCGCAGAAGGGTTTGGGTTTTCACCGAAGGTTGTTGGCCTCATAAAAAACGCCCTTGAAGGAACCATCCACACCGGGAAAATGATGGACGCTTTGCAGCGAAAAGTCAGTGAGGCGGGCATTCGTTATTTCACGCAAAGTCCCGTCTCCGGTATTGAAGATGGACCAAGCGGGAAAACGGTTCACATTCAGAGCCTCCATGGAACCGTTGCCTTAGACGCCAAACAAGTCGCGCTATGCACTAATGCCTTTACGAAGGATTTTCTGCCTGAGCTGGATCTGAATCCGGGTCGTGGCATGATTGTGCTTACCAAGCCCCATCCCGCTTTTGATTGGAAGGGGTCATTCCATTACCACGACGGGTACCATTACTTCCGCAGCATCGACGGTAGATTGCTTTTGGGCGGTGGCCGTCAGCTCGACCTGCACGGGGAAACCACGACCGAACCCGGTATCAACGCCACCATAGAAGCCCAACTCCTCCAGGATATTCAAGACTTTATTGCCCCGGACATCCCGCTCGAGGTAGAGCAAAAATGGTCGGGCGTGATGGCCTTTGGCGCCAATAAGCAGCCGGTCGTGCAGCGCATTGATCCGCACCTGGTGGCCGGAGTGCGGCTAGGCGGCATGGGCGTGGCTATTGGCGCAAGTGTCGGCGCAGCTGTGGCGGAGTTGTTAGAGCGTTCCTAAGAAATCAATGATCCCATTGTAGTAGGTATCCGCATCGTCAAACATGGCCATGTGTGCACCGTTTTCACAATAGAGGAAGGTTCCATTCTGGACAGATTCCGCAATGCGCTTCATTCCCTCCGGATCCATCGTGTCGTACTGCGCACCGATGCTCAGCGTTGGCACTGTTATCAAGTGCAAGTCGCCCGAGCGGTCCCAATCCTTCAACGTAGCATCGCCTACTATGCCAAACTCACTTGGTCCCTGCATCTTCAAATACAACGGGTAGTTCAGTTTGGAGAAGCTGCGGTTCACCGGCTCTGGCCATTCCGCCAAAGGACGGCGCAATACGTGCTCGGGGTAGTAATATTCCTCAATCAAGCCCAAGTAGCGCTCCGAAGTATAGTCTCCCGCCGCCTCCAACGCTTTGATTTCTGCAAGCACCTCAGCCGGCAATTGCGGACCCAAGACGTTGTTCGCGTAGTCAATGTATTCCGGGATGGAGGCTTGCATGTTGGAAATGATCAGCCCTTTCAAGTTTTCTTGGTGTTTAAGGGCGTATTCCGTCGCTAAAATCCCACCCCAGCTGTGGCCCAATAGCACAAAGTTTGAGGCGTCGAGACCAAGGGCAATACGTACCTGTTCTACTTCATCAATGAATCGGTCCAAGTCCCACAGCGAAGGGTCCTCAGGATTGTCGCTGTTGCCGGATCCCAACTGGTCGTAGTAATAATACTCGACCGAGGCGTTTGGGAAATAGCTGTCCGCGGATTCAAAATACTCGTGCGTTGCGCCCGGTCCGCCGTGCAGCAAGAGCACTTTGATGTCGGGGTTATTGCCCACACGCTTGGTCCATACATTGAATGTGCCTAGCGGTGTTTCCACCGGG
>Ga0255770_10001008_pt1 | contig 26288 bp, 19 predicted proteins | sample 071ome_22_FD_179968 | JGI IMG/M metagenome (GOLD analysis project Ga0255770, IMG submission 179968) | Coastal salt marsh microbial communities from the Groves Creek Marsh, Skidaway Island, Georgia - 071404AT metaG (version 2) | ecosystem: Environmental > Aquatic > Marine > Intertidal zone >...
GACGACGCGCGCGCGCGCGCTTTCGCGTCGACGTGTGCGGCTACACGGATGGATTTTAAAAATCACGATGTGGCGCCTGGAATCGGAGTCACACCTCGCCGCGAAAGCGCGCGCGTTCGTTCGTTCGTCCCGCCTCGTCGCGGTCGCGCGGGAACATCCTTCCCCGACGCGCCGACGGACGAACGGCGCCCTCGGACGGAGAGCGACGGGTAAAGATGTCGTCGTCGTCATCGTCGAAAGGATTACGAATGCTTTTACGTCGAAGTCTCAGCGGCATCCACGCGTCGACGTCGACGTCGACGTCGACGACGCGCGCGGTCGCGCTCGGCACCGCGTCCCGCGCGACCCGACGATCGAGCGGCGGCGGCGCCGCGAACGCGAACGCGGACGCGCCGAAACCGAAACCGAAACCGAAGCGAGACTACACCAACCCGGTGGTGGTCGAAAGCATTCGGCGTAAAAAAGCCGCCAAAGGCATCGTCGACGACCGGTTACCCGTTCCAGAGATTTGTCCGACGTGCGCGCGACGGTTTTGTCGGTGCGCGAAACCGAACGGGGCGGCGGCGGCGGCGGCGCTCGTGCGTCCGCGGGAACCGTTGGAGACGGATTGTTGTCGCAGCGACCCGCAATGTAAATTTTGCGTCTTTAAAGTGTACGAAGAGTTATTGGAGGAGTACGAGGCGGCGGTGAGAGACAGAGACAGAGACGACGGCTAGATGGGCGGTGTGATAGTTTTACAAGCGTGTAGTACAAGCGAAACGGTAGACGGCGAGCTCCTGTGACGGTACCGGTGCGAATTATTCAACGAGCGCGCGTCTTCGCGCGCTTTATCATCCGAAATCGACTTCGCGACGACGACGACGACGGTTAAACGGATAACACCGACGCCGACGCGTGATTGACGTCCGCACCCACCGGCGCGAGACGCACTCCTATTCTCAAACTACACCCCGCGCACTCTAACACGCACTCATCGTGGGTTTTTCGAAGCGTTTGTAATTCCGCGACGGGTATTTCGTACGCGTCGCCGCACCGACACTCCCGACTGTACACGTCCACGCCTTCCGACGCGCCCCCGCGCGCGCCCGCGGCGCCGGTTCCCCCGCCCCAGAGCACGGTGACGACATCCATCTCTTCGACGTCGATCTCATCCGCGAGCGGACGCGCGTTTCTCGACGACAACGCGGCGTCGTAACGCTTTCGAGTCGCGGCGTCTGCGAGACAATCGTACGCGCGTTTGAGCTCGAGAAACGCGCGCGCGTCGCCGGATCGCGCGCGGTCTGGGTGACGGGCGAGGGCGAGGCGTTTATACGCGTCTCGGATGGAGGACGCGTCGGCGTCGGAGTCGACGCCGAGGGTTTCGTAGTGCGTCATGGTTTGAGGATGCGCGCGGGAACAGAGCGCTTCGTCCGCGTTCGCATCGTTCGCATCGTTCGCATCGGTCGTATTCGCGCGCGCCGCTCTGGCTCGATCGACCAACTACAGTGCTCATAATTAAAAACGTCGCGAGTCACTCGCGCGAGTCGCGCGAATACGACTCGCGCGAATGCGACTCGCGCTAATACGATTCGTACGACGCGCGCGAGTCGGATTCAGCCTCGGACTCCGATTCCCCGGTCTCGGACTCGGGCTCCGATTCCGATTCCCCGGTCTCGGACTCCGATTCAGACGTCCCCGCGCGCTCGACCACCCGCCGTTCCGCCTCGCGCATCCCCGGCGTCACCGCAACCGGCGTCACCGCGACGCTCGCCCGCAGACGCGCGCCAGCGCCTTGCATCCTGCGCGCGTTGCGCGTCGAGTTACACTGCCGACAAATGGGCGCGATGAACGGGCGACCGAATTCCGCGCCTTCCCGTCGCGAGATCCACACGTGCCCGCCGACGACGGCGGGACGATCGCACTCTCGGAACGAACACCGCCCGACGCGTCTTCCGGTCGCGCGCATCGCGTCTTGAATGAACGACCCGCCCTCGGGTACCGCCGACGCGCTCCCGTCGACGTTCCAAGCCTCGACGGGTCGGTCGAGAACGATCGGAGCGTTTTCCATCGTTCGTTTTCCCCGCCGCGGCATCTGTCTCCCGGCGTCTGTCTGTCTCGCGGCGCGAACTGTGGGTCGAAAGTGTGGCTCGAGGGTGCCAAGTTTGTCATCCGACGACGCCCGGATGACATCCGTCGGTTCCGCGTTGAACGCCGATTTAATCGCGCGCGGACGGGTATTTCGGGGATCGGAAAAGCGCGCATCGTTCGTCGTCACCGCGCGGTGTCGTACACATTCGCTAGTGTGTTCTAGTGTGTTCTACTCGGCGCACCGTTGTGAGTGCCCGCTTTTAATTTTAACGAACGCGTCGGCTCGGGCTCGACGGCGTCTGTCTCGCTATTCCGATCGCTCGAATCGAAGGGCGTCGGTGACGGCGACGACGAGCCGTTCGAGAGAATCGACGTGTTCGGGCGCGTCTTCGCCTCTCGCGACGGCGGCGCTGACGGCGGACATGGTTGCGGCGTGCTTTTCCGCGGCGTCTCGCACGGCTTTTCGGGCGCGCGCGGACGCTTTGGAGTCCGTCGACTCGCCGCTCGGATCGACGACGTCCTCGGCGTCGGCTTCTGTGTCTTCAAAGAGCGCGTGGATGATATCGGCGACGAAGAGCGCGCACTCGGCGGCGATGTCTGCGTCGACGTCCTCGGCGTGTTGTTTCATCGGCATGTCGTTCCAATCCTCGACGAGCGTGCGGAAAGACGCGGCTACGAGCGCGAAGGCTTCGGCGGCTATTTTTCTGCGCGCGTCCATCGTCACGGAAGAATCTCCGCGCTCGAGCTCGCGCTCGAGGACGTCCCGCGCCAAACTCCAACCCGCGAGCGTCGTTTTGTCACGGCGCGGTTCGATGGTGACGCCCTCGACGGAGTAAATGCCTCCAAACGTGAGCGCTACGTACACGCCCGCTCGCGTTAAATCCGCAGCGCAGAGCGTTCGCGCGACGGCGCGTACGAGCGCGTTCGACGCGGCGCCGTCTCCGAACCGCGCGAGGTGTTCGCGAGGAGACTGCATGGCGAACATCGCCCGACGCGCCAAAGCTCGGCGCGAGACTTTCGATGCCTTTGCCTTGGCGTCGATAAACGCGAGCGCGCGCGTCGGAGCGATGCGATAGAGTAAATGCATCGTCGCGTCGAAGGGCGCAAACGTCGTCCGCGCCAACGACGCGGTCGATAGCTCTTCGGTATCGATGAGATCCACGAGCGCGCGCACGATGCCGTCGTCGTCGTCGTCGTCGCCGTTCGTCGTACTACTGAGCGGAGTCGATCGCCAAACGGCGTCTTCGAAGGATTGAAGCGCTTTGCAGCCGCGCATTCGGCGCAACGCGCGAACGCCGACCCACGCGTACTCTGGAAGCTCTTCCCCGCGCTCCGCCTCCATTTCACGGACGAGCGAGAGGAAGTGCTCTTCGTCTTCGTTCTTCGACGCGTCGGTATCGTCCGTTGACGACGTCGTCGTCGTCGTCGTCGTCTTTCGCATCGCGTCCCAGTCTTTGCGTAAAATGTCTCTGGCGAAATCGGCGTCGAGCGACGCGGACGCTCCGCGCGTCAACTCACCGATCGCGTCCTCGACGGCTTGATTCCAGCGCGCCGTGGCGATATCGTCGAAACGCCCGGAGAGACGAGCCTTGAGAAGAAGCGCGGGAACGATGGATGCGGCGACGCGCGCGTCGGCCGCGATTGATGGATGCGCGACGCTTCGCTTCGTCTTGAACGCGTCTGGCGCCGTCTCAGCCTCTTTCCTCGCGACGACGAGCGCGCGATAAAGGTGTTCCGTCGAAGCGCCGTACGAGCGCACGTCTCGAAGAAGCGCATCCATCGCGACGAGCTGGTCACCCGATGACGTCGTCGTCGTTGCGTCGATTACTTTCTCCGCGACGCGCGCGAGCGCCGACGGAACGCAAAGCGCCAATCTGTACGACGCCGGACACATCCCTGGAGCGTGCGCGCACGCGTACATCCCAGAGACCCCACCGTTGATGAGCTCAAACCCAGCCTCTTCGGCGTGGAGCATCGCCGACGTCTGCGACGGTACGAGCGGCGGGAGAACCGTCTCAGCCGCGACGATACCCGAACGCGCGTGTCGCGCTCGAATCGTCCACGTCTCCGTAGTCTCATCGCGCGTCGCCGTCCACGCGAACGCCCCGTGAACACCCACGCTCGACAGTCTGACGCTTTGCATCGCCGCCGCCGTCGTCGTCGTCGTCTCCCGTTCGTCAGCCATCCATCGCCCAATCTCGCGAATCACCGAGCGCGCGTCTTTGTCGTCGTCCTCGTCGTCGTCGCTCGGCTTTCGCAACGCCGGCGAAACCGCGAACGCCCGACCGGAATCCCTATCCACGCAAACCAATTCACCATCCGGATGCGACACGCACGTCGCGAAATCCACACCGCTCGCCGTCGTCGCCGCCGCCGCCGCCCGGACGTCCACGCGCGCCGTCGCCCGTCCCGACGCCGCGTTCCATCTGTACGCGACGCCCGATTTCGTAGTCACCCAAAAATCGACGCCGCCGCGACTCTCCAATCCAATCGCGTCGTCGTACCTCGCGCTCGCCGTCACCGACTCCCCGTCCCGACCCCCGATCGCGCGTATCGTCAACCGCGTCCCGCGATCCCCGTCCTCGCTCAGCGTCGCGATACGAAGCGACGCTGCGTTTTCGTCGTCGCGTCCGTTCGTCCTCGATTCGCAGACGACGCACGCGAACGCGTCGCCGCCAGTCTTCCCATCGAATCCGCGCAACACCAACGGCGGCGCCCCGGCGTAGGGCGGCGTCGCCGCTTCGACCCACGTCGTCGTCGAAACCCCGAGATCGTTCTCCTCCGTCGCCATCTCGCGTCGCCACGCGGCTACGGCGCCGTCGCGTTGCAACGCGAACACCCGCTTTCCGGACGCGTCCGTCGTTATCTTCGCCACCGGTGATCCCCCGTGTAATCCCACGTGCGTCGCCGACGGCGCGGTCGTGGTCGTCGTCGTGGTCGTCGTCGAATCTACCCGGTCGTTGAACGCCCGTCGGATCGTCGTCACCGCGTCCGGCGTCGTCGGCGCATCGACATTCTCGACATCATCATCGTCATCGTCATCATCATCGACGACGATCGCGACGTCTCTCGACCGCACCACGCGATTATCCTCGCTCAGTTCGATCGCGGTCGATCGCGCGATCGCCGCGACACGTCCCGAGTCTCTCGGGTCGTCCGCGAGGCGCCACGCCGCGAGTGGTGGCGGCGGCATTCGATGGCGTTCGCGTCACTCACTGGCGCGGTCGTTAGTTAACATTTAATTTACACTCAGGTTCGACCCGACCGCGAGGTTCGAGCGACGCGCGCGCGGACGCGGACGGGGGAAACGAGAACCACCGCGTGGTGACGCGACGGATTTCTTCGACGCGCGAGGACGATACGCGTCGCGGAGGAGGCTCCCTCGCATTCGAATTGAAAAATTAAAATTTCAAAAAAAAGATGCAAACGTGCGACGCCGGTGCCGTCGACGCCGACGCGGACGCGCGCGGACGGTGGAGACGACGATTCGGCGTGCGTTCGATGACACCTTCGCCGCTGGACCGTCCAGCCGGGATCGCGTCGGCGACGTCGGCGGACGACGCTGGGGCGTTGCGAACCGACGTCGGTTCGCGCGGCTTTGGCGTCGCGAAGGACGAACGCGAATACGTATCGACGACGACGACGGGAGGTGCGGTTCGAGGAGGGGATTGCGCGGACGTTGAACACGCGATGGAGATCGCGGCGCGACGACGGATCAAGCGAGAGACGGCGCGGGCGTACCGCGAGGCTTTGGATGAACAAATTCGGGCGAGGGACGCCAAATTGAAAAACGCCGGCGTCGATTCGAGACGGTACGATGACGTCGATGACTACCGCGCCGGAAGAGGAGGCGTTTCCGCGCTCGGTGAGCGCGCGATGAATGTCGTCGACGACGATTGGACGACGTCTCAGCGACTCGCCTCGACGCGTGAAGCCAAGGCGGAGAACGAGGAGCGAAGAAGACGAAGAGACGCGTACGTCGCCGCGTTGGACGCGCAAGTGGCGGAGCGTCGCGAGCGCGCGCGACGCGAAAAGGAGCGACGCGAACGGGAGGATCGAGAGGAGGACGCGCGAATCGCGGCGGCGATCGAGGAAGAGCGCGCCGTGTTGGAGGAAAAACGCGCGCTCATGGCGAGAAGCGCCTCGTCGGGCGAGAACGCTTCGGTTTCGGCGCCGGGCAGAAAACCGCGCGTGACGCATTCGCCGCCGGCGTCGCCGAGACCGTCGCCGAGACCGCCCCCGCCGCGAATTCACGTCGATGACGACGATGGTGACGACGCTCACGCAGACGAGGGATACGAACCCATTCCGGAATTCCCAGACGACGCTTCGTCGACGCGCGAGCTGGTGGCCATCATTAGAGAACTCGTCGTCGAACGCGGCGAAATGTCGCGTCGTCTCGCCGACGCCGAGGCTCGCATCGCCCGTCTGCAACGACAAAGAGACGACGATGATATTTAATATATATATACACCTCCGGTGCTACCGCTCCCCTCCGCGTCGATCACCATCGATCGAATAGTCGCCGAAACGCGCGCGACTGAATGACAGACTGAAAACAGTTGCGTCAACTCTGATTCTGATTCCCGCGTCACACGTCGTCGTCATGCCACCGACGCCGCCGGCACTGGCGACGCCGCCGACGATCCGTCGACGTAGACGCACGCCCGCGCACTATTACGAATCGATCGATTACGTCGACGCGGCAAACGTCGTTCAACGAAGACGCAATGACTCGGCACCGAATTTCGATGCGAGTCTGAATCAACAGACCGACGCCGACGCCGCGCGACGCCGCGCGTCCGCGTCCGGGGCGTCGGGATCGTCGTCGTCGTCGACCACGACGCGGTACGCGCTGACGCTCTTCGTCGGCGCGTTGACGGGCGTCACGGCGTGGGCGATCGAGGGAAGCACCGGAGCGGTGATTTCAATGCAAGCGGCGTTGATGAACGCGTACTACTCGGAAGCCCCGGGAACGACGACGGCGTTGTTCGCGGCGACGGCGACGGTGCTCGGTTGTGTCGCAGGGTGGTTTGCGGTGTATTACGCGCCGTTGGCGAGCGGTGGAGGGGTGACGCAGGTGATGGCGACGTTGAACGGGGCGAATATACCCGGGTTGTTGAGCGGACGGACGCTGAGCGCGAAAATCGCGGGCACGGCGTGCGGGGTAGGGAGTGCGTTGGCCATCGGGCCGGAAGGGCCGATGGTGCACATCGGGGCGGGGATTGCGAGCGTGTGCACGTTGTATTGGCCGAGGAAAAAGTTGTGTTCGGATTTAGTCGGGAACGGCGGGAACGAAAGAGGACGCGGGGGTGAATCGGCGTCGGATGACGATGAAGACGAGGACGAAACGTCTTCGTCTTCGTCTTCGTCCGAAGAGGAGACTGATTCGGACGTTGAGGGTTTGGCGAGTCCGATGATTCTTCGGGATGGGCGACGCGGAGCGGGCGCGCGTCGTCATCGTCATCGTAACGGTCGTCGTAGAAGAAGAAGACGTCGTCATCGCGACGCCGGTGCCGGACGAGCGGGATTGATCGCGCGTATTTTGTTCGGAGCGGCTCCCAAATTGGACGACGACGTCTTGCTCGACTTGGCTTCGCAATCGACGCAACGCGACTTTATCTCCGCGGGCGCCGCCGCGGGCTTAGCCGCGGCTTTCGGCGCCCCCATCGGGGGCGTTTTATTCTCCTTTGAAGAGGCGAGCACCTTTTGGAGTCAACGAACGATGTGGCGATGTCTCATGTGCGCCGCCATGGCGTCCTTTGTTCTCGCATTGCTCGATTTACGAGGAAACCCGGGGATGGTTTTCATCACTGGCGACACGTTGCGCGCGACGACGCCTCGGGATTACTTTCACCAGTTGCCCTTTTTTGTCATCGTCGCCGCCATCGCCGGGCTTACCGGGGCAATGTTCAACCAAATCCAGGCGTTCATGTCTCGATTTCGTCCGTCGGCGTCCAACAAGCTCGCTCGAATGATTGAGTGCGCCTTTGTCGTCTTGGCGACGGTTGGCATTCGTTTCGCCGCATCCGCGTACGCCGGTCAGTGCATGACCCCGCCGGACGCGTGGGCAAAGGATGATTTCGGCGTGCGGTTCAACTGTGCGGAAGGGGAGATCAACGACATTGCGACGGTGTTTTTCATTTATCCGGGAAAGTCGATCGGTTGGATGTTTGGTATGGCGGAACACGTCTGGGGCGAGGCGTACGGGTTCACCCCGCAGGGACTGGCGATCGCGGCAGGGTGTTACCTGTTGATGATGGCGCTCGCGTTCGGCATTGCCGTTCCCGGCGGCCTATTCATGCCCTCTCTCTTCCTCGGCGCGTGCACGGGTGGGTGCGCCGGGCTCGTGTTAAAAAACGCGCTGCCGGAAGCGTGGGACATTCAACCCGGATTGTACTCGCTCATCGGCGCGACTTCCGCGCTCGGAGGAGTTTTTCGATCTTCCGTTTCCCTCGTCGTCATCATGGTTGAGAGTACAAACGGCCAGGCTTTCGTTTTCGCCATCATCGTCGCCGTCGTCGTGAGCAACGCCGTCGGGAATTACCTCGCGCACGGCATTTATCACTCTGAGCTTCAGCGAAGCGCCACCGTGGCGTACCTCCCAAAAGAGCCGTCCAAGACGCTCGCGGAGAAAACAGCGGCGGACGTTATGGCGGTTCCACCGGCGTACCTTCCAGAGATTGCGTCTCGCGACGTGGTGACGTCGCTTCTCGAGCACACGACGCACAACGGTTTCCCCGTAGTGGACAACCGCGGTAAACTCTCTGGGTTGATTCTCCGCTCGCAGCTTGAAGTTCTCTTAGCCGCGCCGCGAGGGGACGCAGCTCCAGGTGCCGACGCGCGCACGCAAGCTCGACTCGATCTTGACATGCGCGTGTCGCACATTCGCCGGGCGGCGACGGAAGACGCGATATCGACGTCGTTGGCGCCTGCGTCGCGCGGGGCAATGGTGACGCCGGGCGTAGCGCAACGACTGTTGGACGAAACCGTTGACGCCATCGAAGTCGATCGCGTCATGATGCGTCAATCCGACGCGCAAACGACTCCGACCAACCATCGACGCTCCGCCGTCGACGATGTATTGTCTCCGTCGCCTTTGTCGTCGTCCGCCGCAGACGTCATCGACATCGCGACGTACATGCACTCGGCACCGCTCTCTGTCCATTTAGACTTTCCCGCGCGTCGAGCGCACGACGTCTTCCTCTCCCAAGCCCTTCGACATCTCGTCGTTGTCGACGGCGATTACGCCGTTCAAGGCGTCATCACGCGTAAAGATCTCATCGGTTGTTGATTGGATTGATTAATTGTCTGCTTCACGCATTCGTTGTACGAGTATCGGCACTAGATTTGCGCTGTACATAAAACCGCCACATTGTTTGTTTGCTCGCTTTCATCCGTCGTCTCCTTCGCATCTCGGCTCGATGCACGCATGCGTTTGCGTTTGTCGCTCCAACCAACTGTACCGGTAGTGACCAAAAATAGAAGTCGCGCGCTCCTTCCGACGTTACACACCGCCGCCGGTACCGCCGCCGAAGATGGAGCGTCCGAGCTCATCGGACGACGGCGACGACGGCGATCATGAACGCCGACGCTCGACGCCGACGACGTCGACAAATCCAACGTCGATGAAAAAGCGTCAAAAACCGTTGAAAGAACCGCCGCCGCATTCACACTCAAAACGCCGACGAGGACACGGACGCACCGAACGAAGAAACACCGATAAAACGTACCGGTACGGAAACTACGATAGATATTACGGATACCGCGTCGGGGCGTCGATGGAGGATCACCGATTGGCGGCGATGCGGGAGGAGTGGTTTAGAGGGAAGCGCGTGTGCGACGTCGGGTGCAACGACGGGTTGTTTTCGTTGAGTCTAGCGAGGGCGTTTTCACCGCGGTCCATGCTGTGCGTGGATATCGATGCGGATTTAGTGGAGCGTGGGAGGGGGAAATTGGAGGCGTTGCGGCGACACGCGGCGAGAGAGGCGCGAGAAGCGATTGAAAAGGGTGAAGAGGACGAGGAGGGCGGTAGTTTGGCTGACGCGGGAGAAACGCTCGGCGGGGTTGAATTTCGACACGCCAACGCCGTCGACTTCACTTTCGGCGTTGAAAAGTACGACGCCATCTTATTACTGAGCGTCACCAAGTGGATTCATCTCAATTGGGGCGATGACGGGTTGAAGAAGGTTTTCCAAAAATGTCGCGACGCGTTGACGCCCGGCGGATGTCTCGTCGTCGAACCGCAACCGTGGAAATCCTACAAATCCAGTCTACGCAAGCGCGTCTTCGGGCAAAAACTCCTCCCACCCGAGTGCGTTGAGCGGTATCGCGACATCAAGCTTCGCCCGCGGGATTTCGCGGCGCATTTACTCGGTCCAGAGGGCGGCTTCGAGTCGAGCGAGACGCTTCGAGTCGGCGGCGCGTCCGACGACGGGTTCGATCGCGACATCCTTCGCTTCGTCAAGGCCACCGGGGACGACGGGTAACGACGAAGGAGGACGTACGCGCACACCGGTGATTCTCTCCCCCGAATTGCGCGCGACACTTCGCTTTTGATTTCCGCCGCGCGTAGCCAAAGCTTTGAAACAAACTCTTCATTCGCCCAGTTCCCCAAACGCCGACGCGCGCCGCCGGCCCGGACGCCATGTCCGCCATAAGCGCCCAAGAATACGACGCCCTCATCTACCCCGGTTTCCTCCGCCGAAACGTCGCGCGATGGAACGACGACGGGTCCGCGGCGCCGCTCAGTCGCGCCCGCGGGCCAAAGGGTGAAACCTTCGTGCTCCAGTTGCGCAGCGGCGAGATCGACCAGGACGTGAGCGCGATCGAGGGCGAGGTGCGAGAACGCTCGAGCGAACGCGGGGATTTTTTTCGCGCTCGAAACCGTCGCGCGCGCGCCGTCTCGCGCGTCGCCGCGATCGCGCGGGGCGGGGTTTTCGTGAATCTGTGATCGACCGACTGACCGCGAACGACCCTCGTTTTCGCGACGCCCGCAGCTCGGCTTGGCGCTCAAGGGGAAAGGATCGCGCAAACGCGCCGGGACGAACGCGAACGCGAACGGGGAGTGAGCGCGCGATCGTCGCGTCGTCCGCGCAGTATTTATACGCGACCCGCGAAGACGAAGGACGGAGGGCGGCGTTCATATGGAAAGCTTTCGCGTTCGTTTGGTTTGGTTTCGTCCACGTCCGTCCATGTCCGTCGGTCCTCTCGCGCGTCTTCTTGTAACATGTACCAGTACGCTAAAACCTCGCGCCCCGCGATCTGCGCGCGATGCGTCGATGCGAACGGTGCGCCTCGCTCGTCGTCGTCGGCGTTCGTCGACGGATTCGGAATGAAAAAATCCAAATTAAAATCAAACCGTCAGCGTCATCCTCACTCGTCGGCATGCTTTCGCTCCTGGCGCACCGCGTCCGCGCGTCCGCGCGAGCGTCGGCGTCCGAGGACGCCTCGTCGTCGTCGTCGACGACGCCGTCGTCGGACGAAGACGCCTCGGCGGTGAACGCCGCGATCGCCGAGCGTCGTCGTCGTCAAACCGGAGGACGAACCAACGCGCTCTCGTCCGTCACCCGACCGACGTTCTTTGAACTCATCGCCGCGGATAGACTCGCCCCGAGTCTCAAACACGCCGCGGCGTACGCGCTCGGGACGCTCGCCAACGCGGGGGCGCCCGGGGTGGCGCACTACGCGCTGGATCGAGGGGAGGAGGTCTTCGCGCTGTTGACGTTTGCCGCCGAGTTGAAGAGCTTTTCGTCGGGCGACGGGTCGATATCCGAAAGCGTGTACGGATTACAGCGCGTGCCGAGGACGCTGACGCGCGGTAGGTTGAGGAGTGATGGGAGGTATCGGATCGATTGGACGCAGAGGGTGTTGAGCGCGGGGTTGTTGGCGTTTTTGCCGTACGCGAGCGCCAAGTGCGCGCGGGCGCACGAGACGTTGGCGCCCGAGTATTACGCGAGACGCGGCGGTGCGCGACGACGGAGGCGGGTGTGGGACGCCGATGGGGACGACATCGGTGCGATTGAACGGAACGAGGAGGAGCTGACGTCGATCGTGGAGGCGAGGAATCGGGAACGAGGATTGAAAGGGGCGGCGAAGCGAGCCTTTGTCGCCGCGTATCCGACGGCGAACGCCCTGGCCGAGGCTGCCACCTTCATCGCGTGGACCGGGTATCTGTTGGGACGGTGGAACATAAACGACCCAACGCTTTTACTCGTCGATTGTTACGTCGCCCGGGCGCTTCCGTCTGAGCTCGAGGCGAACGCGAGAGAACTCGAGGCGGTTCGCGATCGACAGTTGGCGCGCGCGCGCTCCGCGAGCAATCCCGCGTCGCGAGCCATCGCCGTCGGCGCGCTTCGGACGAAAAATTTCGTCATGGATTACGCACAATCCGCACTCATCGCCGCCGTGATCGGGTTCAAGCTCACCGAGTGGTGGTACGGCGCAGCCGAGGAGCGCGTCGTCGGCGCCTCGGCGCTTCCCGTGCCTCCGCCTCCGCCTAGACCCCCGCCCCATCCGAACGGCGTTGCCGTGCCCACGGACTCGAGCCTCTGTCCGTTGTGTAGAAAAGCAATCAGAAATCCAGCGCTGTTGACGTGTTCGGGCTACGTGTTTTGTTACGTCTGTCTCCACTCGCACGTCGAGCGATACGGCGACTGTCCGGTTTCCTGCCACGTTGCGCTCAACGGCGTCGACGATATCCGTCGTCTCTACGACGCCTAGTAAAAGTCTTAAAACGACGACGACTTACGATGATCGCTATAGCTGTGTGTAGTACATTACAAATCTTTCTTTACGAAACGCGTTTGGAGTTTCCTTCCTCTCTTCAACCGCGACGAAGGCTTTCCGCGCTCCTCCCGCCCGCGTCTTCGCTCAACCTCCTCTACTTCTTCTTCGTCAACTGCGCGTAATACTCCTGCGTCGCCGACCTGTGTTGCCAGTGGTTCCACTTCCACACCGCACCCGCGACGAGACCGAGGGATAACCCCATGACAATTTCCTTATTCACGTACACGCGTTGCGCTGCGAAGTCGAAACGGATCAGTCAGTCAATCACTCTTTAAACGATTCCCACTCCTTCCGACGCGCGTTTCGCCCGTCTCGCGCGCATGAAAGGAAACAACCCGCGGGTTTCATCGCGTGAACCCGCATCGCGCGTCCCGTGGACGTCGTTCCGAGCGACGCGTCGTCGATTCGTAATTTTCGATCGTTCTTCTAGGTTTGGTGGGTCCCCTCGAGTTGGATCCGTTCCTTTCCTTTAAGCGCGCGCGGAATCGCGAGGAATCGCGAGCGAAAACGCGTCGACGTTAAAAGCGCGCGTACCGATTCCGTGGTAAACCGTGTGCGCCATCGTCCGTCGTCGTCGTCGAACGTTCGTTCGTTCGTTCGCGTGCGTCTGAAACTGGCGCCATCTTTCTCGAGTGGTTGGTTTTTCAGAGTCTCATCTTAATATGATACAAACGGTTGAAATGCTAAGCCCGGAGCCGCCGAGCGGGAGGGCGCTACAACATGCGAAGCTTTTTCAGCTTGGCGCGCTCTTTCGCGCTCTTTTTCGCGATCGTCGACGGGTTGGTTATCATTTGAGCGGATCTAATACCCACGCCGGTGCGAAGCCTATTCTCCTCCTTGAGTTCCTTCACCTTCTCTCGTCTCTCCCGCTCGGCGCGAATTTTCGCCCCGCGCTCCGCCTTGGCCGTCTTCACCGCCTCTTGGAAGCGCTTCTTTCGCGCTTTTTCCTCCATTCGAGCCTCCCAGGTTTTATTCGAGCCGACGGCGCCGAGCGAGGACGCGCGCGAGGCGCGCATCTTCCACGGACGACCGGATTTCCGACCCGCGTTCGAGTCGTACGTCGCTTTCGCCGCTTTAAAGTTACGAAACGCTTCACCGTAATCTTCCTCCATCGTCATCGTCGCGTCGCCGTCGTCGTCGTCGTCGGCGCCGCGTTTACGTTTTCCGTGACTGGTCGTCTTGGTGATGCCTCGATGGTCCACGCCGCTTATGAACCGCTCTTGCGGCGGGACGTACGACGACGCGTCGACGTCGGAGGCATTCCGCTGCGCGGTAACGCCGTCGTGGTCGTCGCTCACCGGGACGACGACGCGTCGCGCGCGACGGGTGGCCGTGGGCATCGTTGTCGTTCGTCGCGGTGTGGAGCGGTGGCGGCTGGCGGCGCGCTTTTTGGCTCCCGGTACATATAATACATGGATTAAGGCTATATATGAATGGTCAATAATACATCAACAATCGACGTTGAACGCGACGGATACGCGCAAGACGTCGTCCGATGGACCGTCTTCGACGGATGGATCGGTATGCATCGGATTGGTCGTCGTCGCGCGAAACGGCGCCACGGCGTGAAGCGCGGCGCCGGTGAAGACGACGAGGTCTCCCGGTGTCGGCGCGTGGACGAAGTACGGCGTCGTCGACTCGGCGGCTGTCGCGCGTTCGGCTGTCGAATTCGTTTCCGCCGTTGAATTCGTTCCAGTGTCGGCGTCGGCGTGATTTGGTGGTGGTGCGGTGGTGTTTCCACGAATACCGAGCGCGCCTGCGTCTCGGTCGTCTTGGTCGTCTCGGTCGTCGTCGATCGTCGTCGCGCTCGGCGTGGCGAGGTAGAGCACGCCGCTCCATCTATCCGCCGAATCGTGCGCGTGTAATTTATTGTAATCCCCCGGCGCGTTCACGTTGAGCCAACCGTAGACGTCCCGCGCGGTGACATCATCGCGTTGTGAACCGCGTTTCACGCGCGCGTACGCCTCGAGCGCGATGGCGTTGACGACGGTCCAGGATGGCGGACGATTCAGGACGGCGGCGACCGCGTCTCCGGTCGCTCCTTCCGATACCTCATCCTCTGAATCCGAATCCAACAAATCCGCGTAACTCTGGTACCCACCCCGATTCGACCGAACCACCGAAACGTCCGATCCGGGTCCGGGAACCGCCCCGCCGAGCGACCGCGCCTCGTCTTCTCGTCCGCGTCTAAACTTGCGCAACGCCAGCGGCGTCAGCGCGCGCGTCAGTCTCTCTCTCACTTCATCCTTGAGCCTAAACACGTGCACGACCTCCGCGTTGTCGGCGTCCGCGCGCACATCGCCGTTTTCGCCGTTTTCGCCATCCTCTATTCCTCGTCTTCGTCGTCGTTCAACGCCGTACGCCGCGTGCGTCTCAAAGAAACTCGACTCGAAAGCCGCCACGACCAGTGGTCGTTTCGACGCCGTCGACGCGTCGACGCGTTCGAGCGTCGAGGGATCGCGCGCGTGGATTCCATCCGTCGCCGCGATGAGACTCGCGAGCGTCGGTGACATCGATCGGGCGTTGACGCGCGCGCAGATGTGAGAACGCGTGGTTTGAGACTTTCTACAACAACGACGACTTGACGCGCCTACGCTTTTTCTGTGTGCGGAATGGTTGGATGTTTAACGGACGTGACGGCGTCATCGGCGTCGTTTAACCCTGGTATCCGACGAGACCCCGACCCTCGACGGACGGGGTGTACGCCTGCCCACCCTTGTTTTTGTTCTTGGCCACCTTGCCGACGAGTTGACGCACGCGACGCTGATCGGCGGTTTGCGTGCGCGCCTTGATTTCGCTCGGATCAATCTCAAGCCTTGGTTGCTTGACGTATTGCGTCGATGAACGCTCGGGAACGATGGCGTGATGGCGGTATCCCGGTTCGCCGTACTTGGGTTCGTCGTTGGCGGCGTCGATGCCGGCGCCGACGTCGGCGGAATGGTCGACGGCGCGCGCCTTTGATTTTTTCGGTCGGCGACGGTCGTCGTCATCCGCCGTCTGTCTCCCGACGTGAATGTCGCCGTAGTGCGAAGAGAGCTCGTACACGGGACGAGACCACTTTTCGATGAGCTTTTTACACACCGTTCTGTTTTGCGGCGTCTCTTCCTCGATGGATGAAAGGAACATGATGTTACGTCCCAAGCCCGAGCGTTTGAGCTCATCCTTGCGTTCGTGCAAATCCGTCGACACCGGAAGCTGTTCGATGAGCTTGATGAGACTCGTTCGAATCGTCAAGTTTGGCAAGTTTCCATCCGGAAGCAAATCCAACCACATCCGAAGCACGGTGAGCAACCCGTGTCGCAAAAACGCTTCGTGAAGCTCCACCATTTTAAGCTTTCGCTCCACCTCGGGCAAGAGCTTGAGCTTCTTCACCGCCGGCTTACCCGCCTTGTACGCCCGCAAATCCTCCTCCACCGCAATCTCCATCTTGGACAGGAAATCAAGCACTTCCATCCTCGCCATCTCCTCGTCTTTTCTCCGTCTCTTACCCTTTCCACCCGGGGCGAACAACTTGCCGAGTTCGTCGTCGCTCTCCTCCGCTTCGCTCGCGTATCTCGCCGCCCCGTCCTCGTCGTCCGACATGTTCGCCCACTTATCCTCCTCGGCCACGCCCTCGTCATCGATGAACGCATCATCTTCAGCAGTTCTCGGCGCGACGTAATCCTCGTTCTGTATCGCGTCGAAATCCACGTCGCCGCTTTTGCTCTTATTAGACTTGGACTGCTGCGACCCTTTCAAAGTAGATTTACCAGCCGCCGCCGCTTTCGCCCGTTTCGTCGCCGCGCGTCGTCGCGCGATCGCCTTGGCGTCCTCCAAATCATCATCATCGTCACCCTCGCCGTCCAACGTCGTCTTCGCGCGACCACCGACGTCGGCGTCGTCGTCTTCTTCATCGTCGGATCCGAAGAGATTTTGCATCAAATTCTTCTTCTTCATCGCGTCCCCATCGTCGTCCGCGACGGCCGGTTCCGTCGTCGTCGGGTCGTCCAGTCCCATCGTCGTCGTTTGCTTCGCCTGCTTCGTCGGGGGCGCACGAACGCGCGGTGATGAGAAGACGACGTCGCGTCACGCAATGAAGTGTGAGGTTAAAATGGAAACGAAATGGACCTCATTATGTGGCGCGCAGTCGCGCGTCGCGGTGTCGTCCTCGGTGAGACGACGACGGCGACGACGACGAAACCGTACGCGAGTTGCGCGTCGTCGTCTGCGCGCGCGGTCGTCACGCGTCGTGGGGTCGTGAGAACAGCGGCGACAGGGACGGAGTCATCATCTTTATCCAACCAGGACGAGGGCCGAACGACCGACGACGACTCGATGCGCCGCGCCGCGCCGCGCGCCGTCGCGGATTGGGCCGAACCGGAAATTCGTAGGTTTCGTCGGTTGGACGAAGAAGAGACTCGAGGGGCGGCGTGCGTGGTGTTTACGGGGTCGTCTATTTTTCGCGAGTGGAGAGAGCGACGCGACTTTGACGCGGATTGGAACCGCGACGGTGGTTTGTCGGCGCTGAAAGCGGTGAATCGGGGATTCGGAGGATCGATGACGGTTGATGTGTTGAGACACGCGGCGTCGGTGGTGAATCACGAGGCGAGGGATGTCAAGGCGGTGGTGTATTACGCGGGATCGAACGATTTGAGCGTCGGCGTCTCGCCCAAGACGTGCGCCGAGAATTTCGTGGCATTCGTGGAAAATTGTCGCGCGAGAGCTGCTAAAAAGGATGGGAGTAAAGTGGGAGTGGTGTACGTCGGGGTGATTGATAGTCCGCAGAAGAGGGCGTTCGGATTGAGCCCGGCGGTGAGGGAGACGAACGCTTTGTGTAGAAAATGGTGCGAAGAGACGCCGGATAGCGCGTTCGTCGACGTCGAGGCGACGTTTTCGAATCCGGATGGAAGCGTGAGGGAGGAAATGTTTCGAGAAGACGGCACGCATCTCGTTGCCGAGGCGTACGTGGCGTTCAAGGCGGCGATTGAACCGAAATTAGACGAGGTTTTAAAAGGCGTGCTCGGCAAGTCGGCGCCAGACGACGAAGACTTTCTGCCTCCCTCGATGCGAAGCATGGCGTGAGAGCGGAAACGGAACGAAACAAACGTACAGTACATTGTGTTTTCATTCTTTGAATTTGTAACTTTTTACAAGCGTGTCTGTTGTATGCCCGCGACGATTTACCACGTGCCCACGTTTTGCATCGACGCCCACGGCTCCTTTGGCTCGAGCGGCGTACCCTTTTGCAAAATCTCCACGCTGATTCCATCCGGAGACTTGACAAACATCATCTTCCCATCCCTCGGCGGTCTAAGAATCTCAATCCCAGCCTCCTGAAGCGCCTCAGCCTTTGCGTAAATGTCATCCACGGCGTACGCCAAGTGTCCCATCGAACGACTCGGCGGCGCAAACGTTTCCGGATCCCAGTTATACGTGATCTCCACCTCGGGCGCGCCCGGCGCCGACGCCATGAACACGAGCGTAAACCGTCCATTCTCGCTCTCTTTTCTTCGCGTCTCTCGAAGCCCGACGGCTTGGAAGAAGTGCATAGTCTTTTCCAAGTCGGCGCTTCGCACCATCGTGTGCAAGTACGTCACGTCGCCATCCTGTACGCGCGGTACGCGCAGCGAGCGGTTCACCGTCAGTCGAACGGGTCGATCGTTCGATCGATCGCGCGACGCTTTAAGATCACATCGTCGTCGTCGTCGTCGTCGTCGTCGTCGTCGTCGCGAACGAGGATCATTAAATCAAATCGCGTTGGATTGTTTCCAAAACAACCGCGCCCTCACCTTTGGTAACGAGTTGTACGTGTCCGACGGAAGGTAACTCGAAATCGACGACGACATCCTCACCGTCGTCGTCCTTCGTCGCCGAGATCGAGACGCTGCGTTCGGCGTCGCGCGCGTTCTCGCGACGTGTGTGAGTGCGTTTGAGAGCGCGCGCATTCGATGCGGCACTTTATGCCGATGTCGATGACTTCGCCGATGCCGGTGACTTCGCCGGCGATGTGTCGATCGTCGATCGATCGCGGGACGGAGAGACACGCGCGAAGGGTGTCGGTGACGACGCGCGACGGCGTGGGAACGGTGAAACGCGGTGGGCGTCGACCGAAAGCGTTGAGTGATGACGCTGAAAAAGAGAACGCTGATGACGTCGCTGACGCTGAAACCGTTCGCCGCGCCGCCGCACCGTCGTTTCCGTCTGCGTCGACGTCTGCGTCTGCGTCGAACATCGCACCGGTATCTCCACGACGGGTGTTCATCGGCGCGACGGGGGCGACGGCGTTGGCGCTGGGTGCAAACTTTTTGGGCGCTACGTCGAGTCTGTTGAGCCGCGACGAAGCGACTCGAAACTTCGCGCGCTCGAACCGATTGGACGTGTTGTACCCGGTGAACGGGTACACGAGGTGTTACTCGTCGTCGAAAGGGTATGAATTCATCGTACCGGTGAATTACCTGTTGGATCAGACGATGGCGTCGAGGAACGCGACGCGAGGCGCCGAGTCGCTCGATCCTTTGAGCGCGCGCGAGCTCGAGCTTCGATCTAGAAACGTTTCGGAACCAGATTCGGCGTACGGACCGATGGGATCGAGCGGGGAGGAAAACGTGTCCGTGATTACGAGCGCGGTGCCGAGGGGGTTCGACCTCGGCGTCTTCGGGGGCGCCGGGGAACAGGCGGAATGGTTGTTAAACAACGTCTTGGCCAAACCCGGTTCGGGTAAGACGGGAAAATTAATCGGTGCGAGTCAGCGCGTGATTCGAGGCGTGACGTACTACACGTTTGAATACACGATTCAATCGGATCAAGGTTGGTTTAGACATAACGTGGCGGTGTTTGCGACGAGAGGGTCGACGCTGTACACTTTTGTAGCGCAAATTCCAGAGTCGCGTTGGCTCTCGATGCGAGACTCCTTTTTCGCCATGGCGGAATCTTTCCGAGTCTTCGTTCCGAGCGGGTGAGCGCGCGTGTTCGAGTCGATCATTCATTCAATCAAGTGCACCGTAGTTGTTCTGTAATTATAACCGGCGCTGTGCCGAAGAAGAATATTTATAATTTCCAGGAGGAACATTTTTCCATCACGTCGAGCGAACCGCCTCTGCGACTTCATCCGCAAAGTTCTTCTCCTCGACGTCGATCCCTTCACCCACCTTGACGCGCGCGAACGCGATCAATTCACCACCCTCCGCCGCGACAGCCTTACCGACCGTCAATGAATCATCCATGACAAACTTTTGGTTTTCCAAACACGTCTCTTCGTAATACTTGCTCATTCGCCCCGCCAAAATTTTATCCACAATGTTCGCCGGCTTCCCGCTCCCTTCCGTCTGCGCCCTAAACACAGCCATCTCCCGCTCGTACACGTCCTTTGGCACGCAATCGCTCCTCAAATACGCCGGCGCGCTCGCGACGACGTGCATGGCCAACTTGTTGGCGAAATCTTCGCTCACGCCCTTCGCGACGACGCACGCCGCCTGTCGACCGACGCCCGGCGTCGTCGCCCCGTGCACGTACGTCCCTATAACCTCTTCCGACCCAGCCGTCGTCGCGTACACGAACGCCCGACGCAAACGCACGTTTTCTCGAACGTTCACCGCGGTTTCCTTTGTCAAATCACCCAAAGTCGTCCATTGTCCGTCGGTATTCGACGACTTGGTCTTCAGCGCCGCCAGCCGAACCGCGTCGCACTCCCCGAACCCCCCGTCCCGCGCCCCACGAAACTCCGTCGCAAACCCCTCATCCGACGCCAACGTCTCCGAGAGAACCTCCCCGGCGCGTCGCACCAACGCCGTGAACGCCTCGTTCCGTGCCACGAAATCCGTTTCGGCGTTTATTTCAATCAGCGTCGCTCCGCGCGCGTCTCGCGTCAACCCCGCGCATCCATCCGCCGATGTTCTTCCCGTCTTTTTCGCCGCCGCCGCCAATCCCTTGGCGCGAAGCGCGTCGTACGCCGCTTCGGCATCGTTTTCGTGCGCCGCGAGCGCGTTTTTCACGTCCACGATGGGCGCGCCCGTGCGTTCACGGAGCGCTTTGATGAGTTCCATCGTTGTGGGTTTGGATGCGCTCGAGCTCAAAGAGCGGTGCCCGAGGGCGAGGGCGCGGGTGAGCCCGCGCGCGAGCATGATCGGTTGATTGATGCGACGGCGACGACGATGGATGCGACTGGGCGTTCGGTCGTTCGGTCGGTCCGGCGTCGCGTCGGGGTGTGTGGTTTTGAAGTTTGGTTCGCGCGCGCTTTTTCGTCTCGCAAGTTTCGCGCGAAGTGAAATGTGCGCGTCAATCATCGCGTTCACGCGGTGTGGCGCTACAAAAGGTTGTGTGCTAATAAAAGTGTACGTGTACATTGACTGTCGTCGACGGGCGACCAGACGGTTAGGTTTCAGGCGTCGGTGTCGGCGCGAGCGATTTCAGAGGCGACGACGACGCGCTCGACGAAATCGCCTAAAATCGCGAGAGCCTTGTCGTCGAGCGCGGCGACGTCGCCGCGGTGAAGAAGCTCGGAGACGGAACGGAGAAACGTCCAGTAGATGCGCTGTTCACCGTCTTTGCGGGCGATTCTGTCCTTGAGAAGGTCCTCAGCGCGGGTCCAATCCGTCTCGGCGCTGCCCGGTTCGTCTCGCTCGCATCGCCGTCGCCATAGAATGTGCGCCTCCACCGCCGTTGCCGTGGCTTTGTCCAAGTTTTTCAACGGAGATTCGAGTTGGATGGCACGAAGCGGTATCACCGGTCCTACCGCGCCGATCGATTCGCTGGTTGAGTCACGAAGCGCCTCGACTTCCTCTCGCAACGCCTCTGCGAGGGACAAAGACGCTTCGTGCGTCATCCGCATCTCCGCGAGAGCCTTTCTCGTCGCGTCGTGACTCGCGCGTTCGGCGCGGAGGTCATCGTTGTCGCCGATCAGACTTCCACCGAGCGGTGCGAGCGCGTCTGGATCCTCTCCGAGCTCTCGAAGCCGATTCGCCAAAATGCGTCGAGTCGCTTCTCCGTCTAGATGCTTGAGCCGCAAATCTTCAATCTTCCCCCGCATCGCCCCTTGCTCCGACTCCAACGCGCGTTTCATCTCCCGAACCGCGCGCATCTCTTCCCGAACCTCGTCCATCTTCTTCTCCAGTTCGAATTTCGCGTCTTCGAGCGCCGTCGTCGTCCCTCCGTGGTCGCCTCTTCCGGCGTCTTCCGCCGAATTCATTCTCACCGTCGCCGTCGTCTCCGTCTCCGCGCCCGACCGAACGCGCGCATCGATGACGGCATCCATCACTAACCTTTCGCCTCCAATAGTCGAAGCGTTTCTCTTTCGTCTCTCTCTCAACCTCTTCGCTCGCTCTTCGAGCGCGCCGAACGCCTCGTCCACGCGCGTCTCCAACCGCGTCGCAATCGTTTCGTACTCCTCATCCATCGCGCTCGGTGTCCACGACAAAAACCGCGACGTTGTCATCGTCGTATTTTCATCGCTTTCGAACGCTAAACCAATCGTCGTCGTCTCTTCTTCTTCCTCGGCGTCGCGTCGAAAGAACTCTTCTTCTTCCTCCTCCCGTCTCGCTTTTCCCCTCACGACGCGCGCGCATCGCGATGTACCGCGACGCCGACGCGGCGCATCCACCGCGACGTTTCGTTTCAAACAACGAGACGACGACGACGACGACGATAACGACGCGCACGTCCTCGCGACCGTCATGAATGAAATGAATGAGTTTCGCGGTGTGAATTCGTCACTCGACGACGACGACGACGACGCGCGAACGCGCCGACGGACGGACCAAAGAGAAGAAGAGGTGGGAGTGGAAAGAACGGGTACCGTCCGCGCCGGCGAAAACCGTCCGGTCGCACCGCGACGAACGAGACTACGACGCGCACGAATGCGGGGAGAACGAATGCGAACAACGGTCTAAACGTCCCAAGATCCTCGTCAATCTATCATTTATAATACGTTAATCATACACGTACCATAATCATTTAGTACACCATATATGTGAAGTATACCTTAACTGAAATGGTTCGAGATTATACACACATAGGTATTGAATATCTCTAGTACACAAATCGAGGGTTTAAAAAGGGTGCGAGGGCACGTCGTCGTCCGCACTCTCTCTCTCTCGCACGCGGTCCCGCAGACCGCATCCCGCGGTTCCCGGTCCGCGACATGAGCGACGCACCCACGCCCTCCTCCTCCTCCGCGCGCGCGGGAAACTCGCGCGAACGCGTCGCGTCCCAGCGCGTTTCCACCGGTCAACTCCCCGGTGGACGACGCCCGATGCAGAAAAAGGCGGCCACCTTTGCGGGGTACGCCGAATCGTCCGAACTCGCCGTCGACGGCGCGTCGACGAAGGCGACGAACAACCCGGCGGTCGCGGGACGCCGGCGCCGCCGCCCGAGCCACCCGTGGTTGGATTACCCGCCGGATTTCGAGAGAAAGTTTGCCGGCGTCGCGTCCGCGGCGTTTAGGGTGCTCGACCCGGCGAATCTGTTGGCGCCGCTCCCGCCCGCGGTGCGGTACTCGCTGACGCGGAACTTTGGGTTCGTGACGAAGACTTTCACGCAGTTTTTCGATAAGGATGGGGTGTCGAGCGTGCAGGAGTCGATCGGGCTCGGGAAGTGATGATATTGACGCGCGGACGCCGGCTGCGGATAGGATGACCTTTGTGAATTATTATTTTACACTCTGCTTGAGAATCTGGCTAGATGGATACAGCGACGACGGCGCACGCGTCTGAGACAGAACCAGTCACTGTTCTTTTTGTTTGTACTACGCCTTCTAATCGACGAGCGCGCTACCACCGACCGAGCGCCATGCCCATGACGCCGACGAGTCCGGCGGCGTACGACGCCACGGCGGCTGTCTTTTGCTGTCGATCGTAATAATTCGCTCCGCGTTTACCCACGGCGACGACGAGCTCCTTGGTCGTCCCGTTCGGTTCTATCCCTCGCGATAACAGCTCTTCGTAAATCTCCACCGCCTTGTCGTAATTCCCGGCGATATCGGCGCACTGAATCATCGCGTTGTACGTGTGCACCGTGTGCTCGACGCCGAATAGCTTCATTTCGCTCGCAATTTTCGCGCACTCGCGCACGTCCCCTTCGCTCGCCGGTCCGAGCATGAGCCCGACAAAGGTGTAATCATCCGGTGGGATTCTTCTCGCGAGCATTTGATTGAAGACTTTGCGTCCGAGTTCGGTTTTACCGCTTCTTCCGTACGCAGATATCAGCGTGCTGTACGTCACGCGCGAAGGCGACAATCCAGAGACGTCTCGCATGAGTCTAAACAACGCCTCGGCGCGCTCCCACTGCATGCACTTCCCCAGCACGCTGAGCGTGATGTTGTAATGAATCTCCTTTGCGCTATTCTCGGCGATGAGTTGATCGAGCAATCGCACCGCGCGCTTCCACTCGAGCGACTTTTCGTACGCGTGCAACACAGCCGTGTGCGTCGTGTCGCTCGGCGGCGGTCCGCTCGCGCGCATCTCTTCAAACAGTTCCTCCGCCAATCTCCACTGCATCGCCTCGGCGTACGCCTTCATCACCGCCGTGCACGTGTGCGTCGTTCTCCCCACGCGCGTGAACGTCTCTATCGCCTCGTCGTACTCTCCGCAGCGACACATGGCGGTGATGTAATCGACGTAGAGCTTGGCGTCGGTGGACCGGCCGCTCGATTCAATCGCTCGCAACATCGCCCTCGCGCTCTCCGAAGCCCCGAGGACGCCAAAGGCGGAGATCAGCGCCGAGGCGATGGGTAAATCCGGCTCGACGCCATCCTTTTTCATCTCCTGAATCAACCCGATCGCTGCGCGCGCGCCCGCGCGTCCACCCTTTGACCCGGCTCGAACGAGCGCGCTGTACGTGTGCGCGTTGCGTCCGACGCCCCGCGTCTTCATTTCGCTAAATAAATCCATCGCTTTCTCCCACGCGTTGGCACCATCGAGCGCGGATACGCACGCCGTGTACGTGTACGTCGTCGGCGCGCACTCGACGACGCCTCTTTCGTCGCACGCGCGTTTCATCCACGTTAATATATCCATCGCCTTATCCGCCGCCGCTCGCGCGTCGGTTCGAGCGGAATCCTCAACCGGCGTTTCCCCCCGCGCACCACCGCCGCCGCCGCCGCCCGAGCGATCCGACGACGCGATGATGGAAACGATCGTCGTGCACACGTGCGCGTTCGGCCACGCCGACGAGGACTCGGACGACATCCCGACAAAGGTTTCCCACGCGACGGCTCGAGCCAACGCCCTCGGTCGCTCTCGCGCGACGCGTTTCAGCGCGTACACCACCGACCGCGACGCGTCCACGCTCGCCGCGCGGGACGCATTCGACGACGACGACGACGCATTCGACGACGACTCGGCGCGGTCGTCGTCGTCGGTTCGCGCGGTGGAATAAATCGCCCGCGCGAGCGTTTCGGCGGATGACGTCGAACTCGTCGGTTCGGTCGATGCCGACGCCGCGACCGTCTTCACACGCGGACGCCGACGACGTCGTCCCGACGACGACTTCGACGACGACGACGCGACGCGCGCGTACGGCGGCGGCGTCGACGCGACGCGCGCGGCGGTGCGAGTCGCCATCGACGACGTCGACGGATCGCGATGTGACGCTTCGAGGTTTTGGTTGTCGTGAGTGAGTCATGTCACACTGAAGACGATGAAAACGCGACGCCATCCGTCGATTTGTCGACGCCGCGCGCTGCATTCGCGCGACGATTCGAACCGCACACGTCTCGTCTCGACGGTGGTGTCGCCGCACGCGGTCGCGCGATCGACGACACGGGGATTGACGATTGGAATTTGGAATTTTGGTTCGCGCGGCCGAGGTTGAAGCGACCGACGCCGGTCGCGCGGGTCGGATGGAAGAGAAACGAACGTCGTCGTGAGTGCTCGACGCGAGCGTTCGATCGATCGATGCGTCCATCAATCGTGTTCTTCGAGCGTCGTCGTTGTGGTGGTGGTGTTTTTGCGATGCACGTCATCGTCGTCGCGTGCGCGGCTTTCACGTTTGCGGCTCGTCGGGTGGACGCGAACGCGTTCGGAACGTCCTTCATTCGTACGGATGGACGACGGTTCCTCGTCGGCGACGGCGACGACGACGACGCGCGCGTGGTTTTTCGAGGTTTTAACGCGTACGGACTGACGGAGCTCGCGTCGGAAATGACGACTCGACGAGGGTCCTTTGGATTTGACGCCGCGAACGCGGATGGTCGAGCGATGGCGTCCAAAGCCATGCGAAGCGCGAGAGACGCGGGAATGAACGTCGCGCGCACCTGGGCGTTCTCCGTGCACGGGGATCGAGAGAATTTCACGGATGAAGAACGAGAGCGCGTGATGATCGGTGTCGATTGGATCGTCGCCGAGGCGGAGAGATTGGGCGTGTACGTCGTGTTGGCGCTGAGCGATTATTTTCACAACGACGATAAAGCGGCGTGCGTCGTCGGAATGACGAACGATTCCGATGACGACTCCGATGACGAC
>Ga0255770_10001015_pt1 | contig 26183 bp, 22 predicted proteins | sample 071ome_22_FD_179968 | JGI IMG/M metagenome (GOLD analysis project Ga0255770, IMG submission 179968) | Coastal salt marsh microbial communities from the Groves Creek Marsh, Skidaway Island, Georgia - 071404AT metaG (version 2) | ecosystem: Environmental > Aquatic > Marine > Intertidal zone >...
GACCACAGCCCCCCCGGTAAGGTAGAGATTATTCCATGCATTGTTTACAGCACCGAGGTCGGTAGTGCCATGGCTAGGGGGTTGGCCATCAAAAGTACCACCTCCACCACCGCCACCTGCCGAGCCATCCACAGTGACGGTTTCGTTACTTTCGGTCGAAATTACTTCCAAGCCATTGCTCTCCGTGTAAGTACGGGAAACGAAAGAGATCTGACCGGTACGTGCAAATTTCATAACTTTCGTAGAACCCTCGATAACATTGCTACTTGCGTCAACGTCAGGAATCTCAAATTCAATGGTTCCATCATCTGCCTTACGAATGCGCGAACCGTCCATGTCAATGACTTTGCCACCCTGGAAGGTCATATTTGCCTTTACGACAAGGTTGTTACTGAGCGGATCAAGGTCGAAAAACGACTCGACATTAGATGTCACCGCCGCCAATTCCGAGAACTTAATGTTCGACATCAATACTTATATATAATTATTTTAAAGATTAAAAATATGTCCGTCTGTACGGCATATAAAAACAAAAAGAAACACTTATTTCCGATTTGGATTACCACAAACTACATGACCCGTGGCATCATATATGCAAACATTGCCACCACTCTTTACCACCTTCGGTACCGCCCCCGCCGGACGAGGCATAAATGATGTTGGTGTACATACCCCACCCCCGGCTCCGCCGTCCACACAGTTCTTTTTCACGTCTCCACCGTTCACGAACCGTTCAAAAGAGCACACACCGGCACTGCCACAACTCATCGCTCTCTCCTATTTACATTACATTCATACATTAATTTCAATCTCTGTATGTATTTCATTGGCTCTCATCGTATGTTCTGCATTTTTCTTGACCATCTTGATGATATCATTGCCGAAAATAATCTTATGTAAAATCCCAAACCGCCTTTCAAACAAATCATTCACATGCACTGGAGGCGGTAGCTGTGCCGCCATGAGACCATCAATTTCAATACCAATACCTTCTAATACCTTATCCGGACTTGATTTCATGTCATTTGGTAATTCAATAATGGTTTGTATTTTCCTTATCAACCGGTTATATTTCCGCTCCGTCTGTTTATAATTCTCTCTTAGCTCCCCTGGTTTTATTTGCCTTATCATCGCCGTCAATATTGTACTAATCACGTTCATAAAACTCACAATGTACTTTACATACCATTGGTTCACACCAAAAAGGGTCGCCCCACTCACCGCCGCCAGAATAATAATAGGATAACTCAAACTCTGGGAAATATTGCGATAATATAGAGAGCTTGTCCCCTGTAACCACATTTGTGTAAAGCAACGCATCTTCCAGTCTTTCAAGATATTGATATGATTTTCGCGCCAATATTTCACACCACCATTATTCTTGCACACCAACCTCTTATCCTCAACAGACACCTCTGTCAATGTCATAGGGACTGTTCTTTTACTTTTCTTTCAGATGAAAACCAATAACAAAACAATCATCTTTTTTCTTTTTGTTTCTGTTTCTTATACTATCTGCTACAAACCCACCCAATAACTCTATGCTTCGGCTTCACTGCATCACTTTCTCAAACCACTCCCCATTGCAGTCCATCTCATTCTCCATGAAATCGTGGAATGCACTCCTCTCAAATACACGCTTGACACCCTCTACCGTTACATGTACTACCACATAATCCGAGACACCCATGTGACGACGAGCCGCCCCACCCCGCACAGTCTTCATGCCCATAGGTGCACCCAACAACTCTTTGCCCACCATCTTGGAACTCGTCAGCCTCCGCAAGAGATGCAAGAACATGGGCCCCCGCTCTTCTTCCTTGCAATCCAGAGGACAGTGCCAAATATACCGGTCCATTCCAGAGAACTTCATCTCGGCCACATTACGGTAGAATTTCATAGGATGGAGTACCAAATGGTCCTGCATATATGCATCGCATACACGAATGCCGTTCCTGTCTTGAATGAGACACCCCGTTAGCTTGTCACATACCTTATCTGTGGGAACACCTACACTTACAATCTCTCTCAGCTTCTCCTCTCCAATAAAACCAGAACGCTTCACTACGTCATCAATGATGGTCTCCAGTGCAAAGCTAATCCGTGGAGTAGCCACATCAATCTTGATGGAAATAAGTGGTCCGCATCTGCACTCAAACGTCCTCGCCGCATACCTTGAACGGAAGTAAGGGCACGAATAACTCGGTGCGTCCCTCTCTGTTACCATAAATTCACACCCTCGCAGTGAATTCGTAAACCTCTCCACCGCATCTCTCTCCTTGAAAAAGAAGTCCAGATCGTTGGGTAGGTAGTTCCTCCGCTCAAACGTTTCGGGGTGGACAAGCGGGTCACCATAGCCATCAAGGTTGTTTTCCTCCCCGTCCTCTCCACGGCTCCTATTATAGAAAGCATCCGCTGCTTCGTTCCGCACAAGAATAGAGGCGACAGCTCCTCCGTAGAGAGAACCGCCTTCGTAAAGTGCAGAACTTACCACCTTCTTTATCATGTTCCATGCCACATAGGACACCGTCTTCTCCCCGGCAGCGGCCATCATTATCATTGTTGTAAGCTTCTATTCGCAAATGTTATAGAATAATAAGAACGCAATCGTGTTAGTACCAACCAATATTTCAATTTTTCTGTATGATATAAGACCGCCTGGAAATATTTTCTGCTTATTCGTTGCAATAACAAAGAGGGCGCGCCCCTCACTATAGTCTAATGATGTACATACTTTTCTCTCTTTGTATGAAAAAACACTATAAGATGTCCAAAGGGGCCCAGGTTATGAAAAAACTCATACTAAACACGAACACTCTCTTGGATTTAGAATGCATACTCCATAAATACATGGCACCTCTTGCCACATTTATGAACCGAGCCGACTTTCATAGTGTTCTTCAAAATATGCGTCTTTCAACCGGTCCATTCTTCCCCCTACCTGTCTGTCTATTTATTCCGAAAAACAGTGACATCACTCTGAATGATACCGTAGAATTAAGAACCAATACAGAACTTCCCATAGCTACCATGTATGTATCCGATAAATATCCCACAGATAATATCGCCGAAAGCTTGGGTGTCGCCGCCACTACAGAACCAACACATCCGTATGTCGCGTCTCTCCAAAGTCGTGGCGAGGGTTTCTACATTTCCGGACCCCTAAAAAAAATAAACGATATCCCTCACTACAACTTCGCCCAATGGCGTACACTCCCCACCATAAACCCCCAAAAACCTCTTATAGGCTTCCAAACACGTAATCCCATGCATCGTGCCCACGTAGAACTTACGAAGATAGCTCTCGCCATGGTAAAAGAAGAAACCGCGACTCCTCCTGATCTTCTCTTGAACCCCGTTATCGGCACAATTCAAGAGGATGATATCCCCATCTCTGCTCGTGTTACATGTTACGAAGAAGTACTAAAATGTGGGTACGAAGACACAAGACGGTCTGGGTCTCAAGTTCATCTGCATCTTCTCCCCTATGCAATGAGGATGGCCGGTCCCAAGGAAGCATGTATGCATGCACTTATTCGCAAAAACATGGGGTGCACACATTTCATTGTAGGTAGAGATCACGCGGGACCCAGTACCAAAAAAAGAGACGGAACTCCTTTCTACGCTCCTCTGGAAGCTCATCGTATGCTCACTCAATGGAAAGATGAGATTGGTATCACCCCCGTTCTCGTACCTAATGTCGCATATAACACTGTAGACGAAAAATATTATCCCGTAGACCAGCTTCCTCTGAATGCCAAGACGGCAAACATTAGTGGTACGGAAGTACGCAGATGTCTCCAGACCGGCGAGGAAATCCCCGCATGGTTTTCTTATCCCAGTGTTGTAAGTATTCTTCGTTCCGCCCAAAAGCCACGTGGTATTTGTTACTATTTCGTGGGTCTCTCTGGTTCTGGAAAAACCCACCACGCCAACGAATTCCAACATTTCTTAGAAGGTCACCTCACAAAAACCGATATCACCGTGCTTGATGCCGACATTGTCCGTCAACACCTTAGCAAGGGTCTTGGGTTCTCCAAAGAGGACCGTAGTACAAATGTTCAACGCATTGGTTATGTAGCTTCAGAGATTGTAAAGCACAACGGGGTTTGTATTGTTGCAAATATCGCACCCTATCAAGAAGACCGTGACGCAAATAGAAAAATGATTGAAAGCATCGGTGGCAAATATATAGAGATTTTCGTAGACACCGATATTGCCACTTGTCGCACCCGCGATGTGAAGGGCTTATACAAAGCCGCCGACGCAGGAACCATTAAGAACTTCACAGGTGTCTCTGATCCTTTTGAAGTCCCCCAAACCCCGGAATATATTATTAAAGATAACAGAGTAGATTACGAAAAGCTCCTCTCATTCTTGCCAAAGCACTTTGCAACTACTAACACTACTTGGTGAAATCAATCTCAACAACTTTGTTTTTCACAAGTTCATCTGCGATGGTATGATACCGGTGAGCAATACCCAGCTTACGCAAATATTGTACAAATACATGCTTCCGTGTTTCATTGCCATACGGACTGTATAAATGGAGTAGCATCTGACCATCCGTTGGGAAGAACATGACTTCTTTGCAAAATAGCTTTATTCCAAGTGTGCGATAATTGCCTTCCCGATGCACCATTAGCCACATGGCATCTTGTTCCCAATAGCGTCCATATTCCCATGGTTCTACATCAATGTCTTTATGTGCTATTCCGGAAGGATGCGGGCATTCTACCGCCCATGCACGGCGTTGGCTCTCTGTAATTTGTCCCCATTCTTCACTCCCCGTATCTTCTTTCGTAGTAAACCATTTATCTAAGAATTTCACAGCTTCGTCGCCTACTTTGCAAATAAAGAACCCCGTGTTTGGGTATTCAGGGTTTTGCGGATAATTATTTAGAAACACAGTATGTACACTCTCGTCTGTCATACACTCCTCAACGATGTCTTCAATCCGCCGAGCATTTCCGCCGCCCACAAATGCACAATCGGAATCAACATATACTACATAATCATATTCGCCTCTTGCTCTTTCTTGAATATGGTGTCGCATTGCCAAAATCTTCCCCCACGCAGCATGACGCAACACCCCCCGTTTCCATGGATCTACCACACAGTTCACTCCACCCCCGGCCCCGGCCGTTAGTATATAATAACAAAAGTCATACCCATTCTTTTCTGCGTAGTTCGCGTTGATACATGCTACCACGGAGTTATATTCCGCGGTCATCAACCGGCCATCCACGGGTCTGTTATCTACCATCACAATACATATTTTCATTTTCACGATGGCTCCCATATACAGAACTATGAATGTCAATATCTTATACCATTTTCTCCTTTCAATATAAACAGTCAATACAACCAATCACTATGGCATGTTCCGTACCAATGCCCGTAGGAGTGCTTACCGGCACCGCATTTACAGATCCTCCCTGCACAGATGGAGAACCGGTATTAGCGTTGGCGGGAGGGGACCCCAAAGACAATGTCAAAGACCACAAGATATACAATCCCGTCACCGGACGCTATGTACTCAAACATACACCTCTTGGAAAGAAGCTCGTCGCCTGTCCCAAAGATAAGATATACAATCCCGTCACCGGACGCTATGTACTCAAACATACACCTCTTGGAAAGAAGCTCGTCGCCTGTCCCAAAGATAAGATATACAACCGTTGAATTATAACTGTGCAAATGTGTTCAATACACTTGCGAGAGCAAATATCTTCCCCCAGATGGCAAATACATCAAGAGGAATGGCACTTACATGCCGATATCCCGTCTCAAGTAACAATAAACGCAATATGTTGTTTTTCCGACGGTGTCATGGCCCCGTGTTTTTATCCATCTTGTATTCTTCAATGTGTTTTATTCCCGCAAATGCCGTAGCCCTCAGCATGGGTGGAGAGTTATGGTTATATGCTACATAGGAATTCTCTATCCTGTACTGATTACCGGATACGGTTCTAATATCCTCGCGCTCTATTTTGTTTTTGTTTTTGTTACCGACACTTTCCATGGAAGTCTCGGTTTTGCCATGTACATTAACATCACTAATTGCCGCAGATGTTATCATAGATTGTTCCATTTCATAAGCCGTTGTCATTAATTCACTAATGAGTGGGTCTAAGTCTTCTTGTTTTGATATTTTAGAATGGGACCTCAGTCTGCAATTTAGTGCGTCTTGTTTTATACGTTCTCCATAAAGCATAGCTGATGCCAAATTACAACTTAGCGTATCCGTTGCTACATCCCCTTGTTTGGAGAGGTCTGTCTGCTGTCGTGTATATATTTCTTTAAATGATATATCACCCGCCTTGTTTACTTTATTCCATGGTATATTCTCTGCCATAGTTACACCATTTAAATTTTCAACTTTCGCAATTATATCATCGTTCAGCCCCTTGTTTCCGACAGCCTCTCCATCCCTAAAAAAAGGACACGTTTGATCATACATTTCTATACCATTATACATATCATCTAAAATTTTTCTGTCCAAAAACTTTTTAGTCATAGAGGAACGTATTAACCGAAATACGAGGGAATAATCCGAGAAGGAATGAATATGTTGCGATGCATTCAGTTTCCTCGCCAGATCTATAATAAATGTAATCCCTACACTTGTATTTATCAACTGAAAGTACTTATACACCTCTTTCCCGATTGGTTTTTTTATTCCGCGAACATGAATGCAATAATAGATAAATAACCCCATGTATGTTACTCCTTCTGCTAAACATTTTTCATATTCATCATGCTCGGGAGTATTTACAAAGTTTAAAAATGCTTGGATAGTGTGGTCAAAATAATTCTCTTCAGACTTTTCCATGGTAACATTAATCAAGTGGTTAAAGTTCTTCTCCAAAGAAGGGATATGGAAAATTTCATTATAGGCTTTGATTGTTTCCGGTCTCATCCTTCCATTACACTTTAATAACCGAACAATGTTTGAACACATAGTCATCATATCCCATATCACAGCACAATAACAATACTCTGAAATATGGGGATTGTAATGCATATATCCAGACGTATTAAAGAAGCGAACCATATCTCTCTCATTCCCAAGATTTCTTGCTGCGTCCGGAGGCATATCTAACCCCATTTTAAATAAACTTTCCGTTACTTCTTTGCGTACATTGCCATTCATATATTTATCAATGTAGGAACGCCCATAATCAATAAGTCGGAACGTTTGTGTATCATAATCCCAGAAAATGTTGCCCGTATGTAAATCATTATGAAGAAAACCATATTCCATTTCTAATGCCACCAACCTCTTAAAAAATACAGGGAACCCTTTACGCAAAGACTGTATCAAGTCAGATGGTGTCATTTTCCCCATAGAGATACCATTGATATTCTGGAACACCGTCGCTACGCATGGTGTATACGCCCATGAGTACTTGTACCAATCATTGATTACAAGAGGGGAAACACCATTGTCAAGATCCGCATACATATACAAATCCCATGTATCTTTGTACCGCATTGTTGCAAAACAATCAACAAATGTCATAAAGTGTTCTCGCAAGCAGGGTCTATACTCGTCTATAATCTCTTTAAGTGCCTTGCATATAAACACATCAACAACTGGATTATCCACTTCTACATAACGCGCTCCTGTAACAGAGGTATATGTATTCACAAACTTGACAAATAGTGTCTCCCGTTGCACCGTCTCCCGTTGCCCCGCACGGTCATCTTTTTTTCTTTCCACACTGACTACGCCGAAAGAACAGTTAGAAGAATTATGCACAAGAGGTATTACATTTTCTTCGGATACACTACCTTTCCACACGAATTGTGATATAAAAAGCACTTGCCAGAGATACATCATATTGTCTTCGGTAATACATAACTTCAAAGGTTCAAGAATACCTCCATATATCAACCGTCGCAGAAGCCTTCCGTCTACGCGTTCTATATTGCACCCCCCATTGCCGTACATTTCTTTAAGTGCAGCATCAACAATGGAATAGAACAGTGCGTTTTTTTGAGGCACCGGTTCATTGTAATTTCCCTCTTTGTCTTGTTTCACACCACGATGGTTATCTAAAATCCCCGCTACCCCTCTTGAAGTGCTATATTTGCCCCCTCCTCCTTTGTCTTTTTTATAATGTGTATAGTCGTCGCTATCGCCTTGTGTCTCCCCGCCTTCGCTTCCTATAAAATCTTCATGAACAGCCTTACGCACAAAACGGCTCCTCGTCACCGGAGATTTTTTAGAACTTACAATATCTTCTACATGTGAATGCCACCGAGGCGTGGATAATATATGACATTTTACACTCATGTCATCACCAGACCAACTCGCTCTTCTTCTATATAGATACTGTTTATGCTTCTTTGCCTCTATTACATTACATCCCCTTTCTTTCCATAAACCAATGCCGCTCCCCCCCTGGATATTCATTATACCATGTTTTTTTATTTCCATAGATTTCTTGTTCTCAAACAAACCAACCTGACCACTCGTGGTCTCTAATGTATTTTGTCTTCGCATTATCATATCATCTTGTGCATCTTGTCTAAAGGCTTTGCGATGATGCATAAAAGACTGTCGGTTCATTCCATATATCCCCGTACTGTCTTTACTTAGTATATGACAAATAAAACATCTGCACATACACATGCAATATGTATGGCGTTACCACATGAAAATAATGACCATATACGTGAATATTTTACGGCAAGACATTATGGTCATAAAAAGGCCTGTAACCATGACGAAGAGACTTTGCAAGTTGTCAAGAGTATGTAACGAGTAGGTTAGCTATTATTTAGTGGTGGACGGTGTCCATGTGCCATGAGAACGAATACGACCATCCTCATCTACACTACGAATAATAATATTTTTTCGTACTGGTCTGGCTACGTCATCTAACTGTTTGCGTATAGCGGCGAGGTATTCCTCGGATGGGGGTTTGATATAATCTGTGGTCTCTTTAATATATACCCAAGCAGCGATGCGTCTCTTTTTATCGTATGGTTTTATGAGTAATTTCTCTCTACGGTATCCACCTTCGTAGGTATCCATAATTTGCAGCTCTTTTTCCGTGAGCTTTACAAGTAGACCATGTACCTTCCTTCCTTGAGAGGGATAGACAGATGCAATGGCTCCTTGCCAACGGGAACTCCATCCTGCAAATATGCGTACATGATCTTCTAAATAACCACCTTCGGATTTAAGAGGGGCTTCAGTTGTTTCTCTTTTTACGCGTCGGATAATTTGTTCAATGTTATTGGAACCGTAAGAGAACATGTATGTATAAGGGGAGGAGGGACGTTCTGGTTGTTTCAAGAGTTTGTTTTTATGACGAGGAGGAAGACGAGCACCCCCTTGATAATAATCAAACCCTTTGGTGTCAAGGCGAGTTTTCCAATAGGTTAATACAGTTTGTTTGTCTATGAATTTTTTGTTATTCAAGACATCGGACGCATATCTATAGATAAAATCGGAAAATGACATCCATAGAGGCATTATATATTCGGGGGAGGCACCCATCGTAGGGTTTAATCTCAGCATCTCAGATGCATTCCAAGAATTGTAAAGAATGTTGGAAGCTTCTCTTGCATCCCGTGGTTGGTCGTATAATATATTCAGAGGTGCATTACGCACAGCATCAAAGAAGAGAATAAGAAGTCCCACCCACATCATGTTTTGATAGGGGTCGGATGACCCGTGTTTTAGACGCACTTCAATAGTGGGAATGCCCGCGAGGAGATTGGTCATGTTGTATGCAGCATAGCGGTCGGGACGCGTAGTTACATTATTATCATCTGTTACGAACCCTTGGAAAATATCAACTACGGTGCGTATCGTCCAGTTAGAAATGCGTTCGGGGTTAGTAGACGATGGCAATTGGAATACAATGTCATCGTTGTCATCGTTGCCTTTCGCGATGTGTATGCTCTTGAATATGGTTTCTACGTTGCGTAAGTTGTTTCCAGAGCGACGAATGCACTTGGAATGCATACTTTCGCAATAAGGATTTATGCGTCGGGAGGGAAGAACAAGCATCATAAATAACGGCTCATAAATCCACCAAGCACGTGCCGCATTGAACGTCAATAGTTTATTTTTGGCAAATTTATTACCGTAAGAAAGATGGACGTGGTTTGATGTCGTATTATTATCCACGTAGATAAACTTGCCGTCTATATTTGTGGGATAGGTGTTGTTGCACGTTTCTGTTGTGTATTTGTTGGAGTTTTCTTGCTGCGAACGTTGTACCTTTATTTCATTCATAAACATGTTAAGCCATTCAATGTTATCCCAAGAGATGATGGGTGATACAAACTCCATAAAGTCTAATACATGTGTTTCCTCACTGTCCACCGCCATTAACTTTACATTTTCGTCTTCGCGATACAACAAATCGTCTATGCCACTTGATTTAACACTTCTATCAAAGGTGAGTGCCCATGGTATCCGAGATTTCGTCGGGGGCTTTGAGAAAGCGAAACACTCTGTACTATGGTATCCTTTGGCGGGTTTGATGTATATACACTTTGAATGATTATTAATAATGGTCGCAAGAAGAATGCGATGGATTAATGCAAGACGTTCTTGTTTGTTGTTTTCACTGGAGAGAAGAGCCACCTTTATTCCAGGACATAGAGAACGTATTAGGTGATAGGGTTCTTTATTAAGGGTATTCGTGAGTTCTTTATAAGCTTCCTGATAATAAGGATTGTTTATCTTTACAATTGTCTCATATTCAAACCCGAAACACCAATTATCATCTGGGACTTCAAACATTTCTACGTCGGTTTGTTCCATAGGTTTTAGGGCGTTGTCTTTGTATATTGTAAAGATATTTTCATGGTTATTTATAGTAATGCGGGGGGTCGCGGGAGGCGGCATCGAGGCGAAAATTTGACAATCGTTGGATGACGAATAGATATGCCTTGCAGCTTTTGTCTTTGTGCATAATAAAGTGCAAGAGAGAATAGCAGTTAAGATGGCATCTAATCAAGACGTGGATATGGAATATAATCCGTACGGCCACTATCCCATGAGCACGGTGACCACAAGTAAGGGAGAGAGAAATGCAGTCTTGAAATCAATATTCCCTGTATCTCTATCCAATAATGAAAATGAAGTGAAACAACGGTTTGATTTAGCAATGAACTCTTTTAGGGTGTCAAATGCAAATGTGGTAATGGCAGAGGGAGGAGGCCGGAAACGGAACATTGAGAAGAACACGGCTAACAAACAAGCTAAGTAAGTTTACAACTACGGCTTTTTGATTATTTTTTTGTTTTCAGACACAATATATCGGGATAATTAGTATGTGTTACAGCATTTAACAATTTAATTTTCCGATTGTCAAAGAGGCTGTATAGCGGATAGACTGCTCACCACAGCCCTCCGCCTTCAGCTCACCTTGTCAGTACAGTTTCATCGCCTTGGCAGGCTTTGAAACAATACCAGAGTTGCGAGCCAAACTGTAGGGGCGGTTTGTGCCTGACCTGAAGCATCGGAGGATGTTCAGGGCTGCGTTCATGTCCCTGTTCAGGAAAGTGCGACACTTGGTGGAACAACACCATCGCAGTCCCCTGACCTCCCGTGCGTCTTTCATCACGGGACAGAGACGTTCATCACAGCAGTGGCAAACCTTGGTTGTATTGTACTCATCCACGAAGATGGTAGAGAAGTGCTTGGCACACCTCTTACTTACATAGGTTGTGGGAGCAGACAGCTCGTTTTTGGAGGTAGGGTTGAACTTTGCAGCCCCATAAGCAATCACTGGCTTCACTTCACCATTCATATTCTGGAAGAAGGTGTCCAACGTTTTTCGTTTCAGGCAATAGACACGGAAGCGTTCCCTGCCCCACTTCTTGGCGGTCTTCGCATCCCATAGGGTGGCATAGACAGATACATAATCCGCAAGAAACTTGTCCCATGTATCTTCTTGGATTGTTTTGGGACTGGTCTGGCGGTACGCCAACTCAGCTTCCGCAATGTCTGCTTCCCACTTGGCAGCCTTGCGATTGGCAGTTTTCATTCCTGCCGAGGTATAGTACTCCCCACGGGTGAGCTTATAGGACTTCGTCTTCCCATCGGAAAGCTCTTCCACTCCAAACATCAGGTTGGTGCGACCAGGGTCAATGGCAATCACCCTTTCTGCCTTCTTCAGTTGGCGGTTTCCCACATCACTCACTACTTTTGGGACGCGGAAGTGGAAGCACGCGGACACGCCATCGGTCTCTACCATGTGGCTAAACTTTCCCGAACACAAACCTTTTAGCTTGAATACGCTACCAAAGTGCTCATCCCGCAATGCCATGAAGTCCGCCTTGTTGGCGTTCGTCAGTCCTACGTTCTTCATCATCTCCCATAAGACGGTGGTATCTATCGTCAGGTAGTGGCACTTGATGCGACAAAGAGGGGCGAGCGTAAAACGCTTCCCATTCTCCAATGTTTCCATGAACTGGAGGATGTGGTAGAAGTACCTCACCACCTTCTCCATGTGGGTTCCAAGCCATGTCAGCGTAATGCCATCTTCTTCGGTACCAAGTAACTCTCGTTGTTGTTGAACAAAAGATCTTGCCTCTTCGGGTACTTCAGCCCTACATCCCCACCCATTGATGGCACAACGAATAGCATGCCCATGCTCCTTGGCAATCCCGTTCTGCTCGCACCAACGAGCCACATAGCCCTTCTGTCTCTTGTCAAAGGTGAAGACAAGCGAGTTCTTGAAGTTGGTCATGTATTGCTTGGAAGCATATACATACGCTTGGGTGTCTCCTCTGCACTTCTGTGTAGTTGGGAAGCTTTTGAAGGAGGTGTCCCAAACCTCCTGCAGGACATCATTTGCCTTGTAGAGCTTTCCAACACCGATGTTGAAGCACTGTAGGTAAAGCGTTTGGTCGGCGAGGTCAGGTAGGGGCAGCCCACGGTTGAGGCAGTGAAGGAGCAAGCGGTTAAACACCAATGCCCCTTTGTGCGTGATTTTGGAGGTGGTCAGAACCCACCTCTGGATTTCGGGCATAAGCGTCTTCTCCAACAATCTCCCTTGAAGGCTGCACTTGACCACCCTTTCTTGCTTCCCCTTGCGGTCTTTCAACCGTTGAACGACATCGGGTCGTTTTCGTTCTTTATCTTCCATTTTCGTTCTTATATAATGTTAAGAAACTAATCCTTAAGTCATTTTCGTTTTCTCCTAATGTTATAAGACAACATGCCAACACATCAACACCCAGGGTGTCGTATCTTGGAAGCTGTATGACAAGGGAGGCATGACATCTGATAGGATGGTAGATTTTCTCCAAGAGATGCTACGAAACCGCAAGAACACTGTTGTTCTCATGGATAATGCCCCCTCGCACTCTGCTAAACGGGTAAAAGATTTTGTACAGGCAACAGGGAACGAGCTTATTTACAGCGTACCCTATTCACCTCAGACCAACCCAATTGAAGAGTATTTCAACCAACTCAAACACTATGTCCGCAAAGAGAAGGCACGGTCATTGCAAGAGTTAGACACTGCGATCCGTGAAGCTATGGCAACCATTGAACGAAATAGCAAAGTAAAAAACTACTTCCTACACGCTTTTCAGCCTGAGGCATGGAAGAAGCGAAAAAAACAGAGTGAAACCACCCAAGGTGTATAAATCGGAAAATTAAATTGTTAAAAGTATTAATCATCTGCCTGGATGTACAACTTCAACCATTCAAAAGTAACAATTTCTATACACCGGTTTTGAATAATTGTATGGCTTTCTTGCTCTGCACTCCGTGGTCTAACATTGGCACGGGATAATTCATCGCCACCCCTTCGGCATGATATTTCTCCGCCCATTTGTCCCATGCATGGATATGCTTTGTAGGCACTCCCTTCAATTCGGGTACCCATTCTAAAATAAATGCAGCGTCTCCATCAAACTTTTTAGATTGCAACCATGGGTTAAAAATCCGGAAGTATGGTTGAGAATCCGCCCCCACAGATGCACTCCATTGCCACCCTCCATTATTAGATGCGGGGTCATAATCCACCAGAGACTGTGCAAAGTAGCGTTCGCCCTCTTTCCAACTCACTAAAGCGTCTTTCGTCAAGAAGGTGGATACAATCATACGCAATCTATTATTCATATATCCCGTCGCCTTCATATACCGCATAGCTGCATCTACGATGGGGAAGCCTGTCTGTCCTTCTTTCCACTTTTCAAAGTATTCAGCGTATTCTTTTTCTTTCAGGGACCCCCATGCAACATCTGAGGACCGCATGGTCTTTCCTTGCAGAAGATAGGGATAGTGTTTCACCAATTGGATATAAAATTCGCGCCAAACAATTTCTCGGGGCAACCCATGTTCTTTTCCATACGCATCTGTAAGAGCATGGAAGACTTCACGGATACTGAGACACCCAAATTTAATATAGGGGCTTAGGTGTGTTGTTTTATCCAACGCTGGATAGTTCCGTTCCTCTTCATAATTGGCAAATTCCTTTCGCTTAATGCGACCCACAATCTCCATGGCAGCTTCACGACCCCCCTTCAAGATAGACTGCTTCGTCGGGCATTTCGCCCTCATTTTTTGCACCGTTGTATAAGGTTTCTTTTTCACAGCCCCATCTGGAAATGGGTACAAGAAATCCACACCTCCATCATTCTTTTGCAAGGGTTTCTTGACATCTCCTGCTGCCAGACATGCCTTCCAGTAAGGCGTAAATACTTTGTATGGCTTCTTGATATTAAAGAGGTGAAAGTCATTTTTTGCTGTGATACATGTCACGCCATTCTCTTCTGCCCACTGCTTCACTGCCTCCGTTCTTGCCGCTGCAAATGGTGTATAGTCCTCGTTAAACCCAATAGTCTTTAGATACCTCCCATTTCCTTCTATATCTTTCTTAACCCGTGTTAGAGCGGCAATAACGTCTTCTTCCATGTAGACCGTCTCTTTCGGCATATCTTTTTCCAGACACGTTAGCATGAAATCCACAGAATATGGTGAATAATAGGCGTTCTTTGCAGGGTCAATCTGCACGGGGTTAAAGATAAATAGAGGGATAATATTTCCGATGCGTGAACCACCCCCGTAAGTTTCTTTTACATGTTTGCGTAATTTTGCGAGACCAATGTTATCTTTCACACGCAGGTCTCTTGAAAACAAGAATAAGTGTACATTGTCCGTCGCCATCTGCATTGTTTTCCTTACACAGTACTTACACAAGATTTTGAAGACTATGCCACACAAAAGCAAATGCCATTTCACATTTTTACAATTTCCACGCCGCACTCTTCCTCCCAAAGTGATTTACATTATCTTTCCCCATGTGTATTACACGATACGCCGTATCTTCAAACAGCAAATTCTGCGAACGGAACTGCCGTGAAAATTTAATATCACAAGCTCTGGCGGACTGCGAATTTTCAGAATAGTACTTTGTCTTGTCATAATAGAGCTGGAAATATCCCGCAGCGTCTGTGCCTTTATAGACAACACCATTCTTGCGGTTCTTGTAATCTTCAGCAGTATGATAGTCAATACGCCCCAAAAAATACAAGCATTCTTTATTTAACAGGCCCGTCTCCTGTTTCTCTTCTGTCTCAGTATTCTCCTCATTCGTGTTATCTCCGCGATTACCGCGATTTACAGCTTCTTCTAATTTCAACGGTAAATCGGTAGGCAGTATAATGTCCGAATCAATGACCAAGATCCAAGCCCCCGGGTATTTTGCATGTACTTCTTTTTGACATTGATATATCATTCCCGATTTATTAAACTGTGTTTGCTTGTGGTTCTCTTCTTTGAAGATATGGCATACCACGTTACTGTACTTGGAACACAGATTTCGCGTCTCCATATCACCCGCTTTGGTAATTACGTGATACTCTTTAAACATGAATGCATTGCTCTTTAAATGGTGATATAAGTAATCCGTATAATTAACACACACTGTTATCGGGACAATCCACGATATAGGTTTAATACTTTTGAATTCATTTCTGGAAGCGGTACTTCCGCCAATCCCCACGGACATCCCAGTCTTTTTCCATAAGTGCTTCCGTGCAGCCTCCACGGCATTCATAAACGATTTCATCTGTCCCAGTTTGGTCTCTCCAGAATTATTGCAATTAATAAAGTGATTGATGGCACATGGATTGCCATAGTCTTTTGTGGTAGTTGGTTTCACAGATACGTATTTCTCAAGACTGTAATCTATTAGCCGCCTTGGATTGAAATAATAGTTCATGAAACATTGTTCATAAAAGTAGTACTTGTTCTCCGCCACGGTCTCTCTTACGAGTTCTCTGACATTATCAAAGTGTGTTTTCATTTCCGCGGTAGGTACAAAGACAAAGTGCCCGCAGTTAAACCCATAGATCTTCTCTTTTATAAAAGTATCTACTTGGGCCTTTGAATAAGGAAGATGTTTTAACCGGTAATAATCCACGAGGGTATGAGCTCTTTCCAGAGGTATGTATCTCTCTGGAACCACTGCAAGTTTAGAAGGCTCTTGTGGGATGCTCGTAGTCTCAAAGATATCCAAGATGTTACTACATACAACAATGTCACAGTCCAGATAAAATACCTTCTTATATGCAATGGGTTCTCCATCCTCTATGCACATATCCGCGACTTCTTTAACTGCGGCTTCTTCACGTTCTTTCCTCAATTCTTCTTCCGTATTTTCCGTAGCCGCCAACTGTTCGCGAAAGGGTATTTTTCGCTTACTGGCAATGTGACGGGCGATATCTTGTTTCCTCTTAGCATATAGATAATCATAAATCTCTATTTTCCGCATAGATGTCTGTACCGTAGTTGCATTATCCTCTGTTACGTAAATGTCGGTAATATAGCCTACGCCGCCCTCGCTGTTGTTTTTTTCCATGTTCAAAAATTTAAGTTGCAATGCATCCACGTGTTGTTTATAAGCAGCATCCGTAAAGACTACGATATCCACCATCTTTTTTAAATTGGGAGGGGCAGAAGAGACGATGGTATCAATACATAGTTCCAATAACTCTATATAATTCGGTTTACCGCCTACTGTAAAATAAATAAGATACTTTGATGGCGGTAGCATACTTTATTTTACAATCATAAAAATACCGGCTTCACACAAACACGTGTTTGACCATAAGATAAATTGCAATACATATCATTAACACCGCCAAAGCTGCATATAAATAGCGGTCGTCGGTGATCCATTTACTCGTGAGAATATATGTGCCGATAATAATACCAAGCATGGAACCAACAACCACCCATACACTCTCTAACAAGGGGAGCGTTTTGTTTCGCCAATGCATAATCACCCCCGGAAGAGATTGAGGCACCGCTTGTAACACGAGACCTATTGCAACCGCCTGTTTGATAGTGAGACCTGCATTAATAAGTAATGGTATCATGATAACACCAGCCCCGATACCCAACATACCAATTGTCACGCCAGAAAGTAGTCCGATACCAAAAAATTGTATCATTGTTACGAATATATACGTTCTCTGTATTATAGTTTAACAACACAAATAATCTCTATCTCCATAGTAGAACAAACCCGTGGTGCCTTAAAACCATGTACATATTTGAAATCATCTACGATTATTTAATTAATCATCCTACTACATTCGCAATTGCCGCTATTCTTATGCTTGTCATCCCTGTCAAAAATATCCTTATTCCCCACATGTATGGAAAAGTTATTGATGCCATAGGTTCCAGTGGTTCTTCTACCACTCTCTTGCATACTTTTATCCTTCTAATATCCATTATGGTTATCACGCACATTCTTATGTTTATCGGTAACATCCACGATGCTCATATTATCCCCTCCCTAAAAAGTCACGTGCGTAGAAAAATGGTTTCCAGTATGTTGGACAAGCACGAGACGGAACACAAAGAGGTAGAGAGTGGCATTGTCATGTCAAAGCTCATGAAGATGACTTACATTGGCAGCGATTGGTTTATGAAGGTAAAAAATTATCTGCTTCCCAATCTTCTTGTCATGCTCTTTGGTGTAATCTATTTTTCATGGAAAGATTATGTTATTGGCGGGGGTCTCTGTCTTCTTCTTGTCCTTACCGTTTATCTCATTTACCGTTCCACACAGGTATGTAGGAAAGTATCTACTACGCTTGACAAGAAGTTTAACCAAGTGAATGAGCATATAGAAGATACGCTCCGCAATCTCTTTAGTGTATATGGCTCTAACAACAAAGAAAGAGAGTTAGAGAATGTGGCCACTCTTTCTAAGCAGCACGAGAAGTTTTATGCCAAGACAATGATATGCGGTGTTCGCGCCGAAGCCTTCATTATTACCCTCATGATTTCCTATATTGTATTCTTCGTGTGGAGATGCTATACACAGGTAAGGGGTCATCGCATGGATAAACAATCTTTTATTGCCATGTTTATCATTCTCTTGTACATTATGAATGGCATCACGCGATTAGTGGATCAGGTTCAAGATGTGGTGATAGATAGTGGTTCTATGGAAGTGAGTAGGTCTATTTTCAAAGAAGACAACGCCGGAAAGACATCTACGCACCCTTTCGCAAAGATGTTTGTATCTAACACACAGACGCTTCCAAGCACGGGCATTGGTCTCAAGAATGTAACGTTCGCGTATAACAACCAACACACCTCTAAACCGGTATTATCTAACAAGACTGTTCATTTCCCCAGTGGCGAAAAAACAATTATGGTGGGTGATATCGGAGCGGGGAAGAGTACCATTATGAAACTGATGATGAAGTATTACATCCCCGAGGCAGGGAACGGTATTGTTTACATGAATGGTACAGATATCAATGAAATACCCACGGACGTGCTCCGTAAACGCATAGGATATGTACCCCAACAACCTGTTCTCTTTGACCGCACTCTTTTAGAAAACATCTTGTATGGAAATGAAACAAGGACACGTCAAGACGTGGAAGCACTTATGAAGAGATATGACGTATACAAAGACCTCGGACCCATGATGGACAAACGCATTGGTAAAAATGGTTCGGCAATCTCCGGGGGTCAGCGTCAGGTCACATGGTGTTTACGCATTCTTCTCTCAAACCCCGAGGTAATCATGCTCGACGAGCCTACGGCATCTGTAAATGAGAAGACTAAAAAAATTATTCATCGCATGTTTATTGATGACATTGACGAAGACAAGACAGTCATTATGATTACTCACGACCCCTACATGATAGAGAACGCTACTAATATTATCCGTGTTTAATCTACATCTTCCAAAGGGTTTTCTTGGCAGAATTCGGCATTTTTGAGACGTGCTACATCACGGGCATACTCTAAAAACTCGCGTGGACCCATAGCAGATATGGCACACCAATGATATTCCGGGATACCACGGCGTAGGATATCTTTCCACAAGTCTCTAATTTTAACTGCGGCCCGTTCACTTTCGTCACATAGACAACCATGTTCATCGCTATACAAGTTTTGTGTCCATACCACAGAACCAAAAAACCGTGATTCGCGCACATATATACAACGGTGTTTCTCAAAAGTAAATTGACACAATATGATTGCGTTATTTGTGTCACTGCCATTAGCTCCTATCTTTATTTTGATATCCGTATAAGGAATGTCTCCTTCTACGACTTTGCGAAAAAAATACATTATATCTATCGTCATATTTACCATGGTATCAGACACAAAACGTCCCCACCAAATAGCATTATACATCATCAAGAAAAACAATACTATGTCTGAACACACGGTTCCCGCATTTTTGTTATGCAAAGAGAACTCTTCCGATAATGCGGGGAAGATAAGATACAAGGGCAAAAACGCTGCCCACGATACCGCCAACATCCCATAAACCGTTGTTTTCCTCCGCTTCACATTGTACCACAGTGTCCAACCATTGCATATACTCATCAAAGTTATCACCACTCACTGCATCAAAGTAACCAAGTGTTTTATAGAGGCCCTCTTTCAAGGGGGTATACACCATTTCTTTGCCCGTGGCTTCTTTTACCATGGTTTTAATCTTTGTTAGTTCCGGTCTTCTCATTTTCGGGTCATCTTTTTCCAGTGGTTCGTATTTCACAGAGTATGGTTTCATAGACGTCCATTCTTCTGTGTGTTTTTCCATGATTGTTTTGCCTGTTTCTACAATTTCATTAATGGATATTTCCGCGTCATTGCCAATGTTTACGGGGGCTGATACATCGCTATTCATTACTACCATCATCATCTTCAACAAATCATCTACGTAGCAAAAGGAGCGGGTTTGTTCTCCATTACCATATACTGTGATGGGGTCACCAGACACACCAGCTCTCGCAATTTCCGTAACAATGCGTCCATCTTCCATGTCCATGATGGGGCCGTATGTATTGAAAATCCGCACAATCCGGGTGTTTAGAGATGGGAACACTTTGCGGTAAGATAGGATTAGTGCTTCGGCGGCTCTCTTACCTTCATCGTAGCAGCTTCTTTCCCCGTAGCAGTTTACATTGCCATAGTATTCTTCGTTCTGGGGGTGTTCTTTGGCATCGCCATACACTTCGGAAGTACTCGTAAACAGAAGCTTCGCACCAAATTTGATAGCCAAGTGTAGCATGTTTTTTGTGCCGATATAAGACACGTCCATGGTGGCAATGGGGTGATTTTTATAGCGGGGCGGGGAAGCGATACTTGCAAGATGGTAGATTTCCTTAATATTTGCTTGGGATGGGTCACTACATTTCACGGAATGATACAGTGCTTCCGTGACCTCTTTCTTATCACAGATATCCGTGGATGTCATATAATTATGTACGTGGTCTTTGTAGGGATGATTTTCCAAAGCACACATTAATGCCTCTGGACTGCTTGAGACGTAATTATCCATCACAATAATGTGGGGTGGTGTTTTCTGTTTCAACAGATGCAAGATAAGGTTAACCCCCAGAAACCCGGTTCCACCGGTAATAATAACAAAAGATTTCATGGTGTCTTTCTCTTCACTTTTTGCCATGATATCAAATAATAAATAGTACTAAATATATTACCACTACACATTCTTATGTGGTTTTTGTGGTCTTCGCCACCGGCTTCACGGTCTTCGCCACCGGCTTCACGGTCTTCGCCACCGGCTTCACTGTCTTTGCAGCCTTTGTCTTCGCGACTTTCTCTGTCTTCATGTGCTTCGCGGGCTTCGCCACTTTCACCTCCTTTGTCGTCTTTATGGCTTTCTCTGCCTTCACTGGCTTCGTCGCTGGCTTCGTCGCTGGCTTCGCCGCTCTCCGTACTCTACTTCCACCCGTATATGCACCCCATGAATTATTATTTTCGTACATAAGCGAAGTCCGTCGGTCCTCATTCTTTGCCACAGCATTGGAATTAACCTGACTATTTAGAGCATTGTAAAATAAGTCTTCTTCATCCTTCTTCATTTCTTGTATATTATTCTTCGCATATTCATTCATCTCCTTAGAAAGTTGGAAACATATATCGTCAAAATCCTTCTCTGTAATTCCCAAAGCTATTTTATCTTTAGTTATGCTTTCATTGTTGACGTTTTCTTGTCTCGTAAAGAGTTGACTGATATAATTCATTGTAGCATCAACGCCAATACATACATCATCAGAAAGACCGTCTACTATACGGTCTGTAATAGCCCATAGTTGTTTGGCAAGTGGTTTACTTGTTTTGAACAAAGTGAATATTATATTCTTAATGATATTCAAACTCCCGCCTCCTATTGTCAATAATGCTTTTGAACTATAATTTGTTGTAATTGCGGTAGCTCCCAATAACAAAGCTGTATTCTGAAAAGAAGCGGTACTTAGACCAACAAAACCATTAATCATATTCTGCACTCCCGATGTAACAAAGTTATCACCAAAAAACATCTTTGTTACATCAGAACCAACAGCGACACTTAATGTAGCTTTGAATGCAGCTGTTATAAACTTAATGCCAAGTATAGTTTTTTTTGCAGAGTAATATAGTATTTCTGATAACCCTGTTTCCGGAATGCTTAACCCTGTGTTGTATAATAATTGAGCTATAACGCAAGACGTTTTTCCAGTGCCTTCTTTCATTACATCAAATGAGCATTCCATAGATTCAAGTTCAGCTTCTATTTTTCGTTGCCCTTCAAGATATGAATCTTTGGTTTTTTTGAGTTTTTCATGCTTTTTGCTTGACCACCTGGGAACCTGTTTTTTTTCTTCGTCAATAGCTTCAATATCATTTGTAATATTGTGAAATTTATTTTGTTTTTTTATTAATTCTTGTGTTTCAGCAAGGGTTTTCTTTGTATTTTCCACAAATACCATAATGTGCTTGTGTACTTTCAGAAGCATTACAGAAGCGACGATAGCATACACAGTATATTTCAACACATTCTTACATGAAGCATTATTTATAGCGTCTTTGATGAACCCACCGCCTTTCATGACACGTGCTTCATCTTTAGTTATACCATTGATAAGAGCATCTTTAAAACCTTTTTCGAATAAGGAGTTCATCACACTAATTTTAATACCACCAGTGGCGTATATATCATCTAATAAATCGACGACACTGTGCATCGCATCCTGATTTTCTTTTTCCATCTCATATAAATCTTCTATTTTCATCTTTTCCGTGCCACCAATTAATTTTTTTCTGGATAGATTTCGATATATTAAAGGGCGACTTATGGTCATTTTATTATGCTTTGATATGCTCAATTTACCACCATCATGAGTATCCGGTATAATTTTATCTATAAACTCGGTTATGAAATCTTTGCACATTTTATATATCTCATCATACACTCCACCACCTTGCATATATACCCATGCTCTTGTATAATCACTATTGGGGTCATCGCTTTCTTTTTTTGTTATAACTGTATTTATTTGCTGCAATTTTTCAGGTGTAGAACATTTATCTAAAACATACGAATGAACCCAAGAACCTACTCCCATTTTCATTAGTGCTGCAATAATTGAGATTGGTGTTCCATACGAAGCAATAAACGGTAGTAATCTATTGTTTACATGTGTGGACCCGTTTAGTATATCCCATGCTATTTTACACATTAACGAAGATTCACCTGTCAATGTTATGCCCCCTCTGTAATTGTATTTGCATATAGAATGATTTTTTATACTACTGGTATTAATAACATCTGAAAGTTTCATGAGTTTATGATATCTCCTGTGTGCAGAAGCATTACTGATAGCATTTCTTGCAGTAAAAGGTGATGTCATGTAAGTTAAAGAGAGTTTTGCTACTTCCGTATTAGCAATTCCCAATGCCTTGCCTATTGCATATATAATGAGAACAACACCTACAATAATTCCTACATACATAGCATGTTTACTGACTATACATTTTGCTATTTTAAATTTGTCACTTAAATCACCGCCATTCATATCATTATTGCCTGTATCAAATGTCTCTTTGAAATTGTCGGGCAATGGTGTGGTTGTAAATTTATACATAGCAGCAAGGGGTGTCTCGCTTTCATTAAGTTTATCAATGGCGTTTTTAAATTCTTCATTGGCTTGTGACAATATTTTCGCTTTCATTGTAGCCAATTCAACATCTTTGCGCCCCGGTGGCAATGGACACGAATGTGCTTCTTGAACCATAATAAAAGAGCGTTGTGTTTACTAATTATTGAGAAACTATTTTGTACATACAAGAAAAACAATGACAACACAGAGCGGTGGAGGGAATAATAAACAAATGGACTTGACTACCATACTTGCATCTGCAAAACTTGCAGAGACTACAAAACGCAATTACATAACTACGATTACAAGTACCCTCAAGAAGCTTCAGGAAGAAACAAAAACACCAAACCTCGCCCTTTATACAGTCTTAAAAAACCCAGACGCATACTACCCTCTTATTACCAAACTCATTCCCAATATTAGATCGCGGAATACCGTACTTGGATATCTTATGTCTATTATTCGTCATGCAAAAGATGACACCCTTGCCCCCATGAGAGAGAAATGGTTATCTCTTACCCACGAAGTCAACTCCACAATCCAAAAAGAACTCAAAGAACACAAGGCATCTGAAAAGCAAAAGCAGTCCGCTATTCGTTGGGAAGATGTGCTTCACAAGCTTCGCACTATGGTGCCAGGGTCTAAACAGTATTTGCTTCTTTGTATGTATGTTCACTTTACACGCAGACAAGCAGACTTTGCCAGTGTTCGCATTTACAGAGAGAAGGCATCTGAACCGACACATCCCTGTTATGTGCATCTAAACCCACCAAATGAAGCTCCTTATATCTACATCGGCATTGGAAAAACAATAAAACACTACGGACCTTATCGTGCTACTCTTCCTACAGAATTAATACGTGCCATAGAAGCAAGTTTGCGGAGAGACCCCCGTGATTTTGTTTTTGGAGATAAGAAACCGGAAGTATTCAAGGCGTGGTGCAATGACAACCTGCGTCGTATATTTAATAATCCATACATATCTGTAAATAGTCTTCGTCATTCTCGTGCTTCATATATTCACCGCACAGGATACAATATGACAATGGCAGAGCGAGAGGCACTTGCAACTATGATGGGACATTCTTTCACACGTCAGCAATTATATGACCTTGATCGCGGTGAAAAATAAAAAATTACGATTATCTTTGTCATACATAAGCTTCAGATGGTCGTTGGGAGTTGTTATCTACATGGATAGTGACGGATGGGTCGTGTACCGGTGTTTGTGTAGCTACAAAAGTATTTTCTTGTACTATATTTACAGGGGCATTTTCTGGGAGCTGTGTCGTTGTCTCATCTTGTGTAGCAACATCTTGTGTAGTAGACGGCAGTATGTCTTGTCTGGAACGCTTCCATAAGTATCCTTTGATATATTTTTTATATATACGGTAAAGTGCAGTTAAAACAATTATACCAATGAATGGTGCCGCAGTTGCCAACTCTGGACCGGCTGCCATTTTGAAACTCTTTTAACAATTAAATTTTTCGTAACAGAATACAAATGGAAATGCTTATTGTCGTGTCAATATAATCAATTTTTACATGTTTTGGTCTTCCTCATCTCCGCAAACTGTATCCGATGTATGAGATATTGCATGAGCACGTGGAGAGATAACGATGTCGTCTACATTTGTTAATTCTGTTTGTTCTGCTTGTTCCGAACGTTTTTTCAAGGCGGATCTATAAGCGTTCTTTCTCATGCAGATGGCAAGTAAGCCGATAATTAACATGGAAAAACTACATGCTCCGATGGTGATATACTTTTCTACTTCATTGACCATGGTTTCATATATTACTATTCATTGTATTTGGAAGCTTTATATCTTTTGCACAAACGGATGTTTAGTAATTCTTGATAACCAGATGTTTGGTGTTTATTTCGTCGCCAACTCTGTTAGAATGAAGACGGAAGCGGTATTTCTTATCATACTCTCCAACAATATAGTCTTTGTACAACTCACAGATGAAATCTGTCTTTCCAATAATCATTAGACATTTGGCACGGGTTTCTTTGAAGCATTTGGCGAGGCGTTCTTGTTCATCTTTACCAAATGTACAATAACCGTAGTCTGTGAACTCGCTATCATAGGGTGGGTCCAAAAACATGAACACATCTGAGCTATTGTATTTTTCAAATATCTTATCAAAGCTTTCGTTAAATATTAATAGAAAAATTGAATAATTAATCGCAAAAGATACCCGAATAGTCACAAATCGATTATAGTCGATAATCACAAAGCAAAATAGTCAGCAATACCCAAATGAAACACCATAAAGGCTTTTACAGACCATAAAAGCGTCACGTCATCACATTTTGAGACCATACCAGACCCCCAATAATTCCCATCACTTTTATGGACCCCATCACAATTCTATCTTTTAAATTTAAAAGAGAACTTTGTGATAATATTCCCCGGAATTATTAGGCACTTTTGTGACACATTAGGGTGCATGTGAAGCTAATAATTAGGGGTCAAAAAATCAAACGCGCGAAAATGTTCTAAACTTATAGCATCATAGGGCTCCGCAAACTAATATTTAGACGATATATTATGAGATTATAATCGTTTATAACATAGTCGGGCGATAATAACTATAATTTATTCGGCACAGTATCTTGTAGCTCTTTACACCCCTCATAAACCGCGGCGTAGTACATACTTGAAGCAAAATAACTTTCCATACCTTGGTGGTTTTGAAGCACCTCGATTGTCTCCATGGCCTTCTAAAACTTTTTCATCTTGAAGTATGGTTGCGAACGC
>Ga0255770_10001018_pt1 | contig 26160 bp, 25 predicted proteins | sample 071ome_22_FD_179968 | JGI IMG/M metagenome (GOLD analysis project Ga0255770, IMG submission 179968) | Coastal salt marsh microbial communities from the Groves Creek Marsh, Skidaway Island, Georgia - 071404AT metaG (version 2) | ecosystem: Environmental > Aquatic > Marine > Intertidal zone >...
TCGCACAAGATGGCGTCATTGACGAGGTTCCAGAAATTCGCCTCAGGATCGCCGAAATCGCGGGGGATATACATGTGGTTGTAAACCGAAAACCCCTGCGCGCCCCAGCGCACGGTTGCGTCAAAATAGGGCGATTTGCGAATTTGCGTGCCAAAGCCAAAATCCTGAACCTGCATCTGTGCCTCCCTCAGATGATATGGGCGGGGGGGATACCCGTCCCTGATCAGCGGGATTTAAGGCAGGTTGGGTGCGCGGCGAGACTAAAAATCGGCCTATTCAAAGACCAGTCAGACTGAAAAAATTGGCATCGCTAGTCTGGCTGGACTAGACCGGCCTAGGGTGTTTTGCGTGCTTGCGTCACCAGCTTGGCAAGATTGGGCTGTTCCGCCTTGACCAATCGCGTTGCAAAATAGGTCATGTAGCGTTCAATCAGCAGATCAGCCTGCAGCATGGTCTCCATCAATTCTTGGAATTCCGCCATGGATGTGGTGACAACTGTCATCACATAGTCAGACCCACCCCCTGTTGAGACGCAGTTGATGATTTCATCGCGGCCTAGCACATAGGCCTCGAAGCGCTCAAAATCCGTTTTGCGGTGGCGTGATAGCGAGAGGGTCACAATCACCCGTGTGGTGTCGAGCACCGCATCAAGAACGATATCTGCGTGATATCCTTTGATATATCCCGCGGCCCGCAACCGTGTGAGGCGCGCCCAACAGGGCGTAGCAGATAGGTTCACCAGTTCCGCCAGTTTTGTTTTGCTTAATTGACCATGCTTTTGCACCGCACTGAGAATGCGGATATCCGTTGCATCAAGGCCTAGTCGATCTCGCAAAACACATCCCCCACTCATCACCCTTATCCCCTAGCATGGGCGCAGGCGCGGGCAAAGGCCGCAATGATTGCGACCCTTGGGGCGGCCGTGGCGGCAGGATTGGCGCAAAGGCGGTGACAATGCCCAAACACGCCCTATCTTTGGTTCATGACCGAGCATAGCACCCCTTCGAGCACGAAAATCGAACTGCTTTACAATGCCGATTGTCCCATCTGCAATTGGGAGATCAATCAGTATAAAAGACATGCACCCGACCATCTGCGTTTTGTGCCCATCACGGATGAGGCCGCCGCAGATTGGGGCATCTGCCCTGATACAGCTTTGCGGGCGCTGCATTTACGCGACACGGGCAACCCTGATTTGCATCAAACGGGGGTTGCGGCCTTTTTGGCGCTTTGGCAGGCCATGCCGCGCACAAGATGGATTGCGCGTCTGGTTGGGCTATGGCCGCTGCGCCCCTTAGTGGATTGGGCCTATCGCGAAGTGGCGGCACCCGCCCTTTACCATTTGCACCAACGGCGCAGGGCAAAACGGGGGGAAAGACCGTGAAGCCTATCCTTGCCGCATGGGCCCTCTTGGGTTTCACAGTCGCGGGGCTTGCTTTTGCGACCGCCACCCCACCCTATCAGCTTGAGCTAACCTGTCGCGCGGGGGATGTCACGGCCACAGTGCGGGTCGATCAACCTCGGCGCTATTTCGCGTCTCTGCGTGCCACGGCACTGCCACAGGCCGAGATTGATGATGGACGCGCGCGCTTTACGGCGCAATTTGCACATCAACACTCTGATCGGGGCGAGGAAGTTACTTTTTATCTCGAGAGCGGGGCATATTTGGGCGCTTGGACGGATGCAATCAATGAATTATGGCTCTATCGCGATGCCACGGGCGCAGTTTATGACAACGCCCTTGTCCTGCCCTGCACATAGGGGCAGAATGACGGGCATCTGTTATTGCCCCTTTACGCATGGGCCTTCGCAGATTAGGCAAGCGCTAACGTAATCCTTTCAGGAATGGCCAAAATGTCGGTTTCGATGCTCTCCACCTTTGTCAAACCCATGCATCCCGAAGGGCGCAAATTCGTGGCCATTGCAGCGGCAATCACGCTTGTCCTCTTCGCGCTATGGGAACCTTTGGGGTGGATTGGCACGGGTCTGACAGTGTGGGTCTATTACTTTTTTCGCGATCCCGAGCGCGTCACCCCAGATCGCGCTGGCGTGATGGTCTCGCCCGCCGATGGTGTGGTGTCCCTACTTGAACCTGCGACCCCGCCCGCCGAACTTGGCTTGGGCGAGGCGCCGATGACGCGCATCTCGGTTTTCATGTCCGTCTTTAATTGCCATGTGAACCGTATCCCTGCGGCGGGGCGGATCACAGCCGTGGCCTATCATGAGGGCAAATTCCTCAACGCATCGCTTGACAAAGCCTCGACCGATAATGAGCGCAACGGCATCGCCGTTGAACTGCCCGATGGCCGCAAATACGGCGTGGTGCAGATTGCAGGATTGGTTGCACGCCGCATCCTGTGTTGGAGCGTTGTGGATGAGGCGATGGAGCGCGGTCAACGCTTTGGCCTGATCCGCTTTGGCTCGCGGCTTGATATCTACCTGCCAGAGGGCGCAGAACCTTTGGTCGAGATCGGACAAACCATGATCGCAGGCGAGACTGTGATCGCCACGCTTGACCCTGACACGCAACACTAAGGCCCGCGGCAATGAAACGTCTGTTTTCGCGCAATTCTGGAAATGAGGGGGTGCCTTTCGCCCTTCTACTGCCCAATCTTGTTACTTTGACCAGCATGTGTTTGGGCCTTACCTCGATCCGTTTTGCGATGGATGGGCGATTTAAAACGGCGGTGGTGTTAATCCTGCTTGCAGCTGTGATGGACGGGCTAGACGGGCTGATTGCCCGCCGCCTCAACGCCACCTCTCGCCTTGGCGCAGAATTGGACAGCCTGTCAGATTTCCTTTGCTTTGGGGTCGCGCCCGCGCTGCTTGTCTATCATATGATCTTGGATGGCACTGGATCTTTAGGATGGATCGCCGTTTTGACCTTTGCAGGGGCAAGTTGCCTGCGCCTTGCGCGCTTTAACGTTATGCGGGCCGAACCTGACAAAACCGAGGACAGCACAACTGATCTCGATGATGTCATCGAAGAGGTTGAAAACAGCAAACCCCATTTCGTAGGCGTCCCTGCCCCAGGTGGCGCAATGTTGGGGCTATTGCCGCTTTATCTCATTTTTGCAGGTTGGGATTTCCCAATCATGCACCCGTTCGCTGCCGCGCTTTGGTTGGGGATTGTGGCGATTTTGATGATCTCCACGCTAAAAACCTTTTCGCCAAAGGCGCTGAAAATCCCGCGCTGGTCAATCGCACCTTTGATGATTGTCACAGTGGTCTTTATCGGCTTGATCTTTTCGATGCCTTGGACGCTCTTCGCTGCAATCTGCGCGGGTTATGGCGCGCTGATCGCGGGCAATATCATCACGGCCCGCGGCAGGCTGTTTGGCTGATTAAGCGGTCTTATCGCCCTCAGGCTGTGCGGGTGGATCATTATAGGCGGCCCAGCCGTAATCCCCACCTGATGGCGGCAATTCCGTTTCGCGCACCCGCCGCGCCATATAGGCCTTGGCGATGAAATGACCCGAAATCGGTGCGGTGAGGAACAAAAACAAGGTGATCAACAGCTCGTGGAAGCTCAGATGCCCCTTGATCATTAGGAAGTAGAGCATCGAGGCCAGAAGCACCCCACCCACGCCCAAAGTTGCGGCCTTGGTCGGCGCGTGCAGCCTTTGCAGCGTGTCTTGCAACTTGATCATCCCGAATGATCCCACAAGGCCAAAAATCCCGCCGATGACCAAGAGCGCGCTGATGAGAATCTCTGCCAACATCGCTATCCCCTATTCGATAATGTCGCCGCGCAACAAAAAGCGGCAATAAGCAACGGTTGACACAAACCCGACCATTGCGATCAGCATGGAAGCTTCGAAATAAACGCCCGTGCCCTGCCAAATGCCGCAAAGCACTACCAAGGCAATGACATTCAGCACCATTGTATCCAAGGCAAGGATGCGATCCGCAAGATCAGCGCCCGTGGCCAGAATATAGAGATTGGCCAAGAGGCCGATGCCAAAACAGGCCATCGCGAAAATCAACGCATAGGTGATCATTGGAATATCTCCTTCAAACGGCGCTCATAGCGGGTTTTGATCTCATCGCGCACGGCATCGGGATCATCCGTGTCCAAAGTGTGAACCAAGATCGCCTTCCCGTCCGAGGACAGCATGGTCGAAACCGTGCCTGGGGTCATCGTGATAGTTCCCGCCAAAATCGTGATCGCCTCAGCCGAGGTCAGATCATGCGGCACAACCACCCATTGCGAATGGATATTGGCATTGCGCTTGAACAAGATCACCTTCGCGACTTGAATATTCGCGACAACAATATCCCACAGCACGATCAGCATAAATTCGATCGCCTTGAACGGGTGGCGCAGAATTGGCCGATGCGGCCAGTAGATCGAGGTCATCAACGGCAGAACGAGCCCAAGGAACCCGCCAAGCAAAATATTGCCAAGCGTCACCTTGTTGACGAGGCCCAACCAGACCAATGTCAGCAAAAGCGAAAGATAGGGATGTGGAAAGATGCGTCTAAGCATGGGGGTCATCCTTCGCCATGGGGTGCAAGCACCGCCTCAATATAGCCCTGCGGGAAGAACAATTGATCCGCCGCAGCCGCGCCCGCGTCATAAACTGGGCCTGCGAAGAGGGTCAGCCCCACTAAGAGCGCGACGAGCGCACCCATTCCCGCCCCTTGCGATAGGGTGACAGGCGGGGCGGCCTCTGCATCGGGGTCTGGTGCGACCGTAACCGATTTCCAGAACAAGATTGATCCCGCGCGCACAAAGCCCAAGATCATCACCAAAGAGCCTATCAAGATGGCCGAAAAGGCCAAAGTGATATGCGGGCCATCGGCCAAGGCCTCGAGGATCAACAACTTACCCAAGAAGCCGCTCAATGGGGGCATACCCACCATCGCAATCCCTGCGGCAAAAAAGGCAGCCGCAAACAGCCCGTTTTGCGCCAAAGGTGCTGCAAGGATTAGCCTGCCATCTTCGCCGCGCCGTGACAGGTAAATATCTGCAAATAAGAACAGCGCAGCGGCCGCAAGGGTCGAGTTAAGCATGTAATATATCGCCGCAGAGGCCGCCGCGGGGGTCATGGCGGCAACCGCCAACATCATCGTGCCCATTGACCCGATTACCGCATAGGCGATGAGGTGCTCCAAACGTTTGGCGCCAAAGACACCAATCGCCCCAACCGCCAAAGTCAAAGCCGCCATTGGGATCAACCATGCGGTCACCATATCCCCAATCGCGCCCGCCTCAGGGCCAAAGGCGATGGTGTGAATGCGCAAGATTGCATAAGCCCCGACCTTGGTCATGATGGCGAAAAGCGCAGCAACGGGGGCCGGTGCGTTGGAATAGGTTGCAGGCAACCAAAATTGCACAGGGAACAACGCGGCTTTGACCGCAAAGACAAACAGCAACAAAATCCCCGCAACCCGCACTATGGCTGCATCCTCTACGGGCACCTGCGCAATTTTCACGGCCATATCCGCGATATTCAGCGTGCCAGTCGAGGCGTAAAGCGTGCCAAGCGCGAACAAAAATAGGGTCGAGCCTGCAAGGTTCATCACCACATATTGCAAGCCTGCCTTCAGACGGATCTTGCCCCCTGCATGGATCATCAACCCATAAGACGCGATCAAGAGAACCTCAAAGAACACAAAGAGGTTGAACGCGTCCCCCGTCAGGAATGCCCCGACAATCCCCATAAGTTGGAATTGATAGAGCGCGTGGAAATGGCGGCCTCGCTTATCCCAATCGGTTGCGACAACATGATAAAGCACCACTAAGGCCAAAATCGCCGTGAGCAAAACCATCAGGGCCGAAAGGCGATCAAGCACCAAAACAATGCCAAAAGGTGCAGGCCAATCGCCGAGGCGATAGACGAATGTCTCACCGCTCGAAGCCATCACAAAGAGGCCAATCGCAATACCCAATAGGCCAAGAACGCCTGCAAATGACCCAACCCGCGCAAGGGTTATGTCGTGCCGCATTACATAAGCGATGATCGGTGCAAGCATCGCGGGCAGAATGACGGGGGCAATGATCCAATGCATCATTTCGTCCCCTCTTCTGCTGCGTCTTCGGCATCAAGATTGATCTCATCACTTTCGTTTTCGAAAAATGAGCCCAAGGAGATCATCACCAAAACCGCCGTCATCCCGAAGGAAATCACAATCGCCGTCAGAACCAAGGCCTGTGGCAAAGGATCCGTGTAGGGCTGATCACCATAGGGGTTGAGGATGGGCGCTGCATTTACCACAAGGCGGCCTGTTGAGAACAAAAACAGGTTCACCGCATAGGATAAAAGGGCAAGACCAAGGATCACGGGAAAGGCCCGCAACCGCAAGATCAGGTAAACGCCCCCAGCGGTCAGAATGCCGACCGCGCTGGCTACAAGAAACTCCATCTCAAACCCCCTTCGCAGTCTGCTCTTTCGCAGTGTCATCGGCGCGCGCGGGATCAAAATCCATTGGTTCGGGATTGGCACGCTCGCCGCTGGTAAAGGCAATACGAGCCAAGGAATAGAGCATCAGCATCACCGCCCCCAGCACCGTCAAGAAGACGCCCAGATCAAAAAGGGCCGCTGTTGCCAATTCGAATTCCTCAATGGGCGGGAAATGGAAATACCCAAAGGCAGAGGTCAGGAACGGCGTGCCCGAAAGCCACGCGCCCATCCCCGTCATGCCTGCAATCACCACGCCCCAACCAATCAAGCTGTGATATTCGAATTTTTGCCGCTCCTGCGCCCAAGCAAAGCCTGACGCCATATATTGCGTCAAAAGCGCAATCGACACGATCAGCCCCGCAACAAAGCCACCACCCGGTTGGTTATGGCCGCGCAGGAACATGTAGACCCCGACCATCAACACGATAGGCAGCATCACGCGGGTTGCGACAACCATCATCAACGGGTGACGATCACGCGACAAATCCCCACGATCAGGGTTCGCGCTGCGCCGCAACCGCCGCCCCACGGGGCCAGAGAGCAGCGCCTCCATCAATGCATAGATCACCAGACCCGCAATACCCAGAACGATGATCTCGCCATAGGTGTCGTAGCCACGGAAATCGACCAAGATCACGTTCACCACATTGGTGCCGCCGCCGCCTGTTTTGGAATTGGCGAGGTGGTAATGCGAGATTGACGAAAAATCCCGCAAGAGGAACGCCATGGACAAGGCCGCAACCCCAACACCCGCCGCAATCGCAATCGCACCATCGCGCATGCGCAAAGCGGGGCTGCTTTCGGTGGGGGTGTATTTCGGCAAGAAATGCAGCGCGATCAACAACAGCAAGATCGTCACCGTCTCAACCGAGATTTGCGTCAGCGCCAGATCAGGCGCCGAGAGGTAGACAAAGGCACCAGAGACACCCAGGCCAATAATACTGATCAAAATCAGCGACAAGAACCGCTTGCGGTGGTTCAAGACAACAAGCGCCGTTGCGGTCACCATGGCCACCCACCCCGCTGCGGCTATTGGGGTGATTGGCAAAGCCTCGCGCGTGACAGGGCCGATACCCGCGCCGCTATATGCGATGTAGCCTGCCGCCAAAATGGCAACCACGAAGATTGCTAAATAGCGACTGATCGCGCCATTGTGCAACGCCCCGTTAAGGGCCGACATGGCCCGCTGAAGCGCGCCATAAAGAGCATCAAAAATCACTTTCGCCTCAGGGCGCGGCACCGCGTTCCAAAGACGCTCAAGCTTGTCATGCAGGACGAGCAGGATCAAACCACCGACCACCGCGCCGATGGACATAAACAAGGCAGGCGTGAAGCCATGCCAAATCTTGAGGGCGTAATAAGGCAACTCCCCGCCGATGACCGCCTGCCCTGCCGTGGCCACCAAAGGCCCCGCAATCAGGGCGGGGAAGAGGCCGATCAAAACAACGAAAACGACCAAGAAGGCGGGCGCGGCCCACATCCCAAACCCTGGATCATGCGGCATATGCGGATAGTCATCCCGCTTTGGCCCAAAAAAGACATGAACGATCAAACGGAACGAATAGGCGACCGAGAATAATGCCCCCAAGGTTGCGAATACTGGCATCACCCAATGCGCCCCCGCCCAAGGGGTATGCACCGCCGCCTCAAGCATCATTTCCTTGGACAAGAACCCGTTGAAAAGCGGGATACCTGCCATAGACAACGACCCAATCACCGCAATCACCGCGGTGATGGGCATCAGATGACGCAAACCGCCAAGCCGCTTGATATCGCGGGTATGGGTTTCATGGTCGACAATCCCCACGCTCATGAACAAAGCAGCCTTAAAGGTCAGGTGGTTGAGGATATGAAACACCGCCGCAACAGCGGCAAATTTCGTGCCCATCCCCAAGAGCAAGGTCAAAAGACCCAAATGGCTGACAGTCGAGAAGGCCAACAATGCCTTTAGGTCATCTTTGAACAGTGCGATTTTCGCGGCCATCACCATCGTGACCAAACCTGTCGTGGCCACGATATAGAACCACTCAGGCGTGCCTGCCAAAACGGGCCACATCCGCGCCATCAGGAAAATGCCCGCCTTCACCATAGTTGCCGAATGCAGATAGGCTGACACAGGTGTGGGCGCAGCCATCGCGTGGGGCAGCCAGAAATGGAAGGGGAACTGCGCGGATTTTGTAAAGGCGCCAAGCAAGATCAAAATCAGCGCGGGCAAATACCAGTCGGAGGCGCGGATCGCATCGCCTGCCTGCAAAATATCCGTCAGGTTATAGCTGCCTGCAATCTGACCCAAAATGACCAATCCCCCGATCATGGCCAAACCACCCGCACCCGTGACAGCCAAAGCCATACGCGCGCCTTGGCGACCTTCGGGCAGGTGTTTCCAGTAGCCAATCAGCAAGAAGGAGGAGAGCGAGGTCAACTCCCAGAAAATCAGCAAAAGCAGGATATTGTCAGACAAAACGATGCCAAGCATCGCGCCTTGGAACAGCAGAAGATAGGTGTAAAACTGCCCCATCGGGTCTTTGTCCGACAGGTAAAACCGCGCATAAAGCGTGATCAACAGGCCCACGCCCAAGATCATGCCCGCAAACATCAGGCCCAAACCGTCAAGGAAGAATGCCATCTCCAAACCCATGGCAGGCAGCCAAGGGACGGAATAGGTCAAAACCTCGCCACGAAATACCGCAGGGGCAAGCGTGCCCAACATAATAAGCGCCAAAGCCGTGGGGATCGCGGTAAATGTGGCGCAAGCATTGCGTCCCGCGCGGATCATCAACCCCGGCACCAAGGCGCCCAAAAACGGTAAAATGGCAATGATAGGCAATATCTGGCCTGCGCTGCTCATGTTACTTCCCTGTTCTATGCGCATCTTGGGTGATGCGCGATTATGCTGTCTCAATCTGCAAAGGCTTTGCGGGAAAGGTCAATATCTGACACCCAATTAACGGCGCATTTTCTGCGTCCGATAGAGAATGCGCGTGAAAAACGCCAAGATATCGCCCCAACCTGCGCCAACCTGCCATGAGCGCATAATGGGAAGGTCACACTGACCGCTGCCCGTTCCTTTTGCCTTCTTCGGTGGTCTCAACTTTCTGTGAGGTGATCTAGAGCCCGAGATATGGTTCTGCAAGAGGTGGGCGGCTCATTTATGTAGGATTTCGGAAGGATTGGCTGCCACAGGGCTTGAGATATTCTGTCCGATATGGTCTGACTTGCCCTGCTAAACTCGGGGATTACCAAAAGGCCAGTGCATCGACCATGCAACCTACAGCTATGAGCGCGAAACACGCAATTTTGACCTGTTGCGATGAAGCTTCGGAGTGGAATGCTGCCTTTTTGATGTCGCAGTTGCGTCAGCGCACAGATACACGCAGCTGCGTCTATTATGTCTTTACCGACCGCGCCCTCTCGGCCAGCACATCCGCCATGATCAAGCGTTACGCCACCTTGATCCGCTGCGAAGATGTCTTTGATTTGGACGAATTTGCCCCTGATGGCCCCGATGGCGCCCCAAACCCCGCGCGGGAAAGTTTCCTTGTTCCCTTCGCGCTTGAGACGTTGACGCGGATTCACAGCAAGGTGCTGTTTGTCGATAAGTTCAGCTTTGCCTTAGGGAATGGGTTTGATGCGCTGTTCTCTTATCCCTTCAGCGCCCCAGCGGCAGCTGTGCGCCATATCTCATCATGGACATGGGCACAGAGAGACAAAATCCCTGCCCCGTTCAAAGATCGCATGCCTGCGGGGTGTGAACGGGCGCTCAGCCCTGCTTTGCTGCTTGTGGATGCCGCGCAATTTTCAGAAACGGGCATCGGGCAAGCCGCAATTGCCGATTTACGCAGCGAGGGCGGCACAAGTTTCAGCGCCTTGAACGTGGCCTTCGCGGATCGTTGGCAAGAGCTTGCGCCAAGATGGAATTGGCCGATGACGGAACAAATGGCCATTATTGGTGCGATGCGACCCTTGCAGCTTGTGAATTTCTTGGGCGGGCGGAAACCATGGTCAGATAATATCGGCTTTTTTGATGTGAAATATCTGACCGAAATCACCGCCTTTCTCACCTATGAAGAACGCGAACAAGATTTGCAGATGATCCGCAATAATGGGTTTCAACCGCATAGAGAGCGGCGCCGCCTGCGCTTTCTTGAAGGGTGGTCAAGCAATCTGGTGCAAAGCTATGACCAGATCAAAGACTATATTGACCGCAAAGATTTCATTGATGGCGGCTTTTCACCCGCATCAAAACTTGATCTTACCTCTGACCTCGCAGCAGAGGATGATCAAACGTCTTGAGGCAGACGCAACAATGCCACAGCATCGCGTGCCAGCGGATGCAATCGGCCAGCCTGTGACGGGTCGCTGACAAGGCCTACAAAATCAGCGCGCATCTCTGGCCCCCAAAAATCGTTCAGATGGGCCGCAACACGTTCGGCCAAGTCATCGCCTTTTTGGCTTTCGAAAAATGTGGCGATCTGGTTCGCCATCGTAATCAGCTTATCCGATGCCATAGTGATCTATCCTTGTTCTATCCGCTCAGGATGCGTGAAAATTTCAAATTGCCCTTTGCGCGCCAATGCCGCCACGCACAGACCCGCCTGATCTGCAACATCCAAGGCCAACGCGGTTGGTGCGGAAACCGCGATCAGCACGGACGCGCCTGCGATAACGGTTTTTTGCACCATCTCAACCGAGACGCGGCTGGTGATCACAATCGCGCCCGCAGTCGGATCAATATGTGCCGCCCCCATCGCGCCGATCAGCTTATCAAGCGCATTGTGCCGCCCGACATCCTCGCGCGCCAAGACAATGCCCTGTGCGGGCTGAAAAAACCCCGCCGCGTGAACCGCATGGGTTTCATCGTGCAAAGGTTGGTGACCCCGCAAGGCCTCCGCCGCGCCCAATAGCGGGGTGAGGGGCAAAGGGGCTATATCGTGCGGTAAGGGCGCGATATCCCGCATCGCTTGCGCAAGGCTGTCAATACCACACAGCCCACATCCCACAGGGCCCATCATCGAGCGCCGCCGCGCCTGCAAGGCCTGCGATTGCGCGGAATCAAGCCAAAGCCGTGCTTCAATACCTTCACCCGCCTCATGGCGGACAATCTCAATCTCGCGAATATCGGCATCGCTTGCGATAAAGCCTTCGGTCTTGGCAAAGCCCCGCGCGAAATCTTCGAGATCACGCGGGGTGGCCATCATGACCGCTTGCGTGCCCCCATCAAAGACCATGGCCACAGGGCATTCTTCGGCCAAGGCACGATCTTCGGCCGTCAGGCCGTCACGGGTGGCCTTTACCACCGCGCGCGCCAATGGGGCCGCAGCCATAGCTATTCCGCCGCAGGCAGGATACGCCGCGCCGCCTTGGCCTGCGCCTCATAGCTTTCTTGCCATTCAGTCGGGCCATTTGATTGCGACACTTGCACCGCTGTCACCTTATATTCAGGGCAATTCGTGGCCCAATCCGAGAAATCGGTGGTGATCACATTGGCCTGCGTCTGCGGGTGGTGGAAGGTTGTATAGACCACACCTGGGCTGACGCGATCAGTGATCTTGGCGCGCAGGGATGTCTCGCCTGACCGCGAGGCCAGCTTGACGTAATCGCCCTCCTTGATCCCGCGTGTTTCTGCGTCATGGGGATGGATTTCCAACACATCCTCCTCATGCCAGACGGTGTTTTCCGTGCGCCGTGTCTGCGCCCCCACATTATACTGGCTCAAGATACGCCCTGTGGTCAGCAAAAGTGGGAAGCGCGGCCCTGTGCGCTCATCGGTGGCAACATATTCAGTCAGAATAAAGCGCCCCTTGCCGCGCACAAACCCATCAACATGCATCAATGGCGTGCCCTCTGGGTTTGCCTCATTGCACGGCCATTGCACGCTGCCTTTTTCCTCAAGCACCGCGTAATCAACGCCAGCAAAGCTTGGGGTGGTGGCGGCGATTTCCTCCATGATTTGAGACGGGTGGGTATAGTTCCACCCTGCCCCCATGGCATTGGCCAAGGCTTGCGTTACTTCCCAATCAGCCATCCCTGCCTTTGGCGCCATGACTTCGCGCACGCGGTTGATGCGGCGCTCAGCATTGGTGAAGGTGCCATCTTTCTCAAGGAAGGTTGAGCCAGGCAAGAAAACATGGGCGTAATTCGCAGTTTCATTCAAGAAAAGATCATGCACGATCACGCAGTCCATCGCGGCCAAACCTGCCGCCACATGTTTGGTATCTGGGTCAGACTGAAGGATATCTTCGCCTTGGCAGTAAAGTCCTTTAAACTTACCCGCCACTGCCGCATCCAACATATTGGGAATGCGCAGGCCCGGCTCTGGGTCAATCTCAACGCCCCAAGCTTGTTCAAAAATAGCGCGCACATCGGCGTTTTTCACATGGCGATAGCCTGGCAATTCATGCGGGAAAGACCCCATATCACACGAGCCTTGCACGTTATTTTGTCCACGCAGCGGGTTCACACCCACCCCTTCGCGGCCCACATTGCCCGTAAGCATCGCCAAATTGGCGATCCCCATCACTGTGGTCGAGCCTTGGGAATGCTCTGTCACACCCAAGCCGTAATAAATCGCCCCATTGCCGCCCGTTGCATATAGGCGCGCTGCGGCGCGCAGTTCCGCAGCAGGCACACCCGTCAAGGCCTCAACCGCCTCGGGGCTATGGCGCGGGTCAGAAATAAATTCTGCGTAATCCTCGAACTCATCCCAATCGCAGCGCTCGCGGATATAGGCCTCGTTCGCAAGACCTTCGGCGACAATCACATGGGCCATGGCCGTAACAACCGCCACATTTGTGCCAGGCTTCAGCGGCAGGTGATGCGCGGCCTTGATATGGGCGGATTTCACCAGATCAATGCGGCGTGGATCGATCACGATCAGCTTTGCCCCTTGGCGCAGGCGCTTTTTCAGACGGCTTGCGAAAACGGGGTGGCCATCGGTTGGGTTGGCCCCAATCACGATAACCACATCCGCATGTGCGACCGAGTCAAAATCTTGCGTCCCTGCCGATGTGCCAAAGGTCTGGCCCAAGCCATAACCGGTTGGCGAATGGCAGACCCGCGCACAAGTGTCGGTGTTGTTATTGCCGAACACCGCACGCGCCAGTTTTTGCACAAGGAAGGTTTCTTCGTTCGTGCAACGGCTTGAGGTGATCACGCCGATAGATTTCTGGCCATACGTCGCCTGAATGCCCCGCAGTTTTTGCGCGGCGAAGCCAAGGGCCTCCTCCCATGACACTTCGCGCCATGGCTCGGAGATGTCATCGCGGATCATCGGGTTCAAAATGCGGTCTTTATGGGTGGCGTAGCCATAGGCAAAGCGCCCCTTCACGCAGGAATGCCCGCGATTGGCCTTGCCGTGTTTATAGGGCACCATCCGCACCAATTGATCGCCATTCAATTCTGCTTTGAACGAACAGCCCACACCACAATAGGCGCATGTGGTCACGACCGAGCGTTGCGGCGTGCCCAATTCGATGACAGATTTTTCCTGCAAGGTTGCCGTTGGGCAGGCCTGCACGCAGGCACCGCATGACACGCAATCCGAACTGAGGAAATCATCTAACGGGCCGCCTGCAGATACGCGGCTGTCAAACCCACGCCCCTCGATGCTCAGCGCAAACGTGCCTTGCACCTCCTCGCAGGCCCGAACACAGCGGTTGCAGACGATGCATTTGGAGGGGTCATAGGTGAAATAAGGATTGCTTTCATCCTTGGGTAAATATTCGGGGTTGAAATCACCGTTGGTGTCACGCGCGGTGAAATGGTTGGCGATACTCGCCCCTTCGGTCGCGCTATAGCGCACATCGCGCAATCCAACCGCGCCCGCCATGTCCTGCAATTCGCAATCGCCATTGGCGGCACATGTCAAACAATCAAGCGGGTGATCGCTGATATACAATTCCATCACCCCGCGGCGCAGTTTGTGCAGCTTGGCGTTTTGGGTATGAACCACCATACCTTCGGCCACGGGTGTCGTGCAGGAAGCGGGCGTGCCGCGCCGCCCCTCAATTTCGACAACGCATAAACGGCAAGAGCCAAAGGCCTCAAGGCTGTCTGTGGCGCAGAGCTTGGGGATCGACAACCCCGCCTCGGCTGCGGCGCGCATAACGCTTGTGCCCTCTGGCACAGTAACCGCCACACCATCAATCGTAAGACTGACAGGCGCGCCCGTCTTAGCGGGCGTTCCCATGTCGCGGTCATCCCAAGGAATGATAAAATCTTTCATGGATCAAAACCCTCCTATTCCGCGGCCTGATTGGCGGGGGTGGCCCCAAATTCATCTGGAAAATTCTGAAGCGCCGACATGACGGGGTAAGGCGTGAACCCGCCAAGCGCGCAGAGCGAGCCGTCTTTCATCGTCTCGCACAGATCGGTCAACAAGGGGATTGCGGTCGCATCCCCCGCGGCAATGCGGTCGATGGTTTCCACCCCGCGTCTTGCCCCAATGCGGCAGGGCGTGCACTTCCCGCAGGATTCCACCGCGCAGAATTCCATCGCAAACCGCGCCATCTGAACCATGTCGGCGCTATCGTCAAAGACGACCACGCCCGCATGCCCGATCAGCCCACCTTGCCCATCAAATTCCTCATAGGCAAAAGGCGTGTCAAATTTGGACGGGGGCATATAGGCGCCCAAGGGGCCGCCCACCTGAACCGCTTTGACGGGCCGCCCCGTAGCGGTGCCGCCTGCAATCTCATTGACCAATTCGCCCAAAGGCATCCCAAAGGCGGTTTCAAACAACCCGCCACGGGCAACATTGCCTGCAATCTGGATTGGCATCGTCCCTTTAGACCGACCAAGGCCGAAACTGGCATAATGCGCCGCACCTTTTTCGAAAATCACGGGGATCGTTGCTAAGGACAGGACGTTATTCACAACGGTTGGCCGCCCTAGAAAACCCTCTAAGGCGGGCAGCGGCGGCTTGGCGCGCACAACACCGCGTTTGCCCTCAAGGCTGTTCAAAAGCGATGTCTCTTCGCCGCAAACATAGGCCCCTGCCCCCACACGAATATCAAGATCAAAGGCTTTGCCTGATCCCAACACATCGTCACCCAAAACGCCTTCGGCACGGGCGATGGTGACCGCCTCTTCCATCACTTCAATCGCATCGGGATATTCGGAACGGATATATACAAACCCGCGCGTGGCCCCTGTGGCCAGCCCCGCAATCGCCATGCCTTCAATCAAGCAGAAAGGATCCCCTTCCATGATCATCCGATCCGCGAAGGTGCCGCTATCCCCCTCGTCTGCGTTGCAAACGATGTATTTCTGAGGGCCTGCCGCCTCTGAGACAGTTTTCCACTTGATCCCAGTCGGGAAGCCTGCGCCACCACGCCCGCGCAATCCAGAGGCGATCACCTCTGCGACAATGTCAGCGGCACTCATGGCGGCGGCACGAGACAGTCCCACAAGGCCGCCGTGAGCGCGGTAATCCGACAAACTCAGCGGATCAATCAAACCGCAGCGCGCAAAAGTCAGGCGGTTTTGCTTGGCAAAAAACGGAATATCTTCGACTGGGCCGAGCGTTTCGATCTTGCTTGCCAGAAGATCCTCGACTTGATCCGCCGCAATCGGGCCATAAGCCAAACGGGTGCCATTTTCTTCGATCTCGACCAGAGGTTCTAGCCAGATCATCCCGCGACTTCCGTTGCGGATGATCTGCGCCTCTTCCCCACGCGCCATAAGCGCATCGGACAAAGTGGCCGCAACCTCATCAGACCCAAGCGCCTTGGCGGCGGCATCACGGGGGATGTAAATCTTTTTCATAGGCCCGCCTCCGACAAGGTTTTACTGATTTTTTCTTCGGTGGCGCGACCGATCAATTTGCCATCCAGCATAGCCGCAGGCGCACAGGCGCATAGGCCCAGACAATAGACAGGCTCAACCACCAATTTCCCATCGGCGCGTGCCTGCCCCCAATCCAGTCCAAGCATCGCGAGAATACGATCAGACAGCGCCTTGCCGCCAACAGCCTGACAGGCCTCGGCACGACAAATTTTCAAGCTGTGCCGCGCGGACGGCGCTGTGCGGAAATCATGATAAAAGCTGATCACCCCGTGCAATTCCGCGCCTGTGATATTGAGCGCATCGCAAATGATCGGGCGGGCCGCTTCAGGAATATATCCAAATTCCTCTTGTAAGGCATGCAGCATGGGCAGCAGAGGCCCCTCCATCCCCATGTGGCGCATCACAATCGCCGTGATGTCTTGATCATTCGCATCAGCATGGTCGCGGGGCATGGCCGTCATCCTTTGGTCGTGAGGATCGCGCGCATCCACGCCTGAGCGCGCGCGCGATGCCCGACCAATGCCCGAGGCTTAATTCCGTTTCAATATCGAAATTTCGTTAAACGATAGACAAAATCTATCAACTAACATCGCCCGCCATCTCGCGCGCAACGCGTAAAAGGCTTCGGAAAACGGGAGTATAAGGCTCTTGATGGGGGGCGATCAAACCCACCTCAGGGCGCAGCGCCCCATCTTCCAACGGGATCACCCGCAGATCATGGCCAATGGCAAGGAACTGCGCCATGGGTTGCGGCAAAACTGTCAGCGCACCTGCTTCAATCACATGGCTCACCAGAACAATGGTCGAATTGCTTTCGACAACCGATCTTGGCTCAAGACCATGCGCCGCGAAATTGCGGTTCAAGATCCGCCGATTTTGCATATCAGGGGTCAGGAGGCTCAGGCTCATCCCCTCGAGCGCGGCCCATGCCACTCGGGTCTGTGCCGCGAAAGGGTGATCTGATCGGCACAGAACCGCGTAATTTTCACGATAGAGCCCCGTGCTCACCATGCGCCCCAAAGGCTCATTGTCCAAATAGGTCACACCCGCATCTGCATCGAGATTTTCCAACAGCTTGAGGATTTCGGCGGACGAACGGGACAGAATAGAAAAACTGACATTGGGATGCGCGCGCGAAAAGCGGCTGACCAGACGCGCGGCTTCGGTCAATGCGGTCGGGATCACCGCAAGGCGCAAATGGCCCGATAACCCCTCGCGGCTATAACGCATTTCTTCACGCAACTGACGGCTATCGCCCACGATACGCCGCGCCCACTCCAATGCGCGTTGCCCCTCAGGGGTCAGACCGCCAAAGCGTGACCCGCGCTGCACCAGCTTCACCCCAAGCTGGTCTTCCAGTTGCTTGATCCCTGAGGACAGGCTTGGCTGAGTAACCCCCAACAATTCAGCCGCACGGCCAAAGTGCTGGGTTTTGGCCAAAGCAAGCAGCATTTCCAATTTTTGGATCATAGGCACTTCCTATCAATTTCCAAAAACTCTATCGTAATATCAGATCAAAAAAAAGGCCGCATCGGCATATCCAATGCGGCCTTAATGATGTGATCTTGCGCCAATCAGCTTGGGCTTAGGCCCCTCAGGCGCTCTGATCTGCGGCGCAGAAGTTCGACTGTGGTCAAAAGCAGGATAGAGATGGTCACAAGGATCGTGGCCGCCGCCAAAATCGTTGGCGAGATTTGTTCGCGGAGGCCCGTGAACATCTGCCAAGGCAGGGTCTGCTGCTGCGCTGAACCAACAAACAGCACCACGACAACCTCGTCAAACGAGGTGATAAAGGCGAACAGACCGCCTGAGATAACACCCGGCAAAATCAGCGGCATCTGCACACGGAAGAAGGTGGTCACAGGGTTTGCGCCCATATTCGCCGCCGCCCGCGTCAGCGACCGATCAAAGCCAACAAGCGTGGCGGTCACTGTGATGATCACAAAGGGCACGCCCAACACGGCATGCGCCAAGATCACTTTCACATAACCCACGAAGGATTTGTTCAGACCCAAGGTCAGTTCCAACCAATTACCAAGAGGGGCGTAGAAAAAGAACATCCCTGTCGCTGAGATGATCAAAGGCACGATCATGGGCGAGATCAAAACCGCCATGATGGTTTGACGCCCAGGCACATGCGATTGCGACAAACCGATGGCCGCCAATGTGCCAAGACTAACTGAGATAATAGTCGCAATCGGCGCAATGATCAGCGAGTTTTTCAGCGGCTGCATCCACTCATCCGTGGTCAGGAAATCGCGGTAATGCTTTAGCGAATACCCCTCGGGGTCAAAAGCCAGCATTTCGGGCGTGAAGGTAAAGAAATCCTGCGCGTTAAACGACAGCCACATCACGGGGAAAAGCGGGGCAATCAGAAAGAAGAAGATCAGTCCACAGATAAACAGGAAACTGTTATGCCAAAGGGTCTGCCCGCCTGTGTAATAAATCGGCACGCCTTTGCGATAATCGCCCGTGTCGATCCAGAAGACGAACCATGACAGCACCGCGCCTACAAGGCCTGCTGCGATCCCGCCGCCTAAATTGGTGGCGAAAAGACCCGCGGCAAAGAAGATCGCAATCACACCAAGGCGCGCCATCATCCGCTTTTCAGCCATAGGGTGCAGCAAGGCCGCCAATACGGCCCCAATGACAGCGCCCGCAACAATCCCCATGAACGGGTTTCCAAAGGATGTGCCTGCGATATAGCCAAAGGCCGCTGACACAGCCGCAGTCAGGGGTGCCGTGAACCCCCAAAGGGAGGGGCGCTTGAGCGTAAGTTTTAGCGATCGAGCCATAATCTCAGCCCCCCAATTTCACGTTATCAATGCCGACAATGCGGTCATAAAGCCAATACAGCGCCAAGACCAAGGCCAGAAGGATCGACCCCAAAGCCGCCGCCAAGCCCCAGTTGAGCGAGGATGAAATATGGTAGGCAATGCGGTTCGAGATAAAGACACCATCTGTGCCGCCAACGATTTCAGGTGTGATGTAATAGCCAATCGCCAAGATGAACACGAGGATAGACCCCGCCCCAATCCCTGGAACAGATTGTGGGAAATAGACCCGCCAGAACGCTGTCCAATTGGTCGCGCCAAGACTTTTGGCGGCGCGAAGATAAGACGGCGGAATGGTTTTCATCACCGAATAAAGCGGCAAAATCATAAAGGGCAGCAAAATATGCGTCATCGCAATGATCGTGCCTGTCGAGTTATTCATCAAAATCAGGCGGTTTGCATCATCGACAAATCCAAGCCAGACAAGGATTTCATTGATCACGCCTTGCTGTTGCAGCAGCACTTTCCACGCACTGGTGCGCACCAAGAGCGATGTCCAGAACGGCAGAAGAACAAGGATCATCAATACATTGGCGCTGCGCACTGGCAGGTTGGCCAAAAGCCACGCCACTGGATACCCCAAAAGGATACAGGAACCCGTGATGATCAAGGACATGATCATCGTACGAATGAACAGTTTGATATAAAGCTGCTGGCTTTCAGGGCGGGCATTCACACCCTCAAGCCCCTTTTCCATATCAATCGCGTTGAGGAAATAGCCTGTGGTGTAATCAGGGCTGTAAATCTTGATCGTTTGCCAGTTTTCCGTATCGCCCCACCCGTCATTTTCTTCGATGAATGCGGTGCGGAAATCAATTTGCGGCAGGCTTGGCAGGGCTGCAATCGCATTGGCCAATGGGCCTGCGCCCGCCCCTGTGTATGAGGCCAGCGCGGACGCTGTATCAGCGCGCGCCAGATCAAGGGCAAAGGCCGCATATACCGCCTCCCATGGGTCTTCTTCCGAAACCACATCCTCATCCGCGATGGCGGTATAGATGGCCCAGTCACTATAGGCGGCGGCAGTTTGGGGCAGAAGTGCTGCCATCTCGCCCGATAGGGTAAAACCAATATCACCTGCAAACCCCTCGCCCACCATATTCGCCCAAAGGGCGCGGCGGGCTTCGATCACATCTTCGCCGCCTGTGCCAGACAGCATTTCATACCAAGTGATCCCGTCCTTGAAGGCAGGATCTGCATCTTCAAGCCAATCTTGAAAAACCTCGCCAATATCATCAATGCCCCGCCCTGTGGTGCGGAACATCGAGGATAGGCCAGTGCGTTCATAGTTTAGGCGCGAGCCAAGTTTGGTATGTTCCTTGGCCTCGGCAGCGCGGAAAATGTCGAAAAATAGGGCTTGAAACACGGTCTCATCTGGCAAGGTGCCGTCTTGGCCATCCCAAGCGTCAAGCGCTTCAACCGTTTCGGGAAGCGTGCCAGATACAATTTGGTTTTCTACCGATCGAAACAACATCGAGCCGATCGGGACAACAAATGTCAAAACAACAAAGGCCAAAAGGGGCGCAATCAACATCAGCGCACGCAGCTTTTGACGTCTGAGGGCACGGGCGAGGCTCGTCTTGAGGGGGGTTCCATCCGCCGCCAGCATCGGGCCTGAATTGGTGGTGTCGCTCATCCTGTCCCCGTCAGTCGTTTCTATCTTCAATCGTCATGAATTTGGTCGGGCCGTGCCGCGGTTTCACGCGTGTTAGGTCTGCCTAGACCCCTGCCCTCATGGGGCCACCCGATGGTTGAGAGGGGGCCGCGTTTGATCGCGGCCCCGCCCCAAATTCAGCTCAGATTACTGAGCCAGCCATGCTTGGAATTTCGCGTCAATATCATCGCGATAATCCGCCCAGAACTCGTAGTTATACAGGAACGTGTTCTGTGCGTTGTTTGGATCGGTTGGCATATGTGGTGCCATTTCGATGCCAAGCTCTGCATGGTTACCAACCAGTGGCGCAGAGGACAGACGTGCAGGGCCATAGGAAATATAAGCGGCCTGATCTGCCAGACGCTGCGTGTCGGTTGCGAAATAGACGAAGTCCATCACGCGCGCCAGACGATCTTCGGGCAGACCTGCTGGGACGATCCAACCATCAAGGTCGAATACCTGTGCGTCCCACATCATGCCGATTGGCTGGTTCTGCTCAACGATGGCCGAGAACAGACGACCGTTATAGGTCGAACCGATAAAGATTTCGCCATCCGCCAAAAGCTGTGGCGTATCGGCGCCGGCGTTCCACCAGATCACGCTGTCGCGGATGGTGTCGAGCTTGGCCAAAGCCTGCTCTTGGCCTTCATCAGTGGCCAGCACGTCATAGACGTCTGCCTTTGCAACGCCGTCACAAAGCAAAGCCCATTCCATGTTGTTGATTGGGCGGCTCTCAAGCGAACGCATGCCAGGATATGTTTCGAGATCGAACACATCACAGATATCGTTTGGAGGCTCTACACCATCAGGCACCATGTCGGTGCGATAGCCGAAGGTGGTGGAGTAAACGATCTGTGGGATGAAGCAATCGCCAACCAAAAGGTCACCGAAGTCTTCGCTTGCGAGTGTGCCATCGGGCGCAGGTGCAAGCATCTCATCAGGGTCGATTTCCATGGCGAGGCCTTCGTCACACAGACGCAGCGCGTCCGATGCCACAACGTCAACCAAGTCCCATGTCAGGTTGCCCGCTTCGTTCATCGCGCGCAGTTTTGCCACCGCCTCAGCAGAGCTTTCGTCCCAAACGACCTGAACATCAGGGTTATTCGCGGTGTATGGATCCGTGTAAGCGTTGGTTTGGCTTGCCTGATAGGCACCGCCCCAGCTTACGAAGGTAAATGTGCCAGTGGCCATGTGGCCGCCCGCATAGGCCAAACCTGCTGCGGCGACGCCGAGTGCAGAAGTTGCCAGAAGTGTTTTTGACAGTTTCATGTCAGTCTCCCGTGTTGTTACCTGGTGTGGTCTTATGCATGGCCACCCTCCAGGCGAAGGTGGCAGCTTAGGCCATGCGCTTAAGCATCAAGCGCGCGGCAATCGTCAGGCAACCATCCTATTTCAATCTGGGTGCCAGGTGTGAGTCGTTTTTGATCGGGGGCGTTGCGGGTCTTAATGATGAAGTCATCCGACCCGGCCACGCGCAGGCGCGTGCGGAAAATATCGCCCATGTAAATAAATTCGAGAACCTCGCCTTTCAGCGTATGCGCGTCAGGCGAGAGGCGGCGCTTGTCCATTTCCACCCGCTCGGGACGGATGGAAACAGTGGTGCGATCCCCCACGGCCGAGACGTTTACAGGACGCGCGTCAATTTCGTCACCGCTGTCCAGCTTCACAACGCAGCGATCGCCTGAGATTTTCGTCACCACGCCCGAAAGCGTGTTATTTTCGCCAATAAACTGCGCCACAAAGCTGTTTTGTGGCTGTTCATACAGAACATCAGGCGGATCAAGCTGTTGGATACGGCCATCATCAAACACCGCGACACGATCCGACATGGTCAGGGCTTCGGTCTGGTCATGGGTCACATAAACTGTGGTGATGCCCAACTGATGCGCCAGATTGGTGATTTCAAATTGCATATGTTCGCGCAATTGCTTGTCGAGCGCCCCCAAAGGTTCGTCCATCAAAACAAGCTCAGGCTCGAACACCAAGGCCCGCGCCAAGGCGATACGCTGTTGCTGCCCGCCCGAAAGCTGCGCGGGGCGGCGACCGCCGAAATCCCCCATCTGCACCATATCAAGCGCTCGTTTGATCTTTCCTTCGCGCTCTGATTTGCCCATGCCGCGCACTTCCAACGGGAAGGCAAGGTTTTCTGCAACCGACATATGCGGGAACAAAGCGTAATTCTGGAACACCATCCCAATGCCGCGCTTATGGGGCGGAATGTTGTTGATCGGACGACCCTGCAACAGAATCTCGCCATGGGTGGCTGTCTCGAAACCTGCAAGCATCATCAGGCAGGTCGTTTTGCCCGACCCCGAAGGCCCAAGCATCGTTAGAAATTCGCCCTGACCGATCTGAAGATTAAGATCTTTTACGACCAGCGTTTCGCCATCGTAACTTTTCTGGACATGCTCAAAAGCGACAAACGCGTCTTTTGCTGTGTCGAACAAAGTGTCGAACTCCCGTTGTGGTTGCGGTGTAGCCCCGCATTCAATTGCCCTAAGCTAAACAGCCTGAGCCTTGGATGACAACCAATTAACAGAAATTAGTGCAAAACCGTCCTGAAAACGCCGCTTTGCACCTCAGAAAAGACATCGGCCCGAAAACAATGGCGGATTCAGGAAATATGACCCCATACATTGCGGGTGCTTGTTTGCAGGGGCGGCATAGCCTAATCAGGGCGGATGATGATTTGCTAAGCATTCTTTAGCAGAATGCGTAATTTTTCGCAGATTTGGAGACGCATGTCAGACCCAAGCCCCGCATCAGATTCGCAGGCCACGGCCCCAAATGGGGTTGATCTGCGCTCGTCTCGACTTGTGATCCGCCTGTGGCGCGAGCATGTCCTCAAATATTGGCCCGCCCTGACATTCGCGCTGATCTTGATGAGCCTTGAAGGCGCCGCACTTGGTGCATTTGCATGGATGGTGCGCCCTCTCTTCGATGAACTTTTTGCCGCACAATCCTTGGATGGGCTTTGGAAAGTGGTCACGGTCATCGGGTTTTTGTTCCTGTTCCGCGCCGTTGCGGGCTTTGTGCAGCGCGTCATTATGTCGGCGCTTGGCCTGAAAGTGACAACCGCATTGCAAACACGCCTAGTCGAGCATCTTTTGACGCTTGATGGCGCCGTCTTTACCCGCCACCCCCCAGGTGAATTGATCGAACGCGTGCGCGGGGACAGCCAGACGCTGCAATCTGCGGCGACAAGTGTCCTGCTCTCCTTTGGGCGTGATTTAGTTTCGCTTGTGGCTTTGTCGTTTGTGATGTTCTCAAATGATTGGCAATGGTCATTGGTGGCCTTGGTTGGGCTGCCTTTGATGATCGTGCCCATGACCCTGCTGCTCAAGCAAATCCGCCGCACCGCATTTGCCGCGCGCGAGGCTGCCGCGACCCTGACCACACGGCTGGACGAGATGTTTCACGGCATTCAATCCATCAAGGTCAACCGCCTTGAGGCGCATGAGCGCGGGCGGTTTGAGCGCAGCGTCAAGCAATACCTCAAGCAACAGATCCGCTCGAGTGCAGGACAATCCGCAAACCCCTCGTTGATCGACCTCATGTCGGGCATTGGGTTTGTTTCGGTCACATTATTTGGGGCCACCGCCATTGTGACAGGTGATAAATCGGTGGGGGATTTCATGTCCTTTATCACCGCGCTTTCGCTGATGTTCGACCCGCTCAAACGTCTGTCAAATATCGCAGGCAGCCTTCAGGCCGCCGCAGCCTCGCTCGAGCGGATCTATTCCATGCTTGATCTGCGCCCCACCGTTCTTAGCCCTGCCCACCCTGCCCCGCTGAGTTCTGGCGATATCTGCTTTGAGAATGTCGCATTCTCCTACGGGGACATGCCCGTTCTGCATGATCTGACCTTCACCGCCAAAGAGGGGCAGACAACCGCGATTGTGGGGCCATCAGGCGCGGGCAAGACCACGCTGTTTGCCTTGCTGACACGCTTGATTGACCCAGTGGCAGGCAAGGTGCGCATCGGCAGTGTTGCAACAACCGAGGCTGATCTGGCCGCCTTGCGTGACATGATCGCGGTTGTGGGCCAAGACACGGCGCTGTTCGATGAAAGCATCGAAGATAATATCCGCATGGGGCGGCTTAATGCTGACAGCGCCGATGTGGCCAAAGCCGCAGAAAACGCCGCCGTGATGGAATTTGCCAAATCCCTGCCCGCAGGGTTGGAAACGGCTGTTGGCCCGCGCGGCTCGTCCCTGTCGGGCGGCCAACGTCAGCGCGTGGCCATCGCCCGCGCGATGCTGAAAGATGCGCCGATTTTGTTGTTGGATGAACCCACATCGGCCCTCGACACGCAATCTGAAAAATTGGTACAAACTGCCCTATCGCGCCTGTCGCAAGGGCGCACGACCCTTGTGATTGCGCATCGGCTGTCCACCATTCGTGATGCCGATAAGATTGTGGTCATGGATAAAGGCCATGTTGTCGAAGAAGGCACCCATGACAGCCTGATGCAAAGGGGCGGCATTTACGCGCGTCTTGTTGAATTGCAATCCGCAGGGATGAGTGCTGATCTCTAACGCCTGCGCCCTTCGGCCAATTCATCGGCCAAGGCCGCACGGCGTTCAGGCGGCATATCCGCGATCAAATCAACCAAGGCACGATGCCCGCTTTCCTGTATGGCGCCGAGATATCCGCGCTGCTCAGACAGGGCCTGCATCAACGCATCAGGCACAAAGGGGGTTGCGCGCAACGCAGCCTCAACCTGCAGATTGGCCGCCCCGATCCCACGGCGCGCGGCGCCCATCCCTTCGCGCCCGCCCATGCGCCCGATCAACATCCGCATTTCATCGCGGTTCAATTCCCCCGCCAATGGCCCCAAACTGCGCAAGGCGTTGATCCGCTCACGCGGGCCTTCGCCGTCTGGGCTGCGATGCAAGACCACCGCCCCTAGAACCGCGCCCGCAATCGCCAAATTAATCGCCAGAGAGACACCAAGAACGATCTTCATGCCCCGCGGCGCTTGGGGTTTCGGAGTTGTCATCATCTTATCCATCACTCACCTCCCAAATCGGCCAAGGCCCAAGGATCCCCAAAATCAGAAGCCGATGTGCTGGCCCATCCGCTGGCCTCTTGCAAACCTAAGGTCATATCGGGGTTCAAGGTCGAAAGACCAACCCCAAACAGCAGCCCCGCGACTCCCGCCATCGCCGCACCTGAGACAACCGACCAACCACCAAATAGGCGGTCAATCAGATTGGATAGACGCGAGAGCGCCCCCTCACGGGCGATTTGGGTTTGACTTTGCACGTTCTGTGCATCCGCCAAGACCCGCGCAAAAAGCGCATCACTTGGCCCATCCGCCGCGCGCGCCTCGGCGAAAAGATCATCTAAATCTTGGTCTGCCTGTTCATTGCGCATAACCCAATGCCTCCTTTTCCTTGGCCAAATGGGCGCTTAACGCCCTTTTGCCGCGCGCGGTCAAACTTTCGATCGCCTCAATCGTAATATCCAAAATTTGGGC
>Ga0255770_10001027_pt1 | contig 26096 bp, 27 predicted proteins | sample 071ome_22_FD_179968 | JGI IMG/M metagenome (GOLD analysis project Ga0255770, IMG submission 179968) | Coastal salt marsh microbial communities from the Groves Creek Marsh, Skidaway Island, Georgia - 071404AT metaG (version 2) | ecosystem: Environmental > Aquatic > Marine > Intertidal zone >...
CACGGTGGTGGCTACGGATACCTCGTCGAGATCCGCCACGCCGACGGAACCCTGACCCGCTACGGCCACAACAGTCGCATCCTTGTGCGTTCAGGCCAGTTCGTGCCCCAGGGCAAGGTCATCTCCCTGATGGGCAGCACGGGCCGCAGTACCGGACCGCACCTGCACTTCGAGATCATCCCCGCTGGGCGTGGCGCGGTGAATCCGCTTGGCATGCTGCCGCCCAGGGCCTGATCGCAGCTGCGAACAGGGTTTCGGCCCGGTGATCCTCTACAATCAACTCACCGCGGCTCGGTAGCTCAGCTGGTTAGAGCGTGGGATTCATAACCCCAAGGTCGGGAGTTCAAGTCTCCCCCGAGCCATTGCGCTGAGCCCCGCGAAAGCGGGGCTTTTTGCTGTCTGGGACTGGCTTTTCAGTGATTCCACAGCCGAGACCAAGCTGCGTCACTTGCGGCAACTTGAGGCCGGTTGTAGCCAAAACGTGCAAAGTACTTTGCACGTTTTTAGGGAACACTTCTTGGGCCCCGGGTCGCACAGATCCCATGCCTGAGAACCTCTTGAGCGTCCCCTCCTTCTGGAGCCAGTGCGTCCAGGAGCTCAAGGTGCGCCGATCGCGCTTCCGGCTCCGCCGCCATCCGGGTAGTCCCTTCATCTACATCCGCGAGATGGACGGAGGACAGAAACGTGCTGAGTTTTCGCTGAAGCCCCGTCGCTGGTGCAACCAGGAGGACATTGAGGAGGCGCGCGACCTCTGCATCCAGGGTCACCGCCGCGGTCAATGGCCACAGCTCGAGACGGAACGTGGAGAGGCCGCGCCAGTGGGCTGGGCCGAGCTCGCAGAGGCGTGCATTGCCGATATCAAGCTGAGGATCTGCAAAGAGGGCAGCCGCGCGCACGCCATCAATGACCTGCGTAAGCGGGTCGCGTTGCTTCGAGGACCGATCCAGGCCAAGACGCTGGCCGATTGGGTCCTTGAATACGACCCGCGGCTACAGCTCAAGAGTTTCAATCGCCGCATTGAAACCCTCTCCCAGATCCACCGCAGTGGATTGCTGGACCTCAGCCAGGAGCTGCAGCGACTGCGGGGAATGCGTCCCAAAGGGGCAGCGGAGAAGATCCGCAAGGCGTCCTCGATGCGGGTCCGGGTCATCCCAAGCGATGAGGACCTCCAGCACTGGCTCGATCGCCTGGATCCCTTCCACCAATGGGTCTTTGGTTGCATCGCCACCTACGGGCTACGCCCCCATGAGCTCTGGCACGCCGAAGGAATCGATGAGCAGGGCTGGATCAGCATCCCCGGAGATATGAAGACGAAGACGGGCGAGCACTTTGCGCCCGCTGTTCCAGCCGTCTGGGTGGAGCGCTATGCGCTACGCGAGCACTGGAGCGCATTCCACAGCCAACTCAATGCGCGCTGGACCGTCCGCTTTGCTGAGGTCTCTGGCGTGAAGGTCGCCGTCAACAACGTCTCGGTCTCCAACTCCCTCTACAAGGAGTTTCAGAGAAAGGGGCTCGCCAAACTCTGGGCGCCGGTGAGCGATGGCGAGGGGATCGATTGGGTGCGTCCCTATGACCTCAGGCACGCGTATGCGATCCGCTGCGCCACCTCAGCAGAGACGGGCGATGCCTTCGATGACGACATGGCCTGCTGGATGGGGCATGGGCTCGATGTCCATCGGCGGATCTACCTGCGCTGGTTGAGCTCAAGCCGGCGCAAGGAGGCGTTGCAACGGCGGAGAGCCCAGGGTGGGGCGATGAATTCGATCCGCTCCCACAGCTCAATGGTGGAGCTACCGGATGACATCACCCCGGATCTCTTGGAGATGGCCCGCAAGCTCAAAGCGGCGGGACTGGGGTGAACGGCAGACGGATCCTCATAGCTCGCTCCAGAGCCCCATCCGCGTCAGCCAGGCCTCGGACTCCTCAAAACTCCAGCCGTGATCTGCCTCGAGCACCTCAGCGATCGCGACCATCAAGTCAAAGGCCCTGGCGTCATAGCCATCGCTCTTGAGTGCTTCCAGCTGAAGCCGTTGCGCGAGCTGAAGCAGATCGAGTTCGGCTAACCAATCCCCTTGCTCAAAGGCCGCAAGGGTGTGGCGGCAAGGATCCGGCTCAGTGGCGGGAGGTTGGATGAACGGCAAGGCGAACTGCAGTCCGCGCAGGAGGGTCTGAACAAAAGTCATGCGCTATCAATCGGGCGCATGAGGGTTCCACCAGGACTCGCTCCTCGTATGCCCTCGAGCCAGCCAATCATCCAATCTCCTTCCCTTAAGGACTCCAGGCAATGCGTGTAAATCCCGATTGCCGCGGTGTGCTGCCACGGCGAATCTGGTGTCATCACCTCAAGGAGGAGCCACCCATGGCTGACACTCCGCCTCAGCACGCCTAGAAGCTCGCTGACATCTCGGCCCCTGCTCCAACAGTCTTCACCCATGCGTAGGGCGGGTCGTCGGATCGGACACTGAATAGGGACGTCTGCGCCGTCGACACTCCATCTGCACCGCCACAGGTGCCCCAGGAGACAACCAGCCCCACACCTTGATGCTCTGGCCCCAGGCGCCTGACCAGCCGCTTCAAGACAGCAACGATTCCATGACCCCCGGCCGTCTGGTTCGGGGGTTTTTGGTGACGCCGTAGCGACAACAAAAAAGCCCCAGGCCAAGGCCCAGGGCAACGCTCTGTTGGCGTGATGCGTCTGCTCTTACGGCTGAACCGCTCTGACCTCCCAGAAGCCAGGGCCCACGCTGTAGCTCGCCAGACCGCTCTGTTGCTCGTAGCTCTGGCGGGCCTTCAGCTGGCACTCGATTTCCTTGCAGTCAATCGAGTAGGTCCACTGTTTACGGCCACTGCGGCGGTTCAAGACCAGATCGGGCCTGATTTGGTACCCCGTGCCCGCTTTGCTCGCAGGCAGCAACGCCAGGAGGTCACCGCGCAGATGGGCCAGCCGCAGTTGCTCGTGGATCTCCTTTTGCTCTGACCCAAGCCGCTCCTGCTCCGCCTTGAGCTCCAGCAGGCGGGCCACGGCGGCCTTAAGGGCTTCCGCATTCATCCTCGGGTCATCAGGGCCGTTGGCAGTCGGGAGTGCACCAACGCTGGCGAGCAGGACCATGGCCTCCGGGCTGCCCGGGGAGGGTTCCGCGCCAGGGGCGAGCGCCAGCTCAGTCGATTGGATCGGGGTTGTCGTCATACGGATGGATGGGAGAGGGGTGATCAAGGGGTAATGGCTTGGATCTGGTTCAGCGCTTCGATCAGTTCCGCGCGGCGCAGCAGCTCGATCGGGGCGGGCAAGGACGTGCGATCAATCGGGTAACTGCGCAGTAAGGCCCGCAGCTCCACCACCGAGAGTTCTTCCCAGATGGGACTGCGAGGCGCCGCCGCTGATCCGGCCTGGGCATCAGTGCTCGCCGATTGGGCCTGCGGGATCTGGTCACACAACTGAGCGAGCAGCTGGGTGAGGCCGGCAATGGTCTGCAGAAGCGCGCGTTCGATGGCCATCGAGGGGCCAGCGGCGCAGCGAGAGGGGGCGAGAGACATCAGAGAACGACCTGATAGACGACCGAGGGGCGATGGAGTTTGCCTTCGCTCTTGGGGCAGTAGGCCTCCCATTCGCGCGTAAACGGATAGCCCTCGATGTTCGTGACGTCCTGCAGGTCCACCTTCATCCCATCAATCGCCGCCGCACTGACGATGTGGATGTTCTGGGCGGCCTTGCTGCAGAAGTTCAATCCCGACTCGGAGTAGGCGTTGCTGCCCACCAAGGAGGCGTTGCGCGCGTGGTAGTCGCCAATGGCGCTGGCATGGAGGTGACCAAAGAGGGTGAAATCCACCGTGATGCCCTGGGCGGCGTACTTGCCAGTGATCTCCTGGACCGACTTCTGGGTGTTGGCACCGATCTGATGGCCATGCAGACAGAGGAACGTCCGGCCCTGCACTTCAAACAGCAATTCGTTGGGCTGAAAGCCCCGGAAGGCGATGCCGTCGGTCCCCTCAAAGCCCCGCTTGAGGATCTCGTAAATCATCAAGTCGTAGCTGTCGGTGGCCAGGGCATCGCTCCAACCCAGCTCTTTATTCACCCGACTTTCGTTGCCGGTGATGCCATAGACCTCCAGGTGGAAGTCGGAGCGCAAATCCAGCAGGAATGCCCGCAGGATGTCCGCCGCCAAGAGCGTCGCCTTGGATCGGTTGGTGGCGTTACTGAGCAGTTCGTCGAGGCGGCGATCACTGTTGAGAAAATCGCCCAAGCACGCCACGACCACCTTGCTGGCTCCGTAGCTCTTGCCGAGTTGTTTGACGCGGGCCGCGAGCTTGGCGAGGCGCTTGGCGGCCACGCTGAAGTCGTAGCGATTGGAGGGCAGTTCCACCCGTTCGTTGAAGTGAAGATCACTCAGCTGAACGATCAGAACAGCATCGCCATCGTCGGGGACCTGGCTCAGGCTGATGCCCTTTGAAAACCGCTGTTCATCGAGGCGGGCTGCGATCTCCCGCGTGTAAGCCGTGACCGCGTTTTCAATGCGGGCGTGTTCGCGGAAGGCCTTGCGCTCAATCCGGTTGGTATCGACGACGGCTTGGCGTGCCTTGGCGAGGCGAACGTTGAACTGGAGGAGCTCGCGATCCACTTCAAGAGGGCGAGCAGGTGGGTGGCGGTGGCGCCGTTGGCGCTGTTTGCCAGAAGCCATAGAGACATGCAAGTGATGAAGGCTACTGGCGCTGTTTGGTCATCACTCCAGCCGCACGTCGTTCAGCGAGAGGGGCCGGTGTTCACAGGCGCAGCGGCAATCCAGCCATCGCTCCAACGAGACCCCCAGGCGGCTTGCAATCTCCTGATCGCTGAGTCCTAAACCGCTGTATTTCCGCGCCTTGATCCAGAGCTCCCGCAGCCGGTGACTGATCCGCAAGGCAAAGCCGGTATCGCGCAAATAATGCAGCAATTCCCCCTTCACCTTGGGGACCAAGTAGCTCGAGGGACGGTGGCCCAGGGTGGGGTTGAAATCAACGGCGCCCTTACAGAGTCCCTCGTAGGCCGGACCAAGGAGGTCCTCGAAGGCGATCGCCCAGCGCATCGAGAAGCGCCTGGCCTGCTGCTGCGCCAACCCCAGGTGGGCCTTCGCAAAGGCGCGTTGCGCCGCCGTCATGGGCCGGCGCGTGCGTTTGGGCATTCAGCGGATCTGCAGGTGGGAGAGGCTATGGGGAGTGCCGCTGCCCAAGGAGTCGGCAAGCACCGCCCGTAGCGGCGTCGGTCCGATCAACTGCATCAGCAGCGCCAAGGCGACGCCAACAACGCTTCCGCGCAACAGCAAGGGCATGGGAGGCAAGCAACTGAGCAAGGGTTCCGGCCCAAGCGAATGCCAAACGAAGGGCAAAGACTTCGGAGTCTCCAGCAGGGCAAAACCAAGGCGTGGAGAAGCCGCTGCCACGGGTGTGGCCCCTCGATCGCCACGGGTGTGGCGCCAGATCCCCACAGCTGTGGGCTGCACGCACTCGGTCCGCCAAGTGAGAACACAAGCAGTCGCCCTGTTTGGTCATGGCCCATTCCGTACTGATCACTCACCACCACCGCGATGCCCTGGAGAACGCCGCTGAACGCGGCTTCTGGATGCCCCTTGCTCTCCCGGAGGACTGCCGCAGCGCGCTCCTGTATCTGACCGCCATCAGCCACGGCGATCACTCCATTCGCCAGTTACTGGAGATCAGCTCCCTAGAGCCTTGGCGTGAGGCCGATGGGCTGGAGCGGTGGTTGCCGTTCGTCGGCCAACTGATCGCGCTGCCAAAGCCCCTGCCCCTGGGCGATCGCCGCTTGCTCGCTGGCTGGCTACCGCGGGAGCGATCCGCCGTTCGCATCATTGGCCTCGATGCGCTGCTGGCGGCCGACTCCCTCAGCGAGGCGCTCGCGGGTAGCGGTGCCCACTGCTCCTTGAACCAGCCATCCAATCGTGTGGCCTCACGATCCCCTGTTGGAGCCCCCAGGCCAGCAGGCTGCGTTGGTCGCGGCAGCCTGTCCTGGCGTACAGCCCACTGAGCCTGCGCCGCACCGTGTCGCTGCGCACCTGCAGCAAGGAAGCCATCTCACGGGTGGAACGCCCGCGGGCGAGGAGCCCAATCAGCTCCTCGTCGCGGCTGCTGAGCCGTTCACTGCAGCAGGTGCTTTGGCGAAGACGTTCGGCAAACCCAGGGTCCAACCAGGTGTTACCGCGCAGCAGACAGGCCAGGGCCTGAAGCAATTGCCCCTCGCCGGTGCGCTGGCGGCAGAGGAGCCCGTTGGCACCACCTCGCCAGAGGCGAAGCAAACGACTCTGGGACACCCCGTCATCCAGGCCAACCAAGACGGAGCCATCACCGGGCAGCTCCAACAGTGGAACCGCTCCGCCATCGCCGCCGCGGTCATCGCAGAGCAGCAGAGTTCTCTGTCCTCCGACCAGGTCGCCGCTGAGCCACTGCTCACGGGTCACAGGGCGGAAGGGGACAGGATCCAGCAGCAACGTGGCTGACGCCACCAGCCGTGGGGAGGAGCTGCAAACCAGCAGCTGCCACTCCGCCGCTAAGGCCACCACGGCCTCCTTGAGGGGAGTCAGGGCATCGGCCCTGTCACCGGAGGCCATCGCGCGGGTGTCACTGGTGTCGCTGTAGCGCCACCTCGCGGAGCTTGGCCAGTGATTGCGCTTCGACGGTGTGGATCTCAGATGCGCTCAAGTCCGGAAGCGAGCGGCGCAGCTGCGCGCTCGTCAGTGGGGGTTGGCGCAGATAGCGGTTGCGGAGCACGCGCTGCTCGATTGGCTCCAGAACCCCCATCCACCGCTTGAGGTGTGCGGCTTCCGTCTCGCACTGGCGCTGCAGTTCGGCCGTGGTTGTCACCTGACGTGAGGCCTGCTCAAGCAGGCCGTTCTCGCCAGCGAATGACTCCCCTAGGGATGGGTGATCCAACGATCGGGTCAATGTTCCACGCCACTGCTGAAGCATGGTCGTGAGTTGCTCAACGCCGAGGTTTTTTCCGTTGAAGCGCAGCTGAGAGGCCAGCCACTCCATCGTTGGCGGCTCACCGGTGCGCTGCTGCTGCCGCTCAATCAGCCGTTGGGCCTTGAGCATCAACCCGGCTTTCTCGGCTGGAAAGCGGATCATTCGCCGGCTGCGCTGGAGGTAGTCCGAGAAGCCCCGCTGGAGCCAAAAGCTGGCGTACGTCGAGAAGGTGTAGCCCTTGGACGGATCAAATTTCTCCGCGGCCCGCACCAGGTTGAGGGCGGCCTCCTGCATGGCATCCACGGTGCCCTCATCACGCAGGGGAAGCAGGTGCCGGTTGCGGCGCCAGGTGTGGCTGACCAGGCGGAGGTTGTGGTGCACCAGTTGATCCCGGGCCCGCAGGGCACTGCGGCGCAGGCGTTTTGGCGCGGACTTGGGCCCGGCGGGATGGCGCTGCCAGCGCTGAATGCGGCGGGCGAGTTCCAGCACGGTGCGCTCACTCAGCGGTTGATGGCGGCTGGCGCTCTGCAGCCAGGCATCAAGGGAGGAGCGGGTGGTGTGGCGGTGTTCAGCCATGGCACAGATCGCAACTGTGCGGAGCCTTCCCGTGTTTTTACGGTTGCGCCCACCCACACGGTTGGGTTATGGCGATGCATGGGAGGCCTCAGCTCCGGAGTCCCTGCTGTCCCAACGGGGTGAGGCCCCAGCGGCCCCCCATCTAAATCACTGCAATCAGAAGAACAAAAACGGACCTGGGGTGGTGTCCAAGCAGCAGCAGCACTGCCCATAGCCTCTGCCGTCACAGCAGAAGCCATCGCTTCTGATTCGGTATGCAATTTTTCTGCGTTCAAACGCAGGCGATTCAGCTCACCCACCGGGCGCTGCAGCAACTCGGCGAGCGCTGCCAAGGCTCCAGCAACCCCAGTCGCGCCTTGCGGGTCGCCAGTCTCTACGGCCATCTGCAATGGCGCGCCAAGGGCAGTGGACAGGTGCAGTTCACCGTGCGGGAGTTGGCGAATGCCTGGCACCTGCAACCACGGCTGCTGCGCCATGACCTGGCTGACCTGGAGGCCCTGGGCTGGCTGCAGGTGCGCAGTGGTCCCTGGGGAACCAAAGCTGAGCTGAACCCGCCGCTTCCGCTCAACCCCTCCTCAGGCCCCGTTGACGAGCAAGACCCCGATTTGCTCGAGACGTTCGCCCTTACCTACAACCGCCATCGCCCCAGGACGTGGCCGCCGTATCAACCGCGCGGCTCTGGCCTGCTCTCTCGCCTCAAGCGCGCCGTTCGCAGCGCCGGTTCTGCGGAGGTGTTCTGGAGCCGGACAGCCCAAGCCCTCGCCGGGATGCCGGCGTTCTGGCGGGATGTCTATCCCAAGAACCGTTCAGGCCGCGAATGCATTGCGGCGCTGCTGAGTGCCGATCGCGCCACCGCTGGGCTCGGGCCGGAGTTTTGGCATGTCTTCTGCTGGGGCAGCGAGGGACCCGAAACGAAGGGGTCCGGTGCTGACGCCGATCTCGAGCGGGCGCGCCGCCTCTTTCTCTGGGACGGTCACCGCTGGCGTGGTCAGGGCATGGAGGCCCTCAAGCTCAGCGCCAGTGAAAAGTTGGCGCTCACCCAACTGCTCGAAGCCCATGGAGACGGGCCTAGTGGAGCAGCCGAAGGCCAGCTGAGCGCGCCCGCGGAGCTGTATTGAGCCATGGGCGAGAACACCTCAACGGGCTTTGACCCCGCAGTGGTCCAGCGCTGCATCGAGCGTGGTGCGTTGATCGAAACCAGCGCCGGGCTGATGGCGCCTGAGGGCATTGCACTCCCGTCAATCGCCGATCCCCAAGGTCCCTTGCTGCAGGAGAAAAACCTGCTCGCCGCAGTGCTGCGCGGCAACGAGGACCAGCGCCAGCGCTGGGGGCAATTCCGCCGCGCCATCGGCCTGCGTTTCGATGACGCCGTTCCGGCTGAGCTTTGGATTGATCCCGACCACCGGGCCCTCGCCGCAGAGATCGATGCCCTCTTTCGCGGCGAACGCGATCTATCGCTGCTGAACGCGACCTCACTGCGTGAGGGGCTGCGTCAGCGCGCCCTCGCTGGCCGACTGAAGGGGTCGCTGCAGCAGCTCGAGACGACGCTTTCAGCGCTGGTGGCCTGGGGAGACGACGGCCTGCCTCATCCGGAATTGGAGTTTGAGCTGGCCTGTCAGCTCTTTCAAAGCGCCAAGGCCCGGGCTCTCTTTTATCCGGGCTTGCGGCGGTTGCTCTCCCGCGAAAACTGCGATGGCGCGATCGACGCTGAGCTCGAGCACTGCCGAACCTTGCTCAATGAGGCCACATCCATCACGGCTGGACGCTTTCGCCAGGGCATCAGTGTCTGCCAAGCCCGCGATGCCGCCAGGGAAAGCATCGCCTTGGCCGCCCTACCGGCGGAGCAGCGGCCGAAGCCGATTTCAACGGGAATCCCCTCCCTCGACATGGATATGCGCGGCGGGATCCTGCCGGGCACTGGGGAGAGCACCTGGGTGCTCGCGGCACGCTCCGGGGTGGGCAAGACGACCTTGGCGATCGCTGCTGCGATGGGCCTGGCGATCAATGGCGCCTCGGTCCTGGTGCTCTCCTGCGAGCTCAGCCGGCGGGCAATTGGCGCACGGCTCCTGGCCCATTACTGCCGCCGGGCTGCACGGGGCTATCACGCGAGCTTTTGCACCAATGACCTTGAAGGTCGCGGCAAGGTGATTGAGGGCCCGGAGCTCGAACGCCTGCAGCAACTCGCGGGCCAGTTCAGTGACGGAGTGGCCCCCGATGGAGCGGCGATGGGGCAGGTCTTCTACCAGTCGCAATTCGCGGCGACGGTCGAGGAACTCGCCGCGGTGGTGGAGGACTGCAAGAGCGCCCATCCCGAACTCGCCGCGGTCGTCCTTGATCACTTCCATGCGATGGGTCCGACGGCGGGCTACGGCAGCAACACCACTGCCGAATTGGCCGCTCGGGCGATGGCCATCAAGGCGATGGCTGGGCGCTGTGAGCTGGACGCCTTCGTTGTCGCCCAGCTCAACCGGGGTGCCTATGGCAACCCCAGTGGTCCAGACGTCTCGCACTTGGCGGGGACATCGGAACTGGAGCGCTATGCCTCAGCGGTGTGGCTGATTGATCGCCCGCAAACCGATGCGTTCACGCCCCCCCAGCCGGGCGTTCTGGAGGTTCACCACGGCAAGTTCCGCCATGGCCAGATGGCCGGCGGTAATGACCTCAGCAAAACCTTGATTCGCCTGGATCGCGGCCACTGCTACTTGGAGGGTGACGAGGGACGTCGCGTCTTCCAAGGCCATGACCTCTACCCGGGGGTCGAATGCCTGTGATCAGCACGGCGCTGCTCGAGCAGGTGCGCGAGCGCGCCCGGATTACGGATCTGTTTGAGGCCAGTGCCCTGCAACGCGCAGGGGCGGAGTATCTGACCCGCTGCCCCTGGCATGACGATCGGCGGCCATCGCTGACCGTGAGCCCGAAGCGCAACCGGGTGCACTGTTTCGTATGCGGCAAGGGGACCGATGCCATCGGTTGGCTGCAGGAGCAGCAGCGCTTGAGCTTTCAAGAGGCCGTCCTCAAACTCGCCCACCGCCTGGGGCTGCGCGATCCCGCCGCTGACCCGGCTGACCAGGAGCGCTTTGAACAGGAGTGGCGGCAACGCCGGGAACTCCAAGCCCAACGCGAACACGAATGCGTGCAGTTTCATCAAGCCCTGCAGCAGCAACTGCAGCGGGGCGAAGGGGACGGAGCGCGCTACCTCAAGCAACGGGGACTGACGCCTGAGACCGCGGAGCGCTGGCGCTTGGGCTACAGCGCCAAGCGGTTGGTCATCCCGCTCTGCGATCCAACTGGAGCGGTGTTGGGCTTCACGGCGAGAAGCATTGGCGATCAAAAGCCCAAGTACCGCAACAGCGCGGCTGATCTGCTCTTTCAGCGCAACAGCGTGGTGTTTGGGCTCGATCAGGCGCGGCACTCCATTGAGGCGAGTGGCGCCGCATTGCTGGTGGAGGGACCGTTGGATGTGATTCAGCTGCACCAGGCGGGCATCGCGCATACGGTGGCCTGCCTTGGCACAAGCCTCTCTGAGCTGCAGCTCGCGCTGTTGCAGCGCCATGGGATGAAGCATCTGCAGTTGGCGTTCGATGGCGATGACGCCGGCCAGGCGGCCTGTGAAGGGTTACTGGAGCGCTTGCTGCCGCAACTGTGCTCCTGTGACCTACAGGCCAGCGTGGTGTCGCTGCCCGTAGGAAGTGATGCCGATGCCCTGCTCTGCCGAGGTGGACTCCCGGAATGGAGCCGCATCCTTCAGGGGAGTGAACACTGGCTGCATTGGAGGCTTGAGCGGTTACTGGCGCCCTTAGCCCTCGTCGATGTTCGGGCTGATCTCAACGTGATGCAGCAGGTCGAGGCCCGCTGCACGCAGCTCATTGAACGGCTACCCAAAGGCGTTCTGCGGGACACAGCAGCGGAGCGGCTCCAGGCGGCCCTGAGCGGGAAGAGCACCACCGAGTGCCTGACCCTGCCACCACCTGCGGTGGAGACCAGTCCAAGACAACGGGCGGAGCGCAAGGCGCTAGCGCTGTTGGTGCATGCTCCGAGTTGCCGGGAGATCCTGCGCTGCCTGCCGTTGCAGGACCCGGCTTGCTGCGGAGCGATGGATTGGGTGATCAACCTGTCGGCGCTCGTTAGCGAGGAGCACCTGCCGCAAGCACTCCTCCAGCTGGCGGGTGAGCTGGATACCTCAACGGGGGCGCTGCTGCGCTGGGCGGCGCAACCTGGCTCGGAGTGGCTCAGGCACCTCAAACGCCACAGCGAAAGTGAGCTGCAAGCGCTGATGGATCAACTCGAGCCGATGCAGGCCTGATTGTTTTTCTGCCTAGGGATGGGTGGCGCAGCCGTTAGGACAAACAAGGCGGTGAGGACCAGCGCAAGCTTGTGGACCGCGCACCGGGTTCGTCATGGCTGAGCGGGCGCCAGGAATCATCGGCAGATGTGCTCAACAGTTTTGTATCCCAGTGAGCTAGAACATATCCGTGCCATGCAGGCGCACTGAGGGAGGAAGCCGGCTTGGTGACCGGCTTTTTTATGGCTTGCAGCCATCACCTCCTGGGTGATGTGCCCTGCGGAACATGGCGCGAAGCCAAGGCCTTTGGCATGGTGAGAGGCCCGGCAGCACGGCCCATGAGTTGGTCAGAACTGGAGCGTTTTGTCGAGGAACTTGAGGCGGATGCAGCCCTGCGCCGCGCGGTTAAACACTGCCGCTCGCGCAAGGAGCTGATCCTCGCGGCAAGGCGGCTGGGCTACCGAATCACGCGGATTGATCTGCAGCGGGCCTGGCAGGAGGAGCTGCGGGAGAAGCAGGCCGAGGCATAAGGCGCTATCTGTCATTCGTTGTTCGCATGAAAATCCAGGTGGTCCTGCACGGTCGGTGACACAGTCGTTTCAGCGATCCAAAGCCCCATGCAAGTCATCCGCCTTGAGCGCAGCGATTGGCAGTTCTTCTGCCCGGCAACCGAATAGGTACCGCCGCGTTTCTTATCCCGCTGGGTAACGGCTATAGCCTTTCGGCGTAGGAGATCCAAGTACTCCTTCGCGTCAAGACCTAGCCTGAGTATTGGGGTCATCCAGTCCAAAGATCCCCTCCTCGCAAGTGCTTGCTCAGGCGCCGGTCCAATCTGCACCCTTTGCCGCAAATAGCTCTACCGGCTGATCTCTATCCACCAGCCGCTACCCGGCCCCTCCACCTGCCAGCGTTTGCCCCAGTTGCGCTCGGAATAACGCTGGGCTTGACCACTTTCGATGGCTGAGGAGACGTAGCCCCCATTGATCAGATCGGCCTCGCCATTGGGGTCGTGCATGAGCAGCTCACGGGTATGCGGATCCCAGCCGATCACCAGGCTCCAATGCCCACCACCAACAGGGGCGCTGACGTGCCCCTTGTGCAGCCAGCCCACCGGGCATGGAACACCACGCTTGAGCTGCTGCAGTAGGTCATCCATGGCTCCATCCCTGCGGAAGCGGGCCTGGATGCCGAGCCCTTGCAATGCAGCAACCTGGGCGTGTGCAGCCGTTGTATCGCCATAACGCTGGAGCAGGGCTAAGTACTGATCGTCCCGTTGGCCAGAACCGCTCAGGCACTGCGGCTGAAGAAAGACCGCCGCCATGGCGCAGGTTGAGGCGAAGCACATGCGGCTGCCCTGACCGGTGACGCTGTCGTTCTGGCTGAGATAGGGAACATCCAATTGCAGGACACCCTCTTCATCCCCACGGAACTTCTCTGCAAACGCTCTGATCTGCGCATCGGAGAGGCTCGCCTGCAGCAGACGCCAGGCCTCGCGTTGGTGGGGGAGATCCCAATGGTGTTGGACCGCATCGAGCAAGTGAATAGGCGCTGTGCCTTCTGCGCTGGCATGGAGAAGTTCCGCGGCGCGTCTGTTTCTCAAGCCTTCCACTGGCCCACTGGGTCCCTTGCACCAGCGGGGTAATTCCTCAGCAAGAACGGAGCCCACTGCTTCTGAAGCCAGCAACCGTCGTCGCAGGGTGGAGCGCTCCAGTGCTCCAGCCCCCACGTTGAAGCAGAAGCTGATCAGCGCATCGCGTTGGCGGGCGCTCAAAGCGACACCAGACAGCAGACGTTCCAGCGATCGCTCAGCCGCCGCGACGTCATTCATCAGCCAGGCCTCGGCCTCCTCTTGCGTGATCGTCAGACCCGCCATGACCTCAGGCCCGGTGTGGCCATAGCCAATCGTCCATGGAGCCGAGCCAGTGGCCGGGTCGGGGTAGGCCACTAGCCGGCAGCCCTCCCAAGTTTTGAGCAGGGTTAGGCCTTCAGGGGTGAGGGGCAAGGGTCGAGTGCCGTTGAACCCTGGAGGGTTCCGGCGCTGATGGAACCCTCTGCGGTTGATGGCTGAAGAGGGTGATGCGAAACAAACGTCTGGTGATCTGGATTTCCGCCTCGATCCTTGGATTCCAGGGCGGCACGTTGGCCCTGGACCTGATCAATTGCACGGCCCTCGGCTGGATCACGGCCGATCAGAAAACAGCCAAGACCTCGCGCGCAGCCCAGCGGATCTGCGCGGAACCGCAAGCCCGCGTCGATCAAGCCGTGAAACAAGGGCTCAGCGTCATCGCTGGCCTCGCTCTCGGGACAGCGTCGGAGTCCGCCGACAAGCGCCCATAGCCTCTATCGCCCTGATGGATGCATCGATGGAGAGCCTGTGGCTACCGACCCGACAGATGGCGTCGCTCTTGGGAATTCACCGCGTGACGCTTCAGCGACTCAAGACCGCCGGCTACTTCCGCAGGGACCACCATTTCCGAAAAGTGAATCCCTTGGCCCCACGATCGAACACGCTCTGGCATGCGCAGCGGGTGCAGATGCGCCTCGGTGCTGAGTAGATCAGTGGTTTCGTCTCAATGGGACAAGGCCAAAGGATTGCAAAAGATCAAGAGTCAAGAAACGTGGAAAGTTGCGCGCAAAGTCACCGAATGCACCCCAGTCATACCAATGGTTCTCAGCTGAGTCCTCAACTTGTAACCCCAATGGCGAGAGTTCAAGTCTCTCCCGAGCCAATGGAAAAGCCCCACGTAAGCGGGGCTTTTTGGTGTCTGGGCCATCCTTTTCAGTGACTACAAACAAGCTCCACTAAGCGGGCATCGAGCGTGCGGTTGCTTGCCATGCAACCAGCCTCTCAGAGCTGCAATTGTCCTTTCATGGCGATGACCTGCTCTGCCGAGATGGCCTCATGGAGTGGACACGAACTCCTCAGAGAGTGAACACTGGCTGCATTGGAGGCATGAGCGTTTGCTGGCGCCCTTAGCCCGTATCGATGCTCAAGCTGATCTCACGTGATGCAGCAGGTCAAGGTCAGCTGCACGGCACTCCGTGCACGCCCCCCGAAGGGGTTCTGCGAGACACCCCAGCGGAGCGGCTAAAGCCGCCCCTGAGCGGGAAGAGCAGCACCGAGTGCCTGGCACTGGCTCCATCAACGACGAAAGCCAATTCGAAACAACGGGCAGAAGGCCGGCGCTGGCGCTGTTGGTTCATGATCCGAGTTTTCGGGAGATCCTGCGCTGCCTGCCGTTGAGGGCCCCTTCTTGCTGAGGAGCGGTGGATTGGGTAATCGACTGTCGGCGCTCGTCATCGAGGCGCACTTGCAGCAGGCACTCCTCCACAAGCGGGTGAGCTGGTACCCCAGCGGGGACTTTGCTGCGCTGGGCGGCGCAAGGCAGCTAGGGGTGGCTTAGGCACTTCAAACGCCAAAGGGAAAGTGAGCTGCAAGCGCTAATGAATCAACGTGAGCCGATTAGGGCTTTTTGCATTCTGTAAGTCAGGACGTATGCCACTGGGGGTTCGGGAAAACACACTGCGACTGCAAAAGGCGTGGCTAGTATTACTAAACATTCGTCCCGGGCCCGGGATGCATGATTTGGCAGCAGGGAACGGGGCTGCCATCTCCAGTCTCAAGCCATGAACACACTCGCCCTTATCCGCGCCAAAATCCTCAGGCCAAGCGTCTCGAGGAGGCTCAATTGGCCGGCTTGAATCGCACCGTGCTGCCGATCTTCTGATCGCTGCCAAGAGCGCAAGGAGCGCCCCAGTGGGGCGCTTTTTTGTTGATGACCACGATCACAACGACTCTGCGTAGAGCTTGCCTTCAATCAACACATAACAATTGAGAGAGAGATATGTCAGTAGTTTTGATGATTGCGGAGCGAGATATGGACTAACCTGAAACTGCTCAATTGCTTTGCTCCTGACCTGCCCAACATGAAATGTGATGTCTTAAGCCACCCGCTGAGATGATGGGCCCCTAAGAATAGGCATGACCAGTGACTAGCAGTAGTAAGTTTCTTAGAAGATGGATTGGCGTGTTTCTAGGTTATTCGAGTAATGCGATCTAACTCGTTGATAAGCTCAAGCACTAGGGAATAATCAACTTCAAACGGAGCTTTGGAATCTAGCTTATGCAGTCGATAGGCCTTTAATGCAAGTATGGCTTGTCGCATTGAAAAGTCTGCATCTATGGCTCGTCTTTCAATTGATTTCAACTGCTCCTGATATGCTTGCCACTTGGAGCTGAGATCCATGGATTCCGGCACATTATTCTCCAAGTACTAGCCTGGGACAATCTGATTGAGTTGGAGTTGAATTGAACTCTTTCTTTTGTTGGACGTACAACTGTCAAATCGCACTTGCAATCATCAGAGATGGTGAAACGAGAATAGATGACACAAGTGGAAAGGTGATGAGCCAATTGCTTATGTGCAGCAGATTTGCCACGTACTGCCCGAACACATTACCGACTTGGCCTTAATAATTGAGATTAAGAGTTGGTGACCTATGCGAAAGGGTTCCATAACAGTGTGATCACAATGAGAATAGGCCTTCATGTGCAGAGTAGGCCAAGGTAACGGACGCCTAGAAGTTTGAATTGCTCGTCAATAGGCAAACTCAGTGTAGATTCGCTTTCGACCTCTGGTCTCAAGAAATAGCAGCAGTCGATTGATCTGCTAAAGCTTTTACGTTGACCATCTCAGCATCACAATAGTCAAGCTGCTTTTGAACTTGACTTCGTACTACTTCTTTGTAGTCCAAGAAATGCTCTTCCAGCATCAAAAGCCATAGGTATTCATCCAGTACCTGAGGGGCAAATATGCATATCTGTGCCAAATACTTCCAAAAGATCCATCTCGACTCTCGGATGACTCCCTGACGCCAGCAAAGAACTAGAACTCCTATAAATATACCTGAATGCTGCCTCCAACGGCGTAGCTCATTCCGTGGCGCTATTGAAAGCTTGCGGCAATAGCCATAAACACGTTCGAGATAGGGAATCGGAGCATAGAGGCGGTCGAAGATCTCCAAGTACTCGGCAGCCAACTCATGGATTGAGCGAGATGGCACAAAGTTCATCAGGTGACTGGTCACACCTTCATCAAAGTCATCGGAACCCATGAGAAGGCGCTTTTCGCCTTCTAACCGAATCCAAAGAGCTGTATTAGGTAAGGCTTGAAGGATCCCGACCATGGCTAGAGGAATACCACTCTTAAGCACAAAATCAACAATTCTGAGAGACGCTCCCGGCTTTTCGCCGTCAAAGCCAATAATAAAACCAGCCATAACCTGCAACCCATGGGCGGTAATGCGATCAACGGAATCAGCCAAGGAAGATCGAGTATTCTGGGCTTTATTAGTCACAATCAGACTTTCTTGATCAGGAGTTTCGATACCAAGAAAGACTCGACGAAATCCTGACCGCGCCATCCCACCCATTAATTGCTCATCGTCGGCTAGATCAACGGACGCTTCGGTGGTAAATGTGAACGGGTAGTTTCGTAGCAGCTGCCATCTTTCAAGCTCTTCTAGGAGTAGTTTGACATTGCGCTTATTTCCAATAAAGTTATCATCGACTAAAAAGATTTCATTCCGCCATCCCAGAGCCAGAAGCGCTTCTAATTCCTTCAGCAGCTGAGCTGGCGCCTTTGTCCGTGGTTTGCGACCATACAGAACAATAATGTCACAGAATTCGCACTGATAAGGGCAACCCCTTGAAAACTGGATAGCCATCATGCTGTATGCCTTTAGTTCCAAGAGATCGAAGCGGGGAACCGGAGATGTGCTTACGTCCGGCTTCTCCCCTTTTGCACTAAAGCGCCCTCGGTCACTCCCACTCCTCCACGCATCAACAAAGAGGGGAATGGTGATCTCTCCTTCATCTAAGATGAGAAAGTCTGCTTGACTTAACTCCGATGCATCTGGCGTAGAGCTGGCAAATGGTCCACCAACAGCGACAGGCAGCCCATACCACTTAGCCATCGTGATCTGTCGTTTAAGATACCGCTTTTGAGCCATCATTGCCGAGGCTAGGACTAAATCAGCCCATTTCCATTCCTCCTCTTTTACGGCGCGGATATTGCAGTCTACGAGCTTAACGTTCCAGTCTTTAGGAAGCAGTGCAGCGACAGTAATTAAGCCGAGTGGAGGTAACAGGACCTTGCGCCCCAACAGACTCAAGGCCTTATGAAAGCTCCAGTAGGTCTTAGGAAACTCTGGATAGATAAGGAGAACATTCAAGAAGTTTCGCTGCCCTTACAGAGAATCTCTTATACACCATGACACAAAAGAAGATCAATTTAGTTCTGTTCATCAGATAAACATCACTTACGCAGCAGAGCGCTCAGCTAATAAAACTAAGCGATAGCGTCCTCGTTCTTAGTCCCGACTAGGAAACTAAAAGCACTTCGCCTGACGGGTGGTTATGTGACCGTGAAAATGCTTCATGGACCCTGTTGCCGTGCCCTTGAAGTTCATCATCATCATGTCCGCAGCAGAACGCTGCGCCTTGGATCAAGAGACAATAGAGATGCTCGGCGCTTCGACGAAGCAACGACGCCTAGCTCGCTGAAGCTCACTGACCACAAGGCCTACGTACTGACATCACCGTTTTCGTTCAACAGCTTTGGGAGCAGCGTCCATAGGTTTGTTTGGTCGGCTTGGCGACGCATGGACGAAGCAACCTACGAACTGGCCGCTGGATTGGTCATTCAAAAGGCCTGGACCTGTAGAAAGCTACAAGAAGTGAGCAACTGGCTGTACAAGGGGGCCGCGATAGACACATGAAACGAGATATAAGTTAGTGACTACTTGCGTGTGAGGATTCTTGGGAATCAGACGGACAGTAGTGCTCGGGTGAGTGAAGGTTTCCTTGATTGGTTGAGTCCAAAGTACCTTGGTTCAGGCCGATGGAACTTAGGATCATGTCGAGCCGGAGTTTGAGGTCCTGATGCGGACGAGCGATCATGATTTCTAGGACTCCAACGGTGACCAGACGTTGGGTGATGATGCGATAAGTCGCAGTAGAGATGCTTCATCGAGTGAGGGTGAGCCCTCACTTGAGATAATGAGCTGACAAGCAGAAGACTGACGGCAAAGATGAATGCTAGCGTCAGGTTGCGGCGAAGGAATCGACTACGAAAGTGCACTGGAATAATGACCGTGATCCGTTGCAATTGAATCGGTTTCTGTAAAGACGAAGAATCGATCAGCACATCCGGCAACCAACTGAGCCAGTTAAGCCGCAAGGAACATCATCCTGAGGTAGAAGCTTGACGAGCTAAATGCGCTACTTTACAGCCTGAAAGCATCCTTGAAACCTCAGGCGTAGACGCTGTGTCGTGAGAGGCCTTTGCTATCCAGTTATATCAGTCATTTGGCTTCGTCATCTGAACTACGCTGAATATCTAGACGTAAGACTAATCTTACAATCGTACATTGAGAGTAATTGGACCTCAGCACTCGGGACATCAACCGGTTGCAGGAAGGCTATGAGCAAGGTGGATTGCTTGGTTCAGAAGGCAAAACGTGTACTCTGCTCAATAGGAATCTGAAATTCAATAGGAGTTTGAGAAAGACAACGCTCGCTCTCAAAATGTTGCCGTTCTGAAGCTTCCACCCCATGTGAGCGAAAGGACCGCAGCCCGGCCCGCATCTCCGCTGTTATCCAGGTTGACTCCCGAAAGATTGACAAAGAGAGGAACTCCTCGAGCCGGAACAACGGAAAGGGTGGCATTAACGCCACGCCCGACCCAACCTGCACTGATTCCAATGTTCGGTGCTAACTCCATCCCGAGGGAGGCCACAACGCCTTGGCTGGGCAACCATCCCTGATCAATTCTCTGGAAGCGTCCTCCGCCCGCACCGAGATCGAGCTGCAAGGTCTGGCGAAAGGATTCGTTGTCAGCGCGTAGGGGCCATGCCAGTGTCACGACGCCATACGGGCTACTGGGCTCCTTCGAGAGTTGACCGTATGTAGCGACACGGAACCAGCCTGCACCAATGGCGGCTTTGAAACGAGAGTGATCGACAATTGAACGTCCGATACGGATATCGAAGCTGCCACCCTCTGGAATGCCACGGTAGCTCTCGAGATTGTAGTCAATTTCGATTGCAACTGCCCGACGAGGATTACCAAACCCAGCACCGATATTGAGGCATCCGTCCACAAACCAGTCAGAACGCTGCCATTGCTCATAGCCATACATTGATGAACTGACGTAGTAGTTTCCCCATTCAGCTGTTAGTGCCGTAGGCATTTGTGTAGGAGTGACGCTCGGCGCGCTGTAGGGAGGGCGTTCGGTTGCGATTCCGGGTCGAGCAAGGGTCCAAGGAGCCAAGGCAACCAACAACAACAACTCATATGGATCCAAGCGGACGAAGCGGGCAAATCGTTTGATACAAGGGTTGAGAGATTGCACGGAAGAATCGACAATGGATTGCGTTTGAGCGTTGAGGTGACGAGACAAGCTTCAATTCAGCTGAAGCGAGGCTCCAGTCCTCGTGTCCAGTTGGCAGCGGAATCCATTTGGGCTGTGGGGCGCTGAAATAGACCCAGCCAATGAGTTCCGGATAGCGACTAATTGCGGAGCGTGCACTTTCCAACCAGCGCCGTTGTTGGGAGGAGGTTCCGCTCACCCCCATTTCCGCCACGAGCACTGGTTTTCTGAAATGGCGATGTAACCAGCGACGCTCCTCGTAGATCTCCGCAAAGCTGCGAAGATGACCACTGCTGTGCCAACGCGGTGAGGTATAGACGGAGACCCCAATCAAATCGACGACATCACTTCCTGGCCAAAATGGGCGAGAATCACCATTTCCCGAAGGTGACCAAACCCAGTGGATTCGGCGACAGGGAAAATGTTGGGCTTCAGACCAGACAGTCCTGTAGAGCTTGATGTAGTCGTTGCCATGTTCAACCGACCACGGGTATTGGTCGGTGTGGTCCATCTCATGGGCAAAGCGTAGTAAGACTGGCTGCTCTGCTTTGCACAAAGACTGAAGGATGGCACGGAGCTGAGGTTTGTATATCCCGCGGACGATGTCATGTGTCAACGTGCGATGACTATCGGTTTGTTGTGGATCTGCAAACGGCTCCAGATTCAGCATGGCTATGCGTTGTCGCCGTTGAGCAAGATCTAGCAATCGTTCAACATGAGCTGGGGCCTCTGGGTCGACCCAGCTGACAAAGGCGGTCTCAATCGAGCTGTTTGGCAAAGACTCTGCAGTCGCCGGATAGCGGTAAGCTCCGGTAAGGAAAGAGTGATGCCTCTCAGGGAGCCAAAAAGTCAGGCCAGCGATGAACCCCGCGACTACTCCAACAGGCCATAACGTACGGAGCGTTGTCATTTACGGCCTCCACTGCAGAGATGAGCTCATTGCCTCTCCTCTTTGCAGTGGCGCACGAAGATCCTCCTGACGCATCACTGCAGCTGATACGACTAACGAACAGGCCGCAAGAACGATTCCGTAGTGACGACCAAGCTGAAGAAGGGGTAACTGCTTGAGTCGATGATCAAGACCAAGCGCTAGTAGAGCTGCCGTAATCGAGCAAAAGGCGCTAATGAGCACAAGTAATACATATCCCTTTGACTCTCCTGCGGAAGGTCCAAGCCAGAGTGCACTGATGGCGCCAAGACAACCGAGGACTAGATGCGGCGCGATGAACCTCAGTCTGAGTGGATATTTTGGTGTCTGTTTATTTGTGACTCGGAAATCACTACCTCCACTCCAGACTTGATCCACACAGGCAGACAAGACACCTGCTAAGACCCAAGGCCCACGTGAAATCTCAAAAAGGAGTTGTTCCCATCCAAGCAACGTACTGTTGCGTGGGTTCAAAAGACCAACATGCTTGAGCCAATACAGCGGGAGCAAGCTCAGAAGGAACTGACTGAACCAAAGTCCGATGAATAGGGGGTAATAGACACGAACCCATGGCTGGGCTGTCGCCATCGCAAGCGCCGGGAGTACTAGCCCAACAACACTCATGACTCCACGTAATGGGTAAAACAGCTGGCAATACAGAAACTGATACCGAAGGCGCAGGGGCAAACCCGATGAAACGCTCGGTGTGAGTCCAAGGAGGATCACTGCCAAGCTGCGCGACCACTGATACTCCTGCACCATTGCGTCTTCAAAGGTGTCAGGTCCAAGACCATGACAATGAGCATCAATCGCAAAAGCGCCTCGCCAACCTGCTCTGTTAAGTAACAGTGTTGTGGAATGGTCTTCTGCGAGTTCAGGGCCTAAACCACCAATATCAGCTAATGCTTTTGTTCGCACCGCGTAATGGCTGCCAATGCAGAGCGGTGCAAAGCCGTCGTTCAGCCCCATCTGCAATGGGCCATGCAGAACACTTTCAGCATTCAGACGTCCTCGAGCGACCCAGCTGGTGGAGGCGTTTCGATCGCAGATAGAAGGTGCAGCGACGTAGCCAACCTGGGGATCTGCGAATGGATGCGCCATCGCTCTCAGATAACCGGGCTCAGGTCTGTGGTCAGCGTCGAGCTGAACAACCACGTCGTACCTGCGATAGCCGTAATGGTCATAGAAGAATGCGAGGTTCCCTTCCTTGCAGCGACGGCGCCTGGGCCAAGTGCTGTTGTGGTAGTCCGGATGATCCCGGCGGGTTGAAACTTGGACCCCGTTTGTCAGACACCAACTCAAGGTCTCCTCGGTGGGGTCTTCATCAGCGAGCCAAGTGTCATGTTCTGGCTCCTGGCTGAGCATGGCTTCCAAGGTCTCTTGTACAAGCGCCCAGGGCTCTGATGCTGCTTTGGTTACCACCATGGCCAGCTTCAACTGGTTGGGGAATGAAACCTGCGGGTTAATCCGCTTCATCCGGACGACGAAAAGGTAGGTCCAAGCGGGTAGTGCAGTAACCACCATGAGAAGAAGGGTGTTCAAACCCATGCCCCAAGGGCCTGCCCAGTGAGAGGGCTGCAACCACCAAGCCCAAAACAGGCCGATCGCGACGGACCACAGCAAGACCAGTAACAGCAAGACCCGTTGCTGGTCGGGCCTGAGTACTGGAATTAGACGATGCTCAGGCGCTGACATGATTCAGCTCCTGAGTGTTGTAGGTGTTGTTGGACTGATCCCACGCCGCCGCATCAGCAACGATCTGGTTGAGTGACGAGTGCTTCGGTTTCCAGCCCAAAATGTTTTGCGCTTTAGTGGGATCACAGACCAAAGCGGCGGGATCTCCTGGACGTCGGGGCGCCTCTCTCGTAGGGACTTTGGCCTGAAGCTCTGTTTCTACCGCCTGAACGAGTTCACGCACGGAGACTCCGGAACCAGTTCCCAGATTGAAGTCCTGACTGCATCCACCTGCTAAAAGGTGATCTAGAGCGAGTAGATGTGCATCAGCGAGATCACGAACATGGATGAAATCGCGAATCGCAGAACCATCCGGGGTATCAAAGTCAGCCCCGAAGAGTGTCAGTGGGGAACCTCCTCGAGCTGCTGCAATGGCAAGTGGTATCAGGTGCGTCTCTGGCAGATGACGTTCCCCTAGGCCATTCCGAAGATCAGCACCGGCAGCGTTGAAATAACGGAGCACGACTGAGCGCAATCCAAAAGCCTGACCAAAGTCAGTAAGCAACCATTCGCCAACTAACTTGCTGCGCCCGTATGGGCTGATTGGGAGCTTGGCAGAGCTTTCACCCAGCGGAAGATGGTCAGGAACTCCAAAGACCGAACAGCTGGATGAGAAGACAAACGGTGGCAATTGGGAGGGATTGGCATGGAGTGCGGATTCCAAGAGATTCAGCATTCCCGCGACATTGACGCGGTAATAGAGATCGGGGCTAAAGACTGATTCCCCGACATACGCCAAGGCTGCAAAGTGAAGGATGGCGTCGAACCTGTGAAGAGAGAAAAGTGTTCTTAGTGCTTGGTTGTCATTGAGATCCCCTTCAAAGAATTCGATGCCGAAGTGGTCAATGGAGCTGAGATGACCTCGATGGAGGTTATCGAAGACAACAACATGATGTCCTCGGTCGACTAGCCCAGGAATCACATGAGATCCGACATAGCCAGTTCCACCGGTAACCAAAATGGTTCCCATCAGAGTTGCTCTCCTGCGCCGATCGACCACGTCTCAAGGCCTGCAGCACGAGCAGCTACTGGATCGACAACGCGACGGGTATCAAAGAGCCATGCTGGACGACGCATCAAACTGGCCATTAATGACCAATTGAGGTCTCGGTACTCGCGCCAGTCGGTCAAGACGACGACCGCGTCTGCGGCGCGGAAAACATCAGTGAGGTCTGGTTCCACACGGAATGCTCCAAGATTTGATTCAGGCTTTCGCTCTGAAGTCAGGGAGTGCACAATGTCCTGGGATGGGACACACGGATCATGGATTGCCAGATTGGCGCCCTCGGCTAATAATTCAGTACAAATGGAGATCGCAGGGCTCTCTCTGATGTCATTGGTATCAGCTTTAAAAGCAAATCCCAAGATGGCAATTGTTTTGTCTCGGAGCGTACCGAACAACTGACGTACGATCATGCGTACGAGACGCTGTTGGGAATAGCCATTCATCGTGACCACCGATCTCCAGTAGTTGGCTACCTGCTCAAGACCGTAGTAGTCCGCGAGATAGATTAAGTTAAGGAGATCTTTCTTAAAGCAACTGCCACCGAAGCCAGGGCCTGGATTAAGGAAGGCAGCACCAAGGCGTGAATCGCTGCCAATGGCGCGCCGGACCTGAGCAATGTCTGCCCCGGTCTTCTCACATAGGGCCGCGATACTGTTGATGGAGCTGATCCGCTGTGCAAGAAATGCATTTGCGGTGAGTTTGGCAAGTTCTGAAGACCACAGGTTTGTGCGAATGATCCGATCAGGGTCAACCCAATGGGCATAGATATCTGCGAGCTCATCAATAGCACCGGAGCATTGGCCGCCTACGAGAACTCGATCGGGTGACTCAAGATCACTAATGGCTGTGCCCTCGGCCATAAATTCGGGATTGGATAGGACCTCAAAGCGAGCAGCTGGGGAGTTGGCAAAGATTCGCTGCAGAACCTCTGCTGTGCGAACTGGGAGGGTCGAGCGTTCGACGACGATTGTGTGACCCTGCGCTTGCTCAGCGATTTGACGTGCCGCTTTCTCAATGAAAGTTGTGTCAGCTGCAACTCCAGCACCATGACCGTTCCGTTTGGTCGGGGTGTTCACTGAAAGGAACACCATGTCCGCAGTACGTATCCCGTGATTGACATCGGTTGTGAATCTGAGATTTCGATCAAGGACGCGATTCAGAACGGTTTCTAGTCCAGGTTCATAAACAGGCAATGGTCGTTGCCCAATATTGTTCCAAGCGTCGATGCGGTCTTTATCCAAATCGACGACTGTGATGTCTAGGCCGGGACAGCGATCAGCCATAACCGCCATTGAAGGTCCGCCGACATAACCGGCACCAATGCAGCAAATGTTTTGAACCATGGATTGAGTAAGCAGGAAATGACATTCAACGGAGAGTTCTCCAAATGGAGACTTCAACAAATCGCGAGGGGGGGCTTTGCTGAAGACTTTGTATTGAACTCGTTCATAGAGGACAGCATGTGCGTCAGACCTTCCTCTAGAGAAACGGTTGGAATCCAACCGAGTTCACGCTGTGCACGTGTAATGTCCGGGCGACGCTGACGTGGGTCGTCGATCGGCAAGGGACAATAGGTCAGGCGAAGATTTGGGTTAATGCGTGAAATAATTCGCTCTGCTAAATGGCTTATCGGAAGCTCTACAGGGTTACCTAGGTTGACAGGCTCTAGGCACTTAGAGCGCATTAAAGCCGATAACCCTCTGATGAGATCATCCACATAACAGAAAGAGCGAGTCTGAGATCCGTCGCCGTAGACAGTTAGAGATTCAGACCGGCTTGCTTGGTGAAGAAAGTTAGTCACAACGCGCCCGTCATTTAGATCCATGCGGGGGCCATAGGTGTTAAAGATACGTGCAACGCGAACATCAATGTCATGAACCCTGTGGTAATCGAAGGTCAAGGACTCTGCCAGTCGTTTCCCTTCGTCATAACAGGATCTCGGTCCCGTAAAGTTGACATTACCAAAGTAAGATTCAGGCTGAGGTGAAACTAGTGGGTCTCCATACACTTCACTAGTGGACGCAAGCAAGAACCGTGCTTCGCAACGCTTTGCAAGGCCAAGCATATTGAGTGTGCCGATTACATTTGTTTTGGTGGTCGCAATTGGATTCTCCTGGTAATGAACTGGGGAGGCTGGAGAACCTAGGTGCCAAATCTGATCAACCTCAAGGCGCAGAGGCTCGACGA
>Ga0255770_10001029_pt1 | contig 26050 bp, 17 predicted proteins | sample 071ome_22_FD_179968 | JGI IMG/M metagenome (GOLD analysis project Ga0255770, IMG submission 179968) | Coastal salt marsh microbial communities from the Groves Creek Marsh, Skidaway Island, Georgia - 071404AT metaG (version 2) | ecosystem: Environmental > Aquatic > Marine > Intertidal zone >...
ACACGTTCTACAAATTGCATTGCCAAGTGACTTGGCATATTGCCCACATCAACGTAGAATACTCTGCGCTCTGGCGCACGTTGGACACGATAGATAATAATCGCATCCTCAAGCAGTTCTTTCTGCTTGTAAACTTTAAAAATTGTTTCTAACAATGAATTACCAAAAGGATAGTTGTTGTCTAAGCCTTCACTTAATGAAAGATGAACAACGTGTTTAGCATCAACTGTAACTTCGCCGTCGTCAGTTGTAAAACGACTTCCGCTCATAGAACTTTGTGGTTGTCCAACCATTCCTCTAGCGCCGCCTGTTGGCTCATACTGAGAGCCACCGCCGCCTGTAATGTTGCCGTTTGTTTGATACGGAGTAGTTGCAATACCATCTTTAAAATTAAAGTTAATATTTTTTACTACATATTGCTCAGGAATTTTTCCTTCTGATTCGTTTACAATTATACGTGTTACATTTGCAGGATCAACGTGAAACCAACGTTTTGTTTCAGGATCACGCAAAAAGAATTGATCGCCATATTTGAATACATTTCTTAGCACACGAAATATTTTTGTTTCAAAATTTTGTAATTTATTCCATTGTTGTAAATATTTTTGAATAATAGTAGTTTCTGAATTTGTTGCTTTTTGTTTAAAGTCAATAATAAAAGGTGTATTATTAGATTTATTTTTTTGTGTACAAAATTCAGCAAGAATGTCCAATGCAGCATTTACTTCTGAATCTAAATCCATAGTATTATATTGTCCGTAACGTTCTACACGATTAGGTGAACCTACATATACATCTGGAAGATATGACGAATAATTTGATCGTGCTGGTCCTGCCATATTGCCGCCTGAACTAGCATTAGTAAAAGGAGAATATGACCCGCTAGGATTATTTCCTGTAGGTACCGGTGTAAAATATTTTTTCCAACTCATTTATTACTCCTTAAGAATATGTTGCCTTTGCACTAATTTGACCTGATGCTAAATTTGATCCGCCTACTGTACGCTTGGTATTCTTTTCTATTTGTTCGTCGTAATCTCTCATCTCTTGTAATACAACAAGCATTTCTGACATTAAAGTATTTAACTGTTGAGATGCTTGTGTACCACCTTGTGTGGCTGAATTTATTTGACCTAGTACATCTGCTGCGGCAACACCAGTGCCTCCGCCAAACATACCTGTGTTATCTTCAGCTAATGTTTCATTTAGTCTACCTAAAACGTCTACCAATTGCTCCATAGCTAAAGTATAACTTCTTACACCTTCTACGTCAAGTCCTTGTTTTAAAATATCTAAATTGTTTTGTAAATCAGGTAATGATGCAAACTGTGCAATAGCACTTTGTGCATCAGCAATTGCTGCTCCGCCTTCAACAGCAGGTGTTGTATCAGGTGGCTCAGGCGCAGAAGCTGTTGATTCTCCACCGCCACCAAATAAAGACTTGCCTTCTCCGCCTAGCCACGTAGGTAAGAATTGTTTGAAATTTGGCATTTCAAAATCAAAACTAAAGAATCCTTTTACTGCATCTATAATTCCAGTAAACATATCACTTATGCTAGGTATAGTAAAGTTTTCTAAACTAAAGAAACTGGTAACACTAGCCCAAGCATCTGTCATTAAACTAGTAATGCTGAACGATGTTCCTCCTTCTTCTCCTCCGCCACCAAAACTAAAGAATCCTGTAACAGTATCCCAAGCATCACTTGCTAGTTGACTTATGCTAAAATTAATACCTTCAAAGCCAAACCAGCCTGTTACTGTATTCCAAGCGCCGATTGCCAAATCAGCTAACCCTGTAACAAGTCCTACCTGCAGACTAAACCAACCTTTTACTACTTCCCAGGCAGCAGTTCCAAGTGCCGAAATACTAAATGATGTTCCACCTTCCTCACCACCAAAACTAAAGAAGCTTGTAACACTAGCCCAAGCATCTGTCATTAGCTGACTTATACTAAATGTTCCATCACCAAAACTAAAGAATCCTGTAACACTAGCCCAAGCATCTGTCATTAGCTGACTTATACTAAATGTTCCATCACCAAAACTAAAGAATCCTGTAACACTAGCCCAAGCATCTGTCATTAGTTGGCTTATACTAAACGATGTGCCACCTTCTTCGCCGCCGCCAAAGCTAAAGAAACCTTTTACTGTTTCCCACGCATCACTTAATGGCTTCATAATGTCAACACCTTTCCACCATTCTCCTATTCCTGTAAAGACTCCGGTAATAGAATCCCAAGCAACACTAGCCCATTCTTTAAGTTTTTCCCAACCAAACATTGCAGCAAGTCCTGTTAGTGCTGCGCCGATTGCTAGTATTGGAAGAGATATAGGCGCTAATAAAGTAGCACCTGCTGCTAAAATAAATGCGCCAATTGCAGTGCCGAACCCTACAATCAAAGTATCAAGACTTGGTAAGAATCCATCAAGTAAACTGTCCATTATTACACTACCAAAACTTTGTCCAGCATCCATACCAAATGCTTGTTTTAATGCTCCTATAAATCCAAACTCTCTTATGTCGTCAACAAAATCTCCAATTGCATCTTTGAACGCTTGTACTTTTTCTTTGACCATTTGAAAATCTTTTTGGAATTGAGGAGAGCCTAAATATTCTTGTAAACTATTAGCCATAGTTTGGAAGAATCCTAATAAATTGTGTCCGCCTTCGCCTAGTTCAGTTCCAATAAAATCAAGAACACCACTGTCAATAAATGCGCTTTCAAACGTACTTCGAATATTTTGTATTGTTTGCTCAAATGTTGCAAATAAATCAGTAAGAGGAGCTCGCTTTGCTTGTTCTTCAGCAGCTGCCGCGGCATCTGTTTGACGTTGTGTGTATGTTCTTAGATCAGCAAGTGAGCCTAACAATCCATCAAATCCGCCTTCACCCATCAATGCTTCAATTTGAGCAGGATCCATTGAGTCAAATGCACTAGTGATTTGCGGAGCAAGTTGTGCAAGTCGTGCTTGGAATTCTTCTTGACTTAGTTGTCCGCTTGCGTTTGCTTCTGCAAGTTCTTTAAATCCAGGAACCATACTAGACAATACTGCACCAATTTCTGATTGAGGTATACCATCAGATAAGTCTTTGAACACATCACCTAGCCCAGGTAGCATAGTTGTTACGTGAGCCATATTGTTATCAAAGTTTTGCAATGCTTCGCCCGACAATCTTGCTCTTATAACATTAATATTAGCAGCCTGAGCGTTTTGATTCATTTGCTCTTGTAGTTCTTTGCGATTTTTACCTGTTAGTCTTGATAACTTGTCTAGTTCTTCTAAATAACCTTGTGCTCCTGCAATCAGAGACGCATCACTTCTTCCTCTAAGCTGTCCTGCAAGTGCTTGATTTTCTAAATACTCAACCATACCTTCGTTAAGAGTTTGTTGAGTATAACCTAAACTCATTAGTCCTCTATCAGTACTACGAAGTTGTTTAGTCATTTCACCTAAACGATTTGCACCTTGACTAACAGTGCCGCCTAGTAATGTCATCATATCAGAATTACTGCCTACCATTTCAGCAAACATATCTAATGATAAACCTGCATTTGCACTTGCAGTTCGCATAGCCATCATATCATTACCGAAGCCAGCACCAACATCGCTCAAAGATCTAAAAGTATCTATGCTTGTTTGAAAGTATCCAGTTGCTGAAGATAATACACTACCGAATATAGGAACTGCTTCGTATACTTCTCCTATGGTTGTAGCCGAAGTTAGTGCATTTTTAAAATTATTTGCTACTCCAACTAAGGCACCAAATGCGCCTAATACCATACTTCCAGCAGCACTTGCAAGTTCTTTCATACTTGCAGTTGCTTCTCTATTAGCTACAGTAGCTTGTTGTTGGCTTACATTAAAATCATCTACAATGTCTACACCAGAGTCTAATTGTTTTGCAAACTTCTTAACAGATTTGTCAGCATCACTTTTGCCTCCGCCCATTTTTTCCATTGCTCGTAGGAGACTTTGAAGTGTTGCTTCACTAGCAACTCCACCTTCGCCAAAATTAGTAATTTCTACCTGTTCACCAGCCAACTTTGTATTCCTGAGTTATATACGCATATAAATAAAATAGATACATACTTTTATAATGTATTTATGCGGAGAAAATTATGGCTGAATTTAACCCAGGATCGTTCCAAGGAAATATAGAACCAAATCCTTTACAGAAATATTTTAGACAACCTAAAGTATATGTTACATTACCTAGTAAAGGAATGTATTATGCAGAAGGTTCTATTGATATGCCAGAAAACGGTGAACTTCCGGTTTTAGCAATGACTGCAAAAGACGAATTAGCTATGAAAACTCCGGATGCATTGTTAAATGGACAAGCAACTGTTGATGTTATACAAAGTTGTGTTCCAAATATAAAAAATGCTTGGAAACTACCTAGTATAGATTTAGATGCACTGCTTATCGCTATTAGAATTGCTACTTATGGCGAAACTATGGAAATTACTACAAAAGTGCCGAATATTGGAGACGAAAAGGCGTTTTCAATTGATCTAAGACAAATACTTAATCAGATTGTTACTAAAGACTATGAAAATCATATTCAAGTTAACAATATGAATGTATACATTGAACCACTAACATATCAAGAGTTTACAGAAGCAAGTATGAAAACATTTGAAGAACAAAGAATTTTTGCTCTTGTAAACGATGATAGTTTAACTGAAGGTGAAAAACTTGCAAGATTTAGTAAAAGTTTTGCAGTACTAACTGATTTAACAGTAAAAACATTAACAAAAAGTATTAAAAAGATTTCTATAGGCGATACCGAAGTTTCAAATCAAAAACATATTCAAGAGTTCATAGATAATGCAGATAAAGAGTTTTATTCTTACATAACAGAACATCTTGATAAACAAAAAGAAAAATTTGCTATCGAACCATTTAAAGCTACATCTACCGAAGAAGAAATAGCCCGCGGTGCGCCGGAATCTTTTACAGTTCCAATTACGTTTGACCAATCAAATTTTTTCGCATAAGGATCTTGCCTCTGACTACGGGTGAGATCCTACAAGAAGTTAAAAAGTATTCCGGTGAACAGAAACAAATGAAGTCAGAATTATTAAAAATTTGTTGGTATATGCGTGGCGGAATTACATTAAATGAAGCTTATGATTTATCTTACGAAGATAAAGTTTTGATTAATGATATTATAAAAGATAACTTAGAAACAACTAAGAAAACAAAACTACCGTTCTTTTAATTACTGTCCAACTTGCCCATAATCACTTAATTTTTGACTTTTGTCAAAATCCTTGTTAACAGTAAGAGATTTTTGTAGTTGTTGTTTTACTATATCAGATATTCCAGCTTTTTTAATAGATGCTACAAGTGATTTTAGATCAACTTGTTCTCCAGCGGCTTGTTTAGGCAATTTAACTTGACTTTGTTTTTGTATTTGTGCAATTGCATTATCTTCAAGCCCTGTACTTTGTAAAATATTAAGAATACTACCAGTGTCTGTTGGTTTTCCTGCCTTTTTCCACAGTTTTTCTAGTTTACCTGCTGTAATACTTTTACCTGTCTTTTTAATTTTATCAATAACACCTGCTTCTTGCAAATATTTTTCGTATTCTGCATTTAAATCCACAGATTCTTTTTTATTTCTTTTATCATCGGATGCTTGTGCAGCACCTTGAGCTAATGATGAAATTCCATTGTTTGCAGCAGCAACAAATTGATACAAACTATCGTTGTTTCTTGCTTCGGTGCCTGCATCTGCTAGTGCTTCTATATAATCATCTGATCTAATTTCTTTTGCAAAGTCTGATAATTGATCAAATGCTTTATTAGCAGTTTCGCCACCTTGACGTATAAGATCCATTAAGTCGTTTACAACTTCAGCATCCTCAGGTAACACTTTTATATTAACACCTTTAATAGTTTCTGTCCATTCATATCCAGGAGCACGTATTGTAGATGTAGCACCATAATCAACTCTTGCAAATTCACCTTGATCAATAACTTCGCCACGCATTCCTTGGAAAAAATCTCCAACCTGATCTGCAACTGCACCAACAAGAGCACCAATTGCTGCTGTTTTAACTGCTTTGCCTACAGATGATGATAATTTTTCACCTTGTAGTAAATCTTTAGAAGCACGAAGTACTAAACCAGCAGCAGCGCCGCCTGCAGGACCACCAGCAAATGCAGCAATAGTAGTTAGAATAGCAACTGCAATACTTGCTTTGCCTGGATTTTCTTTTGCCCAGTTACTTACGTTTTCAATACCTTTTACAATTTTACTATCTGAATTATTTTTCTTAATGTCTGCTTTAAGTTTTTCAAATTTTGCATCAGCATTTTTAATTGGACCAGCTTTTTGTGCCATTCTACCTAGTTCATCAATTTTAGCATTAACTTTTTTAGCTATATCAACAGGTAGCATTGCTGCACTTGCTGCTTTACCGAGTAGATTTTTGTTATTACCACTTTTATCTGCAACTTCTTCAGCACTTTTAAATACAGATAAAATTTGATCAGGTGTTAATTCTGCTTCTGCTAGTTTTACAAATTGTTCAAGTAACGGCCAAAGCTCTTTTTCCCAACGTGTCTGATATTGTTGTTGAGCTTCGGTAAGATCTTGCCAGCCTTCTTGCAGTATTCTGTGTGATTTGTTTTCATAAAGCGTTACTTCTTGTAGTTTCATAGCATTTTAACCAATTGTTGTTTTTCTTCTGGTGACAATTTAGATAGTTGAGCCTGTATCTCTTTAGGTATTTGTGTTTGTTCTGGTTCAGCAGACATAGGCTTACTTGGAACACCAGCAGGACTAGGCTTAAATGGTTTTTTAGTTTTAGGATCTAATAATTTTTCTCTAGGTATGTTAAATGTTTGACCCTTTGCACCTTTAACACTTACTTTTGAGTCGTCACCGTCTTCGCTTTTGCCTACAACCGTTGCTGTAGTTTCTTTTCCTGCTTTTGAAACAAATAAAACCTGTTGATTTGGTGTAAATTGTACCTTAGGTTCTTCTGCAGGCGCAGCCTGCCCGTCATCGGCACCAGATTTTTCAGAATCAGGGTCTGTTTCGCCAGCTCCTTGCTTTCTTTTAAATGCTTCTTGTGCAACAGCCATTAAAATGTCATCTAACTGTTGTTTTTGTAATACTCCACTAGGTATAGTTTGCAGTGTTTTATGTTTTTTAGTTTTTAAAAATGCTTGGAGATCTTCACCTGTTGCTTGTCCTACATTTTTATTTTGATTTCCTAAAAATTCAGCAAATTGTTTATGTAATAAATTAGCAGTAGACCCAAGATTCACCTTACCAGCAAGATTAGCTGCTTTTGACTTAGCCCTAGCACTCGGTAATGCATTTAAAGTTCTAGCCCCAGCTCGTTTTAGAGTTTGTCCAATACCACTTGCAGGTATTTCATCAAGTTTTGTTAATTCGTCAATCTTCATTTGCCATAGTGATCCATTATTACATAGTATTTATAAGTTTTTAATATCTACTTCGTAGATATTAGTTTTCGCTATCGCTCAAACTATTACTTCGTATTAGATTTGTATGAAAGAAGTGATATATTTGAAGAAAACGCATTACGAATGTAATGCGTAATAGTTTCACGTAGATTGTTTCAGTCAGACGGAACCTGTTACGGTTCCATCTAATCTCAAATTTGTGCTTCACGTGAGTTCGCCACAGCCGAGACTTGGAAGTAGGTGTTTTCTGCTGTACAATGGGCTCTGACCTTTCCCAACCTACGTCGACATCGCTTTCGCTACCCGTTGCTTCGTTCCTAGTGCATACGGTTTTTATGTACAATGTGCAGTTTTTCGACAGCCAACAATCAGTCTACGTCAATCAAACGCTCTACTACCGAACGCCGCTTAACGTGTTACGTGTGCTCCTATACGGATGCTTTTTCCACAGCGGTATTTCTAGTCTGGCCCGCCAACCTTATGTGTTGGATTGTTTTGCCTTGATGCTATGTTCTAGCAATGCCTGTCGTAATTTGTCTGAACCGCCAACTCTAACATTAATAATACCGTTGTAATAATCATCTCTCTCTAATACACGGCGGTCAAACTGTTCTCGTGCCTCTATGTAGGACATTTCTCCACGGCCTTTGCATAGGTATAATATTTCTCTTGTGAAGTTTTCTGGGCCTAGTGCTTCAACGTCAGCGTTGAGTCTATCAGATGAACCCCAATAGTCCTTCCAATCGCTTTCTTTGTAGCCTCTGCGTTTATTTTTTTTGCCTTTGAGAGGTGGTTTTGTAGTTTTAAATTTTGCTAGTTTTTTGCCTACGTACTTTTGCCCAGTGGTAAGATTAGTTATGAGATAAACAAATCCTTCATACTCGTCTGGTATTGTATCAATTTGTTTTCCTTCATAAGTCCATTGCATGAACTTACTTACCGAAGCCTATGTTAAATATTATCTTTTTTGATTTTCCTAGTTTTATTATGCGTCTCGTGTATTTCTTCCATACGTGTCTTTGCTAATTCTCTAATTTCTCTAAGACATTTTCTTACATATCTATGAGTCCGCACAGAATTACGAGCTTCAAATTTTTCGTTTGCCTTAAAATATTCTAAATAAGCCTTTACTAGTTTGTCTTGAGTGTCTTCCATTATTCTACAATATCTACATCGTTTGCATATGATGTAAATCCATTTTCTTTTATTACCTTTAACACATGATTAACTCTTCCTACTAATTCATCTTTATGACTAATTAAAAAGATGTTTTTACTGCGTTCTCTAGTCATTTTTTTCAAAATTGCTAGTGAGTTTTCAACTCCAGCAGTGTCCATACCCGAATCAATTAATTCATCAATGAATAACAAGTTAATATTTTGATATAGGCTCTCCCAAACATCACGGAATGCAAAACTCATACCCAATATCAGTCTGTTTCTTTCACCTCGTGATAGATTATCAAAGTCTAAGTCTTGTCCTAGTTGCGTAATTTCAACATTTAGGTCGTTTTGAAAAACAACTTGATGAGGAAGTCCGAGTCGATCAAGATAATATGTTAGTCTATTGTTCAAATATGCAAGGTTCTGATCTATAATCTTTTTGCGTATAAACGAATCTTTGTTTGTTAGTAGTTTAAGTAAGAATTCTTGATGTTCTTTAAAATTAGTCAGAGTGTTTACTGTGTCCCAATTTATTTCTTGTATTGCAGATGTGTTTAATTCATCGATTTGATCTTGATACGGATCAATTTCTTGTTGTTTATTTGATAGTGCTTGTTTTAAACTGTCAACATTATTTCTATGTTCATATGCTTCTTTAATAGATTCATAAAAAGTATTAGGTCGACCGTTAAGATCGCCTATATCTTCTAATGATTTTATTGCTTCTTCTAATTTTTCGGCTACTTCAGACTGATAAGCAATAGCATCGTTTAATTCTTTTGTTTTTATTAACTCGATTTCTTGTTTTTTATCGTCATGTAGTGCTTGTCCACAAGTATAACAAGTTGCATCTTCTAAATCTCCGATGTCTTTTTCTGCTTTTTCTACACTCTTAGATGCACGTAACATTGCGCTCTCTAATGTGCTTTTTTCTTTATTAAGAGCCGTAATTGCTGCGTTTAACTCTGTCCAATTTTGAAGTTTTTCGTGTGCATCTAGTTCTACTTCAATATCTAATTTTTCTAATTCATCTATTGATTTTTCTAGTTTGCTAGTATCTGCATCTTTTTTTGATAACCATGCACGTTGTCTACTTACAAGACTTTCTATACTTGCTTCGATTTTACTGTTAGCTGTTTTAATAGCTTCTATCTTAAGAGTTTCTTCGGTAATTGCATCTTTTGTAGTACGTATTTGGTCTTTTAGTGCGTCTGCTTTTTCAGTTAATAGTGTTATGCCCAACAATTGTTCAATAATTGCACGTTGATCATTAGCCCGCATACTTAAAAACGGCTCTGAGTATGTGTTTAGTGCAACAATATGTTTAAACATATCATGACTCATACCTAATAAGTCGTCAATTGTTTGTTGTGTCTTACGACTATCGCCTTGTGATTCGTCTGTTAGGTCTTGCTCGTGTTCGTTTATATAAAACTTGAGTACATTAGGCGATCTACCTCGTTCAATGCGGTAGTTGATGTTATCTTTTTCAAAATGTAGTGTAACTAACATACCTTTAGAATTAGTCTTGTTAATAAGATTGTTTCTTTTGATGTTAGTTAGTGCTTGACCGTACAATGCATAACTTAAAGCATTGATAATCGTAGTTTTGCCAGTACCGTTGCGTGATCCACTGTCATCGCCGCCTTGATCTAAGTTCTCACCAAGCACAAGAGTAAGTTGCTCATTGTTGAAGTCAACAGCTTGGGTTTGATTACCTACACTCATAAAATTTTTGACGGTTAAATCCTTTAGTTTAATCATATTAGTGTTCTAATCCATTGTAAATGTCTAATAGCATCTTTTTATCAAAGTTTTCAGTGTCAAGTTCGGAAATTTCACTAGCAACAATTTGATCTACACTTTCAAATTGGCCAATGTCTAAATCCGTTGTAATTTCTTCTATTTGTTTTTGAGGAATTAATGTAATTTCTCTACACTTATATTGATCTATAAATGTTTCTTTAATAAAACTTGCCTCTTCATAACTAATAGGCAAGTCTAATGTTACACGAAGGTACATGTTTGGTTTAATTAATGTGTCTTTTTCGTCAATCAACTGTGATAGTTTGACTGTACGGTATTTTGGACAGTCCGGCCAGTTGATATATTCTGGTTCCGCATTGTTCTCACGGTCTAATATCATCATACCACGGTCGTCATCCCAAGCATCTGCATAGTTGTGTGGGAAAGCATTACCAATATAGTGGATCTTGCCTTGCTTTTGACGCTTGTGGAAGTGTCCTGAGAACACATACTCTTGATTCTTGAAGTGTTCGCTCTTTAGTTCACCATGATCTGGCATTTGTACCATAGCATTCATATAGAAACTAGGCAATTCAAAGTGTCCAAACATATATTTGGCTTGTAACTTCTCTATACGTTTCCATTCATCGCCAACAAGCCAAGGAACTAGTGCAACATCATCTTCTTGCAAGATTTCGTCTACAAATGTTACGCCGGGAATATGTTTTCCAAATATAGTTGAACTTACTTCACGTTTGTCTTTATAATACAAGTCATGATTGCCTACAAACATGTAAAACTTGTCAAAGGCTGCACCAAGTTTTTCTAAACTACGAATAGTAGCATCCATTGTAGTAAGATTTAGTGAATTACGGTTGTGATGCCAGTCTCCACAAAAAATAGCTGTTTCACAACTATGATCTTTTGCAATTTCAATAAACCAATCTACAAATTTTTCGCAATCGTCGTTGTGTACACGACTATTGCCTTTTAAACCGAAATGTATATCCGTAAAAACGGCAGCTTTTTTAAACAAGTGATATCTCCATGTATACTGTGTCTAAGTATATAGGTTTTTTAAACACTTGTCAACCATTATTTTGTAAATGGCGACTGAGACGCCTCTTCATTTCGTTTAACACTTGCTTCCCATTCACCTTCATGTTGTCTAGTATAGCTAGGATTCAATCCGTTTTGTTCTAATATATCGTCTCTAATGTTTTGATTACGCTTTTCAATATTAATTACACGCACAAAACTATTTGTAACTGCTGCTGTATAGTAAGCAAACGGATTATTTGACTTAGATTCGTCAAATTGTAGTCCTATTTGTGAAAGTTGTAGAATAGCTTGACCTTTCATTTCGTCATTATAAGTATAACCCCGAACATTTCCGCGAGTAGCATAACGATCTACCAATTTTAACCACATGAGTGCAAGTTTGTCTGTTGCTTTTCCGTGTTTATTATTAAAATATCCGTTTTCCATGCCGCCTTGCCAATGTGACTTACCTACACATACTAGTTCACCGTCTTCGGTAAACTTAAAATGTTGAAAAGGTGGAAAATTTAATTTTACTTTTGTGTCAGCAACAGTTTTAGGATTTTTTTTCCGTCCAGGTTCGTCTGGAATGTGGTCGAACGTCATGATTCGAAAAATTAATTCTTCTTTTGAAATTGATCTGTAATCAATTTCACAATCGGCCTGTTTGCATTTTTCTCCTGCTAAACGTCTACGTTCATAATCTTCGGTACTCAAGCGTTTTGCTTTATTTCTTTTTGCTTCTGCGATTGTTCTAATGTTTATTCTATCTACGCTGTCTAAAATTATATCATAGTCAGCGTACTCTTTGTCAACATAACTATTAAAAGTATTTTTTGATCTATGTATTTCTTTAAGTATGTCTTTGTTGTTAAGATAATTTTTTTTCCTCATAACTACTCCAGTTGTAATGTATTTATTATAATATACGTAGATAATTTTGTCAACTAAATACTTATGGAGATATATCGTTATGTCAATTTTAAGTTCATTTAGTAACCTTGCTGGTAATATTATAGGATCAAACATCGTACAAACATCTCAAAATGTTTCGCGAGTAACATCTAGTCTTAACACAGCAATAACTTCTTTTAGAAATATATCGCAAGGTAGAGGTAATACTGTCAATAATGTAGCAAACGCACTTGGAGCAGTTGATACTCTAATAAACGGTCGAAGCGGAACACTATCACAAGTTGGATCTGCAATAAGGATGGCAGGCAATGCACTTCAAGGAGTGTCTTACGGAGCATCACCGGAAGGCAAAAACTTTATAAGAGCTATAATTAGAGATGATTATAACACAGTTGACGCAGTTGACTGGCGAGTAAAAATACAAGCACCTAGTGAACTTATACAAGGAGAAGTATTAAGACCAATAAGTAATACAGATAATTGTATGATTTTTCCTTTCACACCTACAGTTATTATCGGTTCTAGTGCAAATTATTCACCAGTGCATCCTACTCATACAAACCATCCATTTTATGCGTATGAAAATAGTCAAATTGACAATCTTACCCTTACAGGAGAATTTTTTAGTGAAAACGACGATGATGCAAGATATTGGGTAGCGTGTTTACATTTTTTACGTACAGTAACAAAAATGTATTATGGCAAAAGTAATAATTTAGGAAATCCTCCACCTGTTTGTAGACTTAATGGGTACGGAAAACATGTTTTTAATAATGTTCCTATACTTGTAACTAACTTTACTACAGACATGCCTGCAGATGTAGATTATATTGAGTGCGATATAGGCGGAGAAGTAACTTATGTTCCTACTCAAAGTATAATTACGGTAACTGTTGTACCTAACTATGCTAGAACAGCCCATAGTAGATTTAGCTTAGAAGCTTTTGCAAGGGGTGATTTTATACCAACTGACGAAGGATTCATCTAATGGCAGATTTGACAAATAATAATATTCAAAAAATAAAAAATAAAGGTCCTTACGGAAAAACACCTATCAATAGTGCAGGTTTTTTAGATATAATGAGAGCAAGACCTGTGCCTGTTGCTGGAGATGATATTTTTTATGAAATAGTACCTGCATATACGTATAGACCTGACTTATTAGCTTACGATTTGTATTCTAGTAGAGAATTATGGTGGATTTTTGCGCAAAGAAATCCTGATGTACTTAAAGATCCAGTTTTTGATTTTATAGCAGGCACAAAAATATATCTACCGCAACGTAAACATTTAAAAAGCATACTAGGAGCATAAATGCCGGCAATCTGGAAGAATACTGGTGGAGCACTTGCAACCGCAGCAACAGTTACAACAGCAGTCAACGCAATTACAGGTAGAACTGTAAATGCTGCCGCAGGTATAAATGAAGTAGGCAGTATTGCAGCTGGCTTTAGTAATTCTAACGATCTTATTACCAAAACTGCCGATGATATATTCAACATGGCACAAGGTGCCATAAATGCACAAGCTACTGGAACAGGCGTTTCTAATGTTTTAGCAGGATTTCAAGCCGGAGGTTTTAATTTTTTACAAGAATCAGGTGCACTTAAACTAGATAATATCTTATCTTCGGTAGCAGAAAATCCCTTAGGTGATTTAACGCAGACAGTTACTGGAAACTTAAATTTAAGCATTTTTGACGGTATCGGTTCAAGTGAATTAAGTTCTATAAGCAACGCTATCGCAGGTACGTTAGGAAACTTTAACTCACCTGCTGATTTTATAGGTGAATTTAGTTTTGACACTCTTAATAATATTATAGGTGGATTTAATGATATATCTAGCTTTACTAATCAAATCATAAACGTGGTACCAAAAGAATTTGATTCTATATTAGGTGCTGTCGAAGGCACTTTTGGTCGATTGCGTGAACTTGCAGAAGAAATAGAAGATAGGAGCGGTATAGGACTATTTTCTGATGTGATAGGAAACACAGGTAATGTAACAGGATCGGGTGTCAAACCTAATTTTATATCTAATCCTCTTAAAGAATTTAACTCATTCAACTATGTGATTACATTAGGAATATTGTCTACTACAGAACTTAATAATCCGCTACTTTTGCGAGAAGATGGATTCCAAAAAATTATTGCACGAACAGGCGGCGGAAAATATGAAAAAAGACATCGTATTCCTATCGAAAATGAAATAGGCGGTGACGCAGAATATTTTATAGAATCTTTAACAACAAAAGGAATTATTCAACCTAATCAAAAAACAGGAGTTACTCTTGGTACAGACATGAGATTTACTGTATTAGAACCTTACAGTATGGGTAATTTTATACAATCTCTAGTCACCGCAGCAGAAGATCTAGGTTACCAAAATTATAACAGTGCTCCATTTGGTATAAAAATAGAATTTGTAGGTTGGAATGAAAACGGAACAGAAAGTATTACAACAGTCCAAGCGCCTGCATATATACCTATACAAATTATAAATGTAAATTTTGCTGTAAATGGTTCAGGATCAGAATACGAAGTTAAAGCTGTTCCGTTTAGTGAAATTGCTTTGAGCGACGAAGCAGCAGAAGTTAAATCAGATATTAATACTGTAGGTACAACTGTTGCTGATGTGTTATCAGGTGTTGATCGATCTGTTGCAGCAACCATGAATCAAAGAACAGCTACCCTTGAAGAGTCAGGAGCTCAGCCTAACGGAGACAGAGTTATAATTGCTTTTCCAAAAGATCCTGCGGCTATTATGAAAATTGTGGCAGGGCAAATGACAGTTCCTGATGTTACAAAAACAGCAGCAGAACAACTACAAATAGAAAGAGGATTATCTGAATTACCAGAAGGCGATCCTAGGAAAGAAGAATCTCTATCAAATGTAGTTGTACCGTCAAAAAATACAATAAGTTCTAATTTGGAAAACTTTTCTCGAGATATAACTTTTATGAATCAAATTGGACTTAGTTTATTAGTAGAAGATGATAATCAAGGCGGAACCGCAGCAGCAGCAGATCCTAGTGCATCTTACAACGATGAAGGCGTTGCTGACACTACAACAACTGAATTATCCGTTTCAGAAAAGGCAAGAGAAAAATCATTTGCCGCAGGAGAAAGAATAGATGCAATAATTGAAAAAGTATTAGTTGATAGTATATATGCAGCAGAAAATGCAGAAAAAGTTAATGATACTGGTATTAGACAACTTTATAGAATTAATACTCATGTGTTTCTCGACAACGATCCAGAAGCTGAAAGACGATTTGGAAGAAACCCAAGAATATATGTTTATAGTGTGGTTCCTTTTTATGCAGATGATGCCGCATTTCAAGCCCCGTCGGGTACTGCGCCAAACCGTGCTGCATTACGTGCCGCAGCAAAAAAAGAATTTAATTACATTTACACAGGCAAAAACGATGATGTTTTAAATTTTGACATACAATTTAATAATGCATTTTTACAAGAAGCATATTCTAATTTTGGTATGAACCAAGGTTCAAGAGCATCAGGAACTTCAGACAAGAAAACTGCGCAAAACACTGGAGATCAAAAAGGTGCCACTGTACCAGAAACTAATCAACAATCTGACACAGGAGGTGTTGGAACAGGAAGCATTAGTGAAACTAACAAATTCCCAATAACTGGAGATAGTAGAACAACCGATGTACGCAAAAGAATAGCAGAAACATTTCACCAAAGATTTTTGAATAGTAATGTTGATATGCTAACTGCTGATATAGAAATTATGGGAGATCCTTATTTTCTTCCTACCCAAACAGGAAACTATATAGGAGATAGGGGAGACGGTCCATCAATCACGCAAGAAGGTTATATGACGTATATCGAAAATCAAGTATATATAATAGTTAACTTTAGAACTCCTGTGGATTATTCTATAACTGGTGATAATGTTGTTTTTTCAAAACTTGTACCTGAGTTTAGTGGCATATATCAAGTAATAAGTGTTGAAAGTTCTTTTGCTGGAGGTAAATTTACACAAAACATGTCTTTAGTAAGAAGTAGAGGACAAGAGAATGAAGAAGGAACATCGCAAGGATTTGTAAGTATAGACGACAGCGTAAGTGTCAACAAAGGTGTAGCAGATGATACAATTGACGGCGAAGTAGGGGGCACCGGCCCAGGCACAGTTACAGATGATCCTTGCGAATCGCCCATAAAGAAAATATTAACAGATATAGGAGATGCAGCAGATAATGTGCTATCTAATGTCTTTCCTGAAGTTAACACAGTGCTTACAAATGTACCCACATTAAGCATAGCAGGTGTTACATGGAAACCGCCACAAAACGCATTTTCTACTTTTCCTGGACTAAGGAAAGACATCGAAAATGCAGCTAAAGATATCGAAAAGGCAGTTAGTGATGCACAATCTGCTGTTGATGCAATAACAGGTCGAGGAATAGGTTAATGGCAGTAACAATTTCGGATCAAGACAGAGCATTAATTAGATTAATAGCAGACGGCGAAGCTGTGCGTAGCAATCCTTATTGCAGTGTATGGCCTGGACATGTAGAGCCTGAACTTGTAAATATGACATTGTCGCAAGTTGAAGCATACCAAACACAGCGTTTAAATGCAGGAAGAAGATCTAGTGCTGTAGGAAAGTATCAATTTATTAAAAGCACCCTAAAAGAGTGTGTTGGTTATTTAGGATGCGATCCTCTTAGGACAACTTTTTCACAAGACGTTCAAGATGCAATGATAATTAAACGTCTTGAACGATTCAGAAGATATAATGAATGGAAAACAGGAAGTATTAATACAGGACAATTTATGGTATTTTTAGCAGCAGAGTTTGCTAGTATGCCTGTTCCTTATGATGTTCCAGCAGGAAGTGTATACAAAAATTCTCCTAGAAGAAATTTAAGAAAAGGACAGAGTTTTTATGCAGGCGATGGATTGAATAAAGCAAACCATGATCCAGACCACTTATATCAAGCACTTGAAGATATAAAGGCCGGAGGCCGCGGAGAAATACAAGAAGTAGATGTAAGCACGTCAGGCGCTAATAGAGCTTTGCCTGCTAGCGGAGTAAGTGAAAGAGCCCAAGTAGAAAGAGCATCTGCAGGGTCGGGCGTAGGTGCTTATCGTGGTACTAGGGCAGGTGCCGCTCCTTTACCTGCTACAACACTGCCAACTGTAGCAAATCCTTATGTTTACTATCAAATAGATCCGTTGGACGATAGATATGACTTTCGTTCTGGAGAGAAAATAAAAGATATATTAATTCATGGCATAAGTGCAGCAGCAGCTTCTCCTGTAGAAATAACATCTGTAGGCGAAGCAAATACTACAACAAATGCAGGAGTTATTGCACCGGTGCCTCCCGAGCAAAACCCAGACGCAGCCGATCCAAGAGGCCAAGAACAATTGCCAGATTTAGTGCCTAAAGAAATTCCAAACCCCTTGCCTGTAGATGCTTTGCCTAATATTGATGATATTGCTCCTGAGCTTCCATACCCAGACGATATTATAAATGATGCGTTAGGCAGTGTTAGATCATTATTTCCTGACGATCTTGCAGGGTGTGTAAATAAAGCAGTTACTGATGTTACAAATAGTTTAAGCGATACTGTAACAGATGTTACAAATGCTGTCACGGATGTCGCTAAAAGTTGGATTAATACATAATGCCTAGAAATGAACCACCTAGAAAAGGAACAACTTATACAAGGTCAACACGAGAACTGCCACCTATTAAAGCAGGTGTTCCTTACGAAGCTGTTGTAGTAAACAATTTAGATGTGAATAGTATGGGCACCTTAGAAGTAGAGCTTTTAAATTATACTTCTGCGGGAAATTTGCCAGAAAAAAGTGGACAACTTGAAACAGTAAAATACCTTAGTCCATTTTATGGCGTTACACCGGGTAACGGTTTAACACAAAACGATGGTTATGAATACACCCAAAAAAGTTATGGATTTTGGGCTGTACCACCAGATGTTGGCACTAAAGTATTAGTTATTTTTGCTGAAGGTAATAAGAACTTTGGTTATTGGATCGGATGTATCCAAGATGATTACATGAACTTTATGTTGCCAGACGGTCGTGCAGCTACTTCTCTAACTACTGATAATACACCTGAACACCTCAAAGGAGGAAAACTGCCCGTTGGTGAATATAATAAGGTAGTAGAAACTGGCGAAAAAGTTGATCCTACTTTATTTGATAAACCTTATAATAAAGATTTTACCCAAATATTAGAAGTACAAGGTTTACTCTCAGACGAAGCCAGAGGCACTACAACATCAAGTGCTAGACGTGATTTTCCTAGTATGGTTTTTGGATGGAGCACCCCTGGACCTAGAGATAAAAGAACTAACTCACCAAAATTTGAAGTTGGCCCTGATGGCAAAAAAGTACAACTTCCGTACAATAGACTAGGCGGTTCTAGTATAGTTATGGATGACGGCGATGAACGTTTTGTAAGAGAAACTCATGCAGAAGATGGTCCTCCTAGATATGTTAACAAAGGAGCTAATTTTCCAGGTGGCGACGAAACAATACTTCAAAATGAATTATTTAGGATAAGAACCCGCACCGGTCATCAAATACTTCTCCATAATTCAGAAGACTTAATTTATATTTCTAATAGTAGAGGAACTGCGTGGATAGAATTAACAAGCGACGGCAAAATTGATATACATGCACAAGATAGTATCAGTGTGATGAGCAACCAAGATATTAACTTTACAGCAGAACGAGATTTTAATATTGATGCAGGTAGAAATATTAATATGAGAGCGCAAGCACGATACAGTGACGGACAAAAAACAATGGACGGTCTTGAGTGCGGAAGGGTCCAAATAGAAAGTAAGTATGATACTAATATATTAGTAGGTGACGGATACAAGAGAAATGTCTTAGGTACAAGCAACGTAAAAATAGATCAAGAAAGTTATATAACAGTAGCAGGAAACCAAGATACTACTGCTGGTAATATTTTTGATACATCAAAGGGGACTTTTAACCAAAAGTCTGCTCATAGTTTTTACAGAGAAAGTGCAAGTAATATTAATGATTTAGCAGCTGGAATTTATAATAACAAAGCTGATGGTATAAATTTACATTCTTTATCTGACACAAAAATACTAAGTGTGGCAAACTTTGACACAATTACACAAGGCAGCCAATTAACAACAGTTACAGGTGCATTTGATATTCAGTCTGATTCACAACATTTTGAAGCAGCAAATGGTATTAATATGCTAGGCGGAACCGCAATTGCAGGAGATGCAACTAAAATTTCTTGGAATACACAAAAAGCTGTCGCAGGAACAGCAGCATCAACTGCACTTAGCGCAACTGCTGCAACTGCTGCAAAACCTGCAGAACCGATTATTCCCTTACCGCAAGTTGTTTTACCTTATGTATTTACTGGAGCACAAGACACGGTGCCGTACGAAAGTATACTCACAAGAGCTCCACAGCACGAGCCTTGGCCGCATCATGAAAATCTTAATCCGCAAGGATTTAAACCTGATCAAACTGATAGAGAATCAACTGGACAATTAGCACCAGCGGATAGAATACTTACACCAGATACATTCACAAAGTCTAAGTCTAATATTCAACAAAGTTCTCAAGTTTTAGGTTCTTCTGGCAATGACAATTATGGGACACACGGTGATGGACAAATTGTGTTAGGTGAAGTTGAAATACCAGAAAACGTTCCTGGAGCAAGCCAAATTAGATCAATAGAAAACTTTGAACTTGATTTAGAAAGAGGAGATCGTACTGGTTGCAACAGATTCTTTAAGGGAGACGGCCCATTAGGCACTATCACTACTAAAAAGAGAGGCATATCAACACAAATTGCAGAGGTTTGGGTACCTAATTTCCAGGGCTTTATTGATGCTTTGGAAGATAGCGGATATGAAATTAAAACGTTGCTTGGTTATTGCAAACGTAACATAGGAAATTCTAGCAGATGGAGTACACACGCCTCGGGTGCTGCAATAGATATAAACCCACCAAATCCTGTTAAAAATACATTCCCTAACGGATGGTATCAAAGCCGTCCTGTAAATGCACCAATGACAGACATGCCTGAAAACACAGGAGAATTAGCAAAATCGTTTGGACTAGGATGGGGCGGTGCCTGGACAAATTCTGATGATGCTATGCATTTTAGCACTGCTGCTAATGAGGGCGGAAATTATAGATTTGTTCCTGGTATAATACCACAGGGTCCTAGTACTGATCAACAGATTACAGACGAAGGCGATCCTAGAGGCAGAGATTACTATCAGGCACCTGCAAAAGAAATTACAGAAGAAAGTGAAGCAGAATCACCAACATCTGCAGAAAATACTAATAATCCAGGACCACAAAATGCTGACGGAACCTCTAATGTGCAATAGGTAAATACAATATGAGCGAACTTGAGCAAAATATTTACAAAAGAATACAAGTACCTAGTACAAATATTCAGCCAAAGCCATCTAGGTCTTATAGAGGATTCTATTCAGGAAATCCTACAAAAGGGTTTAAACTGTATGATCATGATTTAATCAAACAAGACTTAATAAATCATTTTCATATAAGACAAGGAGAAAAATTAGGAGATCCTGGGTTTGGATGCATAATTTGGGATATCTTGTTTGAGCCATTTACTCCTGCATTACAACAAGCAATTATTGAGAATGTTACTTTTATAATAAATTATGATCCTAGAGTACAGGCGGAGAATGTTATTGTAGATACCTACGACAATGGTATACAAATTACTGCAACAGTAACATTTTTAGATTATGCAATAAGCGAAGAAATGCGTTTTACATTCGATCAATCAGTTGGTTTAAGTCTAAGAAATTAAACACGCACATAATTAAATCATATAAATACTTTGTAAAAAGGAATGTGCTATGTCTTCAAGTGATAGACAGACTAGGCTTTTAGTAGCCGAAGACTGGAAAAGAATATATCAAAGTTTTAGGAACGCAGAATTTCAAAGTTATGATTTTGATAATCTTCGCAGAGCGATGATTAATTATCTGCGTCAAAATTATCCAGAAGATTTTAATGATTACATTGAATCTTCAGAATATCTTGCTCTAATAGATATGATTTCTTTCCTTGGGCAAAATTTAAGTTTTAGAATTGATTTAAACGCAAGAGAAAATTTTCTAGAAACTGCAGAAAGAAGAGAAAGTGTGTTACGTTTAGCACGTATGCTTTCATATAATCCAAAGCGTAATCAAGCTGCAAACGGACTCATGAAAATTACAACAGTAAAAACTACTGAGACTTTATTTGATAGCTCTGGCGTAAATTTATCTAATAATGTAATTAAATGGAACGACACTTCTAATAATAACTATTTCGAACAATTTACAAAAATTTTAAATGCTGCATTACCAGTGAATAATTCCATAGGTAATCCTTTAAAAAATGCAAACATTGAAGGAATACAGACACAGAAATATAGATTCAATGCAACAAATACTGACACAGCAATTTTTCCGTTTACAAAAAATATTGAAGGTAATAGTGTTAGATTTGAAATAGTAAGTGCAGATATTTCGAATACAACTATAAAAGAAGAAGCTCCGTTGCCTGGAACATCTCCTGCATTTTTATTTAGAGATGACGGCCAAGGTGCAGGAAGCAGCAATACTGGTTTTTTTATGCATGTAAGACAAGGTGCACTACAGACAGGTAATTTTAATGTTACAAATCCTGTTCCTAATCAAGTAGTATCGATTGATGCAACCAATATTAATAATACAGATGTATGGTTATATAATGTAGATAGTAACGGATTTGAAACAACTTCTTGGACACAACTTTCTTCTACTGAAGGTAATAACATAATATATAATAGTCTCTTTAACCAAATAAGAAATATATTTTCTGTAGAAAGCAGAATTGGCGATAGAATAAATTTAGTTTTTAGTGACGGCGTATTTGGAAATTTGCCAAGCGGTAATTTTAAAATATATTATAGAACAAGTATCAATAAAGCAATAGCAATCACTCCTGGTGCAATTGGTAATATTAATATATCAATTCCGTATCAAAGTAAATCGGGTAGTCAAGAAACTCTTACTGTAGGACTTAGACTTCCATACAGTATAACTAACGGAACAGGCTCCGAAACAAATGCAGAAATAAAAACTAATGCTCCAGCAACTTATTATACACAAAATAGACTTATAACTGCTGAAGATTATAATATAGGACCTTTATCTGTAAGTCAAGAAATTATCAAAACAAAAAGTGTGAATAGAATTTCAAGCGGCATAAGCAGATATCTAGACATAAAAGACCCAAGCGGAAAATACAGTACTACAAAATTGTTTGCAGACGATGGGGTTATTTATAAAGAATTATATGAAACAAAACAAGATTTTACTTTTTCTAGTCAAAGTGACATAGAAGGCGTTATAGTTAATACATTACAAAATGTAATTAGATCTGCAGGAGTACGAAACTATTATGTAAGTGAATTTTCGGATATATTAGTTTCAGATTTAGGAGCCTCGTGGAACAGCTATCAATCTACAACTAATTCTAATTTAGGCACATTAGAAGATATTGACGGAAATAAATTTAAGGTTGGGTCTTTTACTGCTAACAATTTAAAAACTATCAAAAGAGGAACTATATTAAAATTTATTCCGCCAGAAGGTTTTCATTATATGCCAGACGGAAGCTTAATGGCAGGAGAAGCAGATCACCCTGGTAGTTTTTCTTATAAATGGACTCAAGTTTCAACTGTTGTAGACGACGGCACATCTATAAATGAAGAAACTAATGTTGGCGGAATTACACTCACTGATTCTATCCCCTCTGGATCTATATTGACAGAGATAGTACCTGTGTTTAGTACATTTTTCTCAAATGATTTAAAAACACAAATTATTGATCAAGCATTTGCTTATAAAGATTTTGCGTTAAGATATGATAGAAATGAATTTGTATGGAAATTAATTCTAGCTGAAAATATCAATACCATTAGTGATTTTTCACTAGGTAAAGCTGGTGATGTTACAGGGCAAAATTTAGATACAAGTTGGCTTTTGTATTTTAAAACGGATGGCGAAAAATATACAGTCACTACAAGAAATTTAAGATATATTTTTGAAAGTGAAGACGAAGTAAGATTTTTCTTTGATAGTGCTGATAAAATTTATGATCCTAAGACGGGCAAAATTATTCGAGATACAATTAAGGTATTAAATATTAATACAAAACCAGGAACTAATATTCCGTTTACACAGAATTTTGATTGGAATGTAAGTGATGCATATAGAGATAAAGAAGGTTATGTTGATACAAGAAAAATTCAAGTTGAGTTTTTTGATTTAGACAACGATGGCGTAATAGATAATCCAGACCTATTCAATGAAATTGTAGAACCTAATACTAATCCTCAATCTAAATTAATATTTTTAAAACGATATGTAACTACAGATGGCGTAGAAGAGTATAGATATTTTGACAATTCTAATAATACTATACAAGTAAAAACAAATGAAAAGGCAATAGGAGCATATAGTCAATATGACAATCCTATGCAAATATTTTACCTCTTTGAAGAAAAGATATTTAAACAATTAAATGCTACTTTGAATAATTTGAGTGTAATAACAGATTACAAAGCACATACAGGTAGAAATAATTTAAAATTTAGTTACACACACGTTGCAGATAGTAATTATAGGATTGATCCTGCTGTAAGTAATATTATTGATACATATTTGTTAACCAAAAATTATGATACAAATATTAGACAATATTTAAATGGTAGTTTAAAAACTTTACCATTGCCACAAAGTAATGATGAATTATTTAGAAACTACGGAAGTGATATTGCAAAAATAAAATCTATTACAGACGAAGTAATATATCATCCTGTGAAATATAAAATATTGTTTGGTGAAAAAGCAAAAGAAGACTTACAAGTGATATTCAAAATAGTTAGAAATAAAGATGTAGTTGTAAATGACAACGAACTAAAAGCAGAAGTAATAAACAGTATAGATAGATTTTTTGCAATTGAAAATTGGGATTTTGGCGAGACATTCTACTTCCAAGAACTTGCTGCTTACATAATAAATCAACTTACACCTAAATTAGTAAGTATAGTAATAGTTCCTAGACAAGGAAGTCAAAGTTTTGGTAGTTTGTTTGAAATAAGATCAGAACCTGATGAAATTTTTATCAGCGGAGCAAATGTAGCAGATGTAGAAATCATTCAAGAACACACTGCAATACAATTACAATCATCAGGAAATGTGCTAACAAGTTCTAATACTTCATCTATTGCACAAATTACTAGTTCCACAGCTACAAATACAAATAATGTATCAACAAGCGCAAGTAGTTCAAGCAGCAGCTCAAGCAGCGGCTCAAGCAGCGGCGGAGGTTATAATTACTAATGGCATATAACAATAATCAAAATGAGAGTGCCCTTCCTACACCTAACAATAACAATAAAAAATCTATAGATTTTTTGCCAAAGTTTTTTAGGACAGAAGCAAACAGAAAATTTCTTCAGGGAACATTAGATCAATTAATTGCAAACGGAACCGCAGAAAAAGTTGACGGATATGTTGGTAGAAAATATACAAAGGGTTTTAGTCTGTCTGATAACTATATACCTGAAATTAATAAACAAAGGGAGGACTATCAATTAGAACCTTCTGTTGTTTTAAAAGATAATTTAGAAAACATAGACTTTGTAAAAGATTACAAAGATTACATAAACATATTAAAATATTTCGGATCAGATGTTTCTAACCATGATAAACTTAACACAGTAAATTCATATAGTTGGAATCCGCATATTGATTTTGACAAATTTACAAATTTTAGAGAATACTATTGGCTTCCAAACGGTCCCCTTAGTGTTCCTGTAAGTGGCCAAGCGAGAGAAATTACTAGTACATATTCTATTACACTTGAAGATCAAGGCGATAATGTTGCATATGTATTCAACGATGGGTTTACAAGAAATCCAACACTAAAACTTTATAGAGGACAAACTTATCGTTTTGACATAGACACACCTAATCATCCTATTGCATTCTCTATAAGTAGAACATTTATTCCTGGACTTGCATTACTTGTAGCAGGAAGAGAAGGAATTAGATCTGATGGATTATTTGATGCAGAATTATATGGTAATGAATACGATATAGGTGATTTTGTAGTTACTCCTGATGCTGGAAGTGTTAGCTTTGAAGCAGACGAAAATGTATCTACACTATATAATGACGGTATAAGAAAATTTAACGAAGATGGCGATGATATTGCCGTCGTATATATAGAAAAAGGTACAATAGAATTTACTATACCAACAAATGCCCCTGATAGGCTTTTTTATATTAGTCAAAATGATATCAACACAAGCGGACAAATAAGAGTTTATGATGTAGAAGAAAATACTTTTTTAAATATAGACAATGATATTTTAGGTAAAAAATACTATACTAGTTCAAACGGTATAGAATTTACTAATGGATTAAAAGTAGAATTTTCAGGAACAGTTACACCAGAAAAATACAGTACAGGTAGATGGTATGTAGAAGGTGTAGGCTCGTCGATAAAACTAATTTCTGAATCTGATCTTACCATTCCTTCGGCATACACTGATAATATTCAAACACCTTTTGACTCTCAAGAATTTGATACGACTCCATTTTCTACAGCAAATAATTTTCCATTACAGAAAGATTATTTACTAATTAACAGAGC
>Ga0255770_10001031_pt1 | contig 26029 bp, 19 predicted proteins | sample 071ome_22_FD_179968 | JGI IMG/M metagenome (GOLD analysis project Ga0255770, IMG submission 179968) | Coastal salt marsh microbial communities from the Groves Creek Marsh, Skidaway Island, Georgia - 071404AT metaG (version 2) | ecosystem: Environmental > Aquatic > Marine > Intertidal zone >...
CTAGTACCCTTTTCGATCGATCGATCGATCGATCGACCCGATCCTTTTCGATCGATCGACTCTACCCGACCCTTTTCGATCGACTCTACCCGACGCATTCGAACAAACACTAATTGGGTAACCAGACTTAAAAGAATTAATATACGTACACACACCCAACGCCCGCGCGCTCGACCTCGGGACCGGGGATCTCGATCCGTCGGATCGGATCGGATCGGACGAGGGGTTCGGTTTTCGTTTTCGGTTTTCGTTTTTCGGTTTTCGTTTTTCATCACTCATACCTTTGGTGAACGCAGAGTACGGTGTATATGCGCGCGCGCGACAAACAGGGTGACCCGATCCGGATCGCCGTATGTCCGATCGCCGTATGTCCGATCAAACATTCATGCGTCGTTCGTCCGCAGTACCGGGCGCGACCCCGACCTCGACCTCGATTACGTTCGGTTCGATGTTTGCGAGGACGGTGCGGGCGGTGTCTGCGCCGCCGCCGCCGACGACGACGACGACGACGGCGAGGCGACGAGGGACGAACGGCGAGGGACGACGACGCGGACGCGCGACGACGACTCCGCGGGCGGGATTCGACCTCGGGAAACTGGCGAGCGTGCTCAAGAAGAAGACGGAGATGGATATCGCGCGCGTGTTCAACGGCACGACGAAGACGCGGGAGAAACTGACCGCGGTGAACGACGTGCTGGCGCTGTGGAGACTGGAGGATTTCGAGGAGACGCTGGAGGAGCTGGAGGAAACTTTGCTCGGGGTGGATTTCGGGCCGGGCGTGGCGGCGCGCGTGGTGGATAGAGTGCGGGAACGGGTGGAAAACGGAGAGTGCGAGACGGGGGGTTCGGTGCGAAAAGCGCTGAAAGAGGCCATCGTGGAGGTGTTGGCGAGGGCGGGGGAGACGACGAAGATTGGGTTGAACGAAAATGAGGGTGAACCGAGCGTGGTGCTCGTGGTCGGGGTCAACGGCGGGGGGAAGACGACGACGCTCGGCAAGCTGAGTCACAGGTTTGCGGAGAGCGGGGCAAAGGTGATGATGGTTCCGGGGGATACGTTTCGCGCCGCGGCGGCGGAACAGTTGGCGACGTGGGCTGAACGCACGGGGGCGGTGATGAGCGATTCGCCGCCGAACACCAAGCCCGGGGCGGTGTGTTACAAGGCGGTGGAGGAGGCGTGCGAGAGGGGAGACATTGACATTGTCCTCGCCGACACCTCTGGTCGCTTGCACAACAACTCGCAGCTCATGGATGAGCTCGTGGGCGTGAAAAAGGCAATCACGAAGCGTTTGCCCTCGGCACCGCACGAAGTTTTACTCGTCTTGGACGGCACCACCGGGTTGAACATGCTCAACCAGGCGCGCGTTTTCGGCGAAGCCGTCGGAGTCACGGGTATCATTCTCACCAAGCTCGACGGAACCGCGCGTGGCGGCGCCGTCGTTAGCGTCGTCGACGAGCTCGGCATCCCGGTCAAGTTTGTCGGCGTCGGAGAGGCGATGCAAGACTTGCAATCTTTCGATCCGGTGAGTTTTGTCGACGCCCTCTTCCCCGAAGAGGAGAATTGAAAACGACAGTTTTCAACACAATGCAATGCAAATCTTACGAAACAAACTAAATAAAACAAATAATCTTCTACTCCTAGGGTGGTAGCTTGGTCAATATCTCCTTGGAGACACGACGCAGGCGAACCGCACCGAGAAGCCGCTCTGGAAGCTCGCTCTCGGAAGTTCCCTCAATCCAAAACGCGAGCTCTTGCTCGCTCCTAGCCGAATACGACGAAAACGCCGAATATAAATATTTCGCAGTCGCGTTTGACGCGCAAATTAAATCCACCTCGAGGTACTTGTTTTCGAGCGGACCACCCTCGCCTCGATAAAAACGCGTCGTCGCCCTCTGTCCGACGAGCACCGGCCTCGAAGGGAGCACGCGCCGGAGCACGGCGGGTCCTTTAAAGAGCTTGACGGCTAACTTCATTCTCGCGCTTCGATACGCATCGTCGCCGTCGAGCAGAAACTTACGAAGGATGCTGGATTCGTCGTTTGAAAATCCCTTCTGATGATGGTGACGACGACACAGTTCCTCCGCCGTCGACGAAACGGCGTTAGCTTCTCCGTCGTCGTCGTCGCCTTCGTCGTCGTTCGGTTGAAAGTAACAAACGATGCTCGCTCCATCCGGGTTGACGAAATGAAACACAAACGTCCAAGGCATTGAACGACCCATCGCTGCCAATCTCTCTCGCTCGCGCGTCATCCAACTCTCCCCACGTCGTCTCGCTACGTCCAACCGCCGCTCCAACTCTGCCGCTCCCCCCTCCTCTCCACCAGAAAAGTCAAAAAAGTCGACGTGTTTACACTCGCACAGCGCCCGCTCCGACCCCACCTTGACCCCGCCGTCGGTGAGATAGGTGCGTCCGCGCACGCGCAACCACGTCCCGACGGTGTCCCGGGCGCACTCCCACCGGGGTTTCGCGAAACCTTCTCGAAAAGTGTCCAGCGCGTCGTGCCAAACCGTGTCCAACGACCGTCGTCGTCCTCCTCCTTTCCCGGAGGGCGACGGCGACGTTTCGCCGCGCGGCGGCGACGACGCGCGCGGTTCGACGTCATCGAATCTTCCCGTCGACGACGCGCATCCCATGTGTCGTCGACGACGCGGCGGCGACGACGGCGACGACTGAGGAGGATCGACGAATGGTGTCGACTGGACCCGCGCGGTTGAGGCGGGACGAGGATACGAACAGTCCACCCGGCGGTTGGGAAACGAGTTGGACGAACGGGAACGAGGCGGATCTCGACTTCTGATGGAGGATGGGAGTGATGCGATGTTATCGGGTTGTTAGGACAAGATTTTTCGTTGTAATCACATATCTGCGGAAGAGCAACGTTTTGTTTACGCCATCGCCTTCTTCGCGGCGGCGACCATCGCGGCGGTCGTAATCCCGAACTTCTCGTAGAGGATGGGGGCCGGCGCAGAGGCGCCGAATTCATCTCTGCCAATGGAAGCGCCAGCGTACTTAGCCCAGCCGAACGTGGTACCGGCTTCGATGGAGACAGTCTTGGCTCTCATGGCAGCCGGCAAGATGGAATCTTGGTAAGCGGCGGATTGACGCTCGAACACTTCCCAGCACGGCATGGAGACGACGCGAACCTTCTTGCCTTCGGCTTCGAGTTCAGCGCCAGCCTTGCACGCGAGCTCGAGCTCGGTACCGGTACCGATGAGGATGCAGTCGCAGGCCTCGCCGGCGGCGGCGCCTTGGACGACGTACGCACCCTTGGCGGCGCCTTCCAAAGAGGTACCCGGAAGGTTCGGGACGACTTGGCGGGAGAGGGCCAAGGTGGTCGGGGCACCGTTCATGGAGTTCTCGACAGCGAGCTTGTAGCAGCCGGCGGTCTCGTTGCCGTCAGCCGGGCGCATCATGTCCATGCCCGGCATGGCGCGGAAGGACGCGACGTGCTCAATCGGCTGGTGCGTCGGGCCATCCTCACCGACACCAATGGAATCGTGGGTCATGACGAAGATGGTACCGGCTTGGGAAAGCGCGGCGATGCGCATGGCGCAGCGCATGTAATCAGAGAAGATGAAGAAGGTGGCGCAGTACGGAACGATACCCGGGGAGTGGAGCTTCATACCGTTGGCGATGGAACCCATACCGTGCTCGCGGACGCCGAAGCGGACGTTGCGCTCAGCCGGGGTGTCCTTTTGGAAGTCACCGAATTGCTTCATCAAGGTCATGTTAGACGGGGCAAGATCGGCGGAACCACCCATGAAACCCGGGATGACACCACCGAGGGCGTTGAGCATGGTTTGGGAGTGGATGCGGGTGGCGACACCCTTGTCCTCCGGGGTGAAGGTCGGGAGAGCCTTCTCCCAGCCAGCCGGGAGCTTGCCAGTCATGATGGACTCGAGCTCGGCGGCATCTTCGGCGTACTTGCTCTTGTAGGTGGCCCACTTGGCGTTCCATTCGGCTTCGGCGGCGGCACCCTTTTCGGAGCAGTCCATGTACGCCTTGACGGCTTCCGGAACTTCGAATTCGCCGTACTTCCACTTCAAGTTTTCACGAGTGGCGGCGGTTTCATCCTTACCGAGCGGCGCGCCGTGCACGTCGTGGGTGTTGGACTTGTTCGGGGAACCGTAGCCAATCAAGGTGGTAACCTTGATGAGGGACGGGCGCGGGTCAGCCTTGGCGGCGTTGACCGCGGCGCGGATGCCGTCGACGTCGGTGTTACCGTTCTCGACGTGCTGGGTGTGCCAGCCGTACGCGTTGAAGCGCGCGACAACATCTTCGGTGAAGGAGATGTCGGTGTGGCCATCAATGGAGATGTGGTTGTCGTCGTAGAAGACAATCAACTTGCCGAGGCCCCAGTGACCGGCGAGGGAGGCGGCTTCGCCAGACATACCTTCCATGTTGCAACCGTCGCCCATGATACAGTAGGTGTGGTGGTCGACGATTTCGCAGTCCGGCTTGTTGAAGCGACCAGCAAGGTGCTTCTCAACCATGGCGAGACCGACGGCGTTACAGATACCCATACCGAGCGGACCGGTGGTGACTTCGATACCGTCGGTGATGAAGTTCTCCGGGTGACCCGGGGTCTTGGAGTCCCACTGGCGGAACTGCTTCAAGTCTTCAATCTAAAAATGTGCGAAAGTGCGGCAAAATTCGTTTGCGTGAAATAGTCAGTCACAGCCCCATCACTCACTCATCGCCGCGGAAGGATTGGTTTCGGATTTGGATCGGATAGACTCGCTCATTCTTCGGGCGAGTGGAAACCGTGACGAAGTAAAACTGGGAAAACGCCGACGTCATCCAAAGCACATTCCATACTGTTTACGCATAGACGTATGGAAAACGTGTGGACACGGGCGGTACCCGACCCTCGGGGCGATCTGCCCAGCCAGTCGTGTACTCGGCTTACGACGCGACGCGCTCCGCGCATCGACGACGGCGCGCGTCGATGCGCATCTTTTGTTTTCAATCGTTCGTTTCACTCCGACGGGACGAACGCGAGACCGTTCGTCGTCGTCGTCGTCGTCAAAGTCTTCCCACCGAGCAGGGCACGAATCGAGCGGCGAAAACGACGTGTCTCATCCGTCCAAATCCCAATCCAGGGCTTTTATCGAATCGTGAACCGTCAAAGTAGTCCCCCCACCCACGTCGATCGATCGGGGTTTATCCTCTGGGGCGGACGCCGAAGAGGTGGATTCCTCGCGCGCGTGCGACGTCGAAAACGGGGTCGAAACGGGCGTCGCGACGTACCGAAACGCTCGGGTAACCGGTGAGGTGCATCAAAGAATATTGAAGCATGCAACCGTGACCGGCGGAGAGCACGAAGCGGTCGCGGTTGAACCACTTGGTGTTCTTCGGGTTGTGCGTCATCGCCTCGCGGAAAATGACATAGCCCATCGGGGCGCAGCCCATCGGGAGACCCGGGTGACCGGAGTTGCTCTTGTTGATGGCGTCGATGGCGAGGAAACGAACGGTGTTGATGCAGTCATCGATCGTTTCAGCCTTGGCGCCGGCCGGGGCGGCGACGGTGCCGGCAGCGGCGCGAACGCGGGTGCTGCGGGTGGTCTTGTTCGCGGCCTTGTTCTTGGCCGCAAAGTTGGCCGAGGCGCGGAGTTGGTGCGTCGGCTTGGCGACGGTGGACATCATCGTACTGTGTTTTTCTCGTGAAAGTTTTGCGTCTTTCGCGACTGTGGTTCGATGACCGCGTGCGGAGAGTGGGGGCGTCGCGGGGGTATCCTCCGCGTCGCGATCGGGCTGCTCCGAGAGACTCTCTCGGAGAGAGCAGGGGCGGGTGGGTTTTTTATGTCTCTCGGGTTCGGACCGATGACACGTAATCGAGACCTTTCCTTGTTAATAGATAACACTAATTAGTTTGCCAATGTGACGCACCCGAAAGAATCATATTGTAGTCTACTTTTTTCTATGAATAATCCATAATAAGACGGAGCGAACTCATTGGTGGGGGCGACCCGTCGGCAAGAAGCGCTCCGTCTTGTACCTGGGCGAGTACGTGTCCAACGCGCCGTGAGACGTCATGAAGGCTTGGAAAGACTCGTATTTCGGTGACCAACCGAGGGCGGAGCGAGTGCTAGGGTTGGTCATGGATCGACCCATCGGACCATCGACGGCAGTGAACTCGGGAGAGATGGCGTCTTTGTACACTCCGCTCTCGATGGAGAGCTTGGCGATGTCACCGCGGGTGACTGGGACGCCATCGGTGCCGAGAAAGACGGAAGACTTGGATTTGGAGGCTAAGACAGCGACGCACAAGCTCGCGGCATCCTCGTAATGGATGAGATTGACGAGCGCGTCGGCTCGCGAATCAAGCTTTGGCGTCTTGAGAAAGTACTTGTGAGCCCCGCGTTCGGAGTGGTAGAGCCCGGCTAAACGGCACACTGACCCTCCGGCGTCGAGGACAATCTTTTCCGCCTTGAGCAAACGATCGACTCTCGGGTTGGTGCCGATTTCATACACCGGACTGTCCTCGTCGCAGCCTTCGCCCGCTTCGTTTGCGTACACGGCGCTCGAACTCGTAAACACAAAGCACCCTTTCCCGTCCCAATACTTGAGCGCACTCTCGACTTCACCCGGATAATCTTCGCTCCCACTCGGTGGTGCGCTGAAGACGACGTAAGGGAACGTTCTTCCCGCCGTCGCATCGTCCGCATCAAAGTTTTTCACTCTCGGATACACGCCCAAGCTCTCCAAGCCTTTGTGAGATGCATCCGTGTTCGTCTGTCCGACCACGACCGCGCCTGGGTACTTCCCCAACCATCCGACTGCGACGCGAGATCCGAGCACACCCGGTCCAACGACCAGGAGGTTTCGGCACTCCGGCTCGCTCCGCAGTTGTCGCGCGTCGGACGTGCTCGCCGCCGCCACGACTCGGTTTCTCTGCGCTTTTTGCACCTTGCGTTCAAAAGTTCGCGTCGGCATCGGCGTCGGCGTCGCGCGCGAGAGTCCCATCGTCATCGATGCCGGCATGACGGTTTTCACCAGACAGATTGGAATATCGATTCGCGGTTCGTTGTCGACGCGGGCGTCGCGGTGTGGTGGGCGAGCGAGTGAGTGATTCAAGTCTCGTGAGTGGGAGGGGCCTTTTTCACGAATGAAAAAAAAAGTGGTGCGTGGCGCTGGCTAAATTGTTCTCCCACGGTTGCGTGTTAGTGTACAAGCGTTTAAAGGATCACGCGATGATCGACGACGAACATCAAAGAGCATCCAGGAACTAAACTATTAAGCGATGTGTCGCTCGGTGCCGCTCGTTTCGGCGGTGGCGGCGACTTCTTCGATGTGAGACCATCGAGCCTGGCGCTCCTTGTTCTCTTCGGCGAGCTTGGCTTGGTCCGCTAACCATCTCTCGTGACACTGGGCGAAGAGTTCGGGATCCATTTCCTGAAGCATCTTGCGAACGTTAATCGTGATACCTCCGACGACGGCGTTCCAGTGACCGACTGCGTTCTTTTCGAGCGCGCCAAAGCATACCGGGAGCAAGACGTGTCTGTGCTGCGCCATGAGATTGACGATGTAATCATTGTTCCACAAGAATAAGGCTCGCTCAGCCACTTGGAAGTGGGTCGAGTTGATGCAGAGCGATATTTGCTTGAATAACGGCACCATTATCTCTGCAAATTGCGCGCTCTGGGTTAATTCTAACACTTCCTCGAGCTCGCCCAGGATGAGCACCTCCTTTTGTGAATTTGTCACGGGCCAGTATTTCAACAAGCCTCGAATGACGACGTCAGCCATGCGCGGATCCTTTTCTACAAACTGCGTGACGCAGTATAAGAGTTGTGAGTGATACATTCCCACACACTTTGGCTTGTGGAGCGGTAGCAGAGCGCGCTTGAGAAAGACTTTGTGCTCCTCCTTGAGTGGGAGCGCAAAGCCGTTGATGATGGAGCCCAAAATCTCGAGCAACTCACCGATGCCGTTGTGCTTCTCCGTCTCGTAAATGAAGGAAAAGAATATGTTGTTGATCGCTTTACGGATAAACGGTCTGTGAATCATAAACTTTCCGTAAATCCTGTGCAAGATGGTCTTCAGGTAATCGCGTTCTCTCGGATCTTCGCTATCAAAGAGTTCAAGAAGCTTCAACACAAACGATTCGTCAATGTACGTCTTCCCGCTCTTGATGTCAATGTCGTTCGCCACGACGTAACGAAGCAAGAACTCGTACACGATTTGCAAATGCGGCCAAGCCGGATCAAGACTTGGCTCCTCTTCCTCTGGGTCAAACATTCCCGCGTTCACCAGCCCCGTCTGCTCGCAGCTCGTCGGAGGCAGCGTCCTAAACAAGTTTTGCGCAAACATGTAATTCACGTGCTCCACGAGAGACTCCGTAAACCTACCCGTCCCTTGATTTACGTAATCCAAAATCTCCAACAACGTCTGTCTCTTCACCTCCTTCTCCCGCACATTCGCCGACGGGTTCGTAAAATCAAAACAATACGAACACAGTTGCAACTTGCGCACAAAGAGTGCCTCCCGTTCGCTCACCGGGACGTCTCTAAACAAAAACAACGGTTTGTTCTCATCATACAGCTGCTCCACGCTCGGAATCTTTTTCCCACTTCTCGACGAATCTTTCATTCTCAGCGAACTCAGCGCGCGTATTCCACCAGCCGCGCTCGTCGCCGCTCCCGCCATTCGATTGAACACTCCGCGTTCAACCGAGCCTCCTTCGCCATTCGCGCCTCCTCTCTTGTTTTGTCCACCGTTCGTTCCGTTCCCCCCGTTTCTCCCCTCTCCACCGTCACCGACGCCTCCGACGCCTTCTGCATCCCTTCCTCGTCGTCCGATTCCGCTCAACTGTTTCTTCACGTTCCGAAGCATCTCTTCGCGTCAGACGGTTCGTTCGTTCGTTCGTTCGTTCGTTACGGATCGTTCGTTACGAATTTTCAGATTGCTCGATCCGTCTCTTCGTCCGTCCGTCCCCGCGCGCGCCGCTCGGACGACCCCCGCGCGCGAAGCGTCCGCTCGTTTTCCTTCCTTTACCAACGCGTCGTCCGTCGTCTCGTCCGCCGCGCGCTGACGAGCGCGCGCGCGTTCGTTCGTTCGCGTTCGTTCGCGCGCACGAGGATTGACGACGGGCGCCGATCGATCGAGGTGCCGACGCGCGGGACGGTTGGTTTGAACGCGCGCAGAGTGTTTACGCGTACACGATTGATTTCGACGAGGCGCGCGTGAATGTGAATGGTCAACTAGGACTACAAATTCTTCTTTGAAATGATGACTCGAGTGATGATGATTCACGTCGGTGACGACGACGTCGTCGTCGTCGTCAGTGAACGGTGATGTTGATGGGTTACCAACGACCGGAATCGCTTCTGGATGGAGGACGGTCGTCGCGACGGGGAGGACGGTATTTGCCGTCGTCCGCTTGAGGATCGCCTCTGGACGGAGGACGGTCGCTTCCCCATCTACTACCGCCGCCGCCGCCGCGTCGATCGTCGCCGAAACCGCCGCCGCCGCGACGGTCGTCGCCGAAACCGCCGCCACCGCGACGGTCGTCGCCGAAACCGCCGCCACCGCGGCGAGGCTCGTAGCGATCGCCGCGGTCGCCGCCGCGAGACGGTTCCCATCGGCCGCCGCCGCGAGACGGTTCATCAATCGGGCGGCGTTCACCAAAGGCGGCGCCCGCGAATTTGCCCCAACGGTCATCTTCTTGGCGGCCACCGTTTCTTTCGGAGGAGCGTCTGGCGGCTTCCTCTTCCTCTTGCTGTCGGCGTTTTTCAGCTTGCTCGGCACGATCCTTTTCACGCTTCTCTCTCTTGACAACCTCCTCAATCTCTTGAAGGCGCTTAATGTAATCCTTCTTGGCTTGGAGAAGGCGTTCAGCTTCCTTGTGCTTCTTCGCCTGTTCAAGCTTTCTAGCGTGTTCGGCTTCGATGGCGGCAAACTCCTCGGCGCGACGAAGCATGATGCCTCGAGCAAACTCGGAGCGCGGGCCCTCCATTCTCGCCAAGCGCGCCTTTTCAGCGCTTTCAGCCTCCCATTTGGCGCGGTGCTTCGCAGCCTGAGCGACTTGTTGCTCGGCGTGGTACTTTTCGTCGTCCACGGATCGGCTCTTGTACGCCTGTTCGATGAGCGGGATGCTTTCTTCGCGCTTGGCGCGCTCCAAGTGATCCATTCTCTTGGCCAAGCTCGCGAGCTTGCGTTCTTGCTCTTGGCGAGCCTTGATTTGCTCTTGAATGGCGCCTTGCATGATGGCACGCTTGTCGAGAACCATACCCTCTTCAATCTTAATCGGGGCCTTCTTACCAGTGCGCTTGGCTTGTTCGGCGAGCAATTCAAGAGCCTCTTGCTTCTCCTTTTCTTCCATTTCGGCTCTGATGCGCGCTTCCTCGCGAGCGCGGCGCTCCTCTTCAAGTCGCTTCGCCTCGTTTTCTTCGTGCTTGCGCTGAGCAGCGATGCGGCGCGCTTCTTCTTCCTTTTCTTGCTCCGCGGCAGCGCGCTCAGCCTCTTCCTTGCGTCTTTCAATGACAACCTTGCGAGCCAAGGCGCGCTTGTGCTCAGCCTCAATGGCTGCGCGCAACTCGGCACCCAGTGCGCGAGCGCCGGCGCTCGCTGGAACCTTGGGAGCAACCTTGTTCATACCCTCTTGCAAGAGTCTGGCAGCGCGCGACAAGTGGTCCTTGACAAAGCCAGATTCGAGGCGATCACCCACAAACTTCATCGAGCCCGTTTCGTGGTCGATGCGGACAGAGATGTAGCCGCTGCGAATCGCTTGCACAAGGATGCGCTCCACTTCGTGGTACGGCATGAACGGAACAGACTTGGCCAAGGAATCAATCTTCATCGTCTCGAACACCTTGGATTGTTGATACACCATACGAACGATGCCGAGGGATCGGAGTCGCGGCAGGAAGGAGTTGAAGTCAAAGGAAGAAACCGGGGAGGCTTCGCTGACTTCAATCGTCGTACCCTCAAGAGTGTTGAACAAGACATCGGCACGCTTGCAAAGGTCAAGCGGCGCAAAACTGGTCTCCATGAGCGCGTACAGCTTTCGCACATCGTCATCAACCTTCTTGAGCAACCCACTGCGCTTGATTTCAGCCGCCAAGAGTTCGCGAGACAACACTTCGCTGACGTCACGAGAACGTTCAATTTGGTAGCCGAGCAAGCTCGCCATGCGCGCGTCACGCTCGTTCGAGTTATCCACCGTCAACTCGCTCAACACCGACTTTTCGACGTACGGGGTGATGCACATGCAAGCCAAAACGACACCAGAGGCGAGCGCGCGCTCATCTTCCGGGGTCAAGTTGCGGTTATACATTTTACTGACGGTGTAGAGCTTCATCCACGCGTACGCGTTGTGAAGGTAATTCTTGCCAATCCAGAAAATTTCCGTCAACTTGGCAAAGTAAAGCGCCATCATCTGCGGCTTGGGCGAGCGTCGGAGCATGAGCATCAAGCCGTGGATGTCTTCGACGGAGCGGAAAGCCTCTTGCCACATCTCGAGCGTGGTGGCTGCTTTGAGTTGTTCAAAGCGCACCTCCATGTAGAGGTTCTGCGTCTCTGGAAGACTCAAATCCGGTCTATCGCGCATGTCCTTGTATTTGATCATGTTGTTCAAGTGCGAGCGGAGCAAGTCGCACACGCGTCTAAACTCAGTCGTACGCTTGTGCTTGAGGCAAAACTTGAAAGCCTCCTTGGTAACCATGGCGTAGAGAGCCTCGAGCTTGTTGTTGTTGCGCAAGACGTCCATCAAGTTTCGGTACGCTTCCCACAAAAACTTGAACCACGGCGTCACGGTTTCCTCCTGCGTCGCCTCGGCGTTGGTATCAATGCTGTACGCCTTCATCATGAGCGCTTCCGGCGTAAACTCAGCCTCGAGATCAACCTTGGAATCGAGCGTGCTGCCAAACTCCTCTTGCGCCGTCTCAGCCTTTTCCGTCGCCAACTTGAGAAACCGCTTCACCACCTCTTCGAGGGATTGAATATTCACCAACAAGCACGTGTTACGGTACTGCATGATGCCATCCTTACACAATCTCGCCTTTTTAAGCTCAACACAAAGCTCGACGTACTTGAACATCACCTCTTCGAGCGGTTTAGTCCATTGTCGGTTGCGTCTGCTCGTGACGATCTCGTGCAGCGCCTGCAGCGCCGCCTGCTTTTGCCCGACGTTGATCAGCTCCTCCTAAAATGACGGAAAAAAAACGCGCGCGCGGCGATTCATCGTCGTCGTCAGTCCCACCGCGAAGCGTCATCATCCCATTCGTCGTCGCGTCGCGCGATATCGTCGTCTCGTCCTTCCTCCTTCGTCTCGAACGGCCGACGTCTCGGCGGTAAACCTCGACGCGCCGCTCAAACCCCACTCTGGGTGCGCTCGCGATCGATCGATCGAGCGCCCGCGCGCGTCGGGTCGGGTCGTCGCACGCACCGCTCGCTTGATCGCGTTCTCGGGCTTGGCAAAGTTCCCCATGTATCGCGACATGGTGGAGACGATGCGGTCGTCGTCGTCGTCGTCGACGTCGACGTCGCGTCGCACAGAGGCGGTGTCGATGGCGGTGCTCCCGCCCTCAACCTCGCGGCGCCTGGAGGCGTTGTTTCGGAAATTTTAATCGATGGGCTTTACCGATCGATGCGTTCGCGCGTCGGCTTTTTTCCCGCATCGATGGAGACATCTCTATTCGATTCAGTTTTCATCTCTACTCGATTCAGTTTTCGTTTGAGTCGATTCAACGAAATTCAAGGTTCAAATAACAATAACGATGAGAATCAGGCTTTAAATCTTACAACCGAAACTGGAAAATACGGTTACGAGCGAGGCGATATTTTTGCCCCGTCTCTCGGTTCGGCCAACCAACCGTCCGACCGACCGACCGTCCATCCATCCGACCATCCATCCGACGACACTCGACGACGACGTTCGCGACGACGACGTTCGCGACGCGAAGGCGACGTTCGCGACGCGAAGGCGCCGCGAACCGGTTCGATTCCATCGTTTCGCCTCCACCCGCGGCGAGGAGGATCGAGCGGGTGCTCGAGCGCGCGCGCGGTGCCCGAGGGGTGACGACTCGGCACTGTGGAGCGAACAATCGAATCCAACAAATCTGATTTGATTCGCGAATCGGAAGGGATGGATGCGATCGAAGACGCGTCGACGACGACGACGACGACGACGATGACGATGACGACGATGACGACGAAACCACCGAAACCACCGACGACGACGACGAGACGGGAACGGTCGAGGAGTTCGAGTTTCGAGAGCGCGAGTTTCGAGAGGGCGCTTCTCTCCAGAGAGGGAGGCTCGAGCGAAGGGACCTCGAGCGGGGGCGGTGGAGGGGTGTCGAAGCCCGGACACGCGAGAAGTAGGAGCGGTGGATCGACGTCGAGCGTGGGAAGACCGCCGCTCGGGGTGCGACACGCGAGGAGCCGTTCGCACGTGGAGTCGTTGACGCTCTTGCGGGCGGTGCCAGAGACAGAGTTGCTGGTGAGAGACGACGCGGCGGCGACTGAGGAGGAGAAAAAGGAACGGAGGGCGCAGGCGAATCGGGTGTCAGCAGCCAAGTCACGATTGAAAAAGATGCAAAAGGTGACTGAACTAGAAAAGCTGTGCGAGGAGCGCTCGGCTCGCGTGATGGAGCTCAGAGGACGAGTGGAGGAGTTGCGAATGAAATACGCCGAGCTCGCGACGAGGAACGCCGAGCTCAAGGCTAGCAGTGGCGATGGCGGTGGTAACGATGACGTCATCGACGGTGACGGGTCGAATGCAGCAGAACCGTTCGCGGCGCAAGGCGAGCTCTTAGCCGTCGTTTCCCCAGATTTATTTACGTCCTCGCTCGGAGTCGTCGATGAGTTCACAGGCATGACGATTGATAGTCCAAAATTTTCGGACAGTCTGTTAGAGCCGCCCGACCCCTCGGGCCTGGGGAACGGTAACAATTTCGATAGCGACTCTTTCTTCGCCCAGACGCCCCCTAGGAGGTAGTGCGAGTGTACGCATATAGAAGCAGCAACAATCTAGCGCGCGCTGCACTTTGTAAACTTGTAAGCAGCAACACAGCACAGCAGCAGCAACGCAACAACAGCAGTTTCCGACGCCATGGCGGAGCAAGACAAGTGCGAGGTTTACCTCCGATATCTCCCTAGAAGCGCCGACGAAGCCGCCATACGCGAACTCTTGAGCAAATGCGGGGAAATCAAGCGCGTGTGGGTCTCTAAAGACAAGGCGACGGGCGAGTGCAAGGGATTCGCCTTCGTCAACTTTGCCAAGCGAAAAGACGCGCGCAATTGCGTGATGCACTACAACGAGCACCCGAAAAACTACCTGGACGGTAAACACGTCGTGTTTGAGCACGCCAAAGCCTGGGAAGGTAACGTGGAGAAGAAACCGGCGGCGTGTTCGTACGGAATCGATTGCCAAAAAGAAGACTGCTACTTTTCTCACCCGGCGGGCTGGGCGTTTGAGAAGAAATCGACGGGTGGTAAAGGCGGTGGATCGAAGACTGGGGGGAGCGGTGGAGACGGTAAGGGTGATTCCAGCGCTGGGGGGACGAGAGACGGCAAGGTTCGCAAAAAGGTGCGATCGAAGAGCCGATTGGGCGCCAAGGCGAGACAACGAGCCAAAAAGCGCGCAGCCAAAGAGGAAGCTGAGAAAGCAGACTGAGGCTGATCCCGCCCGCGCGTCTCTGTATCTCCTCTTTGTCGTAGGAAGAATAGTTTTGTATCTAGAGTTGTGTGTACCTAATAATAATTTGAATTCGTCGCCTAGGTTGCTCGGACCGTCCTCGGAAGGATTGACGACGAAGGAACAAACAGAGACCGTCTGCGCCAGAAACAACCTGCTTCACAAACCAGCGCGAGGGTGACGCCCCCGCGGGCGCGGCTGGGACGAGTCTAACGCGATAAAGGCTCGACAACACGTGCGTGCGATAACATATTCAATCCTCCGGTGGACACAATTTAGACGAAAACGGTAGCCATGGGTATCTTGGAGAAGATAAAAGACATCGAGCTCGAGATGTCGAGAACCCAGAAGAACAAGGCGACGGAAGGTCACCTCGGGGTGCTAAAGAGTAAGCTCGCCAAGCTGAGAACAGAGTTATTGAACCCGCCAAAGTCTTCGGGTGGTCCCGGGGAGGGTTTTGACGTCGTCAAGTACGGTGACGGACGCGTGAGCCTCATAGGATTCCCATCGGTGGGCAAGTCGACGCTGTTGAGCTCTCTCACGGATACCGAATCAGAGGCGGCGGCGTACGAGTTCACGACGCTCACTGCGATTCCTGGAGTTATTCATTACAACGATGCCAAGATTCAGCTCTTAGATTTACCGGGGATCATCGAAGGGGCGAGTCAAGGCAAGGGAAGAGGACGACAAGTCATCGCGTGCGCCAAGTCGAGCGACTTGATTTTGATGGTCTTGGACGCTTGTAAGAGCGAGGCGGCGAACTCTAGGTACGAACACAAGGAGATTTTGACGAGAGAATTAGAAGCGGTCGGTCTACGCTTGAACCAAAAACCGCCGCAGATTTATTGGAAGAGGAAAAAGGCGGGTGGAGTGCAGGTGAACAACACGGTTCCAGGAGGTTTGACAAAGGTTGACGAAAAGACGGTGCTCAAGGTGTGTCAAGAGTACAAGATTCACCACGCGGAGATTTTGTTCAGAGAAGACGCCACCGTGGATCAATTGATTGACGTTTTAGAGGGGAATAGAAAGTACGTGCGCTGTCTGTACGTCTACAATAAGATTGACGCGTTGACCATTGAAGAGGTGGACCGTCTGAGCCGAAGACCAAACTCGGTGTGCATCTCGTGCTACATGAATCTCGGCATGGAGTACCTCCTCAAGCGCATCTGGGACGCCATGGGACTCGTGCGCGTGTACACGAAAAAGATGGGAGAGAAGGCTGACTTTGAGGAACCCGTCGTTTTGAGCGACGCTCGCGGCGGCATCACAGTCAAGCACTTTTGCGCGCAACTCCACGCCGAGCTCCCCGAGCAACTCAAGTACGCCCTCGTCTGGGGCACCAGTCCCAAGCACTACGGTCAAAGAGTCGGTCTCAAGCACACTCTCGACGACGAAGACGTCGTTCAAGTCGTCAAGAGCGACCTTCATCTCCTCGAAGGCGTCGGTCGGTTCTCCACCACCAAGCGCAACGACCCGGCCAAGCTCGCCGATAGGAAAAAAAAGGAAAAGCTCAAAACCTAGACCCGCGCGCGACGAATGACAAGGCATCCATCCATGTAACAACACGCGACGCATTCATAGCTCACGACATCCCTTCGATTTAGATTTAGATTTCGATTTTGATTTCCGCGCGTTTGCCCGACGAAAGACTCACCAACCTTCTCATGCCAGAGCCATGGCGAGGTGCTAAAAAACGCTCCTCGAACACGAAGAATCAAAAAAAACCAGCGCGGGACAACGGTTCGTTTCTCATAAAATCCATACAGACTCGCGAACAGAACGACCTTCACGACGTCCATCGAGATCGACCGCGACCTCGACTGAGAGGGCGAGCGAGCGAGGGTGAGTTGAGATTTTCAAAAACATCATGGCCCGCGACCGGACGCGACCGCCGTCTGCACACGACGACGCGCCGCGGCGTTCCGCTCGACGCGCGCGAACCCCCGGGGGAAACGGCGAACGACATCGTTGAACGCGTCGCATCGAACGCATCGAACGAACGAACGAACGATCGTCGAGGATGGGTGACGAAGGAGAGACGCAGGTGGACGAACACCTCGACCCGGAGGACGAGATCGCGTTCGAGAACGCCGCGCCGGACGAGGACGACAGCGGGGACGCGGGAAGCGATTACGGAAGCGATGACGATTACGACGACGATAAGGTACGACGCGATGGACGCGCGCGCGCGAAGAATCGACGGGCGGGGTGGGTCGTCGGTGGTATCGAAGGGATCCGCCATCGGGTGATCCCGGGATCTCTCGTCTCGTCTCGGACGACAACAGGAGAGTTGACCCTGCGGTTTTTGAATTCGAAACCGACCGCGCGAGGAGGATTGAAGAGCGAGCGGAGGGGCGAAGGACTGACGATGAGGGGTTTTAATTTTGATTTCTTCTCGCGTCGCGTAGGAACGTTTGAGTTCTCCGGGCGTCAAGGAGGTGGCAAAGGCGGAGCGGGAACGCTTGAGGGAGCTCAAGCGACAGCAGACGGCGGAACTCGAACGGGTTCGTGACGAGCAGAACAAACAAATCGCGGGCGATAACAAGAAGGGTAAATGGAAATTTTTGTTGCAGCAGACTGAGGTTTTCGCGCACTTCTTGTCCGGGACCAAGGCGGCGAACGAGGCGGCGAACAAGGGGAAGCGCGGCCGAAACAAGAGTCACGCCGCCGAGGAGGACGAAGACGCCGAACTCGTAGAGCACGCCGAGGATTACCAAGCCGTGCGTCTCACGACGCAACCGACGTGTATTAAGTTCGGTAAGATGCGCGAGTATCAGCTCGCTGGTCTCAACTGGATGATTCGTCTGTTTGACCACGGTATCAACGGCATCTTGGCTGACGAGATGGGTCTGGGTAAAACGCTTCAAACCATTTCTCTTCTCGGTTACCTTCACGAGTACCGCGGTATCACCGGCCCGCACATGGTTGTCGTCCCAAAATCGACGCTCGGTAACTGGATGAACGAGTTTAAGCGTTGGTGCCCGGTCATTCGCACTTTTAAGTTTCACGGTAACGCCGAGGAACGCGAGGAGCAAAAGGCCAAGTACTTGGTTCCTGGAGGATTTGACGTGTGCGTCACTTCTTACGAGATGGTCATCAAGGAAAAGACTGCTTTGAAGAAATTCCACTGGAGATACATCATCATCGACGAGGCACACCGTCTCAAGAATGAAAACTCGCGTCTTTCTCTTGTTCTCAGAATGTTGTCCGCCAACAACCGCATGCTCATCACCGGTACGCCGCTCCAAAACAACCTTCACGAACTCTGGGCTTTGCTCAACTTCTTGCTTCCTGAAGTGTTCGGTAACGCTGGTCAGTTCGATGAATGGTTCTCCAACGTCGAAGACGGTGAAGGTGGCTCTGAAAAGGTTGTCTCCCAACTTCACAAGGTTTTGCGCCCCTTCTTGTTGCGTCGTCTCAAGACGGAAGTCGAGACCAACTTGCCACCAAAGAAGGAGACCATCTTGAAGATTGGTATGACTGAGATGCAGAGGACCTTTTACAAGCGAATTTTGCAGAAGGATATCGACATTGTCAACAGTGGTGCCGACAGATCCCGACTTCTCAACATTGTGATGCAGTTGAGAAAGTGCTGCAACCACCCGTACCTCTTCCAAGGTGCAGAACCAGGTCCGCCGTACATCACTGGCGAACACCTTATCGAGAGCTCGGGTAAGCTCGCGTTGTTGGACAAACTCCTCCCGCGACTCCAGCAGCGTGGCAGCCGAGTATTGATCTTCTCCCAGATGACTCGTCTCCTCGATATTCTCGAAGACTACTTGATGTACCGAAACTACCAATACTGCAGAATTGACGGTAGCACTGACGGAGCTGTTCGTGAAGACCACATTGATGCGTTCAACAAGGAGGGATCTGAAAAGTTCTGCTTCTTGCTTTCCACTCGTGCTGGTGGCTTGGGTATCAACCTCGCCACCGCGGACACTGTCATCATCTATGATAGCGACTGGAACCCACAAATGGATCTCCAGGCGATGGATCGCGCTCACCGCATCGGTCAAAAGAAGGAAGTACAAGTGTTCCGCTTCTGCACCGATGGGTCAGTCGAAGAAAAGGTTATCGAAAAGGCGTACAAGAAGCTTGCTCTCGATGCTCTCGTCATTCAACAAGGTCGATTGCAAGAGAACAAGAAGAACCTCGGCAAGGATGAACTTTTGGCGATGGTTCGATTCGGTGCGGAGAAGATTTTCGATTCCTCGACCACCACCATCACCGATGAGGATGTCGACGCTATCATGGCTCGCGGTGAGGAAGAAACCAAGGCGCTCAATAGCAAGATGCAAGGTTTCACTGAGAAGGCGATTCAGTTCTCCATGGGTGCTGAAAACTCGTTGTATGAATTCGAAGATGAAGAAGACAAGAAGGCTTCAGAGTTACCAGAAGGCATCGATGTCAAGGCGATCATCAGTAGCAACTGGATCGATCCGCCAAAGCGTGAGCGTAAGAAGAACTATAACGAAACGGATTACTATCGCAACGCCATGGCCGCGGCGCAGCGTCCGTCCAAGCCCGCTGGACCGAAGATTGCAAAGCTTCAACAGATGCACGACTTCCAATTCTACAACACGACTCGCATTCAAGAGCTTTACGACGCGGATGTGCGTCGTAAGACTTACGAGTGGAACAAGGATAGAAAGAAGGAAGAGAACGCGGCGCGAGGTGAGGCTGCCACGGATGCTGCCGAGGAAGAAGATCCAAACGCTCCGCCAGCGCTTACGGATGAAGAGAAGACTGAAATGGATACGTTGCTCGCGCAAGGCTTCACCGAGTGGAGCCGCCGAGACTTCCAAGCGTTCTGCCGCCTCAGTGAAAAGCATGGTCGCGAGAACGTCGAAGCCATTGCGAGTGAGATGGACGGTAAGACGCTCAAGGAAGTGAAGGATTACAGCGCTGTGTTCTGGAAGCGTTACGAAGAGGTCGCAGATCACCAGCGCATCATTAGCAACATTGAAAAGGGGGAGCAAAAGATCCAACGTCAGGCTGACATGTTGAAGGCAGTTAGAGAAAAGATCGCCATGTACAAGAACCCGTGGCGCGAACTCAAGTTGTCTTACGGTCCCAACAAGTTCAAGTCGTTCACTGAGGAGGAAGACCGCTTCTTGCTGTGCTCTATTCCAGAGGTTGGCTTTGGCAACTGGGATGAACTCAAGGCGCAGATTCGTCAGCACTGGCAATTCCGCTTCGACTGGTTCATCAAGAGTAGAACTCCGAAAGAGCTTGGCCGTCGCGTTGAGACGCTCATTTCCTTGATTGAGAAGGAGAGCGAAGCAGGCGACAAGAAGCGCGAAGCCGGGGAAGCGGATGAAGCCGGCGGGGCCAAGAAGGCGAAAGTAGAAGAGGAAGAGGATGAAGAATGATTTAGCGAGAACGTTGTCCGTTTAATTGAAAATACATTTAAAACGATACGCATTTAACGACGCAAAGAGAGTGCGTTCGATGGCCTTCTGCCTACAAAGTCGTCAGACTCAAACATCGCAATCTCTGCGACGACCCCCGAACGAGCACCGTTGAGACGACCGACGTGTTCCATGGGACGGTCTTGGATGTCCTTTTCGAAGAGCAAGCACTCACCGAACTCGATGGAACGATCAGCCTTGCCCGCCTTCGGCGGAGTGCTGAGCTTTTGGCTCGGCGGGTGCACCAACTGAGCCGCCTTGGACGCCATGGCATTGGCTCGCTGCGTGCCAGAGTTGGTCAGCTTGCCAAGAGCCATGCGAGTCGGCGTCGTCGCGCGACGCGGAGAGGCGATCGGACGAACGCTTGTGTACTTATTCACTTGAGCCTCACGCTTCGAGTTGACTGCGCGTCCAGAGTTTGCGAGCATCAACAACCGAGTCGAGTCCGCCACGGCAAGTCGCGGGTTGAAGTCCCACTCGCACTCCTCCAGTCGAACCTCCTCCTTCGACTTGGCCGGCGCCGCCGACGCCACTTCTGCTGGGATAACCTCAATCGTCACCTCGTTATCCATATCGCTCACCAGACCGATGACCTCGGCTAAGAAATCCGCCGGACTCTTCTCCCGATACGTCACCAATTCATCTCTCCACTTGCGCACCACGAGCGAGTGTCTCGATTTGTGCGCCTCCAAATCGTTCTTCAACACCGTCACAGAGTCCCGAAGCTCGACATTTTCCACCGTGAGGTTAGATTTCGTCCTCTCCATCTCTTCCAACACCCGTTCGATCGCATTCTTCTCTTTAAGCGCCGCGTCGAGTTTCGCTTCCGCGCTCTCCGCCTTGTCCTTCATCTCCTTGAGCATGGCTTCGATCCCCTCCACTCGCGCCTTGGACGCTGCTCGTCGCGCCTCCTCCTCAAACATCGACGACGTCGCGCGCTTTTTCACCGCATTTTTACGCACGTTGATCACGACCGTTCCCACCGTCGCCGCACCGAGGACGAACACGGCAACCATTATTTACGATTCCGTCCGACAGGGGAACGAGACCTCAACCGTCGCCTACGCGGGAGGGATGGACTTGAATTATCCCGCGCGCGTCCGAACGAACCGACGGACGGACGAAGCGACGGACGAAGGGATCGGCGGGAGCGACCGACGCGGATTTTCGCCCACGTCGTCGTCGTTCGTCGTCGTTTCGACGACGACGGCGCGCGCGCGTGTGAAGATTTTGGCGCGACGCGCGTGCGGTGACGACGGGACAGGGTACAAAGTTGACGATTCATTACTCAACATTATGCGTTTTCTTGCTTTATGACCAGTCAAAATAGAGTGGGGTAGTGCGCGCGTCCGCGACGACGGTCGACGCGAGTCGACGACGGACGCGCCGGCGTTCGATCCTCGGGAACGAGACCGCGCGGGTTTGGTTCTTCTCTGAGCGCGTCCGTCGGGTGGGCTACCGATGGCGGCGGCGGCGACGGCGACGACGGCGGAGGAGGAAGCGGGCGGGCCCGGGGAGAACACGCTCGGTAACTATGAAAAGCTCGGACGCATCGGTGAGGGGACGTACGGGGTGGTGTATAAGGCTCGAGAGCGCTCGACGGGGTCGATCGTGGCGTTGAAAAAGGTTCGGATGGATCAGGAGCGGGATGGGATGCCGTTGACGTCGCTGCGTGAGGTGCGGATACTGCAGAGGATGCGACACGAGAACATCGTGCGGCTGTTGAAGGTGATTCAGGGCGACAGGTTGAACAACGTGTTTTTGGTGTTTGAGTACTGTGAACACGATTTGGCGAGGTTGATTGATACGGTCAAGACGACTTTTACGCCGAGCGAGGTGAAATCGCTGATAAAGCAGACGCTTCGAGCGGTGGAGTACTTGCACGAACGCTTTGTGTTTCACAGAGACCTGAAGTTGAGCAACCTACTGCTCAACCAAAGAGGCGAGCTGAAACTGTGTGATTTCGGTCTCGCGCGCGATTTCGAGCCGATCGATAAAGGGAGTTACACGCCCAAGGTGGTGACGCTGTGGTATCGCGCGCCCGAGCTCTTGTTTGGTAGCGCCAAGTACACGGCGGCGGTGGACATGTGGGCCGTCGGCTGCATCTTTGCCGAGTTTCTCAAGCACGAACCGCTGTTTCCGGGAACGACCGAGATTCAACAGGTGCAAATGATATGTGCTCTACTTGGATCGCCGAACGAAAACATTTGGCCCGGGTGGAAGTCGCTTCCGAACGTGAGAAACTTCAAGTTTCCAGACCAGCCTTACAACTTTCTCGAAATCAACTTTCCCAAGCTGTCGCCGGCTGGGGTCAGTTTACTCGACATGTTGCTCACTTTCGACCCAGAAAAGCGAGTGAGCGCCAAAGAGGCGCTCGCGCATCCGTACTTCAGCGAGGCTCCGCCACCGAAGCCGCCATCAGAGATGCCGACGTTTCCGAGCACACACGGCGCGCCAGAGAGAGGTAGACAAGCGCCCGGCGTTAAAAGACCGCGCGTGGGGGCTTTGGACGATCGTATCGCGTCAGTCTTTTGATAAAATAGCAATAGGATTTAGGAAGTGTACGATTGTAGCAGTTGATTCATGGTAGCATTGCATTACAGCCTGTGTAAGTAAAAAGTTGGTTCTGTACAGCGCGCGCATGTGCGTGTGGCAATTTGTTCTTTGTCAAAACATCCACCTTTTATTTTAAGCCTTGTAGCCGGAAGTGGTGATGCTGTCGGCACTGTTCATGTCACTCCACAGAGTGTGATACCAGCCTTCCATGTCCGTGCGCTCGTACGTGTGAGATCCGAAGAAATCACGCTGAGCTTGAACGAGGTTGGCGGGCAAGCGACCGCGGCGGTACGAGTCAAAGTACGCGAGAGAACCAGACATGGACGGGACGGCGACGCCAGAGTTGATGGCAGCGGTAACGACGCGGCGCCAAGCACCTTCGCGTTGGATGACTTCCTTGGCGAATTCTTCGTCAACGAGCAAAGACGGAAGGTTGGCGTCTCGGTCGTACGCGTTCTTGATGCGGTCAAGGAAGCCGGCGCGAATGATGCAACCACCCTTCCAGATGCGCGCCATTTCGCCGAGGTTGAGGTTCCAGCCTTGTTCGTTGCTCTTCGCGCGAATTAAGTTCATCCCTTGCGCGTAAGACATAACCTTGGAGGCATAAAGCGCGTATCGAACGTCGTTGATGAGCTGCTGCTTGTCAACTTGACCGGCGCCGGCGGCGGGCGCCAAGCCGTGCTTGGCGTAAAAGGCCTCGGCGGCGACGCGCTCATCCTTGAGACCGGAGATGAATCTCGAGTCGAGAGAGCTCGCGATCGTCGGCGCCGCGATGGAAAGTTCAGCGGCTTGCTGGACGGTCCACTTACCGGTGCCCTTCATGCCAGTCTTGTCGAGGATCTTGTCCACCAAAAAGTCACTCTCCTTACCGGGCTGATCATCCTTCTTGCCCAAGATGAGGCTGGAAATCTCAATGAGGTACGACTCGAGCTCAGCTTGGTTCCATTCGGTAAACGCGGCGGCGAGCTCGTCGTTCGTGAGCCCGCCCACCGTCTTGAGCACGTCGTACGCCTCAGAGATGAGCTGCATGTCGCCGTACTCGATGCCGTTGTGCACCATCTTGACAAAGTTACCCGCCCCGCCCGGTCCGACGTAGGTAACGCAAGCTCCGGAATCGGTTTGCGCGCTCACCGGTTTCAAGATGTCTTGAATGATTTCGTAACCCTCCTTGGATCCCCCCGGCATCATAGACGGTCCGTTCCTCGCGCCTTCCTCGCCGCCGCTCACGCCCATGCCGACGTACAAAATTCCCTTTTCCCCCAACTCTCGGCTTCGTCTCTCCGTGTTTTCGTACCACTCGTTCCCGCCGTCAATGATACAATCACCCGGTTCCATGTGTTTACACAAATTTTCGATCGTCGCGTCCACCGGGGCACCGGCTTTCACCAAGATGATGACGCATCTCGGTTTGGCCAGGCTGTTCACAAACTCCCCGACGTCCCGGTACCCGCGCAGGCGTTCCCCGAGCCCTTCCTTCTCCGCTCTCGCCACGCACACGTCCGTCTTATCGCTCGATCGGTTGAACACCGAGATATCGAACCCTTTCTCCGCCACGTTCAGCGCCAGGTTTTGTCCCATGACCGCCAATCCGCACAGCCCTATGCGAGACTTTCGCCCATCATCATCGGCACCGCCCGAACCCATCGCCATCGTCGTCATCTTCGTCGTCCCTCTGCTTCTCAAAAGAGTCCTCCGCCTCCTTATCGTCGTCGTCGTCGTCGCAGTTCGGGAGGTTATCGCGTTCACCGCTCCGACCGCGCGCATGGTTCGGTTCGTACTCGGTTCGTTCGCGTGTTCTCCCGCGCTCGCCGGTGTGAAGACGTAAACCCGAACGAACGAACGAGAGGCGCACGAGACCCGAAACGAACCGAACCGAGTGCGTGCGTACACACGTGATTCTCGAGATATTCTATTTTATATACGCGTGTTTCATACTTATACTAGATGATATTTTGTTAGTTACAAGTTAAAGGATACTTACTCTCTCTCCAGACTGTGTGTTGTATTTATGGATCAATTCTGCTATAAAGTATGTTATCGTTATGTATATTTATGTACACTTATACGTTATCTATCTGTCTATCTATCTTCTCTCGCGCGCGGTTTCGGTCGCGCGCGCCTCACCCGTTCACCCGTTAGTCCGCGAAGGGACGGACGGACGGGCGACGATGGCGATGGCGACGAAGACGGCGGTGATGACGGTGATGGCGGCGTTCGCGGCGTTGGCGGGACCGGTGGAGTGCGCGACGACGACGACGCCGGACGTGCGGACGCGGGACGCGAACCGGTTCGGAATCGCGCCGAGCGGACGAGGCGGAGCGGCGCACGCGACGTTCGCGGCGTCGGCATCGAGCGGGAGCGCGGCGAGACTGGTCGCGTTCGGTGGGATCGAAATCGATGGGAACGAGGCGAACGACGTGTGGGAGTTCGATGCGGTGGTAGGCGCCGATGGGGGGTACGACGGGAACTGGACGCGTTTGCACGACGGAGCGGGAACGGCGCCGCGGGGGAGAACGGGGGCGTGCGCGTGCGCGTTGCGAGACGACGTGTACGTGTTCGGCGGGCGAAGTCAGTACGAGGGGGATTACGATGACTTGTGGAGGTTTGATAGGAGCGCTGGGAGCTGGGAAGAGATTGTCCCGGCCGGGAGCGCGCGGCCGCCGAGGCGAAACGGAGGCGCGATGATGACGCCCGACGGAGAGGCTGGGGCGACGTTTCTTCTGTTTGGTGGAAACGGGTTGAACGACATGTGGGAGTTTGACATTACGACGCGGGAGTGGAGCGTCGTGCGAGAAAACACAGAGGGGACGTCGGGGGCGATCGGACGCTCGGCTGCGTGGTTGGCGGTGAGCGCGGCGGCGGCGACGGCGTTCGCGATGTCTGGATGACGTCAAACAAACCAACATTAATTAATGTATTGTACAGTAGCGAGCCTTTTTAATGTAAACCTAGCGCCGCAAACACAGCGCTCGTGTCGGATAAATCGTCCAGGATGATTGGTTCGGCGGCTTCAGAGCTATCCGCGAGCTCGTCGCGGGAAAAAATTCCCGTCAGCAAACCCACGGCGGTCGCGCCCGCAAACTCGGCGGCTTTCATGTCATTCGGCGTGTCACCGAAATGCCATCGGCGCGTGTTGTGCGCCTCAAAACCAAGTAATGATTCCGCCCGTTCGGCTGCCAAACGAACGAGCTCTCCTCTATCGGTGTGATCGCTCCCAAAACCTCCAAACTTTGGCGGAGTGAAGAGATGCGCAATTCCGAGCTTTTCCATTTTGGCCCACGCAATCGGCTCCAAGTTACCCGTGACGAGACACACGGCGACGTCTGGGTTGGATGATAATTTTTCCAGTAACGTCTTCACCCCGGGCAGCAGCTCTAGACCATCTGCGGCGTGGGATTTCCGTTCCACTGCAAAGGCTGAC
>Ga0255770_10001044_pt1 | contig 25881 bp, 43 predicted proteins | sample 071ome_22_FD_179968 | JGI IMG/M metagenome (GOLD analysis project Ga0255770, IMG submission 179968) | Coastal salt marsh microbial communities from the Groves Creek Marsh, Skidaway Island, Georgia - 071404AT metaG (version 2) | ecosystem: Environmental > Aquatic > Marine > Intertidal zone >...
GAGTTTACAGCAAGGGTTGCAGAAATTTGTATAACCGAAGGTATTACTCCTGATTTAGACACACTTGACACTTATGTAAAAGCAACCTATCCTGACTTGCGTAAGTGTATTAACATGGTGCAAATGAATTCGCAGGACGGACAGTTGCTTGCCCCCCACGAAGGGGATAGTGGGGAACAGGATTGGAAGTTGGACATGGTGGAACTTTTCAAGGCTGGAAAAGTTCAAGATGCCCGTAAACTTTTATGCGGCACTGTCCGTCCAGAAGAGATGGAAGAAATTTATCGTTGGCTATATACAAACATAGAATTGTTTGGAGAAGAAGAACAACAACAAGACAATGCTGTTCTAATTATTAAACAAGGATTAGTTGATCACACACTTGTTGCAGATCCAGAAATTAATTTGGCTGCAACTCTTATACAACTTGCGAGGCTATAATGACTTATATTGTTAATGATAATTGTATTAAATGTAAGCACATGGATTGTGTAGAAGTATGTCCAGTAGACTGTTTCTATGAAGGCGAAAACATGCTTGTAATTAATCCTGATGAGTGTATTGATTGTGGAGTTTGCGAGCCTGAATGTCCTGTTGATGCAATCGTCGCAGATCAAAGTCTAAAACCAGAAACAAGTGTAATGTGGGAAGAATTTAATAGGAAGTACAGTTTACTATGGCCTAACATTACTGTAAAACGGCCTGAAGACGTACCTGCAGATGCAGACGACTGGAATATGTATCCAAACAAATTAGAGGAGCACTTCAGTGAAAATCCAGGCAAAGGCGACTAATAAAAAACTTATTAATGATCTTGTGCGATTGGAAGTTTTAGAAGAAGAAATAGAATACTATAAAACTTTACTTCAACCGCACGACACGGGTCATATACATACAACTATTTCTTTTTTACAAAATCGTGTTAGCAATTTAAAAGGCGTGAAGGAGTGGCCCTTTGATTAAAGCAATTTTAGCGTGTGATGATCACGGTGGTGTAAGCAAGGATGGCAAACTACCTTGGCCACACAATCCAAAAGACCTTAAATGGTTTAAAGACAACACAGCAGGTCATGTTGTTGTAATGGGGTCAACTACTTGGGATGCTCCAGACATGCCAAAACCATTACCCAAAAGAACAAACGTACTAATAACTAGTCGTAAAGAAGATTATTCAGGTGCAGATGCTTATATCAGTGGCGATCTAATCAAAGAAATTAAAGAACTAGAAGACACTTGTCCAGGACTTATTATTTGGATAATTGGTGGCCCTAACATTATTGAGCAAACACTAGGTATTATTGATGAGTTTTACATCAGTCGTATTCCGGGCACCTATGAGTGCGATACTTTTTTACAAATAGGTAAGATTAGATCACTATTTAAAAAAACTTGGGAAGAAAAAAACGACTTAGTAAAATTTGAAATTTGGAAAAAAACAAATGGGTGAGTTATTACAATCTATTTTTGGAATAATTGTGGTAGCTATTGCAGGCTGGGTAGCGTGGATGTCTAATGTTTTGATAAGTGAGAAAAAAGAAAGACAAAAACATGGTATAACAGACTATTATGATATGCCAATTAGAAAGGATGATAAATGAAACAGTATATAGATGCACTTAAATTTATATTAAAAAATGGGGAAAACGTTAACGACAGGACTGGCGTAGGAACTAAAAGTGTATTCGGTTATCAAATGCGGTTTGATTTATCAAAAGGCTTTCCTGCTGTTACAACTAAAAAACTTGCATGGCGTAGTGTTGTAAGTGAATTGCTTTGGTTTTTAGAAGGCGGCACAGATGAGCGCAGGTTAGCAGAAATTTTATACAATGATACAAGAGAAAATATTGCAGATAAAACAACTATCTGGACAGCTAACGCAGATAAACAAGGAAAAGATTTAGGGTATACTAATACAAGTTTAATTAAATCGCTTGGTCCAGTTTATGGCAAACAATGGCGTAACTTTGGTGGCGTAGATCAAATTGCCCAAATTATAGATCAAATTAATACTCAGCCCGACAGCAGGCGTATTATTATGAGTGCTTGGAATGCTGCTGAAATAGAAAAAATGGCGTTGCCTCCATGTCATACATTAGCACAGTTTAGGGTTGTAAATAATAAATTAAGTTGTCAATTATATCAACGTAGTGCTGATATGTTCTTAGGAGTTCCATTTAATATTGCAAGTTATAGTTTGTTAACACATATGATTGCGCAAATTACAGGTAACCAAGTTGGAGAATTTATTTGGACAGGTGGTGATTGCCATATCTACAATAATCATGTTGAACAAGTAAACGAACAAATTAAGCGTAGACCAAAAAAACTACCTACACTAGAATTACCTCCATTTTCTAACCTAGAAAGAATTTTAGAAACAACGGTTGATGATTATAAGTTAATAAACTATAAACCTATGGATAGTATAAAAGCACCTATGGCTGTATAGTATTAATAAATAATTTATGCTACCTTATACTTTATTAAACAATTATATTTTAGATGACTCAAAAATAGAAGAATATTATCAACACTTTAAAAAGTATACAGATAATATCTTGTATAGAGATAATGCTAAGACTAGTCCAAAAATAACTACAATTTATGGACATGAAGAATATATTAATGAAAATTTAGAATTAATAGAATATAAAAATAATACACTTAATGCTATTGCAGAAAAATTTCTATCTGACTTTGGATTAAATCTTAGGTATAACTGTTTTATACTCATTACTAAAGCAGATAAAGTTTTACAATGGCATATTGACGGCGCCGGAGCAGCAGGATCACCACAAGCCGCTTTTATGTATGATTTTAGGAATACTGAACGGGCACCGACACTATTTGACTATAATGGACAGATATATACTTTAGAAAATTATAAAGCAGCATTGATAAACACATCAACCATGCACATGGTAGACAACAGCAACCACGGTACTCGTTATAACTTAAGAATCTCTTTATACGGAGATTCGTTTGAAAATATTAGAGATAAAATTATGTCAGTAAAATTTTAGGGGCGTTATGCCCCTAAAACTATGCGTCTCCGTATACCTTGAGTACTTCTTTTACTGCGTCATGTCTTTCTATATCTCCTTGACCAAAGTGGACTATGTCCAAATGAGTATAATTTGCTTGTTTTAACAGTTTAGTAAAGTCTATTAAACCATTATCTTGTAGCCTATCCGCCTGTGCCAAGTCGCCTGTAACGGCCATCATTGAGCCTTCGCCTAAGCGTGTTAGTAACATCTTCATTTGATTAGGTGTTGCGTTTTGCATTTCGTCGGCTAGTATAAAGGATTGTTTGAAAGTACGCCCTCGCATATATGCTAAAGGAGCAATTTCTATTATGCCTTCTTCGATCATGCCTTCAATTTCTCGTGCATTAAAATATTCTCTTAACACATCAAAAATAGGCCTTGTCCAAGGAGCCATTTTCTGTTCTAAAGTTCCTGGCAAGAAACCAAGATCTTCATCTACTGAAACAGCAGGCCTTGTTACTATTATTTTATCAATTGAGCCTTCTTTAAACAACTTTACTGCAACTTGCACTGCTAACAGTGTTTTACCAGTTCCAGCAGGTCCTATACCAAAGACAATATCTTTAGTTTCGTCTAGAAGTTTTAGTACATATTGTTCTTGATTTTTATTCCTTGGAATTATTTGGACATGTTGTTTTTTTTGAAAAGTGTTAATGTTGATTACATTAGAAAAGTTTTGTTGTCTCTGTTTACGAGACGCTTTTTTTGCACCCATTAAGTCCTCCTATGAGCTATGGAATGTTGCAGGGTAGTATGTCCCGTAGAACACTTTGCCCTACAAAAGTATTTACCATCTGAGCAAAAAGCGATAAATAACTATATAAAGAAATAGGATTTTAATATGCATGATGTAGTCGACATTATTAAAAACGTTGAACAAGTTTATGATTCTTCAACATCTTTTCAAGTTTTAAAAGATTTTGAAAGGGTTTTAGACGAACTAGATTTGTATGTATACAAAAACTGGGAAGATGGCGAGCTTGCAGCTGGTCCTAAAATCAGTCGTCATTTTGTAACTTGTGTTTTTATGTGGCCAAGAAAAGATATGCCTGATCCAATGGGAGGCAAACGTCTTCTTGATTATGACTGTAAAATTAGATTTAAAAAAGATTATGTAATTGTACCTAGAAAAATTAAAAAACCAGATGATATTCGTCCGGGCACAAAAAAAGGCAAATTAGATAGAGAAGCTGTATGGCTAGTTGAAATTAAGATGCCAAAAAAACTTATTGTTGATATATATGGTGGATACAATCAAATAGAAGACTTACAAACAGATCCTATGACACAAGATTCTCAAGCACAAGAAATGGCACCGCAACCCGCAGACACAATAGCACAACCATTTGATGCTGGTGCAGCGCCTGCACCTGTAGACGCTGGAGCAGCGCCAGCTGAAGGAGCAGTTTAATGGGCTTAAGAAACGGAGACCTTAAAGATTTAATTTATAATGTATTTGAAATTGACTCGTTTGCATCTAAAATGGGCGATGACAAAAATATTATCACACTAAGTTTTAGTGTTAAAGATAAGGCGCCTGCAGATGATTTAGTAAAATTTTTAGAAGGTGGTTACAGTTACGTACTTGATGCTGACGCAACAAGCGGCGAACAAAGTGATGGCACGTATAAAGTTTTTGTAGAATTAGAGCGTAATAAAGAATCTAATGAACAAATTATGGAAATCATCGACGGTGTAGGTAAATTAGCTCAAGTAGAAGATTTCAAATTCCGTTACTATAAAAATTGGAAGAGTAAACCTGTAACACTAGAGGATTTAGATAGTATGGTTCCTCTTAATCCGGATGACTATGGTCTTAAAGTAAACGAGTCTAATATGGATAATTACAAAAACTTTTTTAACAGAAGTTATGTAGATAATATAGAGTTATTGTTAGACACATTAACAATTAAAAAACCATTTGCAGATCCTGTACAATTTGAGTTTTTAGACTTTGGTGATAAAGAAGACGTACTAAACAGAATAGTCGAAAGTTTTAATCCTTGGGATTTTGCTGAAGTTATATTCTTATCAAAATACATAGGCGATTATAATATTACAAAATACGGCAATAAATTGACATTCGAAAATGCCGGAAAAACACTAGTACTAAAACGAATTTAATAAATATCTTTATGCACAAGTGTAAAAATTGCGGACACGACTCTCATTGCGGTATACCATATTATCGTGAACAAGTAGATTATAATGAATCTTCTTATCAACTAAAAGTTTGTGATTGCTGTAGATGCAATTCGTGCGAAAACAAGGAAATCAAAGATGGCCAAAGAACATTTTAAGTTTAACTTCGAGCCGTGGATGGCTGAGGAGTTAATCCATAGAGATGATTGGGAAGATTGGTACGAAGCAATGTGCGAAATTCTTCCACTATGGGAAGTGGACACAATTGAGCGTGTAGCAATGTTTGTTGCACAGTGTGGACACGAAAGCGGAGGCTTTAGAGTATTAAGCGAAAACTTGAATTATAGCGCAAAAGCATTAAATTCAATTTTCCCTAAGTACTTCAAGCGAGCAGGGAGAGATGCAAATGAATATCATAGACAACCTGAAAAAATTGCGAACGTTATTTACGCCAACAGAATGGACAATGGAGACGTGGATAGCGGCGACGGTTGGCGTTTCCGCGGAGGCGGCATACTTCAGCTTACTGGACGATACAATTACACAAAATTTGGTGAAGCGGTCGACATGTCACCAGAAGAAGCAGTAGACTATGTGCGCACCAAAAAAGGTGCATTAGATAGTGCTTGCTGGTTCTGGGACACAAATGGCTTAAACAGTTATTGCGATGATCAAGACATTGTTGGTGCAACAAAACGTATTAACGGTGGTACTATAGGTCTTGATGATCGCAAGAAACATTATATACATGCATTAGACGTATTAGGTGGAGACTACGAACCTGAAGAAGAAAAGGAACTTAATCTAAACCAAACTATACGCAAAGGCAGCAGAGGACCATTAGTTGCAGAGGTACAAGAAAAACTTGATATTTCTCCAGCAGATGGTATCTTTGGTCCAGGTACAGAGCGCATTGTAAAAGAATGGCAAACTGCAAATGGACTAACAGCTGATGGCATAGTAGGACCCAAAACATTGGGAAAATTACTGGGGTAGGTGGTATGGGTGCCAAGTTAGCAATCGTATTTTTCTTTTTAATGACAGGCATGGCAGGTGCAGGATATCTCTATTATCAAGATACTCAAGAGCGCATTGCTATACTAACAGAAAACAATGCTAAGTTGGAGACAGCCGTACAAACAAATGAAGAAGCTCTAGCATCGCAAAGGGCTTCTTTTGAAGCAATGCAAGTTGAAAATCAAAAACTACAAGCAGAGTTTCAAGCAATTAGTGAGCGTAACAGGTCACTAGAGAATAGGTTGAGCAGGCACGACATTGGTGCTAGTGCAGTTGCTAAGCCTGGACTTACAGAAAAAATACTCAATAACGCAACAAAAAATGCACAGCGTTGTATGGAAATATACAGTGGTGCTGAACTAACACAAAAAGAACTTGAAGCAACAAAACCAAGTGAAATAAATCCTGAGTGTTGGAGAGATGCTAATCCAAACTTTAATCCAGATATACAAAGTGATGCTTGGAAAAGGAAGAACCTATGAAAACAGTATTTGTAGCACTACTAGGATTTGCACTATTAACAGGTTGTGCTTCACAGCCACAGCGTATAGAAATTAGTGCTAAACCTATTGACAAACCTAATCTTATACTTCCGCCTGCACAAGAACTAAGACTAAAAGATTTAGAATGGGTAATTATCAATCAAGAAAACGCAGAAGAAGTATTTGCACAATTACTCAAAGATAAAAAAGATCCTGTGCTTATCGGTTTGACTGATGAAGGATACGAAATACTTTCATTAAACTACAGCGACATTATGGCATACATACAACAACAAAATGCTATAATTAAAGCATATAGAAACTACTATGAAGAATCAGAGCAAGCACTAGAAAATGCTAATAGCCAAATCGAGGGGGCTCAGGCAGAAGTAGAGGCGCAAAATAACGCTCCACAAGAATCTACTCTTGATAGATTAAATCCTTTCAAATAAATATTATATCAAACGATTATTACTCATAACGCTTGTTGCAGGCTGTGTTAAAGTTTCGCCTGATCATACTGCTAAAGCAGTAGAGTATATCGGCTTACATGAACGTCAAAACAGAACAGAGCTTACAGAACTAGTAGGAGTAGATCCTGTACGCACAGAATGGTGTGCAGCGTTTGTAAATGCTATACTAGAAATGGAAGGCATTCCAGGTTCCGGAAGTGTTAGTAAAAATCCTCTAATGGCCCGTAGTTTTTTAGATTGGGGTAGTCCTATAAATCCGCAAGATATACAAAGAGGTGACTTGGTTATATTTCCTAGAGGGCGCGAAGGTTGGAAGGGACACGTAGGATTTTATGTAGGTCGTGCAAAAGACGGAAGTTACATAATTTTAGGTGGAAACCAAGCAAACCAAGTGCGTTATGATTTGTATGATCCTAAAAAAGCATTGGGAATTAGGCGCTGGTCTGAAATAAATACACATAGTTAAAAGAGAGGGATACTATGTGGGAAATGATACAGCAGATGGCGGGCGACCGTCTTTGGATTTACACTAGCATCGCAGGTTCATTACTAGGTGCTGCATTTTTGTTCTGGTTTAAAGATACTAGAATGGCAACATGGGGCGTAAAGAAATTCGATGCAACATTAGAATACCTAGCAATACGCTGGGGGTGGACTTGGTTGCAAAACGATCCTAATGCTTGGCGTGTAAAATATCCCAAAATAACCAACAAAATTGACGAGCTAGAAGCACGTCTTGCTAAACTAGAGGGAAAGAAAAAATGAAGAAATTGTTAATCGCAATGATGCTTATAGCATCTACTACTGCATTTGCTGATGAAAGCAAACAGTATAAATGTGGCGGTCAAGTATATGATCCTGCTGAATGGGAATGTGTAGGAGACAACATGCTAAAGGAACTGAGCAGCAAATCCACTTGGGATGCAATGGGTGAAAGCTTGAATACAATGGGCAGCGCCATTTCAGATGGAGCATCTGCCGCAGGTGATGCTATTTCAGGCGCAGCAAAGAAATTAAAATTCTGGTAATCGAGGGGAAATAAAATGCCAAGAAAAAAACTTGAAGATTTAGACGCTACACCAGCAGCAACACCAGCAGCAAAGCCTGCTCCTACAAACTATGAAGCAGAAGTAGTAGTTCCAGCAAGTGATGGTACTGCTACAAAAAAAGTGAAACTAGACCTAGAAGTAGATACTAGCGTAAAAGACTTAGGTCCTAATCCGTATGCAAAAATAATACATATGGCAAGAGCCGTTGATGCTTGGAGGATCTTTCCAAGATTGTTCTTAACAGTTTACATCATATTGCTTTATAAAACTGTTATTTGGTACATGGAACTTCCAGCACCGAGTATGGAACAAAGCGGACTTATTTCAGTTGTTGTAGGTGCTGGAGCAGCATGGTTTGGTTTATACACCGGATCTAGTAAATCTAACAAATAAGGCTGCTAAGTAGTAGTATGGACTACTACCAGACGTTGGGCGTCTCCCGAAATGCTACCGATGAAGAATTAAGAAAAGCATACAAAAAGAAAAGTATGCAACACCATCCTGACCGAGGCGGTGATGAAGAACAATTTAAAAAAGTAAATGAAGCATACCAAACTTTAAAAGACCCACAAAAAAGAGCTGCCTACGATAATCCGCAACCGCAATATAGACAGCGATCTTATTCTACGCAAAATCCATTTAATAATATGGGTGCATTTGAGGATTTGTTTGCTCAATATAGTATGGGTGGAGGATTTCAACAACCAAGAAGGCCTGTAAAAAACAAAGACATTAGAATTTCTTACACATTAGAGTTTGAAGATGTATTTACAGGTAAAGATGTTGCTATAGCATACAGACTACCAAACAATAAAGAACAAATTATAAATGTAAATATTCCAAAAGGAATTAAATCAGGCGATACTATTACATTTGCAGGATATGGAGATGACACTCATAAGCATTTACAAAGAGGCAATTTGCTATTAAAAATAAAAGTAAAAGAACATAGACTATACAAAAGAACAGATGACAGCATTTATTACACACTAAAAGTTGATCTATTAGATTTAATACTAGGAACTTCAGTAGAATTAACAACTCCGTTAGGAAAACAATTAGAACTCACTGTACCAAAAGGTACAAAATCAGGTACTACCTTTAACATACCCGGTCATGGTGTTCCTAATGTAAATACTAATAGATCAGGAAACTTTTATGTAAAAATTGAGGGCGTAACTCCAAAAATTGATAATGAAGAAATTTTAAACAAACTAAAGGAAATTAAAAATGAAATTGATAACCGCTCCTGACAAATGGCTTGACAAAAGTTTAAAAGAATTTAATTTTGAAGAATTAGATGCTGTCGAAGTAAGCGGCAACATGGCTAAAATTATGATGGAAAATAATGGCATAGGATTAAGTGGTAATCAAGTAGGCATTGATGCACAAATATTTGTAATGCGTCCTTTAAACAATAAACAAGTGACTAAACCTTTTGCTGTAATTAATCCAGTGATATTAGAAGTAAGTGAAGAAAAAGAAGTTAAAGGAGAGGGGTGTCTTAGTTTTCCAGGATTAGAACTAAAGATACAAAGACCAAAAAGATTGGTAGCTAAGTTTCTTGACTTAGATGCAAAAGAGTGTATACTAGAGTTTGTAGGTATAGATGCTAGATGTTTTTTACATGAATATGATCATCTAAACGGAATAAAATTTACAGATAGAGTGTCTAGATTAAAACTAGACATGGCGTATAAAAAGTTAAAAAAGAGGAAAAAACTAAATGGTAGAGCCTAGTCAAGAATTACAACTTGTTTTTGATAAAGCAATTAAAGATGCAAAAAAACTAAAACACGAATATGTTACATTAGAACATTTACTGTTTAGTATGATGTGTGCTGACACCTTTTTTAATATTTTAAAAGGGTATGGTGCAGATGTAGAATATATTAAAGCAAATTTAGAACACTATCTACGCAATAACCTTGATGATATTACAATAGAAACAACCAAACACAAACCTAAAAAAACACAGTCCGTAGAACGTGTTCTTAATAGAGCATTTACACAAGTTCTTTTCCAAGGACGAAATACTATAGATCTTGTTGATGTAGCACTTAGTATCTTATCAGAAAAGAAAACACACGCATTCTATTTTTTAGAAAAGGGCGGCGTTGATAAACAAAAACTTAGTGATTACCTCAACAACGAAATTGAAGAAAGTCTTGAAGAGGAGGAAATGTCAGGTGCTGCACAAAAGGCACTACGGGCATTTACCACAAACTTAAATGATCAAGTGAAACGTAATAAGATTGACCCTGTAATTGGTAGGTCGGAAGAACTAGACAGTATTGCCCTAGCACTAGGCCGACGCAGTAAAAACAATGTGCTACTAGTAGGCGACCCTGGTGTAGGTAAAACTGCTATTGCAGAAGGGATGTCTTGGAATATTGTCAACGAAAATGTTCCTGAGTTTTTGAAAGAATATGAAGTTTATAATTTAGATATAGGCAGTATGCTTGCAGGTTCCAAGTATCGTGGCGACTTTGAAGAACGATTAAAACTAGTTCTTGCTGGTTTGCGTAAAAAGGGTAAAACAATTATGTTTATCGATGAAGCACATATGATGAACGGTGCTGGTGCTGGTGGAGGTAATAGTGCAAACGATCTAGCTAATATGTTGAAGCCTGCTCTTACTAAAGGCGATCTTAAAGTTGTTGCATCAACTACTTGGGAAGAATATCGCAAGTACTTCGAAAAGGATCGTGCGTTAATGCGTCGATTCCAACGTGTAACTGTGGACGAACCTTCAAAAGAAGTTTCAAAAGATATTTTACAAGGTATTAAAAAATATTACGAAGACTTTCATAATACAATTATTACTGACGAAGCGATTGAAGCAGCAGTTAATTTGTCTGTAAAATATCAAAGTGATAAAAAGCTACCAGACAAAGCAATCGATCTTATAGATCAAGCATGTTCTAGATTTAATCTAAAAGGTCAAATAGAAAATAAAATTGTTAACAAAGAAGAAATACAGTTTGAATTAGCAAAGGCTATTAAATTACCTGAAGAACAAGTTGCTGAAAGAGAAACAGAAAATCTTGCTAATCTTGAAAAGAATCTAAAGGGAGTTGTTTACGGTCAAGACGAAGCTATTGAAAGTATTGTAGATAAAATTCTTGTCGCACAAGCAGGCTTAAAACCCGGAGACAAACCTATTGGTAGTTTTGTGTTTATGGGTCCTACAGGTACAGGTAAAACAGAAACAGCAAAACAACTTTCAAAAGCACTTGGTGTGGAACTAGTAAGATTTGATATGAGTGAGTATCAAGAAAAACATGCTGTTGCTAAATTAATTGGTTCTCCTCCTGGATATGTAGGATACGAAGAAAATAATGGATTGCTTATCACTAAACTACAAGAAAATCCTAACTGTGTACTACTGCTAGATGAAATTGAAAAAGCTCATCCAGACGTTTCACAAATATTACTGCAAGTTATGGACAATGGTAAAGTAACAGGTTCGAATGGTAAGGAAGCAGATGCCCGTAATTGTATTCTAATTCTTACAACAAACTTAGGAGCTCAGGAAGCTGAAAAAAGTGCTATAGGATTTGACGAAGATGTAGACAAAGACTATGAAGATACTGATTTGAAAAAGTTTTTTGCACCCGAATTCCGCAACCGTTTAGATGGCACTATTACCTTTGCTAAACTTGGTAAAGAAGTTATGCTTAAAATTGTAGGTAAATTCCTTTTAGAACTTAAACAAATGGTTTCAGAAAAAGGTGTTACTATTACAGTAAGTGATGAAGCATTAGATTACTTAGTTGACAAAGGCTTTAACCGCAAAATGGGTGCTCGTCCTTTACAAAGAGTAATCGACAAAGATATTAAACGTCCTCTTTCTAGAGAACTACTGTTTGGTACATTGAAAAACGGTGGAAAGTTGAATATAAATGTAGTCGATAATGAACTTGTTCTTGATATCGAAAAGGAAGAACTTGTTGAAGTACCTTGAGACTACAAAGTTATTCTATGATGTATATCCCTATAAATTAGTTTTTCATAATTCTTTAGGATATATCTTTAGAGAAAAAAAGTTTAATTTTGCTAGAGACGAATTAGATAGCCTACAATTATTGTATGAAAAGGGAGAGCCTTTGATAAGAGGCTCTTACCGACAAAAAACATATGATATTTCAACATTTGAAGAATGTAAAATACTATATAGAGAATTTACAAAAAGAGATGATTACAAAATAAGGGTTGAAAATCCCAGTATCCAACTTTACTCGCATGATTTAGATTGGCTCGAAAAAATAGGCAAGTTAGTCAAAAACGCTTATGCTATATATAAACCAAGAGTACCTTTAACAAAAAATACAATTATAATACAACATCCGTCAGAATATACTTACAAAATTACTTTGCCAGCAAAAGTAGATCCTAGTCTAAGTAAGTGGATTAGGAACAATCCTTCATTAGCAAAAGCTGGCAATACTTGCTTAGAAGAAATATCAAATAACGGATACGTCAAAGGATTTTATTTTTATGTAAGAGATGAAAAAATCCTAGGGTTGGTAAATCTGATGTTAGGAAAATCTTGCAGGGTTGACAAACTTGTCTATAGTCCAAACTTAGATAAATAGTTATAAGGATCTGTAAAAATACAAATTTAAATCATTAAGGAATAGCTATGCAACACTATGTAACTGTAGTAATGGAAAAACAAGAAACAAATAAGCTAGACGAGAGTATCTTTCCTTTGTATGAAACCTTTGAAACTGAGCAAGATACAACAGTTATGCAAATTCCATTACCGAGAGAACTAGAAGAATCAGAAGCAGATGAATATGCTAATAAACTTGCAAACTATTTGTTTTCAGAAGGTTATGAAGATTTTGATATTTACATAGGCGAAAGCGGTGAAGAAATTGCAGAAGTAACATATGACGGTGATGATTTTTACGAAGAATTTGGCGTTATGTGGTATAACGAAGATGAAGATTTGGATGAAGCAGAGTATCAAGGACGCAAGGTTAAGCTCGGCAAACCAATGCGAGGCGATGTTAAGAAGTTTAAAGTATATGTCCGTAACCCAAAAGGTAACGTAGTAAAAGTAAACTTTGGTGACCCTAACATGCGTATAAAAAAATCTAGTCCAGCAAGACGAAGAAGTTTTCGTGCAAGACACAATTGTGACAATCCAGGGCCACGTCATAAAGCAAGATATTGGAGTTGTCGCAAATGGTAAAAATAGCCGAATTTCATACGCCAGTTAACACTGATTTAAATTTTGATATTGTAGATGATGCTTCAGTATATATGAGAAATGATCCGCAATTTTACAGGAAAGAATATTATCCTACAATGGCAAAAATGGCAGACCTACACTCATCAGGAAAGTCTTTAGACAGAAGTGTAGTATTACCTATGGTTGAAAAGGGTATAGACAGCTACTGTAAAAAATATAAATTAGGAAGAGCGTCCGAAGATATTTTTAAACAACCTGATAGAGATGCCCTAATAGATAAACTATTCTCAGAGGAAATGGAGCAAATTAAAAACGGAGAGTACAAATGAGACTCCGCGAACTATTTGAGGAGGCGCCTGCACAGAAAGTAGTAGCAGTTATGCCGGGAGGATTTCATCCATTTCATCCAGGACACAAAAGTTTGTATGATTGGGCTGTAGAAACATTTGGTAGAGAGAATGTGTATGTTGCAGCTACTAACGATACTACTACAAGACCTTTTCCCTTTGATGTAAAGATAAAACTTGCACAAATGGCAGGAGTACCTGCTAATAGATTTATACAAGTCAAATCACCTTTTAATGCTTTATCATATAACGATATTATAGGTGACGCATCAAAGACAGCACTTGTATTTGTACGCAGTGAAAAAGATAAAACAAGCCACCCTTTACCAGATCAAGTTCGTAAAAGTGACGGTAATATGGGATATTTAATTTCTTATAAAGATGGAGATTTAGAAACAGCAGATACACATGGGTATCTAGCATATGGACCTACTATTGATTTTGACTTTAGTGGTATGAGTATTAAAAGTGCTAGTGAGCTACGAGCAGCATGGCCAGAAATGTCAGACGAAGACAAATTACAGGCCGCCGAACTAATGTATCCAGGGAATGCACAAACAGCCACGCAACTGCTTAACAAGGCACTGGGCGATCCAGAAGCACCTGTAGGCGAAGATGCAAGTGATGAAGAAGAAGATGAATTTCACCGCAAACTAGACAAACTTGTACATAAAACATTTGGCCATAGTTCAGACGAAAAGAAAGTGAAGAAATATGGATCTAGATGAGCTACGTAAACTTGCAGGTATTAACGAATTCAAAGGCTACACAGAATATGTGCTAGACGAAAATCCCAGCGAAACCGCAGCAGCTCGTCGCAAACAAGAACGTGAAATGAATATACGTCCAGGAGATCCTGACTGGTTCCGTTTATGGTTTTCAAAACCTTACATGACTGGTCCTGTACAATTTAGAGGACGTAAGAAATGAAAATATTTGAAATACTAGAAGATGCACCTACATTGACTGGCAGACAAGCAGCCTTAAGAAAACAACAACAAGCCGCATTGCTAAAAAGTAAAACATCAGATGCAGGTATGGTCGATCGTATGAATGTTGTAGGCCAAGGCATGCAAGACAAAATTAACAAAACACAAGCTGATGCTGACAGTTTAAGCAGAGCCGCAGGTATAGATCCAAATCAAGTACAAAAAGACATACAAAAAAGTATGCAAAATCAAAATCCGAGATTAAGAGATAAGTTTAGAAAAAAATGAGATTTTTAGAGTGGGGTAGAATTGTTAAAGGCGTAAACACAACAACAGACGTTGGTGTTAACGAAATCCCACGACAAGCAAAAAAGTTTGGTAATACTGTAGATAAAGACGGCCGTCCTCCTACATTAAGTTCTAAAGTAAAAGGTAAGTCAACAAACGTACTTTTTAATTTAGGATTGACAGAAGGTATTAAATTACAATTTCAGCGTGGCGAAGATTTTGATACATTACACATAAAACCTAAAAATAAAAATAGAGTTGAGCTTAGAGGTAAACCTGGATATGAAAGTGGAGGCTACGATGCCCAAGACAAATTACATCAAGTGTTGGATAGGCTAGGAAAAGCAGCAAACTTTTCAGAATTAATGAATGGCGAAGTTGTGAGTATAAATCCTAACCACCCAGACGGTGCTCGTGCAAAGAAAACTGCACAAGATATATTATCAACTGAAGCTCAAGAAGTTGCAAATTCTACAAAGATTTATGTAGATATGGATGGAGTGTTAGCAGACTTTTTTACCGAATGGGGTAAATTAATGGGCAAAGACGACTGGAGAGACATAGGACAAGAAAATATCCCGGCTGCACTTGAAAAAATCAAACAAACTGAAAATTTTTGGTTAGATTTACCGTTAACTTCAAATGCAAAAAATCTTTTAAATTTGATCAAAGACGTGAAAGGATCTTACACAATATTAAGTAGTCCATTACCAGGGGATCCTAATTCAGAGCCTCACAAACGCGAATGGATAGAAAAACACTTACAATTCTTCCCTCCAGAAGAAGTGCTTATTAGACATGACAAAGAAACATTTGCTACACAACAAGATGGAACACCTAATATACTAATAGACGATTATGGCGTAAATATACAAAAATGGGAAGCAGCAGGCGGAGTAGGTTTCAAACACAAAGATCATAAATTCGAAAGAACCGCACAAAATTTAAAACAACATATGCAAGAGCCTGTTAGCGAGTCTATTATTGTAGAACATCCTGCTGTAATTGCTGCACTGTATGCAGCTGGTACAACAGTTAGAGAACTTGTTAAAAGATACGGTCTAAAGGCAGTTAGACAAGCGTTAGACAAATTAAAAAAACAAAGAGCAAATACCCAAAGACCTGCTAACGACCACGGCGGTCCTATAGATGATTTAATAGCAGCATCTAAAAGAACAAGGACTCCAGACGAAATAGCACGAGCTCAACAAATGAATTTACCCAGAGCATTAGATAATGCAAAGGCAATGATTCGTACAACTTCAAGAGATTTTAGAGCAGGAAAATTAAGTAGAGAAGAATTTAATAAAATTATGCAATACGTAAGGCATAACTTTAGAAATAAAACAGGCAGAGATTTGCCAATAGAAGACTTTTTAAAACTTACAGAAAAATGGAGTGCAAAGTATAAGCGTTCAATCAACTGTTCGAATCCAAAAGGCTTCAGTCAAAAGGCTCATTGTGCAGGACGTAAGAAAAACGAAGGCGCAGAAATTACTATGTGGACTAATCCTGAATATCAAGGCTCAGACGTTGACGACGAATATTATGAAAAACAACCAGTAAAAAGAGTAGACGTATCTAAACTTACACCTTTTGAACCTGCTGATAAAATGGATGATCCTGTAAGCAAAACTAACATGGATAACCTAGTAAAAGCGATAGAGGCAGGTAAAAAAATAAAACCTATTGTAATTGTGCAGCATGAAGATAAATGGCTTATTGTTGACGGGCATCATAGATACTTTGCACATTTAAAAGCAGGTGCAGATAAGATACGTGCAGTTATTGCTGATCCTAAGGATTTAACTTGGCGTGATGATGTTCCAGAAAGTGTAAAAGAAAACTTTGCTGACGGTAAAAAAAAGGGTAAAAGCAGACCAGGGCGTGTAAAGCGTTCAGGTGCTAGTTGTAATGGTAGTGTAACTGCACTACGTAAAAAAGCTAAAAATAGCAGTGGCGAGAGAGCGAGGATGTATCATTGGTGCGCAAACATGAAGAGTGGACGGAAGAAGAGTTAAAGCACTACGTCGATAAATACAAAGAACACGAAGAACGTAAGGCAAGTACCAACGAACGAAACACATATTGGAAGCAGTATAATGAAAGTATTTGAAGTATTAAGAGAAACTACAGAACAGGAAATAGCACAAGCAGCAAAAGGAATGGTTGCAAAAGCTAAAGCAGGAGATATAGGCGGTGCTGCTAACGATATGGAACGAGTACATAATAGTATAGCAAGAATGGATATAGGTTCTGGATTGTACGACTTCATGCAAAAAACTTTAAAACAATTAAAATCTCTAGTTGCAAGCAATCCTAATCATCCTGAAGCACCAAAGTTCGTACAAGCAATTAAAGACATAGAAGCAGGATTACCGGCAATGAAACAGGCTGCGGCAGATTCAAGAAGGATGGCCGTTGATGCAGGTGCCGGACGTCAAGATGTAGGTGAAGAAATGTCCAATTCTGAAGAGGAATACAAAAACCTAATCAATCAATATTTTAGAAAAGGTTGGGGATTTGAACTAGGCGGTGGTGCTACATACAAAATGATGTGGCACGAATTAAAGGCTGCAAGAAGATGGCTAGCACAAGCAGTTAAGGCTGGTGAGATTGAACCCGGAGTAGATGTAGCTCAAGATCTTACTATAAGAGATAAAAACGGTATTGAAGTTGGCCAGGCCGGTCATTTAACTATAAAGGCCGCAGCAGCTCTTGATAAAGCACGTAATATGGCTAGTGCTGCTGGAAAAAAACTTTCAAGTCAACAAGTTGATAATATAACAACCCAGCATAATACAGGTGCTGAAGCTCAAAGAGATCTTGGTGCAAACACTACCGAAGAAGGTATATTAGAAATGACATCAGGAGCCACAGGTGCTGGCAGCATAGGAGGCGCATTTGCTGGAGGCGGCAATGGTTTTGTAAACGGAGGACCAGGTACAATTACTAGAGCAGGCTCTAAGAAAAACAGAAGAAGAAGAAAAAAAGCATAAATACACTATAATAGGAGTGTTTCAATGAGAATGAAAAAAATACAAGAAGGCCTAGGAGATATGGCACATCGTGCTGAAATGGATCACGAAGTCCAAATGGCACGTTCTGATTTATACAAAATTGCAAAGTATGCTATACAGCTACATGATATGCTAAAAACAGTTAGTGAAGCAGAAGGTATTGAAGGCTGGCAACAAGCAAAAATTACTAAAGCAGCAGATTACATGTCTAGTGTATTTCATTCTCTAGATTACGACATGAAATTTGGTGATGGCGGATCGATGATGCAGCAAATGTCTACAGAATCTGCAAACTATAAAGAAACACTTTCAAAAAAATTAGCAGAAAAATCTAACAGCACAATTTGTCCAGATTGTGGAAATCCTAGCTGGCGCACTCTTCCACAAGAAGCAATTGAAGAGGCAAAAAACAATGCAGGTAAAGAACAAGGATCTGACGGCAAGGCTTGCTGGAAAGGTTACAAATTTGCTGGTACAGAAAATGGCAAAGACAAATGTGTGCCTAGCGGAAAATGAAGATACAAGAACTATACGAAGACGAATCTTGGCTTTCAAAATTAGGTAAAACCTTATGGCATGGATTTGGCGACGATATGGATACTATATTAGTCCCATGGGTAGATAAAAATCTTAGAAGACATGGCACACAGTGGTTATATAGAAATGTTAATAAAGAGCTAGGAGGCCATTTTACAAAAAAAGATTTAGACACCGCAATTAAATTAGTAATGAGTAGAGGGTGATATGACAGATTTTTATAAAATGAGCGAAATGATGAAGGGGTTGTTTCCAAGTGATCCTATAGCAGACAGAGAAGCTCTTATGTCAATGGCCGGTAAGACGCAAGAAAGTGTTGCTCCTACTAAAGATTACGTGCAAGAAAGTGTAGAAGTACCACAAGGATCAATGCCATTAGGTATTGATAGTTTATCAGATTTTGCAAAACTTGCAGGTGTAACAGAAAAACAACATACTGGTAGTGCAGGACAAGCAAAAGGTTCTGATCCTATGCCCAGCACAAGCAAGCCGAGTACCACAGGCGAACAACCACATCCTTTAAAAGATAAACTAGTAGGTGAAGATCACTTTGATTCTTCAAGCACAGTAGGCGAAGCTAGAGATAAAATTCAGAGGTGTGGAGCAGAGTTAGGGTTGCATGACGGGATTTTAGAGGTGTGGACCAGAATGGTACAAGACCTACTTATGAAACTTTTAGTTCGACAGGAAAGGCCCTCTGGAGGCTGGCCTACTTTAGATGCTCCTATAGGAGAAAGAGAACTTACTGGCGGAGAAAAACGCAGCCGTGAAGCTAATGTAAAAAAACTTAAAAAACACAAAAGTGATTTCGAAAAACGTTATGGTGATGATGCTGAAAGTGTGATGTACGCTGTTGCAACAAAACGTGCAAAACAGGAATCTATCAAAGAACAATTATTAAAAGCGCTGAATGATTATAAATGACACAGCAGAAGATTTAGTATGGCAAACAGTTGACCCAGATGATATCTGGGTTATGGATAAATTAATACTTTCAAGAAAATTAGGATATGTATGTGGCCCGGTAGGACAAGATGTTCCTGAACCCGGGCTTTATATTGTCCGCCCATGCGTTAATATGCTCGGCTTAGGACTAGGTGCTAAACAGGTATGGTTGGTCAAAGAGACTATGCACTTACCAGTAGGTCATTTTTGGTGCGAATGGTTTGAAGGATTACATCTCAGTATAGATTACAATTGGGGTATACAACGTTTATGTGTAGAAGGTAAAAAAGATAATGATACTTTCACCCAATGGAACGAATGGATTAAAGTAAATGATCACATTCCATTTCCTAGTGTATTAACTAATCTAGGAAGTAAGTACGAATGGATAAATTGTGAATTTATAAACGGCAATCTAATAGAAGTGCATTTGCGTAAAAACGAAGATTTTAACGGAGGTATCGAACATTTCATTCCAGTTTGGGAAGGACAAGAAATAGATCCTCCCGAAGGTTACATGTACAGAGATTATCCAGATATACATGGACGAATTGGAGCATATGTGAAATGACCAACCCAAGTCATAAAGAAATGTGTAGGATTTTTTATATGGTAAAGGGACATTTAAATTCTACAGAAGATACTATAAGAGCATGTTATGACGGTTATTTTAAAAGACTTTGGGGTAATCATGAAAACTGCTATCATGAAGAAGGTTTTGATGAAGCCTACCATAAAAAGTTCTTGACAAAGAACAAATAATCAACTATAATTAATTTAAACTCAACAGAGTATACTATACTTGGAGAATCAAATGCCTAGAGTTTCTGCAAAAGATAATCGTATTAAATCTTGTAAGGACAAAGCACCCAAGGTTCCACCTAACACATGTCCTTATATTAACTTTGTTCAAGAAATCATCGAGGATCATTTTAAATATGATGACTCGGTCGATGAACACCGTAAAACAACTTTGCTTGAAACACTCGAATATATAAGAAAAGCAAATGAAACACTTCGAGACTCTTCGAAGTATTGGTATGACCAATATAAAAAGGTAGCTTGACAAAGAACAAATAATCAACTATAATTAATTTAAACTCAAAGGAGGATACTATGAGTGATCGTACTTATGGTGCTGAAGAAAAAGCAAAACTAGAACGTCTCGTTCGCGAAGGTGTGACTGTCATGCAGGAAGTAGAAGATCTTCAAGCAGGTCTTAAGGATACAGTTAAGGCTGTGGCAGAAGAATTAGATATTAAGCCGAGCTTAATTAATAAAGCAATTAAAATTGCAAAAAATAGAGATTGGGATATGCATGCAGATGCACATGAAGATCTCGAAACGCTTGTTGCAACATTAGGATATGACAAGTGAACAGTATAAAAAGTTTTTGGATAACAAGTTATTCTAGTGACAGAACTGCATTTTATTTTGAATTAGTAAGTTTCATTTTTACAGTAAGTGCAAGCCTTACACTTGCATTTAATGCAGGAAGCCCTAATATGCTTGTTGTATATCCAGGATTTTTTATTGGTAGTATAACGCAAGCCTATGCAGCATTTCGAAGGGGTGCTGCATGGGTTATGCTCTTGACAATGTACTTTAGTTGTGTTAATATATTTGGGTATGGAGTAGCTGCACAATGGTGGTAAAACCTTATCAATGGTTAGCATGGCTTAGCACAGGATGTTTACTTGCGGCCGCAATATTAGCAGCATTTAATGTGTATCCTTTTTATGTTTATGCGTTTATTATAAGTAATAGTATGTGGACATTAGTAGGTGTGCTTTGGAAAGAAAAAAGTTTAGTAGTTATGAATACAGGACTAACTATTATATATGTAGCAGGACTAGTGTTATAACGCCCACAGGGCATGTAGATGGTTAAGTTGGCCAATAAGCAACAGAGGAGAAAAATTTGAGTTACGTAGACGCTTTCTTTGATCGCGATCAGGATATTATTCGAGTAGTCGAACGCCGAGATGGAAAGCGACATTTCCACGAATACCAAGCAAAATATACATTTTATTATGAGGATCCACGAGGCAAGTACAAGAGTGTGTACGGAGATCCTTTAACTCGCATTGTGTGTAAGAACACAAAAGACTTTCGCAAAGAAGTTGCTATTAACAAAGGCAAGAATCTTTTTGAAAGCGATATCAATCCAATCTTCCAATGTTTAAGTGAGAACTATCTCAATCAAGACGCACCTAAACTAAACATTGCGTTTTGGGATATTGAGACGGACTTTGACCCAGAGCGTGGATTTGCTCCAGTTGAAGATCCGTTTATGCCAATCACTGCTATTACTGTACACTTACAATGGCTAGATGCACTAATTACTCTTGCAGTGCCACCTAAAACAATGAAGCACGAAGACGCCGTTGATATGTGTAAAAAACGCTGGGGCGATGATGTAATTCTATTTACAAATGACAAAGACGGTAACGGCGAACGTCAAATGTTGCTAACTTTCTTAGATTTGTTAGAAGATGCTGATATCCACAGCGGCTGGAACTCAGAAGGTTATGATGTTCCGTATACTGTAAATAGAATTAAACGAGTATTAAGTAACGACGATTGTAGACGGTTTTGTCTTTGGGGACAGATGCCCAAGAAAAGAGAATATGAGAAGTTCGGAAAGACATCAGAAACATATGATTTTGTAGGTCGTGTGCATTTAGACTCATTAGAATTGTATCGTAAATACACATATGAAGAGCGTCACACATATCGATTGGATGCAATTGGTGAGTTAGAAGTAGGCGAAAACAAAACTGTTTACGAAGGTACACTTGATCAGCTGTACAACAACGACTTTGAAACATTTATCGAATACAACAGACAAGACGTTGCACTATTAGACAAACTAGATAAAAAACTACGCTTCATTGATTTGTCAAACGAACTTGCTCACGCAAATACTGTATTGTTACAAACAACAATGGGTGCTGTTGCTGTTACAGAACAAGCAATTATTAATGAAGCACATCACAGAGGACTACAGGTTCCTAACAGACCAAGGCGTGATGATGAGAATACACAAGCAGCAGGTGCTTATGTTGCATTTCCCAAAAAGGGTGTACATAAATGGATAGGATCAATGGACTTAAACTCCCTGTATCCATCGGTGATTCGTGCATTAAATATGGCTCCAGAAACTATCGTAGGTCAAATACGGCCAGAGATTTCAGAAGCTCGTGTACATGAAGATATGAATCTAAAGAAAAAATCTTTTGCAGGAAGTTGGGAAGGTAGATTTGCAACAGAAGAATACGAAGCAGTTATGGAGCGGCGCAAAGACGTTGCACTTACGATTGATTGGGAGGATGGTAGGTCGGATGTACTATCGGGTGCAGAGATTTATCAACTCATATTTGACAGTCATATGCCATGGATGCTTTCATCTAATGGTACTATATTTACTACAGAGTTTGAAGGTGTAATTCCAGGTATTTTAAAGAGGTGGTATGCAGAACGAAAAGACTTACAGAAAATGCTTAAAAAGGCAAAAGACGCAGGCAATGATGCTGAAATTGCATTTTGGGACAAAAGACAACTTGTTAAGAAAATTAATCTTAACTCTCTTTACGGGGCCATTCTTAATCCTGGCTGTAGATTTTTTGACAAAAGGATAGGACAGTCGACTACACTAACTGGTCGTACTATTGTTAAGCACATGAGTGCTGAAGTTAACAAAGTTATTACCGGTGAATATGATCACGTAGGTAAAAGTGTTATCTATGGTGACACAGACTCTGTATACTTTAGTGCATATCCCGTTCTTAAGGAACAAATTGATGCAGGTAATATTCCTTGGACAAAAGACAATGTAATTACACTGTATGATCAAGTTGCAGACGAAGCAAATAGTACGTTTATAGACTTTATGGGCAAGGCATTCCATTGTCCAAAGAGCCGTTCAGATGTTATTGCGGCAGGTAGAGAGATTGTTGCTGAAAGCGGATTATACATTACAAAGAAGCGTTATGCAGCACTTGTATATGATACCGAAGGTTTCCGTTCAGACGTAGATGGCAAGCCAGGCAAGGTTAAAGCAATGGGTTTAGACTTGAGACGTTCGGATACTCCTGTGTTTATGCAAGAGTTCTTGAGTGAGATTTTGCTTATGGTACTGCAAGACACACCACAAAAACAAATCCTAGATCGCATAACCGAATTCCGAAAAGAATTTGAACAACGTCCAGGTTGGGAGAAAGGTTCGCCCAAACGTGCAAACAAGATTGGACACTATCAGCGTTTAGAGCAAAAGCAGGGTAAAGCAAACATGCCCGGACACGTTCGAGCAAGTATCAACTGGAATACACTAAAACGTATGAACGGTGACAAGTATTCGCAAGAGATTGTAGACGGTATGAAAGTTATTGTTTGTAAACTAAAACAGAACCCACTAGGTTATACTTCTGTTGCATATCCAACAGATGAGCTAAGACTACCTGATTGGTTTAAAGAACTGCCATTTGACGATGCAGCAATGGCAGAAACAATTATTGACAACAAGCTAGATAACTTAATAGGCGTGTTAGATTATCCGTTAGAAGATACAAAACAACACAATACCTTCAGTAGCCTATTTGATTTTGGAGATTGATATGAGCGAAGAACAACGTATTATCCTTATTTCAGATTTTATAGAACAAAAACTACGCAAAGAACAAGAACTAGAGTTTTATCTCAAAGAACTAGAAGAATTACAACGTAAAATAGGTTATTTGCGTAGAGAAGTTGATCTCACCAATACAATTATCACAATGATTAAAGGCGAACAAATTTACGACATTCGAGAAGGAATGCTTGGAAATAGTAATGATAATCTACTAGGAGATAATGAATGAAAGTAGGCTTCACTTGTTCGACCTTTGATCTACTACATGCAGGTCACGTACAAATGTTGCGTGAAGCAAAAGAACAATGTGATTATTTGATTTGCGGGTTACAATTTGACCCTAGTCAAGATAGAACAGATAAGAACGCTCCAATACAAACTATTGTAGAGCGTTACACTCAACTAAAAGCAGTAAGCTATGTAGACGAAATAGTTCCATATTCTAGCGAAAAAGACCTAGAAGATATCTTGACAATGTATCATATTGATGTTAGAATATTAGGAGAAGAGTATAGAGATAGAGACTTTACTGGCAAAGATATTTGTCGTAAACGTGACATAGATTTATATTTTAACAAAAGAGATCATCGCTTTTCATCAAGCGATTTACGAAAAAGAGTATCGGAGAAAGAAAATGTCTAAATTACCTGAAGGACGTACACCATTAACAGACGGTGACATGATTATTCTTTTGCACAATATTGCTAGGCAACTAGAAAGTCTTGGTACCCATGGAAAAGATTTAAGAAAGGTTGCTGATAGATTTAGTGATTTATCTAAAGCAGAAAAGGTTGCACAGCACAAGGCACAGCAAGGATGAAATACTTTTATCTAGCAATAGCATTTATCGCAGGATGGGCAGTAGCAATGTACTTTCATCCTTATGAAACTTGCAAGCGAATGTACGATACGCCTGAAGACGTTTCAGAATGTACATGGATCAAGGAGAATCCCTAAATGGATGATGATTTGGATAACAAGGTAGACATTTGGGAACACCAAAATCTACAAGGCGAAGTCTGGGAACTACAGCGCAACCTTGAAAAACTTCGCGAAGAGTTTAACGAGTTTAAAAATAGGTTAACTGGCGATGGAAAATGATGATATTTCAGAATGTACATGGATCAAGGAGAATCCGTAATGTGGACACTGTTAGTATTAAGTTATGTTTATGCAACTGATGACATAGTTGAACCCAGAGTTACTCGTATTGCAGAATATGAATATGCATGGCAATGCCAAGATGCTTGGAGAGAACTGTCTTACGATCTACCTCCTACTGAAACAGCATGGTGCGAAGGTCCAAATGAATAAGTTTATATTTGATGTGGATGGTACACTTACTCCTAGCAGAGGTATAATGAGTCCTAAATTTAAATCTTTCTTTTTAGATTTTTGTAAGAGTAATGATGTTTATTTGGTAACAGGAAGTGATAAACCCAAAACTATAGAACAAATTGGCAAAGATATTTACAACAACTGTGTTAGAGTTTATAATTGTAATGGTAATGATGTATGGGAAGGTGAAGTTAATGTACGTCAAAACAAATGGATTCTTCCAGAAACAGCACAAGAATGGTTAAGCGAGCAACTAAGTGCTAGTGCATTTCCTTTACGGACAGGCTTACACTTTGAACATCGTCCCGGTATGTGTAACTTTAGTATTGTAGGACGTAACGCAGATAAAATAGAACGTGCAAAATATGTTACGTGGGACACAGAATATAACGAGCGTGATCTCATTGCACATAACTTTAATTTAATCTTTACAGA
>Ga0255770_10001046_pt1 | contig 25869 bp, 22 predicted proteins | sample 071ome_22_FD_179968 | JGI IMG/M metagenome (GOLD analysis project Ga0255770, IMG submission 179968) | Coastal salt marsh microbial communities from the Groves Creek Marsh, Skidaway Island, Georgia - 071404AT metaG (version 2) | ecosystem: Environmental > Aquatic > Marine > Intertidal zone >...
GGAGCTGTTTCTGGCTCAGCGGGAGCTCCTGGCTGAAGCGACGCAGGCCAACGAGGGAGAGGGTCAACAGAGCGCCTTGGCTGAGCAACAAACCCAGCAGGTAGAAGGCAATGGGGGTGGACTCCCAGCCAATCACCGAGGCGCTGAGCACATAACCGTGCAGAGCGAAGGCGGGAATCAAGCTGAGGGCAGGAAGACGGCCCACGATCACGAGGCCCTCGACCACCAGGGAGAGGGAGACCAGTGCCTCGGCACCAGGCAGACCGGGCAACCAAAGACCCAGTGCCGTGGCGCTGAGGCCCACCAGCAGCAACGCCATGGTCCAACGCATGGAGCGTTGAAAGCCAACCAGGGCCAGGGCAATCAGAAAGAGCAGATGGTCAGGCCCCAGCAGCGGGTGGGCCAGACCACTGATCAATCCACTCACCGGTGAGGGAACCAGCGCCATGGACTCCATCGGGTGATGGGCCAGAGCTGGCGCGGCAGAGAGGGAAGCCAGCAGGAGCGCAGGGGCCCCGAAACGCTTGAACATCAATAGGACTGGTCCGCGCCAGGTGATTTATGGGAGTGAACCGGCGGGCGTTCTGACTGGAGCCCTGGGGACAGGACTCTTCACAGCTGCGGGACAGCGCCGGAATTACACCGGACTTTCCCCGTTTCCTCCTCGGGCTGATCCCCCGAAGAACCGGAGCACTGAGCCTAAGCGCTGATTAACGACAGGCCAGGCTTTCGCGGGTATCGACACCCGTACGTGGATTGACGCCGCTGGCCCGGGCACAAAGGGCCTTCTGCTGCGGAAGGTCCAGAACCGCGTCGGTGAAGTCCGTGCCTTCGATGACCGCGCCGGTGAACTTGCTGTTCATCAGCATCGCGTTGCGAAAGACCGCACCGCTGAGGTCAGCGTTGTCAAAGCGGGTGGCGAAGGCCACGGCATCCTCGAGATCAGCCGCCGAGAGGTTGGCGTTTTGCAGATTGGCGGTGTTGAACACGGCCCCGCGCAGGTCGGTCTCACTGAGGTCAAACCCCTCCATGGAGGCTTTTAGAAACTCCTGCTGCTGAAGGTTTCGGCCGTGCATGTCCGGTTGCAGGTCCTGAGCGCTGCGCTGACCACGTAGTTCGGGGGCGGTAATCGCCAAGGCCGGGGAGGCCACTGGAAGAACAGAGGCCAGCAGCAGAACAACGCCGAGGGCGAGGGTGCTCAATGAGCGGGCCACGAGCAACTGAATGAGCGCAACGAGGTTCCGCACTGCAGCTTTAACTTGGGCGCTCAAGTTATTGCAGGCGGATACCGGAGCGCGACCGATGAGCAAGACCCTTCGGGTGGTGGTCCCTCCCCATCCCCTCATTGGCCATTGGCTGACCGTGTTGCGGGATCGAGAGACCCCTCAGCCCCTCTTTGCAACGGCCATGGCCGAACTGGGTCGATGGTTGACCTATGAGGCCATGCGGGACTGGATTCCTTACCAGCGGGTGCAGGTGCAGACACCACTGGCCCAGACGGAAGGGACCATCGTTGACGGTTCGATTCCGGTACTGGCTGTGCCGATCCTCCGAGCTGGATTGGGGCTATGGGACGGAGCCAAGTCGGTGATCCCTAGCGCTGCCGTCGCCCACATGGGCCTGCAACGGGATGAGGCCAGCGGTCGCTGCCGGTGTTACTTCAACGGTCTTCCGGAGACCATCCCCGCCAATGCAGGGGTGCTGGTCTTTGAACCCATGGTGGCCACTGCTGGAACGCTCCTGAACGTGCTCGAACAGCTGGAGACCAAGGGGGTGACTGGCCAACGGGTGCGGGTGATCTCCACCCTTGCCGCCAGTCCCGGGTTGAAAACCCTCGGTGAGCGCTACAGCGATCTGACCATCTACACCGGCTGTATCGACGCCGAGTTGGACGATCAGCAGCGCATCGTTCCTGGCTTAGGTGACGCTGGCGACCGTCTGTATGGCAGGCCGCAGTCAGGCTTCGTAGGCTGAGGCAACTTCAAAGCAGGTCCACGCGATGTCCAACCGAGACGGCGGTTCAGGTTCTCTGAGCACCCTCTTGGTTGGTGCTGTGATCGGTGCCGCTGGCTTTGCCTGGTGGCTCTATTCCGAGGCTGAGCGGCGCCAGCAAAACACCCGGCAACAGCGAAGCCTGCGCCTAAGTCGGCTGGCCGATCACGACGATCAAGCCTTTGACCCCAACAGCGACCGCCCGGTGGTCCGGGAGGTTGAACTCCAGGACAAGGTTCAAGAGCTCAACCAAGCGATCGAAGACGTTCGCAGGCAGCTCGAGGGGCTGAGCCCCCAGAGCTGACAGGGCTCCTCGGTAGGTTGCTGGGAAGACAACCCCGCAGCCATGCTTCGCTCCGCCGCGATCACCCAGGGCATTCAGCGCTCCCCCAACCGCGCCATGTTGCGGGCTGTCGGTTTTGGAGACGCTGACTTCAACAAACCGATCATCGGCATCGCCAACGGCTACAGCACGATCACGCCCTGCAACCTGGGCCTCAACGATCTGGCCCGCCGGGCTGAGGATGCGGCTCACGCGGCGGGTGCCATGCCCCAGATGTTCGGGACCATCACCGTGAGTGATGGCATCTCGATGGGCACCGAAGGGATGAAGTATTCCCTGGTGAGCCGCGAGGTGATCGCGGATTCAATCGAGACAGCCGTGAACGGTCAGAGCATGGATGCGCTGCTCGCCATCGGCGGCTGCGACAAAAACATGCCTGGGGCCATGCTGGCCATGGCGCGGATGAATATCCCCTCGATCTTTGTCTACGGCGGCACGATCAAGCCCGGCAAGCTCGGCGCCTGTGACCTCACCGTTGTGAGTGCCTTTGAGGCGGTGGGTCAGTTCAGCGGTGGACGGATCGACGAGCAGGAGCTCACGGCCATTGAGAAGAACGCCTGCCCTGGCGCCGGCAGTTGCGGCGGCATGTTCACCGCCAACACGATGAGTGCGGCCTTCGAAACCATGGGCCTGAGCCTGCCCTACAGCTCCACCATGGCTGCCGAAGATCCTGAAAAAGCCGATAGCGCTGCCCGCAGCGCGGAGGTGCTGGCTGAGGCGATCAAGGCCAACATCCTTCCCCGCGATCTGATGACCCGCGAGGCCTTTGAAAACGCCATCAGCGTGATCATGGCCGTCGGCGGCTCCACCAACTCCGTGCTCCACCTCCTGGCCGTGGCCCGCACCGCTGGCGTTGATCTCTCGATCGATGACTTCGAGACCATCCGCCAACGGGTGCCCGTGATCTGCGACCTCAAGCCCAGCGGCCGCTACGTCACCGTGGATCTCCACCAGGCCGGTGGCATCCCCCAGGTGATGAAGCTGCTGCTGGATGCCGGTCTGCTCCACGGCGATTGCAAAACGATCGAGGGCAAAACCCTCAAGCAGGTGCTCGCCGATGTTCCCGCGGTGCCCCCAGCCGGCCAAGACGTGATCCGGCCGCTGAGCAATCCGCTCTACGCCAAGGGACACCTGGCAATCCTCAAGGGCAACCTGGCCGAAGAGGGTGCCGTGGCCAAGATCAGCGGGGTGAAGAATCCGGTGATCACCGGCCCCGCCCGCGTATTTGAAAGCGAGGAAACCTGCCTGGCCGCCATCCTCGATAAGCAGATCAACCCAGGCGACGTGGTGGTGGTGCGACAGGAGGGTCCCGTGGGTGGCCCCGGCATGCGCGAAATGCTCAGCCCCACCGCCGCGATCGTGGGCCAGGGCTTACTGGATTCCGTGGCCCTGATCACCGATGGACGCTTCTCCGGGGGCTCGTTTGGACTGGTGGTCGGCCATGTGGCGCCCGAGGCGGCCGTGGGCGGAACCATCGGTCTGGTCCAGGAAGGCGACAGCATCACCGTTGATGCCAGCCAACTGCTGATCCAACTCAATGTTGATGACGCCGAACTGGCCGCCCGCCGGGCCGCCTGGAGCAAGCCTGAGCCGAGGTACCGCACCGGTGTTTTGGGTAAGTACGCCCGGCTGGTGAGCTCCAGCAGCAAAGGTGCTGTGACCGACCAGCCTGACCTCTAGGCCTCGCCAGCAATCAAGGCGCGAATTCGCCTGCAGAGGGCTTCAAGGGGGGCGCCGGCGCTGGGGCGTTCGCAGCGCTCCCCTGAGTTCGCTTGCATCCAGACGGGATGGCTGCCATGCCAAAGCATGGGTGCCTGTTCATCGGCCACCATGCTGAGCATCAGGTTCAGTTCATCACCGCTGCGGTAGATCTCCAGCTCGAGATCGCGATCAGGGTGGCGAACCCCATCGGTGTCGCGCGCTTCGATCAAGAGACAGCAATCACTGCAGTCCCCGACGGTGGAGGGCGGTTCGCCACTGAAACGCAGGGCGTGGCGATAGGGCTTCAGGCAGACATCGGCGGCCTTGGCCAATTCGCTCAGGAGGGGTTCGAGGTCCACAGTCAGGCCACGGCTCGGATCGAGCGGAGCAGCAAGCGCAGGGCACCGGGCCGGAAGCCGGGATTACGGCCGCCCATGTCTCCAAATTTGGAATGCAAGATCTGAATTCTGGTCACCCGTGCGGGATCAAAGCGAAGGGGCAGGCCAACGGGGGTGGCCCGAACGCTGGGGGTGAGACGACTAAAGGGAATCGTCACCACAGAGGTGCCGTTGGGCCGGGTGGAGAACTCCGCCACCCAACGCAATCCACCTGGGATCAGTTCCGTGAGGCCGGCCACCCCATCACGGCTGGCCAGGGCCAGCTTGTAGCGGCGACCATCGCCATCGAGTTCGAGCTCGAGGGCTCCGTAGGAGGAGAGATCCAGCGGTGGATCCAGCACCGCTGAGCGGCAGCTCACAAAGCCGCCCCCCTCGGGTTCAACGACGGCCTCCATCAGCAAGCCAGACGCGGTGGAGTGACACTGACCCTGGCTACGGCCCCCCATGATCGTGTCGTTCAGGGTCTGCCATCCAGGGAAGTCAGCTCCCTGTGCCAGGACCAGTGGCGCGAGCATGGATGCGAGCCAAAGCAACGGCGTCAGCCTGCCGCAGTCACACCCGCAAGCGCGGCCTCATCCGCCAGGACAAGAACCTCACTGCGGGGAGTGACCAACTTGGCGGGGGTCCTCTCCGGTGATTCGCTTGGATCCAGCAGCCGGCTGAGGGCCTGAACCTTGCCCGATCCACTCACCAGAAAGATCACCTGACGGGCCGCACTCAACACAGGCGCGGTCAAGGTGATGCGCTCCAGGCCCTTACCGCGACCGACCGTGGTCCATTGATCAGTGATGCTCGGCGCCTCGGTGCCGGGGAACAGGGAGGCCGTATGGCCGTCCTCACCCAAGCCGAGAACCATCAGATCAAAGATCGGCGGCTCACCAGGACAGACCCTCTGGATGGCCGACGCGAATGCGGCGGCACTCTCCTCTGGCGTGGGCAGGCTCACCGTCGGCACCGGATGGAAGGCGGCCTTGCGGCCGGGCCCCTCCTTCAGCAGGGTCTGCCTGAGCATGCGGGCGTTGCTGGAGGCATCCTCGGAATCGACCCAACGTTCATCGCCGAGGAACACATCCACCCTCTCCCAGGGAAGGTGTTCCTGACCCAGTAGGCCGTAGGCCACCGCTGGGGTACTCCCACCGGAGAGAGCCAATTGGGCCCGATCCCGTTGATCCAGGGCGAGATCCAGATGGGAAGCAATGGTCTGGGCAGCGAGGCGGGCCAGGGCGTGGCCGTCGCTTGCCCGTTCAATGCGGTAGCTCGTCATGGACGGTTGCCTCTCAATCGAGCCACTCGGTGTGGAAGGTCCCCTCTTGGTCGACCCGTTGGTAGGTGTGGGAGCCGAAGCAATCGCGCATGGCCTGCACCAGGTTCTGCGGCAGGCGGGCGGTGCGGTAGCTGTTGATGTAGTCGAGGGTGCTGCTCAGGCAGGGGACAGGGATCCCCGCCTCCGCAGCGCCGGCAACGACCTTGGCGAGGCCCGGCAGGCGACGATTCACCTGCTCGGCGAACCAAGGGTCGATCAAGAGATTGACCAGCTGCGGGTTGGCATTGAAGGCGTCCTGAATGCGCTTGAGCAGGCGCGCGCGGATGATGCAGCCCCCCTTCCAGATCTGGGCGATGGAGGGCATGTTCAGGTTGTAGTCATGCTCAGCCGAGGCAATGCGCAAAAGCTCCATGCCTTGGGCATAGCTCGCCATGCAGGCCAGGACGACGGCATCCATCAGCGGACCAGTCCCGTCGTTGCCGCAGAGCTCAAAGGATTGGACCGCGGGGCCATGGAGGATCGCCTCGGCGTTCTGGCGCTGGGGCTTGATCGAGCTCATCACGCGGCCGTTGAGGGCGGCGTAGATGGTGGGCACCGGTGCCCCCATCTGCAGGGCACTCACCACGGTCCAAAGACCCGTGCCCTTTTGGCCCGCCTGATCGACGATCTTCTCCACAAGGTCGCTGCCATCGGCGGGGTCCTTGGTCCGCAGGCAGATCTCGGTGATTTCAACGAGATAGGACGCCAACTCCTCTGTGCTGTTCCAGTGGCCAAAGATGTCGGCCATCTGTGTGCCGCTGAGGCCCCCAACCCGCTTGAGCAGGTCGTAGGCCTCGGCCAGGATCTGCTCAATGCCGTACTCAATGCCGTTGTGGACGGTCTTGACGAAGTGGCCAGAGCCCCCAGGACCGATGTAGGTGACACAGGGTCCGTCCTCCACCTGGGCCGCCATCTTGCAGACGAGGCTCTCAATGGCGTCGTAGGAGGCCTTGGTGCCGCCGGGCATCATGCTCGGCCCCTCGAGGGCTCCCTTGGCCCCGCCTGAGACCCCCATCCCGATAAAGCCAAAGCTCTTGCTCTCGAGCTCAGCCACACGACGTTCGGTGTCGTGGTACTCCGAGTTCCCACCATCGATCAGCAGGTCGCCTGCTTCGAGGTAGGGCGAGATGTCTTTGATCACCGCATCCACAGCGGGACCGGCCTTGACCATCATCAGGATCCGGCGCGGATGCTGAAGCTTGCTGACAAAGTCCTCCAGGCTCGTGGAGCCAACGATGTTCTTGCCGGCGCCCATCCCAGAGAGGAACTCCTCTGTCTTGGCATAGGTGCGGTTGTAGACCACGCTGGAGAAGCCATTGCGCTCAGCGTTGAGCACCAGGTTCTCGCCCATCACACCGAGACCGATCAAGCCGAAATGGGCCTTGTCCATGGAGCTTTGAAGATGGATCCAATGTCACCAGTGTGGCGGCGTCTTTCAGCGGCGTGAACCGTTGTTGGCGAACACTGAAACAGGTTGAGTTGCCAACACAAAAAAACCCTCTCTGCAAAGGCAGAGAGGGTTTGGTACTCAATCGTCTTGGGCGATCAAATGACGGTGTTGTCGGGGATGCTCGCGTTCTTGACCACGACGACGATGCCGTTACGGATGTAGAAGCCCAGTTCAGGACGATCGGCTTCTTCGACGTTGTCCTTGTTGACGATGGTGACGTTGTCTCCGATGCGAGCGTTCTTGTCGAGGATCGCGCGCTTAACCGTTGTGCCGCGACCGACGCCGACAGGAGTTCCGCCGCGGTGACGCAGAGCATTGCGTTCGGCGGATGACTCAAAAAAGTCGTTGCCCATCACCAGGGTGTCCTGAAGAACAGCGTCTTCTTCAACGCGGCTGCGAACACCCAGGACGCAGTGGTGGATGCTGCAGGCCTTGAGGATTGAACCCTCACCAATGATGGATTGGGTCACCTGGGAGTCCAGCAACTTGCTGGGGGGCAGGTAACGGGGACGCGTGTAGATCGGGAAGGACTCCTCGTAGAACGAGAAGGCCGGGTTGGGCTGATCGGTCAGGGCCAGGTTGGCCTCATAGAAGGCACCGATCGTTCCGATGTCTTCCCAATAGTCATCGAAGAGGTAGCTCTGGATGTGGTCACCCCGCTCCAAGGAGGCAGGGATCAGCTCCTTGCCAAAGTCCGTGGCGCTGGGGTTCTTCGCCAGCAAATCGAACAGGGTCTCGCGGCTGAAGACATAGATCCCCATCGATGCGAGATAGGGGCGCTTCTCGGCTTCCTCTGGGGAGAGCCCCAGACGGGAGGTGTCGACCCACATCTCCTTCAGGGCATCACCCTTGGGCTTCTCGCGGAACTCGCGAATCTTTCCTTTCTCGTCGGTGTGCATCAAGCCGAAGGCTTCGGCCTGCGGGGCATCCACCGGCAGAGCACCGATGCTGATGTCGGCGCCGGTGGCGATGTGGTGGTTGACGAACTCGCTGTAGTCCATCCGGTAGAGCTGGTCACCGGAGAGGATCAGGTAGTGGTCCACATCCCATTCCTGGAAGAGCCACTGGTACTTGCGAACAGCATCCGCTGTTCCCTCGAACCAGCTGGGGCTCTCAGGGGTCTGCTGGGCCGCCAGTACCTCGACAAAGCCCTGACCAAAGCCAGAGGAGAGGTTGTAGCTCTGGGTGAGGTGGCGGTTGAGGGAAGCGCTGTTGAACTGCGTCAACACGTACATCTTGTTGATGTCGGAGTTGATGCAGTTACTGATGGGGATATCAATCAGTCGATACTTGCCAGCCAGGGGCACGGCGGGCTTGGCCCGCATCTTGGTCAGAGGGTAAAGGCGGGTCCCTGCACCGCCGCCCAGAATGATCGCCAGAACGCGCTTCATCGCTTCCCTCTACGCCAAAAGCACGGCGACGTTAAGCGATTACTGAGGCCGCTCCACGGCTTTTGGGGCACATTGGCGGCAATTCGTACGGCTTTTCCCAGAACAGCCGTGATCCCTTAAAAACCGGGTGGGGTGCTTAGCCCTGGAGGTCCTCCAATTCGAACAGCTCCTGGATGACCTTCATCGCTTGGTGCCGCTGCTGACGGGGCTGGGGAGCCCTCAGTTTCGTGACGGGACCATGGAGGATTTTGTTGATGATCCCTTTGCTCAGGGCCTCGACAACCTTGCGCTCGCGGGCGGAGAGGTCAGGACCCATCCGACTCAGTGCCTTCTGGAGCTCCTGCTCGCGGATCTCCTCGAGTTGGGTGCGCAGCCTGTTGGCCACGGGGACCGCCTCTAGACCATCCCACCACTCGATGAACTGTTGCCCCTCCTGATGAAGCATGCCCTCTGCTTCAGCGGCAATCTCACGGCGCGCCTCCTGGTTGCGGGCAACCACCTCTTGGAGGTCGTCCACGTCATAGGCAGCGATGCCGCTGAGCTCGGAGACATCCGCTGAGATGTTCCGTGGCACGCCGATGTCCACCAACATCAAGGAGGAGCGTCGGTTCAATTGCCCCAAACGCTCTGCCGTAATGATCGGGTCATCGGCACCCGTGCTGGTGAACACAAGGGAACAGGTGCTCAGGCAGTGATTGAGATCGCTGAGCGGCCGGCATTGCACCGGCAGAGCGGGGAAGTCCGCCGCCATCTCCTCGGCACGGGAGACGGTTCGGTTGAGCAGGACAACACCCCTGGCTCCCTTGGCCTGAAGGTGCTGGAGAAGCAGTCGGGCCATCCGACCGGCGCCAACCACCGCAATTTGTTCCTGATCGAGGGGAACGAGATCGTCAATCCCACGGGCTTGTCCAACCTTCAGTTGGGCCAGCTCAACGGCTGCAGAGCTGATCGAAACGGCACCGGTCCCCAGGTTGGTCTCCGAACGCACCCGCTTACCAGTGCTGACGGCTTGGTTGAGCAGGCGGTTCAGGATTGGGCCGATCGAGCGATGCTCTTGGCCCAGGCGGTACATCTTTTTGACCTGGGACAGGATCTGGCCTTCCCCCAAGACCAAAGAATCCAAGCCAGCCGCGACACGCATCAGGTGCCCGATGGCCTCCTCGTGGTGGTAGGCAAAGAGGTGGGGCATGAGCTCAGAGAGCTCAAGGCCGGAATGCTGACTGAGAAAACTGCCGACGGCTGAAACCCCCTGCTCAGGGTTGCGAAGCAGGGTGTAGATCTCGAGCCGATTGCAGGTGCTGAGAATCGAGGCCTCAAGAACCTGTTCGTCCGCCCGCAGGCGCTGGAGGGAGTCCTCCATGCTCTGCTCAGCAATGCTGAGACGTTCCCGGATCTCAACCGGGGCCGTTCGGTGACTGAGTCCGACGACGGCGATGTGCATGAAGGTGGATCCGGGGGTGCGCAACAGGGACGGCTAAAAGAAAGCCGGGCCTCCCAGAGGAGACCCGGCTCGAGCTGATCGGGCGATCAGCGCAGAGCGATGCTCTGGGCTCCGTCCTTGATGTGGACCGTGGTGGTGAAACGGGCGGTGTTGTCCAGGGTGCTGATCACCAGGGAGCTGGTGCGGGTGCAGTCCTTCTCGAACTTCACGCCGTCGAAGAGCAGACCATCGGTGATGCCGGTGGCAGCGAACACCACGTTCTCGCCGCAGGCCAGTTCGTTGGCTTCGTAGACGCGGTCGGGATCGGTGATACCCATCTCGGCCAGGCGGGCCAGGTTGCCTTCCTTGGTCAGGCCTTCCCACTCGGAGGTCTGAGCGACGGCGGGGTCGTACACCAGTTGTCCCTGGAAGTGACCGCCCAGGGCGCGCAGGGCGGCTGCGGAAATCACACCCTCAGGAGCAGCGCCAATACCCATCAGACAGTGGGTACCGGTGCCTGCGAAACCACAGGCGATGGCAGCCTGCACGTCGCCATCAGAGATGGGCTGGACGCGGGCGCCGGTGGCGCGGATCTCCTTGATCAGGTCCTTGTGACGAGCGCGGTCCATCACCACGATGACCAGCTCTTCAGCGGGAAGGCCCAGGCACTCGCTCAGGATCTTGATGTTCTCGGTGGCCGACTTGTTGATGTCGACCTTGCCCTTTGCTGCCGGGGGTGCAGCCAGCTTCTTCATGTAGAAGTCGGGGGCATTGAAGAGACCGCCGCGGTCAGAGGCAGCCAAAACGGCCATCGAGCCACGCTGGCTGTTGGCACAGAGGTTGGTGCCTTCGCAGGGGTCCACAGCGAAGTCCACGCCAGGGCCGGTGCCGCTGCCGACTTCCTCACCGATGTACAGCATGGGGGCTTCGTCGCGCTCGCCCTCGCCGATCACGATGCGGCCCTGCATCTGGATCTTGTACATGCGCTCACGCATCGCCTCCACGGCGGCTGCGTCGGCCTCGTTCTTCAGGCCCATGCCGGTGAGCTTGGCGGAAGCAATGCCTGCCTGCTCAACAACCTCGAGAATTTCTTGAATCAGGGTGCGATCCACGGCGGTCCGGCGATGGGAAGGGTTGAAGCGCTGAAAGGGCTCTGGGGCTCTGGAGACCTGCATTGACGGCCGTGAGGACCAGTCAATGAGTGGAAGTCCAGCGCCAGCAGGGCCTTTCGGGCTTTTAGCGCCGCTCACTGTATCAGTGCTTCACGGCGCGCCGAGCCGAAGCAGCCTTTGAAAAAGAGGGGGGATGGCGATTCCTACAATCGGCCCCTGTTCAGCCGCGGTTGCGCCCCATGAGCACCAAGTCCCTGGTGATCTCCCCCTCGATTCTGTCCGCGGACTTTTCCCGGCTTGGGGAAGACGTGCGTGCGGTGGATGAAGCCGGTGCGGACTGGATTCACGTGGATGTGATGGACGGACGCTTTGTCCCCAACATCACCATCGGCCCAATGATCGTCGAGGCCCTGCGCCCGGTGACCAAAAAGCCCCTGGACGTTCACCTGATGATCGTCGAGCCGGAAAAGTACGTCCCCGACTTCGCCAAAGCCGGTGCGGACATCATTTCCGTGCAAGTCGAAGCCTGCACCCACCTGCACCGCAACCTCGCGCAGATCAAAGATCTCGGCAAGATGGCCGGTGCGGTGCTCAACCCCGGCACCCCGATCGACACCCTCGAGTACTGCCTCGAGCTCTGTGATCTGGTGTTGATCATGAGCGTCAACCCCGGCTTCGGTGGCCAAAGCTTCATCGAGAGCCAGGTGCAGAAGATCCGTGACCTGCGTCGGATGTGCGACGAAAAGGGTCTGGATCCTTGGATCGAGGTGGATGGCGGCATCAAGGCCGAGAACGCCTGGAAGGTGATCGAAGCCGGCGCCAACGCCATCGTCAGCGGCTCGGGCGTGTTCAACCAGCCCAGCTACGCCGATGCCATGACTGGGATCCGCAACAGCAAGCGCCCCTGAGTCAGCCAACCCACGGCACACAAAAGCCCCGGCCTAGCCGGGGCTTTTTTAGTGGCCAGTGTGGCTGGATCAGCTGAAGAACCAGCCGTAGCTGTGCAGGCCGATACCCAGCAGATTGACGCCGATGTAGCAAACGCAAATCACGACAAAGCCAGCCACCGCAACCAAGGCGGGACGACGTCCCTGCCAACCCCGGCTCAGGCGGGTGTGAAGGTAGGCGGCATAGACCAGCCAGCAGATCAAGGCCCAGGTTTCCTTGGGATCCCAGCTCCACCAGCTCCCCCAGGCTTCGTTGGCCCAGACGGCACCGCTGACGATGCCGACGGAGAGCAACAGAAAACCAACGGTGATCGTGCGATAGCTCAGGCTATCGAGCTGTTCACTGAGGGAGAGGGAGGCGCTGCTCAAGGCAAGATCCGCTGGAGCTCCGTCGGTGGCAAGCCTGGCTTGACGAAAGCCGCCACTGCCGATGGAGCTGCTGCGCAGTTCCAAGGCCTGCCCGCGGTCGGTGAAGAGCACCGCCATCGAGAGCAGCGAGCCGACCAAGAGGGCTGCATAACTGACCATGATCACGCTGACGTGCATCACCAGCCAGCTGGAGCGCAGGGCGGGCACCAGTGGTGCGGCCTGCTGCAGTTGATCCGGCAGGGCGAAGGAGGCGAAGGCCACGCAGCCCAGGCCCATGGGTGTGGCGGAGGCCGCCACGAGCGGTGAGCGATAGGTGCGCTCCACCAACAACTGGGTCAAGGTGCAAGCCCAGGCCAGGAAACAGAGTGACTCGTAGAGGTTGCTGATCGGGAAGTGGCCGGACTGCCACCAGCGCAGCACCAATTGCGCGGTGAGAGCCAAGTTGGCCGTCGCCACCAGGAGGCGAACCACGGTGCTGCCCTGGCCTCCCCCACTGACGCTCCAGAAGGACAGGGGAAGGGCCAGGAGCAACAGCGCAAAGGCAGCAAGGCCAAGCGCGAGAACCGGATCGGTCACGAAACCGCTGACGAGATCAAAGATGGCGAACAGTCTGCCGCGCCAAAGGCAAGGTCAGCGGCTGGCCTTGCGAAGCAGCACAAGACCGCCACCAAGACCAATCAAGACCGGCAACCAAGCGGCAAAGAAGGGGTAGAGGGTTCCTTTGATGCCGAGGGAGCTAAAGATGAACGACATCAGGTAATAGCCAAAGATCAGCAAAACGCTGATGCCGAATCCCTGACTGCGGCTCGTGCGGGAATTGGGGCGGACCCCAAGGCTGCTGCCGATCAAGCCAAAGACCAAGCAGATGGCCGGGAAGGCAAATTTTTCCTGGATCCGCACCCGCAGCCGGCGGGCTTCCTTCTGATCACCGGCCTGCACCAGCAGTGCCTCTGCGCGGCGGGCCTGGGCCACGGTCATCTGCGCCGCATCACTGGGCAGCATCCCCACATCCTGGGGAGCCCGGGTGAAGGGGTAGTAGTAACTGGTGTAGTTGGCCGAGGTGGTGAAGTTATTGGCCGCATCGATGTTCAGGATGCGGCCATTGCGGAACTCCCACATCGCCCTGTTCTCATCCCAGACCGCGGTGTTCGCGGTCAAAACCTGCTGCTGATCCTCACGGGAGAAATCGAGCAGGGTGACGGTCTGCATCTCACCGTTCTTGAACTCCTTGGCATAGAAGAGCTGGGTCAGTCCCTCTCCGGCATTGCCACCGGGTTCCTTGGGGGTAATGCGGCCAAAGCGCGAATAGACAACGTTTTTGCCCGTCTGGGCGGAGAGGGCACGACCGAGAGCGCTATCCAGAACGTTGGAGGCCGAATAGTTGGCGCTCGGAACGATGACGTCGTTGAACACGAACGTCAGCAGCGTCATCAGAGCCGCCAGCACCAAAGCAGGGACGACCATGCGCCAGGTCTTCACGCCGATGCTGCGCAGGGCCGTGAGCTCGCTGCTGCCCGAGAGGCGGCTAAAGGCCAACAGGGTGGCCATCAGGGTCGCCATCGGGAAGGACAGCACCAGAAAGCCGGGCATCCGCAGGGCGAGGACCTTGCCAGCGGCCCAGAGCGGCAGACCCGCCTCGGCCACCTTGCGGACCAACTCAAAGACGACACCCACCGAGAGGGAGACGGCCGTGAAGGCGGCGATGCCGAAGAGCAGCGGGCCGAGCATTTCGGCAAACAGCCAGCGGTCGAGCAGCGGCAGGGTTCTCCACTGGCGTTGAAGCTTTTGAGACTGCCGGCGCAGGGGCTCGGTCCAGGTCGGTGCCATCGTCACAGCCGGAAGTCCTCCCCGAGGTAGTGGCGACGGACCAAGGGATCGTTCGCCATCTCACGGGAGGGGCCACTGGCCAAGATGCTTCCCTCCGTCAGGATGTAGGCGCGGTCGGTGATCGAAAGGGTCTCACGAACGTTGTGATCCGTGATCAGCACCCCCATGCCTCGGTCCCGCAATCCGGCGATCAAGGTCTGAAGGTCGGCTACGGCCAGGGGATCGACACCTGCAAACGGTTCATCCAGCAGCAGATAGCGGGGACCGCTTTCGCCGACGGCCAGGGCACGGGCCACTTCGCAACGCCGCCGCTCGCCGCCGGAGAGCTGATAGCCAAGGCGGTGCTGAAAGGGCTTCAGGTGGAAGTCCTGCACCAATTGCTCGACCCGATCGCGGCGCTGTTCCTTGGAGGCTCCACTTTCCTGGAGGGCCAACATCAGGTTGTCCTGGACGCTCAGGCTCCGGAAGACACTGGCTTCCTGGGGGAGGTAGCCGATGCCCAGGCGGGCACGCTCCGGCATGGAGAAGTCGGCCACACAGGTCTCATCCATCGTCACGGCGCCTGAGTCGGGGCGCAGCAGACCGGTCACCAGATTGAAGGTGGTGGTTTTTCCTGCACCGTTGGGGCCGAGCAACCCAACCACCTCTCCAGGATTGAGGTTGAGGCTGACCTCCTTCACCAAAGGGCGGCCGCCAATGGTCAAGGCGACGCGATCAAGGACCAGGCTCATGGCTGCGCGGGGCCCGAGCTCAGAACGACACGGCTAAAAACCTGCTGACCGCGGGCTGGGATGGCCTGCATGCGCTCGCTATCCACCAGGTAAATCACCTGTTCAGCACGCAGCCAATTGCCGCCGTCCTGAAGGATGTCGACGTCACCACTGAGGACAACCCGGCCCTCATTGCTGAAGTACTGAGCTTGGCGGGCGGTGGCCACGACCCGCTCATCTGGATAGACGATGCGGACGTTGCCACTGGCGGTGATCACACCGGTCTGTTGATCCGCTTGCTGTTGGTCCGACTCAATCGTCACCAGGCCGGTGTTCAACCGCAGGGGCTTGGTGGGAATGGGAGCAGAACCATCGCCCGCTTCTGCGCTGACGACCTCTTCAACGCTGATGACTTCAGCCGCCGGAACGGTCTGCTGAGCCCAACCTGGGGCGCAGACGCCGATCAAGAGTCCAAGGCTTGCCGCGCGACTAGCGAGGGCACTGCACCAGAGACGGGCAGTGCTGCGATCTGCGGCCAAACCCACTCCAGCAACGCGGTGACATCCATCGTATCGCCGAGCACCGCTGCGTTCCTTCAGGAATCGGCATCAATGGGTATGAGTTCGGGCAAGGGGATGCCCTCAAGCGAGCGGTTCTCGTGCAGGGCCAAGAGGCGTTCACGGGCAACCTGCCTCAGGGGGTCGAGGGCCAGCTCGAACTGGTTCGGCCCTGCCCCCTGTAGACGGCCGAGGCCTTCGCCCAGGAGAACCATGGCACCGCGTTGATTGCCGCGGTCGAGATGGTGGTGGGCAACCGCAATCTGGAGGATCCCCTGCAGCGTGCGGCGGCAAGGTCCCTGGGTCTCATGCCAGAGCTCCTCAAAGCCGTCGTGGCAGGCGTACCACTCACCCGCATTGAAAAGCCTGACGGCCTCCCCAAAACGGGGATCGCGCGTCAGGCTGGTTTCCTCAGGGTCGAGGGGCTGATTCAACGTTTTGCGGGCTTCTTCGCGGGCAGTTTGCGCAGGCGAATCGACTCAGGGGTGACCTCGAGCATTTCATCGGGACCGATGTACTCCAGCGCCCGCTCCAGGGTCATCTGCATCGGGGCTTGGAGGGTATCGAGTTCCTCTGCACCGGCCGAGCGCATGTTGGTGAGCTGCTTGGTCTTGCAGACGTTGAGCTCGAGGTCTTGGGGACGGTTGTTTTCGCCCACGAGCATGCCCTTGTAAACCTTCGTGCCAGGGGTGATGAAGAACTGACCGCGGTCCTCGGCGTTCTTCAGGGCATAGAAGGTCGCGGTCCCTTCCTCGAAGGCGATCAACACGCCGTTGCGACGGGTGTCGAAATCGCCCTGCATCGGGCGGTAGTCGAGGAAGGAGTGGCTCATGATCCCCTCGCCGCGGGTGGCGCGGATGAAGTCACCACGGAAGCCGATCAGGCCTCGGGAGGGCACCACGAACTCCAGCTGGGTGCGGCCGTCGTTGGTGTTCTCCATGTTCTGCATCTCGGCCTTGCGGACGCCGAGCTTCTCGATGCAGGCACCCACCGATTCCTCGGGCACATCCAGCACCAGGGTTTCGAAGGGCTCCGAAGGGGTGCCATCGATGGTGCGGAAGATCACCTGAGGCTGGGAGACCTGGAACTCATAGCCCTCACGGCGCATGGTCTCGATCAGGATGCCCAGGTGCAGCTCACCGCGGCCACTGACGGCCCAGCGATCGGGGGAGTCGGTGTCCTCAACCCGCAGGGCGACGTTGGTCAGCAGCTCTTTATTCAGACGGTCACGCACCTGACGGCTGGTGACGAACTTGCCCTCCTTGCCCGCGAAGGGCGAGTCGTTGACCACAAAGGTCATCTGCAGGGTCGGCTCGTCCACCTTGATCAGGGGCAGCGCCTTGGGCTCGTCAGGGCAGGCAATGGTTTCGCCGATGTTGACCTCGTCAAAGCCGCAGACGGCCACCAGGTCACCGGCGCGAGCCTGTTCAATCTCAACGCGCTGAAGGCCCTGGAAGCCGAGCAACTTGCTGATGCGGCCGCGCTTGACGCTGCCGTCGTCACGCAACAGTGCGACCGGCTGGTTGCCCTTGATCGTGCCGTTGTGAATCCGGCCGATCATGATTCGGCCGAGGAAATCGCTGTAGTCGAGTGTTGTGACCTGAAGCTGCAGGGGCTTCTCGGGGTCGCCAACCGGGGGCGGAACGTGGCGAAGGATGGCATCGAAGAGCGGACGCATGTTGTCGCTCTCCGTGGCCATGTCGGGCTTGGCGTAGCCACCCATGCCACTACCAAAGAGGTAGGGAAAGTCGCACTGATCGTCGTCGGCACCCAGCTCCAGGAACAGATCCAGAACCTTGTCGACGGCCTGCTCAGGATCAACGCGGGCGCGGTCGATCTTGTTGACGAAAACGATCGGACGCAGGCCCTTCTCGAGCGCCTTCTTCAGCACGAAACGGGTCTGGGGCATCGGCCCCTCGTTGGCGTCCACGATCAACAGACAGCCGTCGACCATGCCGAGCACGCGCTCCACTTCGCCACCGAAGTCAGCGTGACCAGGGGTGTCAACGATGTTGATCCGGATCCCTTCGAAGTCCACCGCAGTGTTCTTGGAGAGGATCGTGATACCCCGCTCACGCTCCAGGTCGTTGGAGTCCATCACGCAGGTGGGGACGGCCTCGTTGTCGCGGAAGATGCCCGACTGGGCCAGCAGGGCATCCACCAGGGTGGTTTTGCCGTGGTCGACGTGGGCAATGATCGCGATATTGCGGATCGGTGTTCCGGGATGCTCGCCGCTCATGGATGGGGCTCGAGGGAGGAGGTCAGGGATGGTCTGGCTGGAGCACGCCGCAGCTAACGGCCGCAACGCTCAACTCAAGAGCAGGCGTTGGCTTGGGAACGGTGGCTGAAACCCATGGGCAACGTCGCAGGAATGAACCTGATCGAACAAAGCCGGTATCTCTTGCAGCGTGGCTGATGTGTCTGGAGCGTTCGTGACGAACGACCACACACCAAAACCAAAGAACCCTTCGGTGCGTTAACGCAATCTATCCCAGCAACAAACCGCTCTAGTGGCGCTCGGACAGGGTTCCGCGGGTCACCCCCAGGCGGCTTTCCAACTGTTCGCTCTGCCAGACCATCTGCCCGCTGATCTCTCCGTTGAGGGCCTGGCGGTAGAGGGCGACACGGCGCTGGGTATCCGCGGCGGTTTCCTGCAGCAGTTCGAGCCTGAAGTGGCGAACGCCAGCCTCCAGGAATTGGGGAATGGCCTCAGCGGCGGTCTGCGCACGGGCATTGAACAAGGTATTGCGGCAACCCAGATCAGCGCGCAGGGGATGCTCTGCGCCGCTGCGGTCCCGCAGGAGAACCTGATGCTGCTCACAGGGACGGCCGCAGTCGGTGTGGTCGTGCCCCTCAGAGAGGAAGGCACAAAACAGGCAGTGCTCCATATGAAAGAGCGGCATGTGCTGGTGCAGGGTCAGCTCGAGGGCCTCGCGAGGACAGGTCCTGACAAGGGCCAACAGCTGATCCAACGCCAGGTCGTAGCTCGCCGTCAGCCGTTCCAGGCCCCAGCGGTCAATCAACCAGCGGGCAGTGATGGGGTTGGCGACGTTCAAGGAGAAATCGCCCTGGCAGGGGGCCAGGGGCGTGAGCCGCTCAAGCTGATCCACATTCCGAACCAAATAGCCGTCCGGCTCAGCGCGAATCAGCGGTTCCAGACTCCAGGACTCATCGGGCCTGCAGATCCGCTGACCCGCCAACCAGAGGCCGCCGGGCCAATACCCCTTGCCGCGTTTGACGGCCTCCCGCAGCTGCGCAGGATGCTCAAGATCAACGATCACCCGATCGACTGGAAGATCCTTCAGGGCATCGAGCTGGTCGAGGTCACGCACCAGAACGCTCAACTGGGGCTCCAGCCGTTCGGCCTCAGCAATGGGAGGAATCAAGGCCTCCAGGAGGTCAGCCGCTGGGCGCGGCTCCCGGATCGTTGGGGGGACTGGAGTGGCCTGCTGTGCGAGCTGATCCACCAGTTGCCGTCTCAGTTGGTTCAACTGGGCAAGCGGAAGAAAGAGATCCGGTTCAAGCTCCAGCTCCAGCTGCTCTAGACGCCAAGGGGTGCCGCCAAGTCGTCCGAGTTGCTGCTCCAGGCGTTCACGGTTTAAGGCTTGACCCTGCGCAGGCGCGAGGGGCTGCTCACTGAGAACGAAGCATCCCTCGATCGACAGACCGGCCGCCCTCACGACCTCAAGCCGAAGGGCGGTCCCGCACGAGCCCGAGGCCTTCAACACCAAAGGGCGCCGCTGCTCCTCCAGGGAGCGCTCGGCCATGCGCTGAAAGCGGCTCTCCCGCTGGGGATCGCTGGTCAGCCAGCAGGGACTGCCCCGGCGCAAGCCACGCAAATCAACACGCCTGGGACCCAGTCGCACGGCGCATCCCCCCTTCGGCCTGGGCTCGATCGCCATCACCCGTCCCCCGACTTCCTTAGGGGGCAACAGGGGATCGGAATGGGGGACCTCCAGCACGAGTCCGTCACCGGCTTTGCAATCCAGACGGCCCTTGAAGAGCAGCCAGTCCCCATCAACACGCTCCAAGCGCCCAAGCCAGGGGCCGCGCTTTTTGCTCCAGCGCCCATGGACCAGCTGACGGTGATCAATGCCTGCGAGCCAACCGGTGCTGAGCCCGCGCGAGAAACTCAACTCCAGGTTTCGCCGGAGCTCCCGCTGCTCTAACTGCTCCAAAGGCGTGCGCTCACCAAAGAGCTGGTCGAGACCCTGGCGGTAGGCGTCGGTGACCGCGGCCACATAGGTGGGGTCTTTGAGCCTGCCCTCGATCTTCAAGCTGGCCACGCCGGCATCCACCAGCTCCGGCAACAGATCCCAGGCGGCTAGGTCCTGGGGTGAGAGCAGATAGCGCTGCTCGCCGAGGTCCAGCTCTTCTCCATCAACAATCAGTTCATAGGGAAGCCGGCAGGCCTGGGCGCATTCGCCGCGGTTGGCACTGCGCTGGCCAAGGGCCTCACTGGTGAGGCACTGGCCGGAATAGGCCACACAAAGGGCGCCGTGAACGAAGACCTCAAGGGGCATCTCCAGCTGACGCTTCACCAGCTGCTGCTGAATCCGCTGCAGATCCTTGAGGCTCAACTCCCTCGCCAGGACCACGCGCTGGCAGCCCAACTCTTGAGCCATGGCCACACCGGCAGCGCTGGTGATGGACATCTGGGTCGAGCCGTGGATAGCCAGCTCCGGGGTGAGCTGCTGGGCCAATGCGGCAAGGCCAATGTCCTGGACGATGAGGGCGTCGACTCCGGCAGCGTCAGCGGCCAGCAGTAACTCCGCCGCTCGGCTGAGCTCGTCGGTGAAGACCAAGACGTTGAAGGTCAGGAAACCCTTCAGGCCGCGGCGATGGAGCCAATCCATCACCTCGGGGAGATCAGACGCCTTGAAGTTTTCGGCCCGCAGCCGTGCGTTGAAGGTCTCGACCCCGAAATAAACCGCGTCAGCTCCGTTGACGGCGGCCGCTTTGAGGGATTCCCAGCAACCCGCCGGCGCCAGCAATTCCGGCAATGGGGCCTCAGCCATGCATCAGTTCCATGGATTACTCCGAGAAGCGGCCGGCGGCATCGAAGGTCTTCAGCGCATCGGCGGATCCCTCAAAACGCCAGTGCCAGGGCTCGTAGCTCACGCCCTGACGGTTGTCCTTCGGAAAGGAGAGGACGAAATGAAAGCGATTGGCGTTGCGCTCAAGCCAGGCAAAGGACTCGGTGCGATCGAAACTTTGGGAAAGATGGGTCTCGGGGCGTCGACCATCGCCAAAGTCAACGGCGTAGCCCGTGCTGTGCTCAGAGAATCCGGGCGGTGCACTGACCTGCGCTCGTTCCCGAGCACTTTGATTGCGCTCTGATTTGACTTCAAAAAAGATCTGCTTTTGAAGGGAGATCGAGCGGAAGGCACTGAGCACCCGCAGGTCCACACCCTCGGCATCAGCAGCGCGGCGCATCTGACGCAGAGCCTCGGCCGCCTGGGCATTGAGTGCCACGCCTGGGCCAATACTGATCAGTTGGGAATCCTCCGCCTCGGGATAGGGGAAGTGACCGAGCAGGCGGCCGTCGGAACTCAGACGGGCACTCAGCCCGGCAACGGGAACGGGAGCCAACCGTTGCAGCAGTGGAGCCCGCAACGCATAGGCCACAGCTGCAACGAGAACGAGTGCTGCAGAGGCGCTGGCTACGGCAACGGGAGTCCGACGTTTGCGCTGCAGGCTGGGGGAGAGGGTGCGCCTGGCGAGAGGAATGTCATCCATGCCGGAGGGTTCAGCGCCGCCCTTGCTTGCGCCCGCCCGGTACTGGCTGGTCTGACGACCGGGGCTAGGCAAGCGAGAACTCCCGTTGGAACTGGGGTTATGTGATGTTACGAGCTCGCGCTGGAGTTGCCAGCGGTTGCCTATCAAGCGGTGTTAGCTTCGCGTCAACATCCTTCTGGCGGAGCGGGTTTCAAGATGTTGCGAGTCGCGGTGGTGGGCGGCGGCCCGAGTGGTTCCTGTGCTGCTGAAATTCTGGCTAAGGCGGGAATTGAGACCTGGATCTTCGAGCGGAAGCTGGATAACGCCAAGCCCTGTGGTGGGGCCATCCCTCTGTGCATGGTCGAGGAGTTCGACCTGCCCGAGTCGATCATCGACCGCAAGGTCCGCAACATGAAGATGATCTCCCCCTCCAACCGTGAGGTGGACATCAATCTCGAAAACGAGAACGAATACATCGGTATGTGCCGCCGGGAGGTCATGGATGCCTTCATGCGCGACCGCGCCGCTGAACTCGGCGCCAACTTGGTCAACGGTCTGGTGACCAAGATCGACACCGGCGCCAACCGCCAGGGGCCCTACACCCTCACCTACTCCGACTACAGCGAGGGTGAGGCCACTGGTGAGACCAAGAGTCTCGAGGTGGACCTGATCATTGGCGCCGACGGTGCCAACAGCCGCGTGGCCAAGGCCATGGATGCTGGTGACTACAACGTGGCCATCGCCTTCCAGGAGCGCATCAAGCTGCCTGCTGAGGAGATGAAGTACTACGAGAGCCTGGCCGAGATGTACGTGGGCACGGATGTGTCCCCCGACTTCTACGCCTGGGTGTTCCCTAAGTACGACCACGTCGCGGTCGGCACCGGGACCATGCAGGAAAACCAGGCGCTGATTAAGAGCCTGCAGGAGGGCATTCGCGAGCGCGCTAAGAAGCGTCTGGTGAATGGCGAAGTCATCAAAGTTGAGGCCCACCCGATTCCTGAGCACCCCCGTCCCCGCCGCGTCGTCGGCCGGATGGCGCTTGTTGGTGATGCCGCCGGCTATGTGACCAAGAGCTCCGGTGAGGGCATCTACTTCGCCGCCAAGAGTGGTCGGATGTGCGCCGAGCAGATCGTTGAGGCCAGCCAAGGCGGCAAGCGGGTTCCGACTGAAGCCGACCTCAAGAAGTACCTCAAGAAGTGGGATCGCCAGTACGGCGCCACCTACAAGGTGCTCGAAATTCTCCAGAACGTCTTCTATCGCAACGACGCGGCCCGTGAAGCCTTCGTCGAGATGTGCGACGACAAGGACGTTCAGCGCCTGACGTTCGACAGCTACCTCTACAAGCGCGTGGTAGCGATGAACCCCTGGCAGCAACTCAAGCTGACCCTGCTGACCCTCGGCTCCGTTCTCCGCGGTAACGCTCTGGCACCGCAGGGTTACAAGCCCGTTCCCAGCGCCGTCCGCGAGGACGGAGAGGTCAACGCCATGCTGGCCGTGAGCACCATCAAAGGTGGTATTCGCGTCGGGAACCAGAAGGCCAAAGCCAAAGCCGATCGTGAGCCGGCGTTGAGCGGCAAATAAGGACCTGGTTGGTCAAAAAAGGCAGTGGATTACTCCACTGCCTTTTTTTGTGCTTAAGCCGAGGCGGTGCTCAGTGCTTGATCAATGCTGACCAACTCCAGGGCCTTGGAATCCCAAAGAATGAGGTCAAAGCAATGGGGGATGTCCTTCAGGGTCAGATAGGTGCAGTTCTGCAGTAAATGCGAATGGAAGCGGTGGCAGTCCCGGAGTCTGTAATTGGGAATGCGTTCACAAAGGTGATGGACAGAATGAAAAGCAATATCAGCCGTGAACCAGTTCAAGATGGCTGGCAGCACAAGGTTGCTGCTGCCTTCAATGGCACCTTTGAAATAACTCCAACCGGAGGTTCCACTGGTGTAAGAACCCTGGAAATTGTGCTGAACAAAGAAGACACAGATAAACATGGCCGCTGAGCAGGCCATCACGAAGGAATAGCAGCTCAGAAAAAGCCCAAGGCCCAACCAGGAAGCCATGAGAACCCAACTGGTCAGAACCACGACGTTGTTGGCGACCAGGTCCATCCATTCACCTGTGGTGTACCAGTGGCTGGACTTAAAGTCCAGAACAAAGCGCTTCCAACCGGAGGGTCCCGTCCTAGGGAAGCGAATGGCCTGCTTCAGTGCTGCGCCCGCGAATTCAGCTGAGCCGAGTAGTAGCTGAAGCCTGGGACGGATCACCAGGTAAAAGAAGCCACCGGGAAAGAGCATCAGGGGGTGGCGGATCAGGCGATAGCGCCACTGGGCAGAAGGGGACAACTGGAGAAACTGCTCCACCGTCAAAAGGGACGACGGCCCCCGATAGACATCCCAATTGCCGTTGTGCTTGTGGTGAAAGGCATGACCCCGGGACCAGGGGAACTGCGGAATGGCGTTCAAGCAACCCAAGCCAAAGCCCGTCAGTCGGTTGCACCATCGCGTTGACCAGAGCGTGTCGTGGCCGCAGTCATGCATCAGCGAGAAGCTGCGGGCAGAGAACAACACCAGTGCCAGCAGCACCGGCACCAAAAGCCAGCGCAAACCAGGATCAGCCGCGCAAACGGGAATGACGGCCCAGAGACAGGCAATGGGAAGAACGGTCACGAGGACCTGCCAGAGCGCTCTGGCGTTGCTGGACTGGCGAAAAGAAGCGAGGGAGAAATCGCCGCGACTCAGTGGCCTGTCGAGCTCTGCTGAGCGGATGGAAGTCGTCAGCGGATCAGCCTCTTTGTTGCAAACAGGCTAAGACCTCTTGTTACAGAGCGTTAGCCACTGATCCGGCTGAAGTCAGCCAGAACCGATGCCTGGTTGTTGAGAACACCCAACAGATTGAGGCGATTGGCGCGGATCGATGCGTCCTCAGCCATCACCATCACGCTGTCCTCTCCATCAAAGAAATTCGCAAGGGCCGACGCACCAGCGATCAATCCCTGGGCCAGTTGGGCGTAGCGATCGGGATCACTGCCGGTGGCGACGGGCTCCAGACTGTTCAAAACCGAAAGCATCCCGGCTTCGCTGGACTTCTCAAAGAGGCTTGCATCGACAACAGCGCTGGCCGAGAGAACCGTCTGAGGCAGATCCCCTTTGGTGGCCAACTTCGCAGCTCGGGTGACCACGGCCTGGACAGCGGTGAGCTCGCCGCCAGAGCGCAGGCTCTGGAGGAGAGAAGCCCGTTGACGCGCATCACCCGGGTCGGCCAGGAGCCTCTCGAGAGAAACCGTTTCTCCAGCGACGGCTTGAACCAGATCGGAATCAATGGCGGCCTCTTCCAGCAGGCTCTGCAGGCGTTGCCCCATGAGCTCGGAGAGTTCCTGAGCTAATGCCGCTGCATCGACCTTGAAATGGGGCAGCAGCTTGGCCCAATGCTGCGTCGCACGTTCCAGGAGCGTCTTGATGTTGAGGCTCCAACCTTGATCCCAAAGGATCTGGAGGATGCCGTTACCAGCCCGGCGCAGGGCATAGGGGTCCGAGGAACCGGTGGGACGCTCACCCTTGGCGTAAATGCTCAGAAGCAGTTCAAAGCGCTCCGCGAGGGCCACCACAGCACCTGCCACCGAACTCGGCAGGGCATCACCGGCCCCCTTGGGTTGGTAGTGCTCCAGCACAGCCAGGGCCACCTCGCGGGGTTCACCCTCGGCGAGCAGATATTTGCCGCCCATGACGCCCTGCAGCTCTGGGAACTCACCAACCATCTGGCTGACGAGATCGTGCTTGCACAGGTGAGCCGCGCGGGTGGCGTGGTCGGCCACCTGGTTCGGCAGCTCGAGCTGCTCGGCCAGTAGGGCAGTGAGCCACTCGAGCCGCTCAACGCGATCGAGGAGTGAACCCAGGCCCTCAGCAAAGGTCACCCGCTTGAGCTGCTCGCGCCGCTCAGCGCTGGCGACGGCGCGGTCGGCCTGGACAAAGAACTCAGCGTCAGCCAGCCGGGCCTTCAGGACCCGTTCGTTACCCCGGCGGACGGTGTCGCTGGCCTCGGCAAGGCCATTGCCAATGCAGAGGAACCGCGCCAGCAAACTCTTGCGGGCGTCCAAGGCCAGGGGGTCGGAATCCGCGTCCTTGCGATACAGAGGCACGTAACGCTGATGGGCACGCATCACGGTGCTCAAGACCTCCGCGGGCAGAGCCAGGTAATGGTCCGCAACGCTTCCCTCGATCAACAGGGGGGTCTCAACGAGATCGGTCAGTTCCTCAAAGAGGTCACTGGGTAAATCGGGAACCGCATCCAAAGCGGCGGCACTGCGTTCAACGCTGGTGCGAATGAATGAAGCCCGATCAGAGCGATTGACCACCACCCCGGCGTCGGCCAGGGCAGCGGCGTAGGCATCGGCCGACGGGATCGCCACGGCGTCGCTGTAGAGACGGTGGCCACGGCTGGTCTGGCCGGACTGCACGACGGGGTCGCTACCGGAGAGGGTGACGGGGATCAGCTCGGATCCCAGCAGCGCCACTAGCCAACGCACGGGCCTGGAAAAGCGGCTTTCTCCCACGCCCCAACGCATAAAACGACGGCCCTGGAGGGCTGCAATCCACTGGGGAATGGCCTCCGCCAGGAGCTCACGGGCGGGGCGCCCGGCT
>Ga0255770_10001060_pt1 | contig 25689 bp, 19 predicted proteins | sample 071ome_22_FD_179968 | JGI IMG/M metagenome (GOLD analysis project Ga0255770, IMG submission 179968) | Coastal salt marsh microbial communities from the Groves Creek Marsh, Skidaway Island, Georgia - 071404AT metaG (version 2) | ecosystem: Environmental > Aquatic > Marine > Intertidal zone >...
TGCGGTTGCGTACACTTCTGGCAGTGCAGCCGCCTGAACAAAATCAAAACCATCAGGGACAGGAACGACACTACCCTCATCGACCGCCACCTGCTCCGCATACCCCCCTCCGGGAAGCAATGCACAGACAGCATCACCGACCTTGAACCGCACCGTTTCATCACCAACAGCGGAGACTATTCCGGCACACTCGAGCCCCAGCACACTCGAGGCTCCTGGCGGCGGTGGATAGAGCCCTCTCCGCTGCATTAGGTCAGCGCGGTTAATCGCTGTGGCCTTAACGGCAATCGCAACTTCCTTCGGGCCAAGCGCTGGCGCTGGCACTTCTTTCCATACCAGCGTTTGATCACCCTCAACGACAATCGCTTTCATCAATTCAATCCCCTCATTCGCTCTTCTCCACACGCTCTATTACACAGGCTCTATTACACAGGCTCTATTCCACACGCTCTATTCCACGCGCCCCACTACACAGGCTCTTCTGGAAGACTACTATCTCACCACTCGTTATGTGTTCGTGTTACAAAAGGCCCATATTTTGAATGAGTGGAGCAAGCTTCATTCGCCCCAGTCGTATGAGCAACGACAAGACTGAAAATCCCTTCTTCCAAATTAGCCGAAGCCTAACAGCCCATCTGACAGGCCTTAGTCACTCAATAATGGGGAGGCGGTGGCTCAACGCTCGTCTTCGCTTCGCTATCACCCAGCAATCGCACCTGCTCCGAGAGCACCCGAAGCTGCTCTTTCAATAGTAAAATTTCCTGTTGCTGCTGGCCCAATGCCTCATCCAACTGCTGCAGCAACTCATCTTGAAACGACACTTTAATCTCAAGCGCCTCAACCGAATCATTCACAATCAGGCTCCGAATTCAAAATTCCAGGCGCACTTTCACGCCCTGCTCATGTAAGTAGCGTTTGATGTCGCGGATCGTAAAATCGCCGTAATGCACCATCGATGCGACCAAAGCTGCATCCGCTTTGCCTTCGGTGAGAACCTCCCGTAGGTGTTCAGGATGACCTGCACCCCCAGAAGCTACAACAGGAACAGGCACAGCCTCGGCGATGGTTCGCGTTAACAAAATATCGTAGCCATCCCTTGTGCCATCGCCATCAATCGAGTTGACGACTAGTTCTCCCGCACCCCGAGCGACCCCTTCTTTTGCCCATGCCACAGCATCTATTCCCATAGGGGTGCGCCCCCCATTAATGACGATTTCGAAACCGCTTGGGCAAGAAGCTACCGACTCAACTCGCCTTACATCCATGGATAACACAGTATTCTGACGACCAATGGCTCCTGCACACTCATTGATGAGCGCCGGATGCTTGACCGCTGCGGAGTTAACATTGATTTTCTCAACGCCAGAGCGAAGCAAAGCATCAATGTCTTCAAGCGTTCGAATGCCGCCTCCTACCGAGAACGGAATGAAAATTTGTTTAGCGACCTCGGATACTACGTCCAGCATAATGTTTCGTTTATCGCTAGACGCAGTAATGTCATAAAACACTAGCTCGTCTAGACCCCCTTCGTAATATTCTTTGGCTTTTTCGACCGGGTCACCAATCGTTTTGGTGTCGACAAATTTAATGCTCTTGGCCAGCTCACCATCCTTGACGTCAAGGCACGCCACTACCCGCTTACTTAACATATCGACCATCCCACTTGGAAAAGTTAGCGAGCAATTGAAGACCAAAGCGGCCGCTTTTCTCGAGATGAAATTGAGTGGCCACTAGATGATCGCGACCGATGACACTGGCGAAGGTTTGATCTCCATAGGTAGTCTCGCCGATGACATGACTCGGGTGCACGCACTCGACGAAGTAGGAATGGACAAAGTAGAACTCAAGACCTGTGGGAATGCCGTGGAGAAGCGGATGGTCAGTGTTGAAATGGACCGCGTTCCATCCAATTTGAGGGACCTTTAAGGCCGCGTCTTCAAACCTAAAGTGTCTGCAATGCCCTGGTACTAAACCTAAACAGGCTTGATCTCCCTCCTCTGTTTGCTCCAACAAAATCTGGGCCCCAAGACAAATCCCAAGCAGCGGCCTACCGGCATCGGCGAAGTCGAGTAAGGCATCCCAAATGCCCGTTTTGTGCAGGGTGTTGACGGCTGACTCAGCAGTTCCGACACCAGGAAAAATCAGTCGCTCAGCTTTGCGGATGAGATCAGGATCAGCTGATATCAGCGCGTCAATGCCAACCGCATGACAAGCTCTCTGAACGCTTTCAACGTTCCCTGCTTGATAGTCAACAATTATCGCTTGGCTGGTGGCCATTTGTTTTTCCTTCTTTCCGATCTCTCGATTATACCCGGGCTGCCGGCTTGTCCGCGTTACTTTCTAGGTAAGGGGACCATCGACGAGGCTTAGATGGCCACATTACCTCGACAATCGAAACATTCTCCACCGAAGAGTCACTCGCAGACGGTATACTGTCCTGACCTTACATGGAGTTCACTATGTCGGCGGATTCGTTGCAGGATGCTTCTTCTCCAAGATACAGTGCCAGGGGAGTGAGCGCCGAGAAACACGACGTGCATCAAGTTGTGGACCGGCTAGACCCTGGCTTGTTCCCAGGTAGCTTTTGTAAAGTGATACCGGACGCACTGGGCGGCAGTGAGCAACATTGCAACATCATCCACGCGGACGGTAGCGGCACCAAGTCCATCCTCGCCTATCTTCACTACCGCGAATTCGGAGATCCCGCGGTGTTTGAGGGGATCAGCCAAGATTCCATTGTCATGAACTTAGACGACCTGCTCTGCGTCGGCGCGACTGGCCATGTAGTTTTATCTAACACGCTAAATAGGAACGCCCGGAACTGCCCAGGCGAGGTCATTCGTGCCTTAATCCAAGGCAGCGAGGCTTTCATTCAGCATCTGAGGGACCAGGGCATCAATATCGTCTCTGGAGGGGGAGAGACAGCGGATGTAGGCGACCTGACGGGCACGATTACAGTAGACAGTAATGCGGTTGCGAGGCTGAGACGCGATGAGGTTATTCGCAATCACATCACGGGCGAACTATGTATCGTGGGTCTTGCATCCAGTGGACGAGCCTCTTACGAAACGTTTGAGAACTCGGGCATTGGCAGCAATGGGCTAACCAGCGCTCGACACGACCTGCTGGCAGATTATTACCGATCTCAGTATCCAGAAACGTTTGATGCATCCATGCCCGAAGGCTTGTGTTACAGCGGGCCCTATCGATTGGAGGATGCCCTTCCGGGTTCAAAACACCTTAGCGTTGGTAGTGCGTTACTGAGTCCGACAAGAACCTATGCCCCCTTGATTGACGCGATCTTAAAAGCGCACCGTCCACAGATTACAGCGCTCATTCACTGTAGTGGCGGCGGGCAAACCAAATGCCTGAAGTTTGCGCACGATACCCACATCACTAAGGACAACCTCTTCGAACCACCCCCGATTTTTACAGCGATTGAAACCGCGAGCAGAACACCGCAAAAAGAAATGTATCAGGTCTTCAACATGGGGCATCGAATGGAGGTTTATACCGACCCAACGACCGCTGACGCCGTCATCACCATTGCAGAGAGCTTTGGCATTGACGCAAAAATTATTGGCCGCACCGAGCCTGCCAAGGCCAACCGCCTGACGTTGATCACCCCGTCCGGGGAGACTATTCTTTACTGAATCAGTTCATTTAGGGGTTTTGCTCTCCATTTCCATCGCTTAGCCCCAGACTATCTACCTCCAATTATCCACCTCCAATGAAGGAGCACTTCCATGGCCCAAATTAGCTTCGAAGATGCGTTAAAAGCGCTGTCAGAGCGCGAGGGATCCGACCTGTATTACTCTACCGGCGCCCCACCTAGTGCCAAGATTTTTGGCAAGCTAGAGCCGCTGTCTGATGAAATTATGAAACCAGGGGAAATTGACGTGCTCGCACAAGACGTCATGGATGATGCGCAAAAGGAGAAGTTTGCTGAGGTTCCGGAAATGAACCTCGCCATCTCTCGATCTGGACTTGGCCGTTATCGAGTCAACATTTTTAAACAGCGCAATCAGACCTCCATGGTTATTCGCCGACTCGGCACTGATCTGCCCAACTACAAAGACTTAGGCCTACCACCGGTGCTGATGGATCTCATCATGCAAAAACGCGGGCTTATTTTGTTCGTGGGGGGTACTGGATCAGGTAAATCAACCTCGCTGGCAGCATTAATCGATTACAGAAATGAAAACTCCCACGGTCACATCATCACCATTGAGGACCCCGTGGAGTTCACTCACCGGCACAAAGGATGCATCGTGAACCAACGCGAAGTAGGGACCGATACCCTGACCTTCGATGACGCCCTTGCCAATACCTTGCGGCAAGCGCCAGATGTCATTCTCATTGGAGAGATTCGGCATCAGGAAACCATGGAGCACGCCCTTGCATTTGCGGAGACTGGCCACCTCTGTCTGTCCACTCTGCATGCCAATAACGCAAACCAAGCCATGGACCGCATCATTAACTTTTTCCCAGAGGAGCGTCACAATCAATTGCTGCAAGACCTGTCGCTCAACATGCGCGCTATCGTCTCGCAACGCTTGATTCCAACCGTGGACGGGAAGAGAGCGGCCGCTATTGAAATTCTAGTGGGAACGCCAAGAGCCGCTGACCTTATCGCAAAGGGTGCAGTGTCAGAGCTGAAAGAGCTCATGGAGAAATCGACCGAACAGGGGATGCAAACGTTTGACCAATCCCTCTACAAGCTCTACAAGGAGGGTCGGATTAGTCTTGAAGAGGCACTGAAAAATGCCGACTCGAAAAACAACCTGCGGCTACGAATTACACTAGATGAAAACCCGGCTGGGGCCGCCGCCATCGAAGAGGAAATGGCACGAGAGGCAGCCGCAGAGGCTAATCAACAATCTGGGCAGCAGGCTGGCGAAGGTTCTGGTGATAACCAATCTCTCGACGGGCTATCACTGGTCGATCTCGACCACTAACCCATCGCAAGACGGGTCAACCAAAGACGTCTAGGCAATCTTGGCAACTGAGCAATCAGACGAGCGCGGATCCGAGAATTAGCCGAGCAATTCTGCGGTTTGAAGATGTGCTTTGAGCGCCAAAAAGAAGTTTGACACTACCGGCAGCGAGTAGGTGGACTTACGTGCTACAAAGCGGACGGGGCGCATCAATCCATGCCGCCCTAGGCTGATCAGTAATTTGTCGTCAATCCCCAGTGCTCGAGCAACGCCGATGGGCACTAGCGCATGCCCAAATCCTGCGACGCCCATCTGGGCCACAGAAAAGAACGACTCCAGTGCGACCTCCCGCTTGATACCAAGCTTTGACACTAACTCTCCAAAAGACCGCCACGCGCCTGAGTAATCCTCGATGCTAATCACGCTCAGCGGCTGCCCCTCTGACCATTTCAGCTTTTTGAGTCCTGAAGGAATAATAACCATCGGTTCATGCGCGAGGATCTCCGATTGCAGATCGGTGTCGTGTGAATCAAGTCCGGTGCAGACACCCAACATAAATTCACCAGAGCGGATGCGATCCAGTACCACAGACGTTCGGTGGGCGTGAAAGGTGAACTGCACATCTGGCATGGTTGCGCTCACCGAGTGAAACGCACTTGCCCCCCACGAGGACAAAATTGCATCAGACACCCCGATCATCAGCTCCCCACGGGAAGCGGCCGAGTCTTCTACAAATAAGTCTCGCAATTCAGACAAAAATGGCGAAATCTTATCGACCAGTTTTTGGCCGTGCCTGGTGAGCTCTACTCTGCGACCTTTCTTTTGTATGAGTGGTCGGTTGTAGTATTTCTCGAGTGCCGCGATCCGCTTACTCACCGCGGATTGCGAAATGCGGAGTTCGGTACTGGCTTCTATCATGGTTCCAGCACGGGCGAGGGCCAGCAGTGTTTCCAGATTTTCAACCATTTAGTGATCTCCGTCCGATGCGCGAGCAGTCGCTCGCACTCATGCTGCCATCCTTTGACCCTTAAACGTCGGGTACAGGCTCCACAACGAAAAGCAGATCTCCCTCGTTGACGGCTTGTCCGCTCGTCACATTGATTCGCGTCACTCGGTACTTCTGATTGGAGGGATAGAGCTCTCCTGCGGCACTCGCATAAGCCGACAATCTAAACGGCGCAAACATTTTCATTGCTTCCAGAACACAAAGCACATCATCCACTGACACGACGTCGCCTAGATTCACATATTCAGGCTCAGAGGGAGAAGGCGTTCTAAAGAAGACGCCGGTCGATGGCGCCAGCACCCTAATTTCCCCACTATCTTCAATCGTTAGGGACTCAAGCGTTAGGTCCGAAGCGCGAGAGCCGGCGGCCTCATCGATCTCTTCAATCAATGAATGGACATCGGTTCTGCCTAAAAAGCCAGGTAAGTAAGTTGTGTCGTAGTCTCCGCCTAAGAACACTTCGTCCCGCAGGATGCGTTTAATGAGTGCGATATTCGTGTTAATACCCTCAATCACGACGTCGTCTAAATAGCTCGCGAGATTGGCAACCGCATCGTTTCTGTCTGATCCTTCTGCGATCACCTGGATGATCAAACTATCGTAAAACGGCGACACCATCTTGTCCGCGGCAGCCATGGATATGAGCGTAATACCTTCTCGTTCGGGTAGCTCACATCGCGTGATTCGACCTGGGGTCGGCTGGAAGGTGACCTGCCCCATCGCGTCAATCGATGCTCGCTCTGCATTGATCCTCGCCTCAATGGCATACCCTGTCTCCTGTGGCTCCATGGCCTCAATGGACTCGCCAGACGCGATCTTGAACTGTTCAGCAACAATATCGATTCCTGTTGTTGCCTCGGTCACCGGGTGCTCGACCTGAAGGCGGGTATTCATCTCCATGAAGTACACCGCCTGACTCGGCACATCAAAAATGAACTCGACCGTGCCCGCACCAATGTAATCCACCTTTTCAGCAATGGACGCCGCACACCTGAAGACCTCTTCCCGAAGCGCTTCTCCCAGCAGTGTGGAACCAGACTCCTCCAGCAGCTTCTGATTATTTCGTTGAACGCTACAGTCTCTTAAGCCCAAGACGCGCGTATTGCCATGCGTGTCTCTTAGCACCTGCGCTTCAATATGACGCAGTGAAGTCACGCACTTTTCTATGTAAACATCTCCATTACCAAATGCGCTACGAGCCTCGGTGGTGACTTGATGGAACAACTGATGCAGTTGTTCGGCCCGATCAACCTTAACAATGCCCTTGCCGCCGCCGCCGTGAACCGCTTTCAATAAAATGGGGTATCCAACCTGCTCGGCGATTTCCAGCGCGCGCTCTGATGAATCCACGATTCCATGACTTCCGGGCACGACCGGTACTCCAATGGACATAGTGGTGCTAATCGCGTTGGATTTATTGCCCATGGTTTCCATACTGACAACCTTGGGCCCGATGAAATTGATGTCCTTTTGTCTGACTAGCGCGGCAAAGTTAGGCGTCTCTGAGAGGAATCCGATTCCTGGATGCAGAGCATCAACCCCCTGACTCTGCGCGATATTCAAAATGCTCAATGCATTTAAATAGCTTTCATCAGATGTATTACCACCGATAGGAACGACCGTCCCTTTTTCCCCCGCCGCTCGAACCAGGTCTGCTGGCACTGACTCCATATCGGGATCGCTTTGAACCAATACGACGTCCAGCCCATGCTCGAGTGATTTGGTCACCAGCTTCACCGCGGTACATCCTCTGGCATGGACCAGCACTTTTGAGACCGGCCTGATGACGTCTGGATTGACTGGCTGCGCCGAGACCGCAGACTCGGGGGCGTCGCCCTCTAGCCGTCCTGCCATGATTCGATCAACCACTTGGACAACGCTTTCCACGGGGACGGGGATCTCGGGATCAACCGAGCGCAATTGCTCGTCTAGCTGGGCAGCAAAAGGATGCTGGACCAGCCCCTGCATCGCGCCATCGCGACTCGACAAGTAGTTACTCATTAGACAGGTGAAAGGAAGGTTTCTCTCGACCACCGCCTGCCCTGCGAAGGGCATGCTCGCTCCCGAGAAATAATAAGTTTGAACCAAGGGATGGGTCACAAAACTTGCCTGCGCACCTCCAGTACAGTCTCCGTACCCGAACATGATGATCGGCAAATCGTTATCTCTTGCGAATCTCGTAATCCGATCATTGACGACAGCCATCGTAAAGAGTGCTGCAGCGCCTTCTTTGGTTTGCATGCCGCCGGAGGATATAAAACAGATGACCGGCAACCGCTGTACTGCGCATTCGACCAGCAGCTTACAAAAACGAACGCAATCCGAGTTGTCGATACTCCCAGCCTGGAAGGCCACGTTTGACACGACAAATCCTGCTCGATAGCGGTGCTCAGCGCCTTTAAATTCGCCGATTCCTGTGATCAAGCCATGCGGCCTGACCTCTGCCTTGAGGGCCGATTCAATGGACGGTCTAAACGTGGGGAACGAAACAGGGTTCGCCGACATAAGGCTAGCGTCCATCTCAACGAAATTGTCGATGAAAGATTCCTTGATGCTGTCTATCGTTGTGTGTTTTGCTCGTTTTTCACGGGTCAATATCTCGTTGAACAGCAGATCTCGATAAGCAATGTTTAAACGATTCCAAAAGTCTTTTCTGCGCCCGATGCGAGCTGGCTCAAGCCGTCCAGAAAATGCTTTACCCGCAGCGGCCGCACCCTGAAGCTCAGGCAGTACGCGCTCAAACAAGTGGCTGAGAACAACGAACAGCGTGTCCGACTTATCTTTGTGGACGCCGCGCATCCATTCTTCAACTTGACGCAAAAAATTCGAGCCGTTGCTGTGCTCCGAGAGCCGCATGCTCCACTCGACAAATCGCCCGCGAATGTCTTGCTCCGATCGACCCGCAAAGAGGGGCGACGCCGACAATCGATTGATCGCTTCTGCGAGGATCTTCTCAAGCGTAGTCTGCTGAAGCGCCCGCGAGGTTTGAGCTTCTCGCGCAATCGCTACTAAATCTGCGATCAATGCATCGTAGACCTCTGAGAACACAAGCAAGTGCTCACATTCTTCAATGAATTGAGGTTGAATTTCTCCATCGAGCAAGATGTCGATGACGGTGAGATCTTGTTGATCTCCAGGAACACCGATAGCGCGATACGGCTCGATTTGATTGAAAAGGGTTTCCTCGAGAATTCGTCGGTTTGCCTTGATAAAAGAGCTCTTGTGCTGACTCTCATTAATCAAGGCCATCGCGCTATCGCTTAGCGAGAGTTCACCGCCCGACCCATCACCAACCAGCAACCCAGTCTCGATCATTAGATTGAGTTCGGAAGCGAGTTCGGACTCCAGAAAATCGATATTCTTTTGATCGATGTAGCCGGCATCAAATAACTTCCGGCCTTCAAAGCTGAACGACGACTTCACACGGCGGATAAACTCGCTCGAGTCGTTAGACATGCTGCGCAGGAGCGACTTCACGTCTCTGATATCTTTGGTAGACAGCAGTGCCGAAGCATTTTCAAAGTCTTTCAGGTAATCGACGAGCGCCAGAAGGTTATCTTTCGCACTCGCCTTCCAGCGGTTATATAGGTGCAAGCCAATCTCAAGAGTCAAGTCACGTTTTGCTCGCTCGTAATTGTCTTGAGGCTCACCAAAAAGGAAGGTTCGGATAGCGCCCTGTTCAGCGCCTAATCGTTCGCGACGATCTTGAAACGTTTTCCATGCCTTAGACAAATGATCTTCATAGAGAATTTTGTCTGGGTCCTGCAGCCAAGTTAAGAAAGCACTGCGCCGCTCTCGGTGGACTCGCTCTGCTAGCTCACCAGGCGGAATTTCAGCGTCAACCAAGCGGCCATATTGAGTCGTTGTTGTGGCCTTGATCCGGCTGCGTAAGCCCAAGTAGCGAAGGTATCGGTAGGCAACGCCAAATACATTGGGGTATTCAGTGGGTGACGTTCTCAGCTTCAGCGTTGAGCTCGCGTTCACCGCTGACAAAAAGGGACTGGGCTCTAGATACCGGCGGATATTTCGATGATAGTGGTCCAGGATTTCAGGATGATCCGCGACAAAATTTCTCGCACCCGTTTCGATCGACTCAATTCCATTGACGATCGCGGCGTAAAAATGGTCGATGGTATCCGTTTCACCTGGATCAAAATCAACAATGCCATCAATGTTTCCCTGCTTGTACAACTCGTAAGCAGAGACGCCCACAAATTTCGCACATTCTTGCCACGATAGGTTGTAGCGACGCACAAGGTTTGCGAGTGAGCGTGGATGAATCGTATTAAATACGCCGGTGCGACAAGAGAGTAGCAAGTTGCTGGCGGCCAGCGGTATTGCACCGCCAGAATACCCTTGCCCGATAATGATGCCGAGCGTCGGCACGTCGACATTACACAGCTCAGCGATCAGCCTTGATATGGAATGGGCTTGATTGTTCCCGTTCGCTTCCTCGTACGGATCGGCTCCGGGCGTGTCCATTAATGTCAAAATAGGCAGCGAGCGGATAGCGTAGCTACTCGCTCTTTGAGCCGCGAGCTCATGATGCTCTGGGCCCCAAACCCCTGAGGCAGTTGCTCGATCCTGCGCGATTACACCAATTTTTCGAGGACCCGTTGAGAACTCTAACGTGAGTTCACAAGCATAAAATGGTCCCTGGCTCATCTCATTCACTAGCGGCACGTTTAGCGATCGTAGGACTGCTCGAGCACCTGGGCGTCCTGACTCCTCGGTAGGTGCGACACTCGCAGCGATGTACTCGTCCACGTCCATAGACTGAAGACGCTCGACCTGCGCGTTAATTTGGCGCTCTGTCAGCAGCCCCTTGATCACTGCCGCTGGTTCCTTTCGAGGAAACAGTGAAAAGTCTTGGGAAAGTTGTTCAGCGTTGAAGTAAAGCTGATCAACAGATTCGGCTTGGTCAGTCATACCGAGCGTTTATCCTCTCTATTGGTCGTTGGCCCCAGCTCACAGTGCAGAGTGGGCACTTTGGTTGGCCCAGAATTATCCAGCTTCCGTCACCGGGATCAATCCAATTTCCCCTTGCCAGTGTCGCGGCCCAGTCTGATGAACGGACTCGCCCTTGGAATCGACAGCGACGGTCACCGGCATGTCTTCCACTTCAAACTCGTGGATGGCCTCCATTCCTAATTCGGGGAAAGCCACCACACGGGAACGCTTAATCGCTTTCGATACCAGATAGGCGGCCCCGCCTACTGCCATTAGGTAAACAGCGCCGTGGGATTTGATGGCTTCAATGGCGAGAGGCCCCCGCTCAGCTTTACCGATCATTCCTAAGAGACCCGTCTTTTCGAGCATCATGGCCGTGAACCCATCCATACGCGTTGATGTTGTTGGCCCAGCCGGTCCCACTACTTCATCCCGAACAGGATCCACAGGGCCGACGTAGTAGATAAATTTTCCGGTTAAATCGACGCCATCAGGGAGCGTCTCGCCCCGATCGAAGAGATCGCGGATCTTTTTATGTGCAGCATCGCGCCCTGTGAGCATGGTGCCGCTAATAAGGAGCGTCTCACCAGGCTGCCATTGGCTCACGTCTTCTGCTGTTACCTGATCCAAATTCACGCGGCGCGCTCCTGCACCAGCCTCCCAAGTGATGGATGGCCAATCCTCAAGCGATGGAGGAGTCAGTTCAGCTGGCCCACTGCCATCTAGCGTGAAGTGAACGTGACGTGTGGCAGCGCAATTAGGAATCATGGCCACGGGCAAGTTAGCAGCGTGGGTCGGGTAGTCCAGGATTTTCACGTCCAAGACCGTCGTCAGACCACCAAGCCCTTGCGCGCCAATCCCCAATGCATTGACCTTCTCAAAGATCTCAAGCCGCAATTCCTCGATCCGATTGCTGGGCCCACGATCAATCAACGTTTGTATATCGATGTCCCCCATCAACGACCGTTTGGCCAATAGCATGGCCTTCTCAGCCGTTCCGCCTATGCCAATACCGAGCATTCCTGGTGGGCACCAACCGGCACCCATGGTCGGCACGGTTTTGAGCACCCAATCAACAATGGAGTCTGCCGGGTTTAGCATGGCGAGTTTTGACTTGGCTTCCGAGCCCCCGCCCTTGGCTGCGAGTTGGATATGGACTTCGTTCCCGGGTACTAACTCCATGTGAATGACAGCAGGAGTGTTGTCCTGCGTATTCTTTCGCGCGCCGGCTGGGTCAGTTAGCACCGAGGCTCGAAGCACGTTATCTGGCAACAAATAGGCACGCCGGACGCCCTCGTTGATCAACTCCTCCAAACTGCGGTCCGTCTCAAACCGCACATTCATGCCTACTGAGACAAAGACGTTGACGATTCCCGTATCTTGGCAGATGGGCCGCTGGCCTTCAGCGCACATCCTCGAGTTGATCAAGATTTGAGCCATCGCATCCTTGGCAGCAGGCGACGCCTCTCTTTCATAGGCTCCGTGGACTGCCTTGATGAAATCAACCGGGTGGTAATATGAAATGAACTGGAGCGCATCTTGAACGCTCTGGATCAAATCATCTTCTTTAATCATCACGCTCAACGCTTGCGCTCCTTGGTGATTGAATTTGGGTGAGGGCGGCGTGCTCTACTCCGTGTGCTGATAAGACGACCGCTTCAAGGGTCGCTCGACGTAGGCGCTTACCGCTTATTTCCGGCCTAGGCGGCATGAGCGCAGGCCTGCGTTTGGAGCAGCTTACTTCAGCTCCCTTCAGCTCCTGATCATGCAAGCCGACTCAAGCCTCTAGATCGATCTATGAACAAAAAGTTTCTGGTGCTTAGGCGTACATCAGTCGCGTCAACGACTCGGCAACACAAACCGGTTTCGACCCACCTTCGAGCTCAACCGACACCTCACGCTTAATTTGGATCGTATTCGGCGCCTTTAGTTCCGCTAGCATTAACGTGTGACGGGCACGTATCTTTGAATTGACCGGTACTGGACCAGGAAAACGGACCTTGTCCATTCCGTAGTTCACGCCCATAAACACGCCTTCTAGTGCCTCGGGCTTCAGTTGGGGAACGCTTTTGCCTAGGTGAACAATCAGAGACAGGGTCAGAAACCCATGCGCAATCGTCACTTTATAGGGGGATAGCTCTGCCGACTTTTCTGGGTCGATGTGAATGAACTGATGATCTAACGTTGCATCGGCAAACAAATTAATTCTGTCTTGCGTCACTTCAAACCATTCACCGACCCCCTCTTCTTGGCCTTCAATGGATTTGAAAATTTCTAAAGCGGCTGCTGCTTTTTCTGACATTTGGCTAACTCCCCATCAACTAATCCATCTCTGCGAATTCATGACCTCATCGATCAAGTTTCGCCCGAGAATCATGTTAGGACGTCGCACTCAAGTAGGCTCATCCGTCCTCAGATAACCACCTCCGTCCTGTCTGTGAGTCTATCACACGGCGGGCAGTAGGCCGGCACCAATCCGACTTCCTAGCATGTCGAACCGAACCTTCATCCATCAAGAGCACACCACCCGGCAGCGCTATTCGCCTCAGCACTTCATTAGTGCCCGAGACATTACACGGAAGTGCTGACGAGGCTTATATCGCCCTCCATTAATCGCCGGAAATGGGCTAATGCTATCGGGTTATTAGAGATTCCCCCAGGCTCACGAGATCAATCCAAAGATGACCGCCCGTGCCGCTAGGGCGTTACTGCATAACACCAACAATGAGCCAAGTTGATTACCGTCGGGACTGGCCAGCCAGGGTCGCGCCTTCGGCGCCGAGAGCAAAGAGCCCTCAGCCCAAAAACAAGAGCCCTCAGCACAAACAATAAAAGCCTCAAGCACCAAGATGGTAAGCCTGACAAAGTGAGCAACAAAGTCATTGGATTAGAACGCCGTTGACTGGTTTGCAAAGCAAGCTTCCGCTATCCTTTGGCCCGGGGCGAATCTCGCATGACATCCATTTTCTGGGAACTTTTAGGGAACAACTCATATGTCTGACGCTGTTTACATTATTGACGGTGCTCGAACCCCGATGGGTGGGCTCATGGGTGAGTTGAGTACACTTTCCGCGGTGAATCTTGGCGAAGTCGCTATCCGTTCAGCGCTGGAGAAATCCAATCTAAGCGGCGACGACATCGATGAAGTCATTATGGGCTGCGTCTTGCCCTCGGGACTCCGTCAAGGGCCTGCCAGACAAGCTGCAATCGACGCAGGTATCCCCGACAGCGTAGGCGCCACTACAATCAATAAGTTATGCGGGTCTGGCATGAAGTCGGTGATGCTATCGCACGATTTGATTCGCGCCGGGACGAATCAGGTCATGGTTGCAGGCGGGATGGAGAGCATGAGCAATGCACCTTACCTCCTGCCAAAGGCACGCGGTGGACTGAGAATGGGTCACGGCGAGCTGCAAGACTGCATGTTCACTGACGGTCTTGAAGATGCGAAGACAGGTCGACTAATGGGCGCGTTCGCCCAAGATGTGGCTGATCAGCACCAACTCACGCGAGAAGGCATGGACGAATACGCAATTGGCTCATTGCGACGCGCCATGGCCGCGATCGAATCTGGGGCTCTCACCGCTGAGATTGCACCGGTTACGGTCAAACACCGCAGAGGCGAGACCATCATCGATACTGACGAACAACCGGGGAACGCCAATATCGACAAAATACCCCAACTGAAACCTGCGTTTAAGGCGGACGGCACGGTCACCGCGGCCAACTCCAGCTCGATCTCCGATGGAGCCTCTGCGTTAGTGCTGGCAAGCGAGACGGCCGTGGCTGAAAAAGGCTTGAAACCAATGGCTAAAATCCTTGGCCATACTACACATTCGCGCCACCCGTCAGAATTTACCCTGGCGCCTATCGACGCCATTAAAACCTTGCTCGATCGACTCAATTGGCAAGCCAGCGATGTGGACTTGTTCGAGATCAACGAAGCATTTGCAATGGTCACCATGTTGGCGATCAAAGAAGTTGGTATCGATCCCGACAAGGTGAACGTGAATGGCGGTGCCTGCGCTCAAGGGCACCCCATAGGCTCAACCGGTTCGAGGATCATTGTCTCGCTCATCCACGCATTGAAGCGACGAGGTCTCAATCGAGGAATTGCTTCGCTCTGTATTGGCGGAGGCGAGGCGACCGCCGTCGCTGTGGAATTGGTCTGATCATTATAGCCATGCTCCCAATCACCTGGTCGCGAGAGCGCCAATGAGGCTCATGCGCCAAGATCAATTTGCAAGGAGAGACCGACTGCCGTGACACGCCTACCCGTCATTGTTGGTTTTGGAGGCATTAATCCAGCGGGCCGAAGCTCTGGCCACCACGGCTACCGCCGAATGGTGTACGACGCCCTCGATGCCTCGAAGAAAGCTTCCACAATTGCTTCGCTCAGTGCGCTAATGGGGCGGTCCGTCACCGAAAAGGAAGCCCTGGCAAGCACGCTGATTCGGAAGCTCGAAAACAATCTGTTTGATCCAAACTACTACAGAGCCAATCGACAAGCTGAGATTCACGGAGAAGGGGCATCCCCACTTTCCTTCAAACTCAAAAAGAACCAACTGCCTGAGCACATTCCTCCTTCGTGGACGGTCCAGGATGCTGAAAGCGGAATGGTGATGGTGACCGCTACTGAATCCACCGAGGTTTTCTTTCGTGACCTACGAGCGTCAAAGGTTAACGCTGCGGGTCAGCTACCCAGCGGCTTCGCTCCCGATCAGCTCTATCAAAGCCGAAGTCATCCTCGGGGTTTGCAGCTGACTGTATACGGCGCATCGGACGCGATCCAGTCGCTAGGCATACCCTGGGAAACCGTCCGACAGCGAGTCCCAGGCGATCAAATTGCGGTATACGCCAGCAGCGCAATGGGTCAGCTTGATTTCAATGGGTCAGGCGGGATGTTGCAGTCGGCCCTTTTGGGCAAGCGCGTGAGCGCAAAGAACTGCCCACTGGGACTCGCCGAAATGACCGCGGATTTCGTCAACGCTTATGTGATCGGCAGTGTTGGCGCAACCGGTGCCAACGTCGGCGCATGTGCCACCTTCCTTTACAACCTGCGTCAAGGCATGGAAGACATCCGCTCAGGCAGATATCGGGTGGCAGTCATTGGATCCAGCGAGGCCCCGCTGACACCAGAAATTATTGAAGGGTACCGAACGATGGGGGCACTCGCTGAAGACGAGGCCCTGATCAAGTTAGATGGGACCGGCGAGCTTGATCACCGACGGGCTTGCAGGCCGTTTGCTGACAATTGCGGTTTTACGCTCGCTGAAGCATCGCAATTTGTCATCCTCTTCGATGATGAACTCGCGCTAGAGCTAGGCGCTCACATCTACGCGGGCGTTGGGGATGTCTTTGTCAACGCCGATGGGTTCAAGAAATCGATACCTGGTCCAGGCATCGGGAACTACGTTACGGTTGGCAAGGCCATGGGCACGGTTCGAGCGATTCTGGGGGACAAAGCCCTATCAGAGCGAAGTTATATGCAAGCGCACGGCACCGGCACCCCGCAAAATCGAGTGACCGAGTCGCACATCTTTGATGCCATGGCGAAGGCTTTCGGCATCAAGGATTGGCCTGTGGCAGCGATCAAAGCCTACCTTGGTCACTCACTAGCGTGTGCATCGGGGGATCAAATTATCGCTTCGCTCGGTGTTTGGCAGGATGGGGTGATTCCGGGCATCGTCACCTCCAAACAGCTCGCTGAAGACGTTCACCACGATCATCTCAACTTCTTGTTATCGCACCACGTTGACGATCCCGATCGCATGCAAGCCACGCTCATTAACTCGAAAGGATTCGGCGGGAACAATGCAACCGCGGCGCTGCTGTCTCCCTCGGTCACGACGCAAATGCTAGAAAAGCGGCACGGTAAAGCTGCCTTACGCTCACATGCTACGCGCCATGAGCAGGTTGCCGAGCAAACTATTGCCTACGATGAGGCATGTATACGCGGCGAGAACCATGTGATTTATCAATTTGGCGAGGGAGTAATCGAGGGACCAGCGCTTGGGATCAATAGCGAGTCCATTCGTATCCCGGGCCTAGATCAACCCATTACTCTCTCTGTCCCTAATCCCTACGAAGATATGAGCTAGGTAATTTCCCGAGTCGCGCGAAATCGAACATCGGGCCAGCGTTCCTCCATCAGTGATAGATTGACCCGGGACGGTGCTAGGTAGGTGAGATGGCCGCCCCCGTCGAGCGCCAGATTCGCATCGGCTTTCTTTTTGAAATCGGCGAGCATTTTCGCATCATCGCATTCCACCCAGCGCGCGGTTGCAACCGACACCGGCTCGTAAGCGCAATCCACTTTGTACTCATCGAGTAATCGATAAACAACAACGTCAAACTGAAGCACACCCACGGCACCCAAAATCAAGTCATTAGACGCTACTGGCATGAAAAGCTGAGTCGCTCCCTCCTCTGAGAGTTGGGTCAGGCCTTGTCGCAGTTGCTTACTCTTCAATGGATCTTTCAATCTCACTCTGCGGAAGAGTTCGGGCGCAAAGTGGGGAACACCGGTGTATCTCGCTTTTCGACCCGCTGTAAACGTATCGCCGATCTGGATGGTGCCGTGATTGTGGAGCCCGATGATGTCCCCAGCGTAGGCGACCCCCGTCGCAGCTCGCTCGCCTGCTAAGAATGTGACCGCGTCAGACACTTTGACATCTTTGCCAACCCTGACGTGATGCATCTTCATCCCTTGGGAGTACTCACCCGAGCAAACCCGGAGGAATGCAATACGATCTCTGTGCTTTGGATCCATGTTGGCCTGAATCTTAAACACGAAGCCGGAAAACTCGGACTCTTCCGGCGCTACAAGCCCATCATTGGTTTCTCTCGCCTGTGGCGGCGGGGCCACATCAACGAACCCATCCAGCATTTCCATCACGCCAAAATTTCGTAATGCCGATCCAAAATAGACGGGGGTCAATTGCCCTTCTTGGTACATCGCTAAGTCAAACGAGTGCGCTGCTCCGCGAACCAGTTCGACTTCATCAACGAAATCCTGCCACCGATCCTCCAGGTACGCTTTTGCATCGTCACTATCCAGGCCATCAATGGTCTCTGTCTCAAGCTGATCCTTGCCACTGAAGCAATAAATACGGTCTTCATAGAGGTGGTAGACCCCTTTAAAGGAAGCGCCCATTTCGATGGGCCAGGTCATCGGAGCACATGCGATATCGAGAATCCGCTCGATCTCATCGAGCACCTCTATCGGGTCACGAATTTCACGATCAAGTTTGTTGATAAACGTTAGTATCGGCGTGTCGCGAAGTCGACAAACCTCCATCAACTTGATGGTTCGATCCTCAACCCCTTTTGCCCCGTCAATGACCATCAGCACCGAATCGACGGCCGTCAGGGTGCGATAGGTATCCTCGGAAAAGTCCTCGTGACCTGGGGTATCGAGCAGATTGACGACACAATCTCGATAGGGAAATTGCATGACCGATGTGGTCACCGAAATGCCCCGCTCCTTTTCGAGCGTCATCCAATCGCTGGTGGCATAGCGATCCGACTTTTTCCCTTTCACAGTGCCAGCAACCTGGATGGCTTTACCCCAGAGCAGCAACTTTTCGGTGATCGTTGTTTTTCCAGCGTCAGGGTGAGAAATGATGGCGAACGTGCGTCTTCGAGCCATCTCGGTCTGAGACATGACTGACCCCGTTTACAGGATGATGATTTCGACGAGCCGGATTATACATGAGCGCCTCATCGGGTCATAAGCTGAGCACTTTAGCCATTAAGATCGCGTCCTCACGGCCACCATCTGCAGGATAGTAGCCTCTTCTCCGACCCGTCTCGTTAAATCCGGCGCACTCATAGAGCCCTATCGCCGCAGCATTGGATGCCCTCACCTCGAGGAACATCTCTCTCGCGCCTTGTCTCTCTGCGCGGCTGATCACTGCTTTCAGCGCGCTGGTTCCCAGTCCTAGTCCTTGGTTCTGCGGATGAATACAGATATTGAGCAAATGCGCTTCATCCAAGATGTACTTCATCACGGCATGACCCACGATCTCCCCGCGCACTACCGCCACCCAACATTGATCGTTGCCGTTTAAGCTCTGGCGCATCACGGTTTGAGACCACGGGAATTCATAGGCTGCGTTTTCATTACCCATGACAAAGGGCAAATCAATGTGACGCATCGACCTCAGGATTAGTTCGCTTTGCACGCTAACCGGCTAGCCATTTTGACTGAGGGTTTCCCACAATCGACGTTTCATATCCGTTTGAGGCAGGGTTTCTCTACTGAGGGCCAAGTCAATCCACCTCACGTCCTTTGAGACCAAACCGAGCAAGTCGATAATGCCCTTTCCCTCGGTGGCTGACACCGTGTCATCCAAGATGATAACGCCAATCTGCGCACTGCTTCGTTTGACGGCCGTGACTAGTTCAGACGGCAGGTCGGCATCGGCTTGCTTCCAGGCCATACGAGACAGCGATCGGACCTCCAAGCCGTTGTAAGCCCGCACCACATCATCGGCAAACTGGACGAGACGGCCCTCTTCCTCGTCTCGCTCTGCGACCACACAAATCAGCAGCGTTCGATAGTCATAAAACGCAGCATGTAACTCGCGGCTTGCGCCATGGTCGCCTGCCGGGGTTGGGGCAGCGGCTGCAGGTTCTGGAGATGATCCCGCCTTTTCCAGCAGCATCTGAACGCTATCAGCGGGCACTGGCTCGTTCGGGCTACCGTTGATTAAGTCCCGATCATCGACAAATCGTTGTGGCTCTTCTGCCCTAGGCGGCACTTCATTGGCCCTGCCTGCCAAACTGCCTGCAGCATCGATTGCGGCACTCGCATTTACCTGGCCTCGTAGTCGCCAAACATCAATACCCATGGCTTCGAGTCGGACCCTTTGTAAATTCGTTTTATTCAGCATGCTTTTTGACGCACCTAGCACTCGTACCGCTTTTTTTCTGCTTTTTTTTCGAGCTTTCTATCTGGCTTTTTTCTAGTTTTTTCAGTCTTTGTACGATCTTCTATCCAGCGCGCTTTTCGTCGCAGTTTTCATTGCGCTTTTGATCGCACCTTCATCGCTCGTCTCATCGTAACTTACTAATCTCTCAACGGACTTGGCGAATCCTTTGTCGACCGCTCGCCAAGAATTATCGAAGAATCAGACCACAGAATGCTCTCTCACAACCTCTCGATCGATCTAATTCGCGACGCTCCCCATCAAAAGTAATAGCGAATGCCGACATAAACCACATGAGGGTTCCATCCAAATTCACTCCCTAGTTCGATGCCCGCAGGAGTAATCGCGATTTCCTCGTCCCCGTCAAACCGATAATACCCGGCCTGAACGCTCCATGCGTCAGAAAGGTAGCGGTCGACGGATGCTTGAAAAAAACTCGACCGATCGTCCAGATTCAAAATCGCCTGGGCAGCAATACTAGTCACGCCTGACAATTGCGCACTTAGCCCAGCCAGCACATACCGTCTGGCGAGCAAAAAGACACCAAAGTTTTGATAAGCATCGGGATGTTCGGTTGCTAGATAGCGGGAAACATCTTGCTCGCCAGCACCATTGTAGTGAAGCTCAAGCATCCAAAGACCGGTCGCGGCAAATCCTCCGTCAATACCAATACTTGAGCGCCAATAGGACTCTCTGCCTGAGACACGCGCTGCCTCCCACCAGAGTCCAAATTGATCTGCAGCACCGTTAGCCGCGAATCCGGCAAGACGATAATCTGGGCGCTCGATCCATGTTGCCGCGAGATCGACGCCTTTCGCGTTGGTAATCCATCGACCAAACCACGCTGATTCCTCAGGCTTCCCTTCAGCTCCCGCTATCCATCCCGCATCGATCATGGATAAATCCCCCAATGACCGTTCAAACCGGATGGCATCAACACCGGGTCGGTACTCAGTATCTAAGACCCGCAGATCAAACGGTAGAAAAACGTCCGTCGGACTTATGATTCGAGCCGAGCCCAGCGATAACGCCTGACGCCCTAAGGTGATATCCCAAGCCCCTCTCGCAAGCCGTACATTGGCACGGTCCAATGACTGTTGACCTCTGCTCTTTTTGCCGCTAGCGAATACAGCATTCAGATCATCAAAGCGATAACGCCCTTGGGCACCTGTTCTCAGCAATTGGGAGTCGCCCATCCACTCCCGAGACCCAAAAAGACCTTGAATTTCGTAATGAAATTCAGTGCTCCAATCGAGTCCTTTTGGCTCCCACATCAGTCGCAAACTGCTCTCTTGAACCGCCTGGCGTGGAATCTCGATGTCTCCATTGGTTTGCTCGAACTGGACGAGCGAGAAATTCTTCAAGTAACCGGAGAACGTTTCATCAGCCCAGCTAGCGTGAGCGATGCATAGGCCAACTAGCAGTGCCCAGCGCCAAGCTTTCACAATCGCTCTGGAGCCTCATCTTTTGTAACCATGCCGTCCTCTAACCAGACAAGCCGTCTCGCACGCTCAATAATTTTTTGATCATGCGTCGAGAAGAGAAACGTCACGCCCTCGTTTTCGTTCAGCTCGCGCATCGTCTCGAGCAACGCAACGCCCGTCTTCGAATCAAGATTGGCCGTTGGCTCATCCGCCAAAATAATATCTGGACTCGACGCCATCGCTCTAGCAACCGCCACCCGTTGCTGCTGCCCCCCAGATAGTTCCGCAGGCCGACGATGCCCGAGCCCATCGAGACCGACCATCTTTAACATCTCATCCACTCGCTTTCTTCGGTCTCGAGCAGCAAGTCCCTGAAGCAGCATGATGTATTCAATATTCTCTGCAGCCGATAACACAGGGATGAGGTTATAGGACTGGAAAATAAACCCGATATGATCCCGCCGAAAGTCTGACATTTCTGCTGAGGACATGCTCGTCAAGTTCATACCTGCAAGCGCTATGTGCCCTTCATCCGGGTCGTCCAGCCCACCAATCAGATTGAGCAGTGTTGACTTGCCGGACCCGCTTGGTCCAACAAGCGCCGCGAATTCGCCACTCTCTACTGTTAATGAGACCCCGCCCACTGCCGTCACCAGCGCAGCTCCCTCACCGAACCGACGAACCACCTGGTCGGTATAAATGACCGGCGTGTCTGTCTCTTGCTCTGTCATCTCAGTCTCCTTAGAGGGAACGTTTGATCGCCTCGGCAGGCGTTATCTTTGCCGCGTAAAGCGCTGGATAGAGTGCTGTGAGCAACGTCAGCCCGATCAAAAACCAAGATGCCTCGAGAAATTGGTTAATTAGCATCACGGGGCGAATCCGTTCGGGAATCACGACGCCACCGACTTCCATCTGACCAAGCCCGAGCCCCTCTCGCTCAAGGTAGTCCCCGACGAAATACGCAATGAGCACCCCAATCGCTACACTCGCTAATGCCATCAGCAAAGACTCAAGAACAATCAGGCGACCGATCCACCAGGGTCGCGTACCAATTGCCTTCGTAACCGCAAACTCATACAACCTTTCATAAATCGACATGAATATGGAGTTCACAACGCCAAGCGCTGCTAACAAAAACAACACCAGCCCCAGTATCAACCGTCCAAAGCCGGTCATCTCGAGCATGCCACCAATCGAGGGCTGCAACTTGAGCCAACCCTCGGCGGCAGTTTGGTCATTGCGCACACGATCATAGAGGGGAAGATCCGCTTCATTGGCTCGATCACGGTTCTCGAATCGGATCACGAACTGATGGGTGCCGTCACCGATCATCAGCATCTCACGCGCGGCTTCGAGATCGATAAACGCGAGTCGATCGTCCAATTCACTCGGACCGAAATTGAGCACGCCAGACACTCGAAAAAGCCTCTGGACGAGCTCATTCCCCTCAACAGAAGAGGTCGTAAGGACAATACGATCACCTAATCCCACTTCAAGCTTCTCGGCTAGACTGTCTCCGAGGAGCAAATCACTCCCTTTGGTAATCGGCGAGCCCTCAACCTGAGCTTCGCGAATCCGGCTCACTGCCTTCTCCTGTTCGTGATCAATGCCATAAATCATGACGCCTTGCGTCGCGTAACTCGACGCCAACATGGCCGGAGTCATAACCCGTTCACTGAAAGCCCGGACATCTTGGTCCAGTGCGAGCACCTCACGAAGAGGAACTGTATTGTCCAAATACAGAGAGGGGTCGAACCGTTCCCTGAAGCCCTGATGGTAGATTTGCGCCTCGCCCTCTAGCGTATCGGTCAGGCTATCCACCATGAGCCGGCTCACGCCCACCATCATTCCATCCATTAAGATCATGATGACTAACGCGCTCGTGAGCAAAAGACAGGTCAATGCAGTTCGACGTGTGTTTCGAAGCAAGTTTCTAAAGGCAAGCTTGAGAATGAGCATTAGTAGTGCCTCATCGCTTCCACCGGGCGAACCCGAGCGGCTCGCCAACCCGGCGGCAAACTCACCACCAATGCAGACACCAAAATCAGGGTCATCGGCATGAACAATACGTAGGCCGAGAGCATGCCTCGATAATGCGAGAATGCGACGCCCCCCATATCAATGGGGTCAGCCAACTCGAATCCCACGTTGGTAAACCAGTAAACGAGCGGGAACACGGCAAGGAGACCGACTGCAATTGCAGCAGACGCTAACATGACGGTTTCGAGCGCCACCAGTTGAACGAGCTTGCCTGGCCGGCAACCCATAGCCCGAAGCACGCCAAATTCTCGGGTGCGCTCAAGCACGGACATGAGCACGGTGTTCAGAACACCAATGAAAACGAGGAAAATGATCAGCCCGAGGCCAAACTTGTTTCCCTCTCTGTCTGCTTGCATCGTTTGGTAGAACGTTGATTCGATGACCTGCCAAGGCGATACCTCAAGGTTCGGAAATTGTTGTTGCAGATCCTCCGCTGCCGCACTGGCATCACCAATATCGTCTAGTCGAAGCGCGATTTGGTGGACAGCATCGTCCAGGGCCAAAAACGCTTGAGCGGCGCTGAGCGGCAGGTAGACCGTCATTCGATCGGATGACTTCTCATTGCCTACTACCCCAACCACCTCGTAAAGGTCATTCGCAATGCTGCCATCGGCGCCTTGACCAATCAGAACCAGACCATCGCCAACGCTGATGCCAAGGGCGCGTGAGATGCCGAGCCCAATCATGGCCGGTGTGTTTGGCCCCGCGACCGCCTCGCTCAGGTAAATGCCTTCGGTTACTTTCTCCCGCAGGTGAGTCACCGATGCCTCTAATTGCCCATCAATGCCGACCACTTGCACTGGCGATGACTTTTCCTCCCCATAAGCGAGCGCAGCAGATAAGACTCGCGGTGCTACACCGACAATATTGGGCGCACTCTGCAAGGATGAAACCACTTGACTCGATTCCCGAATGACCCGCTGGGTCCTCGGTTGCACGCGATAATCCGGGGCGTGCAACTGCACGTGGCCGACCCGATCGCGCGTGAATATTTCGATCATGTTGCCGTAACTGCCTTCAATCAGCGACACAGCAAAGGTAATCAGAAAGTAGCCACCCGCGATGGATATCCCTGTCAGAATCGATCGCCGCTTTTGCCGAAGCAGATTGCGCCAGGCCAACTGGAGCTCAAGCACTAGCGTCTCCGCCTCAAGTACTGAAGCGTGAAGGTCTCGCTCGGAACGTCAACGTCGAGCGCGAGCGTGTCGTAAGTGATCACGGTCTGATGGCCAGGTTTTCTTAGCGACGTCATTTCCATTTTGCTAGGCAGAAGCCTCTCGCCAAACTGTCTGACGTCTGAGAAGCGCAGCACTCGTATTGCCTCGCCTTTCTCATCAAAGTAGGTCTGAGTTTTGGGCAGTAGCGGGTCTTTGGTCACCTCGAACGAAATCTTGCCCCAGACGGTAACGGTCGCCTGCTTAGGCAGCAGCGTTACCAAATACGTATCTTCTTTTTCTTCAAGATCGACATCGTAAAGATCAGTCAATGTGGATTGCTTTACGAGATCATCATTCGTGAAGTCACTGCCCATCCATGAATTCATCATCATCGATGGTGGCACTTTGACGACGCGGTTAATCTTGGGTAGGAAATTCCACATTTCCTCGCCTCGCATCAACGAGGCAATCCCGCGATCTTTTTTGGGCTCTAAGATTTGGAAATAGGCGTAGTCATCGCCCTGGGTCATACCCTTGAAAACCAGCCGCCGCTCGTAGTCAGGCGTCTTGATTTCCATCACCATTTGCGCCTCACTGGACTGCCCCTGATATAGCTGGTCCAAGTAATCGATGAGTGCCGGGCCACTTTCAAACCCGGGAGATTCTCCGGCTGCTGACGCAACATGCATCGCAAAAGCCATTGCGACCAAGATGCGTAACCACCTGTTACGCTGAAGTGCTTTTTGCCAAGAACGGCGTTCTTTATGAGCATCGAACGGATCCGTTGGGTCGCTCGTGAAACGACCCAGCTGCACAGATCTGATTATCGATAAGCAAAACAGAACCACGCCCCGCTGACCCATCATGCGCCACCTCGCTCTATGCAGCCCTTTACCCGTTAGACATTATCATCTCAACCGTCTGTATGCCCACCTTGTCAACTGGAATATCGCTGAGCGCCTAAAATAAGCGCGCACAATCAGCGCCCGGTGCGCGTTTTCGCGTATGACGCTCGTGAACCCATGATGAATTCGGTCAGGCTCAAAGCCACAGTTTCCAATCGATGGCTCCTCAAGGTCATACCTGTAAACGCCCAATTATTGACAACTGCTGACAGCTGCTGATCACAGCCATTCCGGCAACAGCCTCGATCGAGCAGACCATGACAGGGTGTCATAGGCTGAACAAACCGCCACCAGTGAACTGACCTACGCTCTCAATTCTTGTCCTTGGCCGAGTGAT